>Ga0315907_10003671_pt1 | contig 17861 bp, 11 predicted proteins | sample LakEriMetagenome_3_FD_203525 | JGI IMG/M metagenome (GOLD analysis project Ga0315907, IMG submission 203525) | Freshwater fungal communities from buoy surface, Lake Erie, Ohio, United States - Buoy 12 MA123 | ecosystem: Environmental > Aquatic > Freshwater > Lake > Lake biofilm | place: USA... | reverse complement strand
CATGCAGCATGAGGGCCGCGGCTCCGATGGAGACGAACGCCACGCGATAGCCGAGGACGAAGGCGCTCGCCGCGGACCCTTCCTCGCCCCCGCTCGCGCCGTCGGTTCGGTGCGCGTCGACGCCTGCGTCGAGCGACGCCGAGAAGACCGCGATCGCGAGCCCGGCGACCGCCGCGGGAAGCACCGGTGCGCTCGCCGAATCGGGCCCGATCAGGGCGAGCACGACGAACGACACCGCGAGCACCAGCGAGAAGAGCGCGATCCATCCGCGGCGCAGGCCGAGCCAGCCGAAGCCGGGCGCGTGGTAGCGGTCGAGGAGCGGCGCCCACAGGAGCTTGAGCCCGTACGGCAGCGTGAGCGCGCCGAGCAGCCCGATGCTCGAAGGGGTGAAGCCGACGTCGGACAGCCAGGCCGAAAGCGTGTCGTTGAGCAGAACGTTGGGAAGTCCGCTGACGAAGCCGAATGCGCCGACCGCGAGGATCAGACGGCGGCGGGCTCCTTCTCCTTGGCTCAAATCGACCCGCCCATCGAGATCATGCGCAGCTCGAGCTTGGGGCCCGTGACCACATGGCCCGCGGGCACGCTGCGGGTGAGGAACACGCCGCCCGCCACGACGCTGCCGCGGCCGATCACGGTGTCGCCGCCGAGAATCGTGGCGCCCGCGTAGACGACCACGTCGTCCTCGAGGGTCGGATGGCGCTTGTAGTTGCGGCGCATCGAGCCGTCCGCCTCGCGCTCGAAGTTCTTCGCGCCGAGGGTCACGCCCTGGTAGATGCGGCAGCGGTCGCCGATGACGGCGGTCTGGCCGATCACGACGCCGGTGCCGTGGTCGATGAACACCGCGCGTCCGATCGACGCGGACGGATGGATGTCGATCCCGGTCTCGCGATGGGCGTACTCGGCCATCATGCGCGGCAGCAGCGGCACGCCGAGCCCGTCGAGTTCGTGCGCGAAGCGATGGACGAAGAGCGCGCGGACGCCCGGATAGCACTCGACGATCTCGAGCTCGCCCTGCGCCGCGGGATCGCCCTCGTACGCGGCGCGGACATCGAGCGCGAGCGCATCGGCGACGGTCGCGACGCGGGCGAAGAAGGACTCCGCGATCGCGCGGGCGTCGCCGGAGCCGCCGGTCGCGAGCGCCTGCGCGATGAGCGTGGAGAATCCGTCGGCGACGCGTCGGGCAAGCTCGTCGCCGTCGGCGCCGTCGTTCCGAAGCGCGGGAAAGACGAGCCGGCGCAGCGACTCGATCGAGTCGACGAGGAGCGACTCGAGCGGCGGATGCGCCGCCGCCTCGCGCGCGGCGAGCGGCGCGAGGTGCTTCAGGAACGATGCGTTCGGTCCATCCGACATCGGGGCGCAGGATACACGCGCCGGAAACGACGACGGACGCGCCATCGGCGCGTCCGTCGCGTGTTCGATTGCTCGCGTGCGAGCGGACTCAGGCGTCGGTGCCGCGGCCACCGCCGCCGCCGCCTTCACCACCGCGGCCGCGACGGCCACCGCCGCCGCCGCCCGCCGCTCCGTCGCCGCCGCCCTGGCCGCCGCGCATGTTCTGGAACTGCTCGCGCATGTACTCGCGCAGACCTTCGCGCTCGTTGTCGTCGATCTGGCCGTTCTTGTTGGTGTCGACGCGGTCCATGAACTGCTTGCGCTGCTCTTCGGGGATGCGCTCGAGCATCTGCTCGATGCCGCGGCGCATCTGCTCGCCGTCCATCTGCCCGCCGAAGCCGCCCTCGCCGCCGCGGCCGCCGCGGCCCGAGCGCGGGAGCTTCTCGATCTGCTCGGGGGTGAGAAGCGCGCGCAGACGCTCCTGGTAGCGCTCGCCGAGATCGTTGCGCTCGTCGAAGACCTTGCGCATCGGATCCTCGCCGGCGTCGCCGCCGCCGAAGTTGCGCGCGAAACCGGCGACGCCCTGGCTGATCGCCGAGACGAAGCGCTCGCCCTCGCGGACGATCTGCTCGGGCTCCTGCGTCCGCGCGAGCGTGCGGAGCCGCTCGTTCATCGGAGCGAGCTCGCCGCGGTACTGCGCGAAGAGGTCGGTGATCGACTGCACGACGGTCGGGTCGAGGTCGGTCAGCTTGAGCGCCTCCTCGAACATGCGCTCGGTCGCGGTCGCGCGGTAGATGCGGTCCCAGCCTGCGCGGAGCACGGCGCCGTCGAGCTGCTTCGCCCACTCGGTCTCGCCGAGCGCGGTGACCATCTGGGTGCGGAACTCCTCGTTCACATCGCGCACGGCGCCGCGAAGATCGGCCTGGCGCTTGAAGATGCGGGTGGCGCCCTCGACGTCGCCGTCCTGCATCGACTTGAAGAGGCGAGGCATCGACTCCTCGAGGTAGCCGTTCCGGGCGCGGAGCGCCGAGTCGAGGCGCGTCTCGTAGTCGTTGAAGAACGGCTCGACCTTGGCGAACTCGGCGGGCGGGAGGCGGAGCTCGTCGACCACGAAGAAGAGGTTCACGTTCTCACCCGACACGCGTCCGCGCGGCAGGGTCTTCTCGCGGACGAGGAAGCGCTCGAAGGCCGGCCAGTTGGAGAGCTGGTCGTCGTCGAGGACGGCCTTCAGCCCTTCCGAGAAGCCGTTGCGCAGCGTCGCCTTGCGGGTCTGCCACGCCTCGAGCTTCTCCAGCATCGCGCCCATCGAGGCCTTCAGCTCCGCGTCGAGGCCTGAGGTCTGCGCCTCGGCTGCGAAGCGCTCGGTCGCCTTCTGCATGCGCTCGCGGAAGAAGGCCCGGCGGGCCTCGTCGTCCATCGGACCGTTGGCGGCCTCGGCCTCCTCCATCTCCTTGCGCATCGATTCCCAGGTCTGGCGCATCTGCTCCTGACGCTCGGGCGTCGCGAACGAGCGCATCATGCTCTGGCCGATCTCGCCCATCGAGCCCATGATCGACTCGACCTCGGGCTGGTAGGCGGCTTCGTAGTCGACGTAGAGCGCCTCGAGCACGCCGCTCTGGTCTTCGGTGAGGGCGAGCTGGCGCACGAACAGCGGGATATCGCGGCGGACGAAGTCAGCCTCGAGCGCCTCGCGCATGTCCTGCATGCCGCGGCCCATGCCGCCCATGCCGCCGCGACCGCCGAGCATGCGGCCCATGTTGCCCATCCCGCCTCGATCGCCGCCGCCGCGCTGCCGCTCGCCGCGGCCCTGTCCTTCGCCGCCCGGCGCCGGAGGAGTCTGCGCGGTGGCGACCGAGGCGCTCGCGAGGATCATGCCTGCGGCGAGCACTGCGGAACGGAGCGAAAGGGTGGCGAGGATGCGAGGCATTGGCGTCTCCTGATTCACGCGCGCGGCGCGATGCGGATCTCGGTGAACTGGCTCCACCCTGATCGGGTGGATGCGGTGGAACGGCTGAAACGAGCGGGTATGTCGGCGCGGCGCCGAGATTTCAGAAAGTAACCGCTTCGCTTCGCAGCCGCGTCGTCCGGCGATTCCGCGCCGCGCACGAGGTGAAGAGGCGTCGAGGGACGGGCCGCACGACCGTCGTGCGCAACGCTTTGCGAATTCGCCGCTTAGATCCGCTCCGACGGATCGGCCGAACGCTGATTCGCCGGGCAGGCCGCCCGGCCTCGTCGGCGTCCGGGTACCGAAGGGCGGTCGGAAGTTCATGGACCCGTCCGCCGCGGCCTGACGCCCCCCGTTTGGCCGCAGGTCCTGATAACGGACATCTCCTGCACTTCGCCCGTCCGGCTTTCCCCGCCCCGGCGCCCATCCGATGAAGACAGGCGGAGACGCGCTCCCGCTCGAAGGAGTTCCAGACGACGCCATGCATCGCCCGCCGGACCACGATGTCGCTCGCGACGCTTCCGCCGCGCCCGCCTTGGCGCAGGTCGTGGTCGTCGCCGTGGAGGATGCGAGCCTGCTCGCGAATGTCCGCCGCGCGTGCGGCGCGAGGCTGCCGCTCGTGACCGAGGCCCGCGACGCGGGCGAGGCCATCGAGGTGGCGCGGCGGGCGGCGATGGCGACCGTGATCCTGATCGACCCGGGGAGCGACGAGCGTCGGCTCGCGATGCTGCTCGATTCCGCGCGCGCGGGCGCGACCCGGACGGCCGTGGTCGTCACGAGCACCGACGTGACCGCGCGACGCGCGATCGCGTGGATGCGACTCGGCGCGACCGACATCGTGGCGCGTCCGTTCGCCGACTCCGAGCTCATCGAGTCGCTCGAGCGGGCCGCCGGCATCGCCGGTCTGCGCGGCCGCATGACGGGCAGCGCCTCCCATGCCGCCGACGAGATCGGATCGGTGATCGGCGACGACCCGCGGCTGCGTCGCGCGCTCGAGCTCGCGCGCGCCGCGAGCGCCGTGCGGTCGACCGTGCTGATCGAAGGCGAGTCGGGCACCGGCAAGAGCATGCTCGCGCGCGCGATCCATCGCGCGTCGACGCGCCGGGACGGACCCTTCGTCGAGCTCGCCTGCGGCTCGATCCCCGAGACGCTGCTCGAGAGCGAGCTCTTCGGCCACGTGAAGGGCGCCTTCACCGGCGCGCTCGTCGACAAGAAGGGCCGATTCGCCGCGGCGGACGGCGGCACGATCTTCCTCGACGAGATCAACTCGGCGTCGCCTGCGATGCAGCTGAAGCTGCTGCGCGTGCTGCAGGAGCGCTCGTTCGAGCCCGTCGGAAGCGACGCGACCGTCGAGGTCGACGTGCGCGTGATCGTCGCATCGAACCAGCCGCTCGAGCGGCTCGTCGACGAAGGCCGGTTCCGGCAGGACCTCTTCTACCGACTGCACGTGATGCCGATCGCGCTGCCGCCGCTGCGCGCGCGGCCCGACGACGTCGTGCGCCTCGCCGAGCACTTCCTCGAGGCGAAGTCGCGCGAGATCGGCCGCACCATCCTCGGCTTCGGCGCCGATGCGGTCGAGGCGCTGCGCGCCTACGCGTGGCCCGGAAACGTGCGCGAACTCGAGAACGCCGTCGAGCGCGCGGTGATCCTCTGCGGCGACGCGCGCATCGCGCGGGCGCACCTGCCCGAGCGCGTGACGCGCGTCGAAGCCGCGCATCCGGCGTCGCCGGAACCGATTCCCTTCCGCGCGCCCGTCGCCGCGCCCGTCTCGTCGGGCCAGGGGCTCGCGCACGCGATGCGCGGAAGCGAGCGCGACGCGCTGCGCGCCGCGCTCGACGCGCACGGCTGGAACCGCTCGAAGACCGCGCTCGCGCTCGGCATCAACCGCTCGACCCTTTATCGGAAGATGCGCGAGCTCGGGCTCGACCACCTCGAGGAGTCCGCGTAACGCGCGGATTCCGTCTGCGCGGCCTGTATCGGACGCGCGGTCGACGATCGAGACGAGCGTCGACGACCTTCGCGACGCGCATTGACGCGCGCCGAACACGAGACACCATCGAAATGCCGGGATTGCCGCTGCGAGATCGGCGATCGGCGCGTATCCTTGCCAGCGAAGGAACGCCTCACAGTTGAGATCAGGGAAGATCTCGCGCCACCGCTGCGGACAGCAGCGGGAGCGTCGCGGCTTGTCGGCCGCGACCCGCGCGCCAGCGGAGGGGCTGGCGTGCGGCGTCAGGACGACGGCTCGAGTGCGTGTCGGGAGTTCACGAAGGAAAGGGACTCACAAATGAAGATGCGGAACGACTCTCAGGGCTGTGGTCGCGTTTCGGCGGCCGTTCGCCTCGCCGGCTTCACCGCCGCGGGCATGGCGTGCGCGCTCGCAAGCGCCGCGGAGTTCATCGGCCCCCTGCCCTACAGCCAGTCCGGCGACGGCCCGCTCCCGCTCGGAGGTCTCGGTCCCATCGTCGTCAACACCTTCGAGACCGAGGAGCCGCTCGTCGGCATGCAGGTCTTCGGCGCCACGACCCGCGTCCTCGGCGACTCGGTCGATGCGGACGACGAGATCCTCGATGGCGACGGCTCGACCGGCCACAGCCTCGAGCTCTTCGGCGCCGCGATGCTGGTGCCCGACGCGAGCGCCCTCGGCGGCGCGCCCACGCGCTTCGGCATCGTCGTCACCAACTCGCTCGGTACGGGCGGCGGAGGCGGCGGCGGCAAGGGCGACGCGTCGCTCTCGATCGGCGACGGCGGCCCGCAGGCCTTCGTGCGCATCACCGTGGTCGACGTGAACATGGTGCAGTCGACCTACGACTTCCCCGCGGACAGCTTCGGCTCGAACGCGACCGACGACCAGTTCATCGGCGTCGTGGTGCCCGAGGGCATCGCGTCGATCAACGTCTCGAGCAACTTCCCGACCGTCCGCATCGACCACGTGCAGTACGACTCGGCCGCGGCCCTGCCGCAGCAGTTCGTGCGCGACGACTTCGACGGCGACCGCCGCTCCGACGTCGCGTGGTACCGCGCTCCCGGCCAGAAGTGCGCGATCTGGAACGTGCTCGGCACGACCGTCACCGGCGCGTACACCGGCATCGTGCCGCCGTCGTCGACGGCCCGCATCGTCGGCACCGGCGACGCCAACGCCGACGCGAAGGCCGACATCTTCTGGTACGACCCGGCCACGAAGCGCTTCACCGTCTGGTTCATGAACGCCTTCGCCGCGACTCCGGTCCAGATCGACCGCGTCGTCTCCGAGTCGTGGATCCCGGTGTCGTTCATCGATCTCGATGGCGATCTCGTCGCCGACGTGGTCTTCCGCAAGACCGAGCCCGGCGTCACCAAGATCGCCGTCTGGCTGATGAACCCGAACGCGACGATCCGTCAGGCCTTCCTCAACACGCTCGACGGCGAGTTCGCGGGCGCCTACGTCGGATTCCTCAACGGCGACACGAACGGCGACATCCTGCTCCGCAAGGCGGCGGGCGAGCCCGATGCGGGCGCCCTGTACGTGGCCTCCTTCGCGGGCTCGATCCTCTCGACCCCGACGCGCATGCTCTCGCTCGCCGGCGCCCAGGAGCCGGCGGTGGCCGCCGACTACACGATCGCGGGCCTCGCCGACACCGATGGCGACGGCGTCGACGACATCATCTGGCGCACGCCGACCGGCGGCGTCGAGCGCTGGGACGTCCGTGCCCTGCGCGTCGAGTCGAAGGCGCTCGTGTGGGCCAGCACCACCTTCTACTGGTCGATCGTCGGGTTCCCCGACTTCGACGGCGACGCGAAGCGCGGCATCCTCTTCCGCGGCCGCAACGGCGAGACCTGGCGCTGGGAGATGAACGGCAACGCGATCACCGCGTCCGATCCGCTCCGCACGGTCATCACCTCGTGGAAGACCGCCGGCATGCAGTTCTGAATTCGGGCCGATCCATCCGAGTCCCCAAGGATCAGACGCACCTCCGGGCGCACCCGCCCGGAGGTGCGTCGCTTTTTCGGACCATCCCGCGGGTCCGCCTGTAGCGGCTGCGCGACGCCTGTCGGTCGTCCGCTCGACTCCCGGGTCCGAGACCCGGCACGAACCGACTCCGGCCTCAACCCCACTTTCGGCGGAACCGATGCCTCCTCGTCAGGAGGCGGTGCATGTTCTCGTCCCGGCTGTTCGCCACCCTTGGGTTCCTTCTCGCTTCGACCGCGGCCTCCGCGGACTTCACCGGCTTCTCGGCCGTGAAGTCGCGCGTCGAGGGTTCCGAGGGCAGCTATCGCGTGATCCAGGTCTACGCGACCTTCAACAACCCGACCGACCGCGTGTTCAACGTGTTCGACGCCGAGATCTCGCTTTCGGGATCCGCGACGCCGCGCTTCCTGCAGGCCGAGGACAAGGAGCTCGAGACCTTCGCCTCGTTCCTTCCGCTGCTGTTCACACCGAACACCGAGCGCTGGTTCGTCGACAGCTACATCACGATCGGCGCGGAGCAGGACACGATGTCGAACGGCACCATCGCCGATCCCGACTTCAGCGAGTCGGGCGCGGGCGACGGCCTCGGAGTCGAGGGAGGCGGCTGGTACAACCTGCCGCCGACGAACAACCACGGGCTTGCGGGCGACGACCTGCGGGTGCTCGTCGGGCAGTTCGCGATCGACGAGGCCGAGTTCACCGCCGACGCGCGCCTGCACTTCTCCGCGACGGTCGGCTACAGCGATCTCGGCGTCGTCGCGTTCGCGAGCCAGTCGGCGCTCTTCTCCTTCGCGCTGCCCGGCACCGACGAGGCGCCGTACGTGATCGACGATCTCGACGGCGACTCGCGCAGCGACGTGGTCTTCGTGCATCCCACCTCGAACCAGCTCTTCGGCTGGCTCGTGAACGGACTCAGCCTGAAGCAGTACGCGCTGTTCAACGCCGGCGCGCCGGCGGGCTCGACGCTGCAGGGAATCGGCGACGCGGACGGCAACGGCAAGACCGACGTGCTGTGGCGGAGCAACTCGACCGGTCGGTTCGCGATCGGCGCGCTCGACGGACTGCAGTACCTCTCGACCACCACCTTCGCGCACAACCCCGGCAACACGTGGAAGGCACTCGCCTTCACCGACGTCGACGGCGACCGCAAGGCCGACATCCTGTTCTACAACGAGGAGCGCGCGCAGATCGCGGTGTGGCTCCTCGACGGGCCGTCGATCCGCCAGGGCGCGGTGCTCGGGACCTTCGCGGGCGCGAAGCCGCTCGCGGTCGGAGATCTCGACGGCGACGGCCGGCGCGACATCCTGTGGCGTCGCTCCGACGGGCAGGTGTGGGGCTGGCTCCTCGACGGAACCGCCGCGCCGACCGCGGCGCGCATCGGAAACGTCGCGTCGACCATCGGCCCGTCGTGGATCGCGCCGATCATCGCCGATCTCGATGGCGACGGAAACGACGACGTCGTGTGGCGCTCGCTGACCTCGGGCATGGTCGTCGCGTGGAAGATGAACGGTCTCGCGATGGAGTCGTTCCGCGTGATGCAGGCGTCGACTTCGTCCGCATGGTCGATCGAGGGTGCGCCCGACGTCGATGGCGACGGACGGCGCGAGATCCTCTGGCGCAACCGCGTGACCGGATCGACGCTGGTGTGGACGACCGATCCGCTCGCGTCGTTCGCCACGCACTCCTCGACCGGCTTCACCCCGGCGAGCGGCGCGTGGAAGATCGCGACTCCGGCCGAACTCGTGCGCAACTGAGGCGAAGCACGGCTTGCGCTAGACTCCGAGCGGGCCCCGCCCGCCGATGTCCGCCAGCACCTCCATCGTCCGATCGATCCTCGGCCGCAACCGCGAGCTGACCTTCGAACTCGCGCGCCGCGAGGTGCTCGAGCGCTACGCGGGCAGCGCGCTCGGCGGCGCGTGGGCGCTGCTCGCGCCGCTCCTGACGATGGCGCTCTACGTCTTCCTGTTCGGCTTCGTCTTCCCCGCGCGGTTCGGCTCGCAGGGCTCGCCCTGGCCGGCTGCGGCGCTGATCCTCGCGGCGCTCGTCCCGTGGCTCGCCCTCGTCGAGGTCGCGACCCGCGCCCCCGCCGTCTTCACGAGCCAGCGCTCGCTGGTTCGGCAGGTGGTGTTCCCGATCGAGGTGCTTCCGGCGCGGCTCGTCGCGGCGACGCTCGTTCCGTGGGCGGTCGGGATCGCGGTCTCGCTCGCGGTCGCGGTCGCGGCGGGCGGCGTGAAAGCGACGATGCTGCTGCTTCCCGCGCTCTGGGCGCTGCAGGCGCTCGGCATGCTCGGGCTCGCGCTGCTGCTCGCGCCGCTCGGCGCGTGGCTGCGCGACACGAAGGACGTCGTCGCGTTCCTCGCGAGCGCGGGCCTCTTCGCGGCCCCGATCCTGCTGCTGCCGGCGACGGTCGAGTCGCTCCCGCGCGCGGTGCAGTTCGCGCTGCTTCTGAATCCCGCGACGCACATGGCGCTCGTCCATCGCGACGCGCTCGTCGCGGGAAGCTTCGAGCATCCTGCCTCGTGGATCGTCTTCCCGGCGACCTGCGTCGCGCTCCTCGCGGCGGGAAGCGCGGTGTTCACCCGCGCGCGCCACGCGATCGCGGAGGTGGTGTGATGGAGCCGGCGATCGAGGCGCGGGGACTCGTGAAGCGCTTCCGGCAGTACCGCCGCGGCCGCGACATCGCGCTCGAGACGCTCTTCGGCGGGCGGCGCCACGCCGAGTTCACGGCGCTCGACGGCGTCGATCTCGAGGTCGCGCGCGGCGAGATCGTCGGGATCCTCGGCCGCAACGGCGCGGGAAAGAGCACGCTGCTCAAACTGCTCGCCGGCACGCTCGAGCCGACCGCGGGCACCGCACGCGTGCACGGGCGGCTCTCGGCGATCCTCGAGCTCGGCACCGGATTCCACCCAGACTACGACGGGCGCGAGAACGCGCTGCTCGGCGCGATCTGCCTCGGCATGACGCGTCGCGAGGCGCGGGCGCGGCTCGACTCGATCGTCGCGTTCGCGGAGCTCGGCGACTTCATCGACCAGCCGTTCCGCACCTACTCGTCGGGCATGCAGGCACGGCTCACCTTCGCGACCGCGGTCGCGGGCGATCCCGAGGTGCTGATCGTCGACGAGGCGCTGTCGGTCGGCGACGCGCGCTTCCAGTTGAAGTGCTTCGACCGGATCCGCGAGATGCGCGCCCGCGGCTGCACGGTGCTGTTCGTCACCCACTCGACCGAGCAGGTCGGCGCGCTCTGCTCGCGCGCGATCATCCTCGAGCGCGGGCGGAAGGTCGCGGACGGGCCTCCCGACCTCGTGACGCGCGCGTACATGAAGCTGCTGTTCGGTTCCGAGCCGGAAGCCGCAGCGCGGCCCGACGCCGGGCTCCTCGAGGACGACGCGCGCGCGTTCGGCACCGGCGCCTGGCGCGTGACCGAGCATCGGCTGCTCGATGCCGACGGGCGGCCGGCGGTGCAGCTCGAGTCCGGCCGCGGGTACGAACTCCGCTTCCGCGCCGAAGGATCGACCGACGTCGACGACGCCGTGGTCGGGCTCCTCGTGCGCACGCCGCAGGGACTGGTCGCCTACGGACGCGACGCGACGACCGAGTTCCCCGACGGCTTCCGCCTGCGGGCGGGCGTGCCGCTCGAGGTTTCGCTGCGCTTCACCTGCAATCTCGCGGGCGGACGCTACTTCGCGAGCTTCGGGATCGCGCGGCGCGACGGAACCAAGCTCGACTTCCGCCATGACGCGCTCGAGCTCGAGGTCGTCCGCCGCCGCGGGACCTACGACGCGAGCGTGGCCGAACTCGACTGCCGCATCGAGATCGACGCGGGAGGCGCGCGATGAGCGCGCGACGCCCGCGCATCCTCGCCGCGCTCGACGCGCTCTTCGGGCGCGAGGGCGCCGCGGAACCGGCGCTCGTCGTACGCGACGGCGCGCTGCGGGCGACGCGCGCGTTCGCCCTCGAGCGCGCGACCGAGGCGACGCATGAAGGCACGCGCATCGCGTTCGGAGCGGGCGCTCGCATCGCCGCAGGCGCGCGCATCGAGCTCCTTGGCGGCGTGGTCTCGGTCGGCGAGGGCGCGCGCATCGGCGAAGGCGCCGTGCTGCGGCCCCACGGCGCGATCGAGCTCGGCGCGGGCGTATGCGTCGACGATCTCGCGGTGCTCGAGGCCGACGAGCGCGGACACCGGCTCGCAATCGGCGCGGGAACCTCGGTCGGTCGCGGCACGCGGCTTTCTGCGCACCGCGCGTCGCTCGAGATCGGCGCCGCCTGCGCGATCGGCGGCGGCAACGAGTGGATCGCCACCGGTCGCGGCATCGAGGTCGCCGACCGCTGCGACTTCACCCACGCGGTGACGCTCGACAGCGCCGGCGGCTCGATCGCGCTCGGCGCGGGCTCGGGCGTCGGGCCGAACTCCATCCTCTACGGTCACGGCGGGCTCCGCATCGGCCGCGGCTGCGCGATCGCCGGACTCGTGATGATCGTGCCGGCGAACCACCGCTTCGACCGGCTCGATCTGCCGATCCGCGCGCAGGGAAGCGAGGAGCTTCCGATCGCGATCGGCGACGACGTCTGGATCGGCGGCGGAGCGACCGTGCTCGGCGGCGCGCGCATCGGCGACGGCGCGGTGGTCGGCGCGGGATCGGTGGTCCGCGGCGAGGTGGCTGCGCGCGCGATCGTCGCCGGCGTGCCCGCCCGCTCGATCGGCGAACGCGGGAAACCGCGCGGAAGCTAGGATGCGGCGATGAACGCCACGACGACCGAGCCCGCGGCCGCGCCGCGCAATCCGCACTTCGACGACGACCTCGTCGTGTGGGACGACGCCTACAGCGGCCGCTACCAGCCGGTGGCGTACGACGAGCAGTTCGACGACCAGTGGCGCCTCTTCCTCGAGGGGAAGACCGGCTTCCACGCCCACACGGGCGTCGAGACCACCGACGAGTACGTCGACGACCGCATCGCCGAGCTCACCGGCGTGACCGACCACCTCTGGCGGAAGCGCTGGGGCGCGCTCGCGGGCGTGATGTCGACGCTGACCGGCCGCCGCGCGCGCCAGGAGCGCCGCGGCATCGGCGGCCGGCTCATCCTCGAGCCGAAGTTTCCGATCGACTTCTTCGCCGGGAAGCGCTGCCTCGACGCCGGCTGCGGAGCCGGCCGCTGGACGAAGACGCTCAAGTCGCTTGGCGGGAACGTGAAGTCGGTCGACGTCTCGCGGCACGGGCTCGAGTCGACGCGCCGCTTCAACGACGACGTCGAGCGGATGAGCATCTTCGACCTGCCGACGAGGCCGGACCTGCAGCGCGCGTTCGACTTCACGATCTGCTGGGGCGTCGTGATGTGCACGCACGATCCGAAGCGCGCGTTCGACGCCGTCGCGGGAACGGTGCGGCCGGGCGGCAGTCTCTACATCTTCGTCTACGCTCCGACCTACCACTCGTCGCCGCAGATCCTCGATTGGCGGCGCGAGTACCACCGCACCTGCCGCTCGTTCCAGGAGAAGCTCGACTTCGCCTACCGGATCTCGGATCGGCCGGAGAACTGCATCAACCAGCTCGACATGCTGAACACCTTGTACAACTGGGTGATTCCGCTCGAAGTGGCGACGAAGTGGTTCCGCGACGCGGGCTTCGAGGAGCCGGTGTTCCTTAACCGCAGCGAGACGAACATCTGCGGCTACCACCTCGTGGGCCGGCGCAAGTCTTGAGCAGGGCCTGACGGCGAGTCAGCGCGGGAACGGATAGCAGGCGAGCGTCTCGGCGACCATGCGGTCGAGCGAGAAGCGCTCGGCGATCCAGCGCGGGCCGGCGGCGGCAAGGCGCGCGCGCAGCGCGTCGTCGCCGAGGACGCGATCGAGATTCGTCGCGAGCGCGTCGTGGTCGGCCGGATCACAAAGGAGTCCGGTCGCGCCTTCGGCGACCGCGTCGGGAGAGCCGCCGGCGGTGGTCGCGACGACCGGGCAGCCGAGATGCGCGGCCTCGAGCAGCACGTTCGGCGTGCCCTCGTGCTTCGCCGCGTGCAGCAGCGCGTCGCTCGCGGCGAGGAGCGCGGGCACATCGTCGCGGCGCCCGAGGATGCGCAGCGTGCCGGCCTCGACGAGATCGCGCGCGGTGGCGGCGAAGCGATCGGCGAGCATGCCTTCGCCGGCGTGGAAGAACGCGGCGTCCGGATGCGCGCGGGCGACGCGGCGGACGGTCTCGAGCCACGCGAGCGGCTGCTTCTCCTCGGAGAGCCGGAACACGCCGCCGACGACGAGGCGCCGGCCGCGCGCGAGCCCGGCGCGCAGCGCGCGCACGGCCTCCGGCTCGGGGCGGCGGATCCAGGCGGGATCGATCCCGTTGAGGACGACGCGGAAGCGGTCGTGCGGCACGCCCATCCAGTCGGCGTAGTCGGCGGCGCCGGCGCGGCTGTTGTTGAGAAGCGTGACCCGCGGCGACGACGCGAGCAGGCGGTACCACTCGCGGAACCACGGTTGGTCGAGGTACGGGAAGTTCGACGGGTTCACGTTGCGCGTCGAGAGCACGACATGCGGCACGCCGGCGACGAGCGCCGCGACGCCCGACCAGACGTTCTGGTGGTCGAGCCACGCGTGCACGCAGTCGGGGCGAAGGCTCAGGAACTCGCCGGCCATCTCGACGACATACGGGCGCAGGTAGGAAGGCAGCGACGCGAGGCGGTCGGCGAGCGCGCGGTCGGCGCGAAGCCGCGCAAGCACCGCCTCGTCGACCTTGGTGCCGGCCGCGAGGATCGGCACCCCTGCCTCGCGCACCATCGGCGCGTAGTGGCCGTAGTGGCCTTCGGGCTCGTGGACGAGAAGCACGATCGGCTCGACCGCGTCGCGCGTGGCGCGCGCGGCGGCGAAGGCCGCGAGCTGGCGCTCGGCGCCTCCTGCGGAAAGCGAGCCGATCGAGAGGACGACGCGCGGGCGCGCGCGGCGGGGCGGCGCATCGGCGGGAACCGCGAGGAGGTGCGCGAAATCCTCCGCGCGCGGCGGCGCGACCGCGCGCGGAATCGAGGCCGCCGCGCTCCGCCGGAGGCGCTGGAGCAGCCGCTCGAGACGGGATGATCGTCGCGCGATGCGTCGGACCGCGCCGCGAGCGATGCGCATCGCGTGCGCACGCAGGTCGATCCGGTTCGTGATGCGGCTGAGCGAGGCGTCGTATCCGGCGCTGAACATCGCGAGAAACCGCGATGATACACTCGATCCGATGGAGGACCTCGAGACACGATGCGGCCGCGAGCTCGACGCCATTCTCGGCGTCTACGAGTCGCTTGGCTTCCCGCGCGAGGTCGTCACGCAGTGGTCGCTGCCTGCGAGCGACGTGGCCGACCTGTGGCGCATCGCGTCGGCCACGGGCGCCCGCCGCGTGCTTGAGGTCGGCTCGTTCGTCGGGACGAGCGCGTTCCTGATGGCGCGGGCGCTGCCCGAGGCGACCGTGCATTCGGTCGACCCGAACCTTCCGCTCGAGGTCGAGTTCGAGGCGATGGGATCGGCCGAACGCAGCGCCGATCTCGGCCGCCGGACGCTCGACATCGCCCGAGAGTCGGCGCAGCGGCTCGGGCTCGCCGAGCGCGTGCGTTTCCATGAGGGCGGCTTCGCGGTCGGCGCGACCTTCGCCCTGAACGACATCGCCATTCCGGTGATCGGGCCGGATCTCTGCGCGCGCGAGGGGCCGTTCGACCTCGCCTTCGTCGACGGACTGCACTTCGAGGACGCCGTCGTCGCCGACCTCGGGCTCGCGCTGCGCGCGCTCGCGCCGGGAGGCGTCGTCGCCATGCACGACGCGATCGGCTACTGGGGCTCGCACGTCCGCCGCGCGGTGCATCGCGTGCTCGAGCGCGACCCGGGGCTCTGCTTCACGCACGCGCCGTACGCGGATCTCTACCGCGGGATCGGCACGCTCGCGCAGAAGGGACGCGCGACGCCGCCGCTTGGCGAGCGGGCGGAAGCCTGCCACCGCGACTCGCGCGCGCTCGCGGAGCATCTCGCGCGGCTGATCCGTTCGACCTTCCCGGGCGCACGCTTCGCCGGACACGACGAACTCGCCGCCTCGATCGCGACGAACTGCGGCGGCGCGCGCGAGGCCGCGGCGCCGCTCGTCGCGATCGCGCTCGATGCGGTCGACCCGATCGAGCCTTCCGCGCAGGCCGGGGCGCTCGCACGCACACTCGACGGCGCGGATGCCGCGGTCCTCGGCTTCTCGCCGCCCGGCGAGGATCGCGCCGCCGGCGCATGGGCGCGCCCGCTCGCATCGCGCGTCGCCGAGCTCGACGCGCTCGGCTTCGACGCGCACGACCTCATCTATCCCTTCCTCGAGCCCTATACGCATCCGTACGGCGGCCCGACCGCCCTCGAGCGCCGCACGAGCTTCGCGATGGACGCGATCGTCGCCGTGAAGCGAAGCGGCGCGCTCGCACGCGCGATCGCCGGCGCGCCGCTGTCGCCCGCCGTCGCGCGCGGCCTCAGCGACATGCGGCTGCAGCTTCTCTACGGAACGCGTTCGTTCGCGAACATGCGCGCCGCGCGGGAGACGATGCAGTCGGCGTACGACGGCCTTCGCACGCAGCACGACGCGCTCGAGGCCGAGCACCGGCGGCAGGCGGAGATCGTCGCACACTGGTCGGCGTGGCGGGTCCATCTCGGCCGCCACCACTTCTGGCGCCGACCTCGCGTCGTGCAATGAACGCGGGCGCCGGAGACCGGCGCCCGCGCGATTCGAACTCGGATGTCGCTCGCGTCAGGGCGCGATGACCGTCGCCGCGGTCGGGATCGTGAGCAGCACGCCGCCGCTCACGAAGGTGCGTTCGTCGAGGATCCAGACGAAGACCTGCGCTCCGCTCGGCGCGCGCCAGAGGAGATCGGGGTCGCCGTCGCCATCGAGGTCCGCGATCGTCGCGATGTCGACCGACGGGCCCGGGTTGTAGCCGACCTGTCCGCCGCCGATCTGCGTGGTGCCGTCGAGGTACCACACGAAGAGCGCGCCGGTGGTCGAGTTGCGCCAGAAGAGATCCTCGTTGCCGTCGCCGTTCATGTCGGCCATGCCGCGGCCCTGCCACTGCGAGGGAAGCGTCGCGCCGCCGCTGACCGGAACGTCGAGCGAGACCGCGCCGTCTTCGATCACCCAGCACCGGGTGATGCCGGTGGTGGTGTTCTTGAAGAGGAAGTCGTCGTCGCCGTCGCCATCGACATCGCCCGCGCCTGCGAAGGCGAGGCCGGTCGAATCGGCGATCAGGCCGCCGCCGAGAAGCGTGGTGCCGGCCATGCGCCAGGCATAGAGCTTCTTGTCGTTGCCATCGAGCCAGATGATGTCGTCGTCGCCGTCGCCGTCGACATCCGCCATCGTGAGCACCGTGTAGCGCGTGCTGCTGAGCGTGTAGCCCATCTGGCCGAAGTTCGACACGTCGGCACCGTCCATGAGCCAGCCGTAGGTGAGGCCGTTGGTGTTGCCGCGGATCACGTAGTCGGGCTGGCCGTCACCGTCGAGATCGCCCTGCGCGACCACGGTGTAGCCGCTGCCGACGGTGGTCAGGACGCCCTGCGTGTCCTCGGTGGACGCGCCGTTGAGGTACTGGAACACGATGCGGCGCGTGGCCGGATTGAAGTACACGAGGTCGGCCTTGCCGTCGCGGTTCTGGTCGCCGCGGACGACCTTCTCGCAGGTGTCGGGAACGCCGTTGCCGTCCGCGTCCTCGACGTCGCCGGACTCGATCTCGCAGAGGTCGGGCGTACCGTTATTGTTGCAGTCGGCGGTGTCGGTGCGGAAGCGCACGGCCATGCTGGCGAAGCTGCTCGAGCACTCGACGTCGCTCACGAACGAGCTCGCGCGCAGCTCGAAGCTCGCGGTGCGGTCGTCGTCGAGCATCGCGGTGTACTCGTCGGCCGGAATGTAGATCTTGCAGACCTGCGCGTCGGTCGGGCAGTCCTTGCCGCCGAAGTTGAAGACGTAGTCGATGTCGACGTCGTTCAGGGAGAGGATCAGGTACTCGAGGCTCGAGCCGAGGTCGGCCTTGACGGTGATCTCGACCTCGACCGGAAGGAGCGGGGTCGGGCTCTCGTTGATCAGCAGGACGACCGTGTCGCCGGTGCCGAAGGGCGAGGTCTCGTCGGAGAACTCCTCGAAGGCCGCGGGGGTGCATGCGTCGAGGACGCCGTCGCCGCCGCAGTCGAGGCCGGTGTCGTTCAGGATCTCGAGCTCGTCGGGAGTGCCGTTCTCGTCGCAGTCGGTCGGGTCGGCCTCGACGGCGAGGCTGTGGCCCGCGCCGGCCGCGATGCCGGTCGCCGGCTCGAGATCGACCGGGACGGTCGACTGGCCCTGCGCGTCGGAGCCCCACGCGACGACCGATCCGTCGCTCTTGAGGGCGAGCGAGTGCGATTCGCCGCCGGCGATGGCGATGACGTCGACGAGGCCGCCCGGAGGCGTGCACTGGCCGTCGGCGTTGAGACCCCAGCAGCGGACTTCGCCAAGCGTGGTCAGCGCGAGGGTGTGCGAGGAACCCGCGGCGATCGCGGTGACGTCGACGAGGTCGGAGGGAACCGTCGACTGGCCGCTGATGTCGTTGCCCCAGCAGACGACGACGCCCGTCGAGCGCAGCGCGACCGAGTGGAGGTCGCCGGCCGCGATCGCGTCGACGACGCCGAGCCCGCCG
>Ga0315907_10003667_pt1 | contig 17876 bp, 18 predicted proteins | sample LakEriMetagenome_3_FD_203525 | JGI IMG/M metagenome (GOLD analysis project Ga0315907, IMG submission 203525) | Freshwater fungal communities from buoy surface, Lake Erie, Ohio, United States - Buoy 12 MA123 | ecosystem: Environmental > Aquatic > Freshwater > Lake > Lake biofilm | place: USA... | reverse complement strand
TGGTCAAGGCCACCGCACGCCACTTGCGCAGCGTGCAGCGTCAACCGCAGCGGATCAAGAAATACTTCGAGCATGATCCGGTTCGTTATGCTGCTTGATTCAAGTACATTAATGCCGACTCAATAATACGCATCTTTATCGTCTTCCATCTGGTTTGTTTTGCGTGGATATTCTTCCGTGCGACCGAATTTTCAACCAGCATCACCATCATCAAAAACATTGCGGGGATTTTTGCGGAGCGTCCAACCGCACTCTCACACGGCTCCCTCGCCGCCGGACTGGCTTTGTTGTTTATCGCGCACGGTGTGATGTCGCGCTGGGCCATTAAGGATCGTCTCGCCAATGCAAATGCGTTTGTCTTTGCCGGTTTTGTCACCGTGATGATTCTGTTGCTGGTTTGGCTGACGCCGGCAAAATCCGCACCGTTTATCTACTTCCAGTTCTAGACCATGGATCGCCGCGCACTCGCCAAGAAGATCGGATTGCGTCTCGCTATCATCGTCATGATGTTGGCGGCCTGCGAATTCGCGTTTCGCTACGGCGTGTGGGACAAACTCGCCAAGCCCGGTAGTTATGCCGGGACAGTGGTGATGATCAAAAACGCGGTCAAATCGTTGGGCCCGGACAAGGTCGATTTTTTGACCATCGGTGACTCCATTGTCGGCTCCGGCCTCAATCATCAAGAGATCGCCGGGACGGCCAAAAAGTATGGTTTCACTCACGTACACGTCGGCACCGGTGGTATGCACTGGATGAGTACCGATTTCATGATCCGCTGGGTCAAAGAGCAATCGCCGCGTTTGCAAAATGCGGTGATTGCCACCAACGTGAACAACTTCCGATTTGCCGGCAACGGTGAATATGAACTGGCGATTGCAGCGCCGCTGGCACGACCTTGGAATTCACATTGGATGTTGAATTCGGTCGAGTTCAAAAAAGAGAACATCCGCACCTATGGCGTGTACTCCGCGCTGTTTCAATACCGTGAGGATATTCGTGATTTGATCGAGTCACCGGTGCAACGCGTGCGTGATATCCGCTGGACGCGCCAATATGCGCTCAACGACAAGATCATCTTTGACCCGTTTGCCATCTCGCGCAACATCTGTCGTGTGTCACTCGCTTCGGTGCAGGCTTGTGCCGACACCAAGTCGCCCAATCCGGACGACATTAATGTGATTACCCAATGCCGCAACGATGCACCCCGCGCCGCTAAACAGGCTGAACAAAAGCTCGACTATCGGACTTGGGTGGACCCGACCAGTTGGCCGCACCTGAACAAATTGAAACCGTTACGCCAGCAGCAGTTACGCGATCTGCCGCTCAAGCGCCCCATCATGGTGGTGTTGATGCCGGTTCCCAAACTCACCCGTGAATCGATACAGCCGATCGGGATTCACGAATGGACGTTGTCTGTACTCAATCCTTTGGTAGAGGAGGGGGTGATCGAACTACATGACTACACCAAGCTGTTCGACGTGGGCGACAGCGGTGACGGCACTAATGGCGCTAACGGCGGCATCGACTGCCGTGCGTTCCACGATCTTTACCACCTCAATAGCGTCGGGCAGGCGCAATTGACGGCCAAACTCTTGCCAATCATCGAAGACCACCTCTATCGCCGTACCAGTGCGGGTGCCGTGCCTGCCAAGTAGTCGCAGGCTTCGAACGAAGTGTTTGATTTTCTTGACATTTCCGGACATAATCGTGGGCTTGGCTGAATTCCGGCAACGGATTCGGCACAAGAACAACCTGAACCCCCTTGCCTGACGGCGGTGCGCATCGTCGCAGGCTTAACCGGTACGGATCGTGAAATTCACGTAATTTTCACGTAAGTGCCTGACCCAGAAGGAGATTTTATGCGCCATTATGAAATCGTTTTTATTGTGCACCCGGATCAAAGCGAGCAAGTTCCCGCCATGATCGAGCGCTACAAAGCACTGGTCTCTCAAGGTGGTGGCAAAGTCCATCGCATTGAAGATTGGGGCCGTCGCCAGATGGCTTACCCGATCGCCAAAGTGTTCAAAGCCCACTATGTGTTGATGAACATCGAAATCAACCAGGCCACCCTGGAAGAACTCGAGCACGCATTCAAGTTCAACGACGCCGTTCTTCGTCACCTCACCGTGTCGAAAGAAGCCGCTGAAGTTGCACCATCACCGATGATGAAAGAAGAGAAGTCGAAGTCGGTTGATGTCAAGGATGCGCCTAAAGAAGCGGCTGCTGCTTAGTCACACAAGACTTAGCGCCCCTTCTATTCTCAACATATTAATTAAAGAGGTTAAACATGCCACGTCCCGGACCCCGTCGCGGTAAGGATAATAAGAAAGATGACAAACGCAATCCAAATCGTGGATTGTTCCGTCGTAAGAAGTTCTGCCGTTTCACCGCCGAAAAAGTTGTGCAAATCGACTACAAAGACATCGGTGTCTTGAAAGATTTTGTCAATGAAAACGGCAAGATCATCCCAGCGCGTATTACCGGCACCAAAGCCAAGTATCAGCGCCAGTTGGATGTTGCGATCAAACGCGCACGCTTCTTGGCGTTGCTGCACTACACCGATCTGCACCCAAATCGCTAAGCAGAACGGACTAGGAGAAAAACATGCAGATCATTTTGATGGAAAAAGTTGTAAACCTTGGTTCGCTCGGTGATGTCGTGAATGTCAAAAACGGCTACGCACGTAACTTTCTGATCCCACAAGGCAAAGCGAAACGTGCCACCCAATCTGCCAAGGCAGAGTTCGAAGCCAAACGTGCTGAGCTGGAAAAGAAAGCTGCGGAAATTCACGCAGCCGCAGTTGGCCGCGGTGAGAAGCTAGAAGGTTACATGGTGCAAGTGACGCAGAAGGCTGGCGTTGACGGTCGTTTGTTCGGTTCGGTGACGAACTCGGACATCGCTGAAGCGTTGACCAAACAAGGCTTTGACATGAAGAAGGGCGAAGTTGTGATGCCTAACGGACCGTTGAAGACCATTGGCGACTTCCCGGTTACGTTGAACCTGCACACCGACGTTAAGGCACATATCACCGTCTCGGTTCTCGGCGAACACGTATAGCACTGCGTCTTTTCGCGCCATGCGTTGTTGGCCGCGAATTTTTCTTGCTCGTGTAGGAAAAACTACACGTCGCGGCGAAAAATTCACGTCCGCCTAGCCTGGCATCGAAAATACTTGCGCTCTAACGCACGGGTAGTCAAAGCTGTAACATCAAAAAACGCCGGTCGCTGACCGGCGTTTTTGTTTCCGCAGAGCTTCGGAGTAGCAGTTGCCCAAAAAGTGAAGAAACGGCAATCTAACAATTTCCCGGGTCGGATGGCCCGCAACGTAGGTCATCCGTGCTACAGCCGATTCTCGGCGAGGAATGTGTCCTACTGGCCGCGTCCTAATTCGATACTGTCGATGTCGGTCAAAACACGTAGAACGGTCTCTGAATCGAACGGCAGCATTCTTTGAGGCTCGCGCCTAGCAAATGGCGGGCGATTCGATCGCAAGCCTATCAATCTTCAAATAGACGCTCAATGCGGGAACGATAATTGTTTAGAAAATCTTTAGTGATCGCGTAGTGATCAGTTTGTTCGTAACTAGTCTCTTCAATTCCGCTGCTGCTGAAATGGAGCATTTTCGCGTCTGGATATGCGAGCAAAATCGGCGAGTGCGTGGCAATAATGAACTGTGAGTTTTCCGTCACAAGCTGCCGAATGCAGCGAAGAGCCGTTAGTTGCCTTGCGGGAGAAAGTGCGGCCTCTGGTTCGTCCAGCAGATATATTCCGTTTCCCCGAAACTTCTGCGACAGAAGTGTCAAGAAAGCCTCGCCGTGCGAGCGGTGGTGCAACGATTTGCCGCCGTATGATTGAAGATAACCCACTTCATCCATGTACGTAGCGATGTTGAAAAAGCTTTCGGCGCGCAGAAAAAATCCATCTTTTGGTTTACCGATTCCCCGAGCTAGGACTAAATGCTCATGCAGTATAGAAACGGAATTTGTCGTGGACAACTGCACATTTTTTGTTCCGCCCTCCGGACCAAAGCCCATCGACATCGCTAACGCTTCAAGGAGTGTCGATTTTCCCGAGCCGTTTTCTCCCACGAAAAATGTTATTCGAGGATGGAAATCAAGTTGGCCGAGATCCTTGAGCGCCGGGATGTTGAACGGATAGGTCGAACTGTCCATTGTTGTTGCGGTTTTCATGCGCACGGATCGAACGAAGCAGTTTAGTTTTTCGAGCACGTTTGACTCCGATTTTTAAGTCTTCTTCTAACCTGATGGGTTCACTTAGTCAGCGTCAATTTGGCATTCTTTCGGCGCGCGCATTGAGCAACGAGAAAGCGATCGAGCAAATGCAATTTTTATGACATTAAAAAGTAACAAAGTGATGGTAGCATCCTCAACGACGTGTTTGTTTTCCGTCAGCCTAAATAATCCACCATCACAGGAACTTCAAATGCGACTGAGATTCATGCATCTAAGTGTGCTGCTGTACTCGTTGTTGTTTTGTTTACCATTTGACGCGATGTCGAAGGACGTTGCTAAGTTGTCGCCGGATGGTTTTTTCGAGCATCTGGCAAACAAGCAGGCAGAGAACTCGACTGCGCGTAGGGAGTATCTGGAGCCTAACACTGTTAAAAAATATCCAAAGCTCGCGGAGGCGTTGAAGAAGCCTTTGCGAAACGGCAAGGTAACGAAGCAAGAATTCTTGGCCGAGTATGCAGCGTACCGTCAAAGCTTCAATTCGTTTTTTCAGAAATTGGACAAGAATGGTGATGGTCTGCTGAGCTACAGCGAGATTGTCGCAGGTGCTCCAGCGCTCCTTCGTGCGTTTGATTCACTAGACAAAGACAGAAATGGTCGGCTCGATAGAGCGGAGTTGCGCGACAGCCCGGTAGTATTTACTTCCATATCTCGGAAAGCTACCGATGCCAATATAAGCAACAGCACTGATGAGATCGAAGGGTCCGCCAGCGGTGAACCGATTTCGACTCTTACGGAGACCAGCCAAAACACTGTCATCGCAAAGGGCGCGTGTAATCCCCCGGAATGCGAAGAAATTGTCGTGGGGCCGCCGGATGAAGAACCCGACTACTTCTGGGAAATCATCATCATCATCATTATTGTCGACGATGGAGCCTGCAAATCGAGCTCGCTCGCTACGCTCACAACCAAGCAGTCCTGCCCAGCACCTCCTGTAGATCGCGCGAAGGAATTGCAAAGGTGTTACGAGGGCGTCGAGTTAGACTATCAGGCCGACATAGCAAGATGTGAGCAGCTATACACGCCTGGTAGCCCAAGCATCGTTCAGTGCTACAGTCGCGCAACGGAATACTACGCAGAAGGGCGAAGCATTTGTCGACAGCGTTGGAGCTGAAAGCTATCGCAGAGCGTCATTTGGCGCTCAAGGACGGTGACGGCCATATCAAACCGATCACCGTCCGCATTGGCGCACCAGAAGCGCGCGCCGGGCATCGAGATTTTGCATGCACCGTTGACATTCAAGGCATCGAAGGTGGCTATATGCGGGTGTATGGGGCAGACTCTATGCAAGCAATCGAGTTGGCGCTCATGTTGGCCGAGAGAACAATTGAGGACGTTGCGAAACGGTATGTCGTCACTTGGGCAAATGGGGATCGCTACACCTTCTGATTCGCCGTGAATTCTGATCGAGTTTGAGCTGTCCTGCCTGAGTATGGCAACCTCCCGTGTTGACGCCACAGCTCCATTTAACGTGGCAAGGTACCGATTGATCCCTCGCGTAATCTTGCCCCAAGCAATCACCTTCCGAGCGGTCTTCGGACGGACTGGGGCGATGCTTTCTGGATCGACCTGAATCTCGTGCAAAGCAAATACTGCATCGACCGCGCGCAAATCATGCGCAAGGGTCGCGATTACCGGCTCTTGATGTTGGCGGGCTTTAATTTGCTCGTTGAGGAATCCGTCAAGCTGGTTTTCCAATCGCTGCAATTCGCCAGCAAGGTGCGCTCGCTTCTTTGCGAGCCATGAAAGGGCTGGGGGGACTCGATAACTCATAGCTATCGAGTCTATTTCCTCCCCACGCCAAAGTCATGGGCAGCTGCTACTCCGAAGCTTTCCGCAGTCGCAACGTCGGCGAAACTTATCCACAGGTTATCAGCCGAAAAAACACGGACTTGTGCATTGAATGTGGATAACTCTAGGCGCACAATAGTGTTGGTCTCATAGACCTCACACCCCGCTGTTTTTATCTGCTGCATTTATCCACCACACGCCAAAAAGTCCCATAAAATCAATGGCTTCTGTATTCTCCCAACCATCCTCGCAGCCGCATTACGGCACCGACAGCATCGTCTCTTCGCTGAAACTGCCGCCGCACTCAATCGAAGCCGAGCAATCCGTGTTGGGTGGCCTGTTACTCAATAACGAAGCCTGGGATCGTATCGGCGATATGGTGGCCGACGTCGATTTTTATCGTGATGATCATCGCAAGATTTATCGCGCCATCTCGAAGCTGATCGAGCAGAACAAACCGGCCGATGTCCTGACGGTCGCCGAGTCGCTCCAGCTTGCCGGCGAGTTACAAAACATTGGCGGAATCAACTACCTGCAGAACCTCTCCGAAGGCACGCCTTCGGCGGCGAACATTCGCCTCTACGCCGAGATCGTGCGTGAACGCTCGATCATGCGCTCCCTCGCGCGTGCTGGTGAAGACATTGCCGACTCATCGTATTCGCCGAATGGCCGCGAGGCGCGTCAGTTGCTCGATGACGCCGAGAAGAAGATTTTTGATATCGCCGAGATGGGGCGCAAGAATTCGCAGGGCTTCCAATCGATGGAGGATCTGCTCGGCGAAGTGATGACACGTCTGGACGAGTTATCCAAGAACCCAAGTGCGGTTGTTGGTAAAGAGACAGGTTTTGTTGATCTCGACAATATGACTTCCGGCATGCAGGACGGCGACCTAATCATCGTCGCCGGACGGCCCTCAATGGGCAAGGCGCAGCCGCTCGACGCTCGCATCAAAACCACCACCGGCTGGAAGGCGATGGGGCAATTGCAACCCGGTGATGCGGTGGCTTCCGTCGACGGCGGCCAGTCGATTGTTACGGGTGTTTATCCACAGGGCGAGCGGCAGGTTTATCGCATCACATTCGCGGATGGACGGTCCACAGAATGCTGTGACGAACATCTCTGGACAGTTCGTTTTCGAGAGTGGAGCCAACCACGCACGGTGACCACAGCCAAGTTGCGGGACATGCTCGGCAAGAAGCGTTATACAAACCGCCTCTGGGTTGATGAAGTTACCGGCGAGTTTGGGCATGACGAGGCACTCCCGCTTGATCCGTGGGTGCTCGGTGCACTTCTGGGCGACGGTAAGTTATCCGGGACTTCGGTGATGTTCTCCACTGCGGACACACAGATGGTGGAACGTCTGCAGTCCCGCATCGGAGAGGGGTTGCACGTCAAACACGCAGACCACTACGATTGGCGCGTGGTTAGACCGACCGCAGCGGAGATTGCGCTAGCCGAGAAGCCGACGATGGTTCGTGCGCAAGTTAATCCCTTGATGCACGCGCTGCGCCAGCTCGACCTATGGGGTATTTCCAGCGTCGAGAAATTTATTCCGGAAACTTATCTGCTCGCCAACCGTAACGCGCGGCTCGATCTTTTGCGCGGCCTGTTGGACACAGATGGATGGGTTGAGAAGTGGGGATCTGTACGATTTGCCACATCAAGTTGGCGGCTCGCCAACGATGTTTTGACGTTGGCTCGCTCGTTAGGTGCATATGCCACGCTCAAGGACAAACGGACGACATTCACCTACCTTGGTGAAAAGAAGCAGGGCCGTGATTCCTTTGTCGTCAACATCAGCCATGCCAACCCAAAATCGCTGTTTCTGCTCTCGGCTAAGCAGGCACGGGCACCGGAATCCTTCCTACGCAGGAAGCGCCTGAACATTTCCAGCATCGTGCCAACCCGTGTGACCGCGACGCAGTGTATTTCAGTATCTCACCCGACACGTTTGTACGTTACAGACGAGTACATCCCGACGCACAACACCGCATTCAGTCTAAATCTTGCCGAACACGTCGCCGTGAACCTTGGCTTGCCTGTACTGATCTACTCAATGGAGATGGGCGGCACACAGATCGCCAATCGTTTTCTGTCATCGATTTCCAAAGTTGACCAACAAAAACTGCGCACGGGGCAGCTCGACGCGCGTGACTGGGATCGCCTCAATCAGGCGATGGTGAAACTTAACATCGCACCGATTCACATCGACGAAACACCGGCCTTGAATGCGCTGGAACTCCGCGCACGTGCGCGTCGTATGTGGCGCATGTACGACGGCCTCGGTTTGATTGTGGTCGACTATCTGCAGCTGATGTCATCCACCGGCTCGGGTGAAAATCGTGCGACGGAGATTTCTGAAATCTCACGTTCGCTGAAAGCGCTGGCAAAAGAATTAAAGGTGCCGGTGGTGGCTCTTTCGCAGCTGAACCGCTCGCTTGAACAGCGCCCCAATAAACGCCCTGTTATGTCGGACCTTCGCGAATCGGGCGCTATCGAGCAAGATGCCGACGTCATCATCTTCATTTATCGTGATGAGGTCTATAACCCGGAGACGCCGGACAAGGGTACGGCCGAGATCATCATCGGTAAACAACGTAACGGCCCGATTGGTACTGTCCGGCTAACGTTCGTTGGACAGAACACGCGGTTTGAGAATCACGCCAGTGGCGGTGGAGGCGGGTATTAATCTGCGCGAGGAAACGCAAATTTCTGTCGCCCCGGACAGCGTGGCCCGCGATATCGGCCATTTCGCCCGGAATCTAACTTCGTTCTGACTTAATGCCGATGACAGACTTCGATTTCAAAAAATGTCATTCCGAGCCACGCGAGGAATCTCATCCCGTCGAGTTAGGGAATGGGTTTGCAGTGCCTTTTCGCTGCCGGATGAGATGCCTCACAAAATCGTTCGGTATGGCAGTGCCCATTTGAAGCGCCGATGACCCGTCCCCTCCGCGCCGACATCTCACTTTCCGCCATCGCACACAACTATGCGTTGGCCAAGCGCACCGCGCCGAAATCAAAAGTCTTTGCCGTCGTCAAAGCCAACGCCTACGGACATGGCCTCAAGCGTGTCGCACGGGTGCTGAGAGATGCGGATGGCTTCGCCACACTCGAACTCGATTCCGCCATTCAGCTTCGCAAGCTCGGCATTGAGTCACCCATCCTGATGCTCGAAGGTTTTTTTGGGGAAGAAGAAATCAATATCTTCGCCAACTACAACCTCACCACCTCCATTCGTGATGTCGAAGCCGCCAAACAACTCGCCGATGCCGATATCCAAGCGCCGCTTGATGTGTTTCTGAAATTCAATACCGGCATGAACCGCTTGGGCATTGCCGGGCCGATGTCAGGTTTTGCTATTGGCTTAGCCGCAACACACAAAAACTTTGGCAAGGTCACATTGATGACTCACTTCGCCACGGCCGATGGTGTAGAAGGTGTGGCTTGGCAGATGAAACGCTTTGAAGACATCGTGAAGTCCGCCAAGACCTCACTCGCCAAAAAAGGCTTCACACAAAGTGTCGCAAACTCCGCCGCGTTGTTGCGCTTTCAAAAGACCCATCTCGATTGGGTGCGGCCGGGAATCATGCTTTATGGTTCATCGCCATTCGCTGAGCGGACTGCCGAAGAGATTGGCTTGAAGGCGGTGATGACGCTGCGCTCCGAGATCATCGGTGTACAAACGCTGGAGAAGGGCGACGTGGTGGGTTACGGCGCCAGTTACATCGCGCAGAAGAAGATGCGCGTCGGCATCGTTGCGTGTGGTTATGCGGATGGTTACCCGCGCCATGCGCCCGGCACAAACGAGCACGGTACCCCGGTGATTGTGAGTGGCAAGCGCACTCGTACCATCGGCCGTGTGTCGATGGATATGTTGGCCGTGGACTTGACCGACATTCCGCACGCCAAAGTCGGCGCGCCGGTATGTCTGTGGGGTGAAGGATTGCCCGCAGATGAAGTCGCCACTGCCGCAGGCACAGTCGCTTACGAGCTCTTTTGCGCGCTGGCGCCGAGAGTGCCGGTGGTGGAGGTCGAGTGAGCCTAGACATTGGCTGCGCGAGGAGGTTGATTTCCACACAGATATGTGTGTAGAATAAACTGTATTCATACACAGTATCAGAGATCATCGTGGCGACCAATCTTGAACTTGACCCCAAACTCGTCGATGAAGCGAAGGCGGCTGGTAACTTTCGCACGAAGCGAGAAGCAGTGAACGCGGCACTTTTGGAGTTTGTAACCAAGCGAAAACAACGCGAAGTGATCAAGCTCTTTGGCACGGTTGACTATGCGCCTGATTACGACTACAAGAAGTCGCGGCGGAAATGAAAGTTCTGGTCGATACCTCGGTCTGGTCTGAAGCCTTCCGCCGCAATCACCCGTTGCGCGGTAATCAAGCGCATGAGTTGGCGCAGTTGATCGAAGACGGCGATGCGGCGATGATCGGGCCGATACGGCAGGAACTGCTATCAGGTATTCCAGACGCCTCGACCTTCATGCTCTTGCAGCGTGCCATCGCGTCGTTTGCCGACGAGCCGCTGGAGACAGAAGACTTCGAAAATGGCGCAAAGTGTTTCAACACCTGCCGTGCAAAGGGTATTCAAGGCCAGCATACCGATTTTCTGATTTGCGCTTTTGCGATGCGGCGTGGAATGCCAATTTTTAGCCTCGACCAAGACTTCAAGAGTTATGCCAAAGTCCTGCCAATTGCGCTGCACGTCATGCGGCCACACTAATGGCCAAACCCAAAACCATCTACTCCTGCACCGAATGCGGCGGCCAATCGCCAAAGTGGCAAGGGCAGTGCCCGCACTGCAATGCCTGGAACACACTCGTTGAATCAGTTGCCGAGACGGCGAGCGTCAATCGCTTTTCCAATCATCCGACACTCGCCGGCGTGAATGCAGAACGCGGCCAAGTGCTGCAGCTCAGCAAAGTCAAAACCCAAGACATCCCGCGTCAGCCCACCGGCATTGGCGAGTTTGACCGCGTGCTGGGTGGTGGCTTGGTTAGCGGTGGTGTGGTGCTCATCGGCGGTGACCCCGGCATCGGCAAATCCACCATGCTCTTGCAAGCGCTCTGCGCAATCTCAGCGTCATCGAGTGTCTTGTATGTGAGCGGTGAAGAAAGCCCGCAGCAAATCGCCATGCGCGCGAATCGTTTAACGCTCGATACCCACGACGTCAAACTGCTCGCCGAAATTGAACTCGAAAAAATCCTCGCTACCCTTGGCCATGAAAAACCGCAAGTCGCGGTGATCGATTCCATCCAGACCGTTTACTCCGCCGCACTCACCTCCGCACCGGGTTCGGTCGCACAGGTGCGTGAATGCGCGGCGCATCTCACGCGTTTTGCTAAATCCACCGGCACCACGATTGTGTTGGTCGGCCACGTGACCAAAGAGGGCGCGCTCGCCGGCCCCCGCGTGTTGGAGCATATGGTTGATACGGTGTTGTATTTCGAAGGCGACACACACTCCAGTTTCCGTTTGATTCGTGCGGTTAAAAATCGCTTTGGTGCGGTAAATGAAATCGGCGTATTCGCCATGACCGAGAAGGGCTTGCGCGAAGTCACCAACCCATCGGCGATGTTTCTCTCGACACACAGTTCGAATGTGCCGGGCAGCTGCGTGATGGTCACACAAGAAGGCACACGACCGTTGCTGGTTGAGATTCAAGCGTTGGTTGATGAAGCGCACATGAACCCCAAGCGGCTCTCGGTGGGCTTGGAGCAGAACCGACTCGCGATGTTGTTGGCTGTGTTGCACCGCCACGCAGGCATCGCGTGTTTTGACCAAGACGTATTCATCAACGCCGTTGGTGGCGTCAAGATCGATGAACCCGGTGCCGACTTGGCGGTGTTGCTCGCCATCGTTTCCAGCCTCAGAAACAAACCGCTGCCAACTAAACATGTGGTGTTCGGTGAGGTTGGCCTCGCCGGTGAAGTGCGGCCAGTGCAGCGCGGGCAGGAGCGGTTAAAAGAAGCCGCCAAGCTAGGCTTTACCCACGCCATCATCCCGAAGGGCAATAAGCCGAAGCAGAAGATTGATGGGATGGAGATTATTGCGGTGGAGCGTGTTGAGCAGGCGGTGGAGGCGATGCGTGGGTAATTTAGTTGGGGGCTAGTGGTGCCAGACAGCGCCAATACGCGCGTGCTTTTTGGAGATCAGAGTCGCAGTTAGCATGATTTAAGGCGGAGAGAATCTTGAAGATCAGAAAAGTAAGAATTAAGAACTTCAGAAAAATTTCGGATGTTTCTGCGGAGTTCACTGATGATCTTACGGTCATCGTAGGTCCAAATGGGATGGGGAAGACTTCCATTTTCGAAGCTATCCGTCTTTGCAAATCTGTACTAATGCCGAGAACTCCCGACGAGGTGCAACAAGTTCTCGTGTCACTTGGTGTTGCGTCACCCAATATTCTCTTCGGAGAGTTTCAATACGATTTCTCGAGTCTAGCTGGCGACGTGACAATACCGCTTGAGGTGCTCATCGATCTAGAGATTTCTAATGATGAGCTTACTCGGCTAAGAGCGGCTGTCCCGCGCGTTGCAGAGTCCATTGTTGCTGCGTCGCAGGGGCAAAGTAATCCGCAATCGCGCTTTGCGATGATTCAATATCTCTCGTCGGAGGAAGGTCGAACTCATCTCTCCCGCGCGCAGGACGGGGTCGTTTCTCGGCTTGCTGCAATAGAGCAGAGTCGTCGCTTAGAGTTGCACTTAGTGGTTACTGTAGACACTATTCGGGGTCAGAACCAAATCGACCAGGCCCTCGCCGCCAGCCTAGAGGCGCAGATTCTGCCAGCGAGGGCTCTGTTTACGTATTTCCCTGCTGATAGAGCAATGCCGCCGGGCGAGGTTAACGTACAACTGCATTCTGGCGACATGAAAGCGCATGTTGACTCGCACTTCGCCAATGCCGCGACGAAATATCCACGATTAAAGCAAGTTATCGTCAATCAGCTAATTACGAATGGCAAGGCTGCCTTAGAGAAAGAGTTCGACCTGATATTTGACAACCTGCTGCCGGGTAAGAAATTTCTGGGAATTCAGCAAAAGGCTATCGGAAGTATCAGCGTTCGAATTCAAGATATCGAGTCAAAGGGCGAGTTTGATATAGACAGTCTTAGCAGTGGTGAGAAGGGCCTCATTCTCACGTACTTGCTATTGCGAACCTCACTAGCGACTGGTGGGGTAGCTCTGATCGACGAACCTGAACTGCATCTGAATCCGGCGGTTTGCAAGAAGCTAGTAGGGTTTTTAACAGAGCATGTGTGCATTCCGTTGAGTGCTCAGGTCGTACTTTGCACGCACTCACCGGAGATTCTGACTCGGGCTTTTGAGGACGCTGGGCTCGCACTATTCGAACTCGTTAGCCCAAGAGCATTGAACCCGCTGCTCGTCGGAGACAGGAATGTCATGTTCGACGCACTGCGACGCCTTGGCGTGCCGCCTGCAGACAGTTTGGTGTATCGCGGTTTCGTTTTTGTTGAGGGTGAGGACGACGTCAGACTATTCGAGAAAGGTTTTTCAAATACCCTTCAGGGAATGAAACTTGTGCAAAAGCAGGGGAGGATAGAGGTCGAAAAGCAAATTCAGATCTTGAAAGCTGCGGAAGCCGCTGGTAAGGTGGATAAGATTCATCTATTCATTTTTGACAACGACCGTAAGCCGGTTTCGCACGAAAGCACAAAGTTTATTCGCGTGGTACAACTTCAGCGATATTGCATCGAAAACTACCTTCTTGATGATCGAAGTCTGTTTGAGTTCATAACAAAGTCAGCATCAACTCCCCCGGCTAATCGAGCAGAGCTTACGTCCGCAATTCAAGAATGCTCTCTGAACCAGTTGAAAGTCGAGATCGCGGCACGGTTGTATGGCGAACTACAAGACTTGAGCTGTGGAATGAGGCGTTCGAAGGTTAGAGGGAAGAGCTTTGATCAGATCGCCGCAACCCTAGTAGAGCAACTCCAAAACGTAAAGTCGAAGTTAGTTGGTCTCGATTTAGTCGGCTGGAATTGTGAATTTCAAGAGCAATGTTTGCAAATCGAAACCAAGGAAAAAGCATCGTGGGAGCGTGACCACTTGGTCCTCGCGAGTGGGAAGGCAATCCTCGAAGATCTGCAGAAGCGGTACGAGATCAACAGCTCTCTTTCAAATCTGAAACTGAATGTAATCGAGGCAATGGAGAAAAGCCGAACGAAGTCTTGGAAAGAGATAAATTCGGTGCTGGAAAAGGCTCTTCGCTCGCAGTGAATCCCCGACGGCTCGAAAAGATTTAAAGGGGCTAGGGTCGATTGTGCTGGTAAACCCCAGCATCCGCGGCTACTTCCAGCCAAAAATGCCTGAAACTGCCCGTCAATAGGCAACTTTTTGCTTCCTACAATTTCTGTAATGATGCATGAGAAACAATCAGAGATCAAAGCAGTCAGCGACAACTTTTCCCGCGCGTGAGCAGAGAAGGAAAAGTAAATCCTCGCTGCCCCTTTGATTCGGTCTGAACCAACAATTTTTTGAACGACGTAACTTATGGCTCTGAAGAAAACTGTCCTTGTGCTCGGCGCTGGTGCCAGTGTTCCCTATGGATTTCCAGTCGGTAGGAAGCTTGCCGAAGACTTGTGCCGCTTTTCTAACGGCACAGATTTCACGCTATCTAACTTGCTAAGCGAAAAACACGAATATCCGTTTGCGGGCATGAATAAGCTGTTGAGGCAATTTCACCAATCAGGCCGATCCTCGATTGATTCGTTTCTTGGCAGTCACGATAACTTGGTTGCAATAGGAAAAATCCTGATTGCGCATGAACTATGCGCAAAGGAAGTTCCAAAAATGCTGCGCTCACCGGCAATTGATGATCACTGGTATGAGTATCTTTGGAATCGACTTGCTGCTTCAGTCGTCGAGCCGGCTGATTTACCGCTCAAGAACTTAAAAATCATCTCATTCAACTACGACCGTTCACTTGAGGAGTACTTGTACCTCGCAATTTCGAATAGTTTCAGTGAGGACTGCGTTTACGACACCATCCGTCGTCTGGAGATGATGCATGTTTACGGGAGCTTAGGCCGCCACAAGACTCAGCCTGGTTCACAACCCTTGCGGCCATATGAACCCGCCGACGACGCTACTTCACTTGAAGTTGCCGCCGCCGGCATAAACATCCTCTCGGACGACCGTGATGATTCACCCGAATTCCAAAAGGGACAAGACTGGTTTAGCTGGGCGGAACAAATCTGCTTCCTTGGGTTCGGATTTGATGAAACCAATGTCGATCGCCTGGGGCTGTACAACGTGATCGACACCAAAAAGAAAAGAGGGGAAGGACTTCCCGACGTCATTTTTTCAGCCTTCGGCCGAACGAAAGCAGAAGTACAACATATCAAAACCCTTCTTTTTAAGGAACATCTCCGTTCCGCTAACGTCACGGCGATTGACGCGAATTCTCTCATGACGCTTCGAGAGAGCGGCGTGCTGCTAGCAAGTTAGGCGCAACGACAGGAGTCAGAGTCGCACCCAAGGCGCCAGCGTTAAATGCTTTAATCGAAGAAAGCAGTTTGTAGTTACGAAAAGCAAGGACGCTGAGCCCTTTAATCGATCTTCAAACCTTGTTCCAAAGGATTACCGATGAATACACGATCTTTTCTGACCGGCTGTTTGCTCATCGCGGCATTGTTTTCGAGGCCAAGCCCGGCGTCCGCACAAGATGACGCTTCCGTCAAACAGGCGGTCGCCGCCGCGGAGTCTTTTCTGAGCCTGTTGGACAACGGCAAATATGAAGAATCTTGGGACGCCTCGGCCGAGGCGTTTCGCAAAGCGGTAAGCAAAGACCAGTGGAAAGCCGCTGCCGGGCAGGTGCGTGGCAGTGTTGGGTCATTGTCGTCGCGCAAGCTGATGAGCGGTGCCGACGCACCCAAAGCCGGGAGCAACGCCCAAGGTGAATTTGTTGTCGTGAAGTTCCAAAGCGCCTTTAGCAAATTGCCAAATGCGATTGAAACGGTTTCGCCGATGCGGGACACAGACGGCAAGTATCGGGTATCAGGCTACTTCGTTAAGCCGGGCGTGAGTGAGGCCGACAAGGCCGCTGCTGCGTTGCCACCCAAAGCCGGATTCAGTGACGACGAGATCAAGGTGATTCTGCGTGAGCGGATTGAAGTCGCTAAACGCGGTGTCGGCATTGTTGTTGGCTTGATCGATGAAAACGGCACACGTATCGTCAGCGTCGGCAAGCCAAGTGTCACCAGTGACAAACCACTCGACGGTGACGCCATTTTTGAAATTGGTTCGATCACAAAAACATTTACCGCCATTTTGTTGGCTGACATGGTCGCACGTGGTGAAGTGAAGCTCGACGATCCAATCTCAAAATACCTGCCGGCGTCGGTCAAGACGCCAGTGGTCAACGGCAAAGAAATCACGCTTGAGCAGCTTTCGCGCCATACGTCGGGTCTGCCGCGTTTGCCGTCCAATATGAAGCCAAAGGATCCCGGCAATCCATACGCCGACTACACAGTCGCGCAGCTCTATGAATTTTTGAATGGCTATAAGACGGTCCGCCCGTTTGGTGCCAACACCGAATACTCGAATCTTGGGGTAGGCCTGCTGGGCCACATTCTGGCGTTGCGGGCGGGTACCGATTATGAAACGCTGGTGCGGTCGCGCATTCTTGCTCCGCTAAAAATGAACAGCACCGCGATCAAGCTGACACCGGCGATGCAGGAAAAAATGACGACGGGGCATTATCAAACGGTGGCGGTGCCTTATTGGGATTTGCCGACACTTGCTGGTGCGGGCGCGTTGCGATCAAGCACCAATGACATGCTCAAATATCTTGCCGCCAACATGGGATTCAAGTCCGGACTTGCATCGACTGCCGATGTGACCACGCTGCTAGCGGCGATGCAGCGCACCCAGCGCAATACGACGGACACGCCGGATATGGGATATGGCCTAGGCTGGTCGTTGAACAGCAGTTTTGACAAAAAAATTATCGTGCATGGCGGCGGTACCGGCGGCTTTATGACGTTTGTCGCGTTTGAACCGCAGCGCAAACGTGGTGTGGTGGTGTTATCAAATTCCAATTCGGATATATCCGATATCGCTCTGCATTTACTCGACAGCCGCCGGCCGTTGACCAAACTCGCGGCGGCAAAAACATTCCAGAAAATCAGTGTTGACCCCAAGTCGTTTGATGCGTTTGTCGGCACCTATGAAATTGACCAAGGCAGTACAATGGTCATTAGTCGTGAAGGTGATCGTCTTTTTTCGACCGTGACGGGACTGGGGAAAATTGAAATGTTGCCCTACGAACCGATGTCATTCTTTGGCAATGGATTTGATGCACAGGTGACGTTTGTCGCAGAGGCGGGAAAGGTGACCCGTTTGATGCTGAATATGGACGGCAGATCGATACCGGTCAAACGGATCAAGTAACAGGTGAGCCATTGAACGGGGCAATCGGGGTAGATCAGATCACGATCATTTGAGTTCATGCATCCATGGTCGCCTCTAGCTATAAATGCCCGAAACTACTCGTCAATAAACGACTTTGGATTTTGCGATCATGAAACGCTCACTCCTTCTCACCGCAGCACTCCTGTTCCTGCCAAGCATCGGCGCAGCCCAAGCGCCAACGCCCACGGTTTCTGTGCAAACCGCGACCCAACAAATCCAGGCATTGGTCGAAGCCTACCGCACCTCGATCATCGATAAAGACTGATCCTGTAAGCTTTTCATTGTGTACTTAACGAAAGAAAAATGATGAAAGCAGGCAAGAAGCATAACCCATTGGACGGCATCAAGAAAGAGCAATTAAAGCGCCGTGTATTTACCCTCGATTTCA
>Ga0315907_10003665_pt1 | contig 17902 bp, 22 predicted proteins | sample LakEriMetagenome_3_FD_203525 | JGI IMG/M metagenome (GOLD analysis project Ga0315907, IMG submission 203525) | Freshwater fungal communities from buoy surface, Lake Erie, Ohio, United States - Buoy 12 MA123 | ecosystem: Environmental > Aquatic > Freshwater > Lake > Lake biofilm | place: USA... | reverse complement strand
GGCAGCATCTTCGTCAGAACCGCTGCCTTCCTCTCCGGTGAATACGCCAACCCGTCATCCTGTCCCGCCCGCCTCAGAGTATACTTTCAAAAGTAGTGCAGGCGACAACTGTTCTGACTGAGGGGGCTTCTGCCGTCGCGGACCCGATATTGACGACCGTGGTCGATCCGGAGGCGCCGCCAGTGCCGATGTTCACGGTCTTGGTCGCGCCCGTGGTCGTGGCCCCGGTTCCCATTCCGTAGGTGGCGGTCGTCGTCGCCGTGCCGATGCTGGCGGAAGCCGCCGAGACGGTGACTGTGCCCGAAGCGGTCAACGTGCCCGAGAAGGTCTTGTTGCCGGTGAAGGTCTGGGTACCCGCGAGGATTGCCAGTTCGGACGAGGTGTTCGGCAGGGTAAAACTCCGCGTGGTGCCTGTGCTGATCCCCGCCAGGGAGAAGGTCGCCTTCTTCGTCGGGTCAGCATCGTTCACCAGGCTGAACACCGCGTCCGACACGTCGCGCGGCTCGCCCACGACCTCCCAGGCGCTGCCGGTCCAGACGAGGAACAGCCCCTCGGCCGCGACCCAAGTGAGCCAGCCGGTGCGCGGCACCAGCCGGATCCACGCGCCGTCGATCCAAAGGGCGATGTTCAGGTCCCATCCGGCCCAGAGGCCGGTGGCGCCCGAGGCCACAAGATGCCGGTTCCCATCGGTGGGGCTGGCGGGCGCGGCCGTCCGCGTGCGGTCGAGGACCGAGAGCTGCACCATGGCGTCGAGAAGGCGCAGCGCCTCGTTGTGCGTGACATGCTTCTGCGCTTGGGCGGCCAGAAGATACGGCAAGCCCAGATGGGTCGTGGTGTCGGACATGGGAAATCCCGTCAGAACTGGAGGGTCACGGTGGCGGGCGTACCGCGCCCGAGGCGGTTCGAGAGCTGGAAGATGCGGAGCGCCAGCATCTGGCTGGGCCCCAGTGGCGCACCCCAATCGGCTGTCTGCTGAGCGGCGGTGTAGAGGACGGAGGGCGTACTGCTGGTCAGCGTGCGCTTGATCGCAGCGCCGTCGAGGATCTGGACGTCGTAGGATTCCAGGTCCTCGGCCAACGGCACTTCGACCTGTTCCCAGGCATCGGCCACCGGCGCGCGGGATCGGCGCGTCCAACGGATGGTCAGATCGCCCGGGCTGCGTGCCATGCGCCACGGCTGTTCGACGTGGACCGGCGCGAAGGGAACAAGGCCGCGCCCGGTCGGGGTGAAGCCCAGGGCGGCATAGCTCGCATCACTGACCGCTCGCGCTGCTGGGCCCACGCGCCAGTTCCAAGGCAGACCAAGGTCAGACTCGGCGATGGGCAGCGAGGCCAAAGTCGTATCGAGTACGACGACCCGCGCACCAGCCGGGGCCGGATTGCCCATCGCGTGCTCCGTTCCGCGCTGGCCGCGCAGGAGGCGGGTCAAGCGATAGCGGCTGGGTGCGATCAGTTCGGCCGCGCCCGCCTGGACGATCTCCCATTGACCAGCGGCATTCTCGACCGCCAGCGCATTCGCCCCGTCCAAGAGGGCCACGTCGGTCACGCTTTCCAACGTTCCGGACAAGAGATCGACGACCAGCGCGTTGCCCAGATCGAAGCGGGAGGTTGGCCCGGGAAAGAAGTCGAAGGCCAGCGTACCGATCCGGGCCCGACTGCCGAAGGTGGTCAGGAGGTTGAACCCATCCGTCGAGGCGCTGCGGAAGACCGCGATCTCGCCCGGCCAGGGGCTGGCATGGGCGGCGATCAAGGGGCGATGGGCGGGAAGGTCTTCGCTGATCTGCGGCAGGTCCAGCATCACCACCTCGGGCGTGCCGAAGACGCCGGGGCTGGCGAGCGACGCGGGCCGCGGATCGCCAGGTGGCAGATCGTAGGCGGCGCGGTCCTGACGCACCGCCTCGATCCCCCGTGCCTCTGCGTCGGCGACCGAGACGAGCCGGAATTCCACCTCGCGGCCGTCATGCGCGAGCCGGATCACGTCGGCGGGATCGACGGCGAGGCGCGAGGGCGGCAGGCGAAAGGTGGCGCTTTCCCTGCCGATCCAGGCTTCCATCAGCGCGCGGCGGCAGCGGCGTTCCGCCTCCTCGGGCGGGATCGCCATGGGGAAGGACTCGGAGGCGATGCGCGTCGTGTCGACGGTGATGCGGCGGGCCTCGACAAGCGCCGCATCATAATCCTCGTCGGCACGGGCGACCTGCCACTTCAGCGCCTGCGGCAGTTCGGTCTCCTGGCCACGGGTCAGTTCGAAGGCTTCGCCGTCACGACTGGCCACCAGATCGTCGATGGCCAGTATGGCGACCGAGGCGCGCCCACGCATGACGAAGCGGATCACGCCCTCGGTCTCGATGGCATCGAACCCGAAGTGGCGGGCCAGCGTGGAGATCGACGCGCGGGGGCTTTCCAGCGCGCCGATGACATAGCCCTCGACCGCGCCCCAGAGGCCGGTGACGTCGATCAGGCTCTCCGCGAGCCCAGTGCGCAGGCAGAGGTGCCGCACGAGGGCCGCCAGCGACACCGCGCCGAGGCGCCCGGTCAGCCAGTGGCCAAGCCGCCAGTTCGGCCCGTCCGTCCAGGTGCCGGTTAGTTCGGGGAAGAACGGATAGGGTCGCGCATCCCAGGTCCAGGCGGCGCATTCGGGGACATGGACCATCCGGCCGCTGTAGACGGACGACGTCGGGTTGTTCGCTGCCTCGCCCCACCAGAGGTAGCTGGCCTCGAGATAGGCGCGCTGGATGGCATCATCGCGCCAGCCGCGCGAGAACCAGGGCGTGAAGCTCTCGGACGACTTCGGGTCGAAGAAGACGTTCGGCTGGTTCGTGCCCCGGTCGATGGCGGGGCACCCCAGTTCGGTGAACCAGACGGGCTTCGATTGCGGCACCCATGCGGTGGGCGTGCCGCTCTCCACCCCGCCCGGCCGGTTGAAATGCGGGTTCGACCACCAGGCGCGGAGTTCCTTGTAGCGGAACACCCAAGGTTTGCCCGCAGCCCCGTCGGTGATGGGGGTCCGGATCTGGGCCGACCGGTCGGCGGCGCTGGCATAGAACCAGTCGAAGCCCTCGCCGCCCGCGATGTTGGCCTGCAGGTAGGCCCGGTCATGGATCGCAGGCCAGCCTTCCAGCGCATCGGCATGGTCGAACCCGTCGCGCCAGTCCGAGAGCGGCATGTAGTTGTCGATGCCGATGAAATCGATGTTGGCATCCGACCAGAGCGGATCGAGGTGGAAATAGACATCCCCAGTTCCATCGCCCGGCTGGTGGCCGAAATACTCTGACCAGTCGGAAGCGTAGCCCACCTTGGTGCCCGGCCCGAGGATCGCCTTCACATCCGCCGCCAGCGCCTTGAAGGCGGTCACGGCCGGATAGACGCTGGCGCTCGACCGGATCGTGGTAAGCCCGCGCATCTCGGTCCCGATGAGGAAGGCATCGACACCGCCCGCGACAGCACAGAGATGTGCGTAGTGCAGGATCATCCGGCGCAGGCCCCAGTCGCCGGAGGGCCCGGTCCAGTTCACGTTGTCGCCCGACACCGCGAACTGCGCCGGGGTGGCCGCGCCGAAGAAGCTGGAGACCTGCGTGGCCGCAGCGGCGGTCTTGTCAGCAGTCCCGGCAAAGCCTGCAGCCGGGGAACAGGTGATCCGACCGCGCCATGGAAATGATGGCTGTCCCGGCGTGGCGGCGTTGGCGCTGAAGGGGTTCGGCAGGGTATTGCTGGGCGGGACGTCCATCAGCAGGAAGGGATAGAAGGTGACGCGCAGCCCCCGCGCCTTCATCTCGCGGATGGCCTGCACCACCGCGAAGTCCGCAGGCGTGCCGCCATAGACCGGACGATCCTCGGCGTCGCGGCTCACCAGATGCGCATTTGTCCGCGCCACGCCATTCACGGACCAGACCTTCGGGCTGGTGACCTTGGTCGAAACCTCCACGCCGGGCTTGATCTTGCAGTTCCCCGCGCGCAGGTCATTGCCGAACCAGGCGACGACGAGGCTGACGCTCTCGACGGCCGGGGCCATGGCCTGCAGCCGATCCAGCGCCACGACGATATCGGCCTCGTCGGGCAGCGCGTTCAGGTTCTCGGCCGAGGTGGTGCCGCCGGTGGTCTGGCCGAAGATGGTGGTCGTAGCGCCGACCGTCTTGCGGACAGCCTCCGTCGCATAAGTGAACTCGCCCGAGGCGGGGATCATGGTGACGGCCTTCACCAGCCCCTCGGCGGTGTCGGGATCGGCAAGCGGCCGGAACACCTCGAACGAAAGCTGTGGCAGGCGGTTGCCGTAGGCGGAAAGCGGCAGTTCCTCGAAGACGACATAGGCCGTGCCGCGGTAGGCTGGGGTGTTGGCGGCACTCATCTTCGCGGCAATGAACGGGTCGGCGGTCTGGGTCTCGTTCCCAAGATACCAGCGCCAGGTGATGCCGGTCATATCCAGCGGTTTGCCATCGGCCCAGATGCGGCCGATGCCGGTGATCGGGCCTTCGCAAAGGGCGACCGCGAAGCTGGCATAGTACAGATACTCGGTCGTCTGGACCCTCCCGCCGCCCCCGCCCTTGCCGCCGCCCTGTGTCGTGGTCTTCGTCTCCTCGCGAAAATCGGTTGCCCAGATGATGTTGCCGCCGATGCGCATGCGGCCGTAAAGGCGCGGGATGATCGCGCCTTCCGTGGCCGAGGTGATCCGCAGGCTGTCGAGGCGCTGGCCCTCGATCTTCTGCGCGGGCGCCAGCGAGGACACGATCCAGCTGTCGACGACCGACCCGATGGTGGAGCCGATGAAGCCGCCGATGGCCGCGCCGGAAAAGCCGAGGATCGCGCCGCCAAAGGCCCCGCCGATGGCAGTGCCAACAGCGCCGAGGACAAGCGTGGCCATGGAAAACTCTCAGCGTTGGGGAAAGAGGAAGGCGAAGGCGATGCGCCGTCGCCATATTGGCGTGAGGGGTTCCTCGATGACGCCGAGCCGCTCGTAGGCGTGCAGAAAGGTGTCGGGGCCGGTCAGAATGCCGACATGCTTGGCGATGGCGCGCGGCATCATGCGGAACAGGATCAGCGCGCCGGGTGAGGCATCGCCGGGTGCGATCTCCGGCATCATCGCCCGCGCCCCATCGGCCAGCACCTCGCGCGGCCCGGTCTCGCCCCAATCGCGGCTATAGGGCGGGATCGGAAATGGCTCCGGCCCGACCACCTCGCGCCAGACACCGCGCGCGAGGCCGAGGCAGTCGCAACCGACCCCGCGCAAACTGGCCTGGTCGTGATAGGGCGTGCCGAGCCATGACTGCGCGACGGCGATGACAAGAGCGGGATCAGCGGTCCGGTGTGATGGGGTCACAGCACCGCCCCCTCATGGCCGCCATCCTTGGTGGCGTATCGCAAGACCGCGTCCTGGCCGGGGATGTGCGGGAACCCTCGGAAGTTCGCGACATTGGCGAACTTTGCACCACAAGTGGCGATCCGCTTGTCGCAGCCTGCTCGGACCACGAAAGCATCCGTCGCCGTGATCGGGCGCACTGGCGCTTCCAGCAGGGTCAGGATCGCCACGCCATCGACGAGGTCATGCGACAGCACTTCGACCCGCCGCCCCGCGTTCGCGCCGCTGGTCCACTCGACCAGCCCGAAGGCAAACCAGCCCGCCGCGAAGGGGCCGAGGCCGGAAGCGGTGAAGGCCCGGTCCCGCAACACGTCGATCACCGCCCCGGTGCCCTTGAAGGCCGGGGCATCGGTGTTCACGCCGCAGCGCGCGTCGCCCAGCGCGGCATCGCAACTCGCCTGAAATGTCCGTCCGACCGTCTGGCCGAGCAAATGGGCGAGGCTGCGCACCTCCGCCACGAAGGCAAGCCGCCCGCGCCGGATCTGGCCGATGGCCCCACGGCGCAGAAGGACGCGCTGCGCGGGGCTCGCCCAGTTCACCCGCCACACCTCGACCGCCGCATTGTCCCACCGGCCGTCGAGGATATCGGTCTCGGTGATCCGGTCGGAGGAGAGCACGCCTTGGGCGTCCTGTGCATCGACGGAAAGGTCGGACCCCGAGCGCACCTCGGAGGCGGCAAAGCCGCTCTCTGGCTCGAAATCGGTGCCGTCGAACGTCAGGGCCCGGTCGTGATCGGTGAAGCCAAGAGTTACCCCATCGGCCCGCACGATCCGCCAGCACCAGGCCAGCGTCGTCGTGCCCTCGTCGAGATGGGCCTGAAGCGGGGGCGGGAGGGACTTCATTGGCATCTTCCTGTGTTGCTGTCGCCATCATCGATTATTCGCCCCGCGAAACGTTGGGCGACAGCCTGTTCGCATGGCTGTACATTCAGGCGGAACTCAACCTGGAGACGCCAATGGCAAAGTTTTGGACCGAAGATGAATACGCGATCACGGATGCCGCCTATCAGGACGCCGTTGAAAAGAAGAAGCGTGGCGGCCGAGTCGTGCGTTCCGATATCGTCGATCAGTGCAAACGGGGCCTTCCCAAACGAGACCCATCCTCTATCGGCCCACATCTGGGAAATCTCACAACGGCCAGAAGCGAAGTTGGTCTGGCTGTGCTCGATGAGGTGGCGCCTTTTGCCAATCGTCCTGAGAAGCTCGTCATCTTTCTGAAGCAGAAGTATCGGCTCCGGTGATCATCGGCGGTGGCGCCGACAGGTTCGTCGGGCGCAGCAAGGCCAGCGCTTCTGCTTCAGTCAGTCGCCGAATGGGCCGCGAGAAATCCACCCGCCCGTTGCGGTCGACCGCCCAGACCGGGATGGTGCCGGTCGGGTAGCGGCCATCCCGGAACAGATCGCGTTCGGCCTCGCGGCGCGTTCGGATCGCGGCGGGTCGGAGCCAACCCATGAAGGCTTGCGCGGCAGCGGCGTGGTTGCCTGCGTTCAGGTGGCGGGTCAGCGACGCTTTCGCGATGCCGCCGGTGTTGTAGTGGAAGCTGACCAGCGCATCGAACTCGTGCGGTTCCAGCGGTACCTTCACCGCGCGCAGCACTTCCGCCTCGTAGGCGACGATGTCGGCGCGGAAGAGCCGGACCGCCTCGCGGATCCCCGCATCCAGATCGGCGGGCATGCCACGCGGCATTCGTGCCGGATGGGGCGGCCCGGCCGAGGCAGTGTGGCCGATGCCGAAGGTCCAGATGTTCTTGATGTCGAGATAAGGTCCGGGCACGAGTCCTTCGTGCCGGACAAGGGCCAGCAGGCCCCGGTCGGTCATGTGCATGGGATCACCCGAAGATGGAGGACAGGATCAGGATCAGCGCTGCGACTAGAAGGCCGATGCGCAGGCGATGGCCGAAGGTCTGAGCCGGATCTGCGGCATCGCAACGGATGGCGCGCGCAAGGCGGAGAAGTTCATGCATCACCGTTGCCCCCCTTGCCGCTGCGCAGCCGGGCGAGGACGACCTCGATGAAGGCGGGGCCGAAGACGCCGACCAGGTAGGCGGCCGAACCTGCCGCACCACCGGCCGGGATCGCCTGGGATGGCAGGCCGAGCCAAGCCGTGATGATCGCCATGGACAAGCTGCCCATTCCGGCCGCGATCAGACCGCCGAGCAGGATGTGGCGCAGGGCATCGCGCAGCCGCATCCGTGTGGTCAGCGCGTTGGTTGCTCCGCCAAGCGCGCCCCAGGCGGCGAGGATGACGGCGGTAGAAGTTGCCAGATCGCGCAGCACGGCGGCGATGAAGCCAGTTTCTTCGTTCATCGCCGGATCTCCAAGAGCGGGATGGATGTGATCGACCCGAGCCGCTCGAGGTCGAGGGTGACGTCGAGCATGTCGGTGTCGAAACGGACCGGGACGTCGAACTCGAAGCCTGCCGCGATTGCGACGCCCGCACCGGGGGCAGTGGTGAAGGTGACGCTGCCGGTGGTGGTATTGGCGCTCCAGCCCGTCATCTGCTCGACCCCGTTCAGGGCGATGCGGACAGTGCCGGCCACCGGCTTGGCAATGGCACGGGTCCAGCTTTGTGCGCCGGAGGTGTAGCTTTTCAGCAGGGCGAATGTGTTGACCGCACCATTGCCGGTGCCGATGGGCTGATCGGTCGGGGCGACGGCTTGCAAAGGCAAGCAGGACTTGTAATCGGCCCAGTCCTTGTAGCGAAAGCCGTGCAGGCGACCATTCCGGGCTTCGAAGAAGGCCACGACAGCCGCCAGATCATCGGCGCGGCGGATGCCGTAGGCCACATCATAGCGGCGGCGCGAGTTGGCCCAGCTGGCGTTGCGCTCCTCATCACCAGAGGCCAATTCCACCACTTGCGTGCGCCGTTCCGGCCCCCCGCGCGCCCCGCGGCTGATGTTGTCGGGAAATCGCACCTCATGAAACGCCATCACATGCCCCTCCGGCCCAGCGACACGGCGCGGGCGATGTCGCTCGCCACCTGCGTGCGCGATTGCCGGAAGCTTTCGGCGTCACGCGCCATGATTGTGACGTTGACGGAGGGCGCGCTGGACTGGCCTTGGCCGTAACCTGCGGCTTCGCGGCGCGAGAGAACACGCTCGCCGCGTTGCAGGATGGCAGGAACTTCGTCTGGCTTGATCCCGGCCCATCCGCCCGCATGCATGCGCGGGGCATTGGCAAGGGCCAGCGCGGGAACCATGCGGCCCGGAGCTGACGCTCCGACGACACCACCGTTGTGCAGGATATTGGCGAACAGACCACCCGCGCCGCCAAGTGCGCCCGACAGCGCATTGGCAATGGGGCCGAGAATGAAGCGCCGGGCTGCCAGTTTGGCCAGATCGGCGATCATTGACGTGACAAGATCGCGGAAGTCGAGCTTGCCGGTCTTGACGAACTCGCCCACCGCGTTCTCGGCCGAGGTGAAGGCCCCGACCAGCGCGCTCCCAATATCGCCGCCAATGTTGCGCGCCTTGGCGGCATAGTCGGCGAGCGCCGCAGTCACAGCGCCCCAACCGGTCGCGGCCTGGTCGGCCCCTGCGGCAGCATCAGCCCCGGCGTCGCGCGCGGCTGCGCCCGCGCTTCCGGCAGCGGCTGCGGTGTCGTCCAGTTCGGTGTTCAGGGCATCCGCCGAACTGGCGGCATCTGCCAACGTCGTTTCGGCATCCGATCCAGTACCGGTCACCGCGTCGCGCAGCGCCTGCCAACTGGCCAAGGGACGCCCTGCAGCATCGGCCAGCATGCCGGCCGCTTCGCGGTAACCGTCAGCCCGGCCACGCGCGTCGTCTGCCATCGTGCCAAGTCCGAGGTCGGGCGGCTCAAGGTAAGTCTGCGACAGCGCGGCAGAGAAGGCATCCGATGCGGCAGCACCAGCTGCGGTTGCGGCACCCTCGAACGGGTTGCCGATCCGCGCCAGTTCTACCGGATCGAGTGTGCCAATCCGCACCCCGCCTTCGCCCACCGCCCAGTCTGGCAGTAGGTCCAAGGCAGCGTTCAGCCCGTTGATGAAATTGTTGATGCGCGTGACAACGCCGTTCAGCATCGCCTCGACGCCCGAGATCAGCCCGTTCGCGGCCTGGAAGGCGAAGTCACCGATGGCGCCCGGCAGACTGCCCCAGATTGCCACGGCAGCGTCATAGGCTCCCTGGAAGATCGCAGCCGTCCGGTCGCCGAAACTGACCACACCCGCGATGGTGCCTTCAAGCGCCGAGAGTCCGGCCGCCTTCAGCCCTTCCCAGCCAGCGGCCATGTTGGCAAAGGCTGCGTCGAGCGCGAGGCCGATGCGCGACCAGACCTCCGATGCCAGATCGCCCAGCAGGCGGAACGCCTCGCCCACGCCGCCGACACGGGTCACCAACTGCGAGAACTGGTAGACCAGTTCCCCCGCGCCGACGATCAGCGCGCCGATGCCGGTGCGGATCAGCGCCCCGCGCAGGAAGACCATCGCCGTCGCAAGGCCGCGCACCGACAGGGCGGCAACGGCCAGCCCGGCTACCCAACGACCGGCCATGAAGGCGGCAAAGGTCGCGGCAGTGGTGGCAAGCCGTGCGAGGTTGTCGAACACGGCGGTGATTGCGCCGCCGATGGGTCCGGTGCCACGCGCCATGTCGGCCAGTGCGTTCGCCACCGTCTCCAGCGCCGGGGCGACAGCGGCGGTCAAGCGGTTGGTCAGACCCAGCCAGATCAGGCTCAGCTTGGCGATGGCATCGCCGGTGCGTTCGATCTGGGCAGCATCTGCCGCGCTGACCGCCACCCCGAAATCCTGCACATCCTGCGCCGCCTCCCGCAAGGTCGCGGAGTCGATGCGCAGAAAGGCCAGTGCGGCCCGGTCACCGAAGAGGTCGGATGCCACGGCAGCGCGTTCGGCTTCCGGAACGAACTGGTTCAGTGCCTCTTGGATCGCGACGATGCGCTGGTCGAGTGGCAGCGCTTGCAGCTCGGCGGCGGTCAGGTTCAGCCGCTGCAAAGCACCAACAGCCGATCCGGACCCAGCCGCCGCTTCCGACAACCGCGTAGTCAGTTTCTTGGTCGCCTGTTCGATCTCGCCCATTGAGACACCGGCCAACTCGCCAGCCCATGTCAGCACCTGCAGGCTTTCGACGGTGGTCCGCAGCGAGGCCGCCATGTCGGCCTGCGCGCCGATCACATCGAGCCCCGAGCGGACCATTGCCACACCGGCGGCGGCCGCAGCGGCGGTAACCGCCGCCAGCGCAATCCCGGCCTTGCGGGCGAAGCTGCCGAGCCGGGCATTGGCCAGTTCCATCTCGGAGGACAGGCGGCCAAACCCGCGTGTGCCAGCCTCGCCGATGCCTTCCAACTCGGCCCGGACCTGGCGGCCGCCTTCGGCGACCAGTCGGACTGAGACACGCTTTTCGGCCATGGGTCAGTATCCTTGATATTCGGGGGCGCTTGTCTTACGTTATCTGCATCGATCAAGGAGACGTATGATCATGTCCGAGACCGCGACCCTGTCCTCGAAGTTCCAGATCTCGATCCCCAAGGCGATCCGTGCCGCACAGCACTGGGAAGCGGGGCTGACCTTTGCCTTCATCCCAAAGGGCACCGGCGTTCTTCTGGTGCCGGTCCCGAAGCGGGAGGCGCTGAAAGGTCTCGCGCACGGAGCGTCGGGCACTGATTACCGTGATCGCGCGGACCGGGTCTGATGATCCTCGTCGATACCTCGGCCTGGATCGAATGGCTGATCGGATCCTCAACCGGCGAGAAGCTGGCTGAACATCTGCCCGAACGGACCGACTGGCTGGTGCCAACCATGGTGCAACTGGAACTGGCAAAGTGGCTGGCGCGCGAAGTGGGCGAGGACAAGGCGGATCAGGTGATCGCCTTCACACAGGTCTGTCAGGTCGTGCCGCTCGACACCGAGATCGCTCTGGCCGCCGCCGAAGCCTGCCGGGCCCACAAGCTGGCCACGGCAGATGCCATCGTCTGGGCAACCGCCCGTTCGCGTAGCGCGGCGCTGCTGACCTGCGACACGCATTTCAAAGACCTGCCCGGCGTGACCTTGGTCGAAAAGATCAAGACCTGAACCCGCCCCCGTCGTCTGAGGCGATCTGTTCGTTCAGCTTGCGCACCATCACCGCCTCGATCTCGGGCAGCAGTTCGGCGGCGATGAGGGTGTCGATGCCGAGGGCACGGGCCAGCGCCAGCGCTGCGCCCATGTCCCAGCCGAGCACCGCGCCGGGGATCACCCGCAGCTGGCCACCCAGGCGGCCGACCAGATCCCAGACCTGCCAGCCATCTTCCGTCTTTGGCCGGTTCAATCTTGCGGGGCAGTCGGGGCAGCGCCCTTCGCAGGCCGCGCAGTAGCGGTCGCCCCCGCCGAAGGACCATTCGGCAAGGGCGCGGAGACGTTTTTTTCTGCGTCCAGGATCAGGCCCTTGGCGACATATTGGGTCTGGAATGTCTCGAAGACCGGCCAGATTTCCAGCAGGGCATCGATGCCTTCGGGCGAGACCGGCACAGCATCGCCCGCGTCATCGCCAACGCCTTCCCAATCCAGCACGGCACGCCGCGCGACAGCTTTGGCCATTGCCAGCGCCAATTCCTCCTGAGACGCCGTGTCTGACAGGGCTTCGATGGCGGCGTCAGCGCGGGCCGAGACCATCAGCGCGGTGGTCAGCGGGGCCACGTTGAGGCGCAAGCCGGGGGCGAGGGTCAGCCACGCGGGCGCGGCGGTCAGGTTCAGTCTGATCATGATCAATAGCTCACAACAGTGTTGACGAGGACGGCGGTGCACATGCGGGCGGGGCTGGTGGCCTTGGCAGCCTGCCAGTCAAAGGTGGCCTGAATGCCCTGCGGGCCCGGGATCTCGATCCGGGGGCGCGGCAGGTAGACGGCGTGGGCGGTGAAGGTGAAGCTGGCGTTAGCCCCGAGGCTCCAGGCGAAGACCAACTCGCAAGGCGTGCCGTCGATGGCCTGCGTGATCAGCGCGGTGTCGGCGAAACGCACCTCCACCCGTCCGGTCAGGGCAGCCATGCCGGGGTCGGCCCCCTCGATCCGGCCGTCCGAGCGGATGGTCTCGATCCGATCGAGGCCGTTGGAATAGGTGACCTCGGCGGAAATGACGTTGCCGAGCGGCGATCCGTTCCGCGTGATTGCCCCGTTGAAATGCCCGAAGCGCTGCAAGGCCAAAGAGGTGGGCGTGCCTGCGGCCGTAGTCGCCGCGACGCTTTCCCCCTGCGCCACCAGCCGGGCGGTGGCGGTCAGCAGCCCCGACCGCGCCATCTGCCAGGACAGCTGATCGCAGACACAGCCCGTGTACATCGCATAGCGTGGCACCTCGGGCATGGCCGTCTCGATGGCCATGCTCGGCAACGTCCAGTTGCCGGACTGGAAGGTGTGGGTCTTGGGCGTGGTGCCGGAGGTGACCGGCGCGCCGAAGGCCGCCTTCAGCCACAGCCCGAGGTTCTCGACGTCGATCGGCACCACGACATCGCCGTCTGCGGTGACCGCGTCCTTGATCGGGGCCAGCGGGTCTCGCCCCTGGCCCAGCAGCTCCGAGGCGATCAGCGGTTGTTCGGAGCCGAGCGTGGTGCTGCAAAAGGGCACCGTGCGGTAGCCCGTGGCGGGCGCAGTGCCATAGACGGATTCAAACGCAAGCGCCATCTGCGCCCGCGCCCCATGGGCTCGTGCCATCGTGTTCTCCTATCGTGAGTGGGGTCAGGCCAGAGGGTCGGCCATGGAATAGTGCAAGACGACCGGGATCACCGCCGCCTTCAGGCTGGCGGCGCCGTCGACGGCCAGATCGACCGAACGCGGCACTTCAGCCTCGACCCAATCGCAAAGGCCGCCCAGCGTGCGGTCGGCAGCAATCGCCGCGCCGATGCTGGCGCAGAGGGTGTCGAAAGCGGCATCACGGGTGGCGCCCTGCACGACAGCCTCGATCTCGGCCCGGTGCTGGTAGTGGTAGCGCAACGGCGACAGCGTGACTTCCGGCTCGCCAGGCTCGCCGTCCCGCAGGATCATAAGACCCGCAGCAGGCACGCGTTCGGGCAGCACGTCACCGCGCAGGGCGGTGGCGGGCAACGCCGAAAGCCGCGCGTGCAGCGCGGCGAGGATGGTTTCGCGGGGCGTGGGCATGGCTGCACTTAGGTCCATTCTTGCAAAGTTAGTGCCTGCAGGCTATATTTCCTCCAAGACATGAGGACCGCATGCCTTGGACCGTTTCCTTCGCCGATGACTTCGAACCGGAGTTCGATGCCTTCGACGCGGAGGTTCAGGACGCGATCCTGGCTCGGCTGCTGCTACTCGAACGCGAGGGGCCGTCGCTCGGACGACCGCATGCCGACACCCTGACCGGGTCGAAGCACGCGAACATGAAGGAACTGCGCTGCACTGCCGCCGGTGGCGTCTGGCGCATCGCATTTGCATTCGATCCCGACCGGCAGGCGATCCTGCTTGTCGGCGGGGATAAATCTGGTGGCAGCGAGAAGCGCTTCTACAAGCAGCTGATCGCTCGGGCCGACGACCGGTTCGACCGCCATCTGGCACAACGGAAAGGATGACGACCATGGCACGCACCCTTCAGGAAAACCTGGCAAGGCTCGATCCCGCCCGTCGCGCGGGGATCGAAGCCGAGGCCGCGCGCCTGCACACCGAATACCTGACCCTGCAGGAACTGCGCAAAGCCAAGGCACTTACGCAGGTGCAACTGGCGGAAACCCTCGGCATCCGGCAGGCGACAGTCGCCAAGTATGAACGCCAGAGCGACCTGCTCTTGTCGACGCTGACTGCTTACGTCCGCGCGATGGGCGGCTCGCTGCAGCTGATGGTCGAGTTTCCCGGCAAGGCCCCTGTCGCGCTTGAAGGGCTGGGCGACACCGAAGAACCAAGCCGCCGCCGTCGTGGACGGGAAGACCGCCCGGTTGCGGCGCGTCCCTGAACCTATCGCGCTTCCACCCAATTCGCCACGATCAGCCCCGGCACACCGTCCGCCGCTCGCTCAGCATCTCGCGCGAGGTCCAGCCGCTTCGGTAGCTTGACCTGCGGCACCAGCAGGAAGATCGGCGCGGTGACGACGCCCCGGCCGGTTTTCGACCGTGACGCCACGGCCCGGCCCTCGGCGTTTAGCCGCCCTTCGGCCACCAGCAGGCTGGGACCCCGGCGGCGATAGATGAACCGCAGGCGCAGACCGGTGCGGCGTTCCCATTCGCCGGGGGTGGTCGAGGCACTGCCTCGACGCAAGCCGCGCGTGGACTCGCCCGCCGCTGGGGTGGGGATCGCGAGCCAGAAGCCGTTCTTCGACCGGATCAGCGGCCCAGTGTCATGCGCGCCGATGATCACCGGGGCGTTCGACCAAACCAGCGCCGCCGCGTTCAGGCTTTCGCCGGATTTAGGGAAGCTGGCGGAGCGGATCGAGTTGGCGAGGCGCGTGCCCAGCCCCGCGCCGGTGATCTGAGTTCGCCAGGCGGATTTCAGGCCGGTACCAGCCTGTCGCATGGCGGCGGTAACGGCACGTTCCCCAGCCGCGACCTCGGCTGCCATCAAGGCAACGATGTCAGGATCGATGGCAAGTTTCAGTTTCATGCTAGGCGCAGATCGACAGTCCAGACCAGCCGTTCGCGATCCCGGACGGGTTCGCCTTGGATGAGGAAAGCATCGCCGTCGATTTCCACCCTGTCACCGGGGCACGGGTTCGGTACCTCGGCCACACGCAGGTCGATGCGGGTGGTTTCCGACCAGAGCCGCGCGTCACCGAAGTCAGTGACGGCATCGGCGCGCCGGGCGACGACGCGCACCAGAACTGGCGCGCCGCCGTCAGCGATGTAGACCGCATCCCGCCCCATGTTCGGATCGGCGAAAAGCGCGCCGACGGCGGCGGCAAAGGCGCTCATCAGAAGGCCCCGTTCAGCCGCACACGGCCGATCAGGTCAGTGGCCCCGCCCGCCACGGCCTCGGTCGCCACACCGATCAGCGTGTTCGCCGTCAGGGTCTTGGTGGTCTGCCTGGCGGTGTTGTCCCAATAGATCCTGTCGCCCGCAGCCCATGCCTGCGAGGCAACCTTCTTCAGATCGTAGACGCCGACGAGGGCGGTTTCGACCGCTTCGCTGAGCGCGGCGGTACCAGCGGCGACGCCGAAGACTGAGCCCACGAGCAGGCCATCGCCGGAAGTGACGGCATAGGGCGCTATCAGGGTGATGGTCTTGCCGGGCTGGACGTAGTTTTTCATGATGGGGATCCTTATGGAAAGACGAAGGGCGGCCCGTCAGGACCGCCCGCATGTCGGGTTTCAACATTTGGCGCGGGTTACGCGCCGGGATTTCTGTAGAGACCGCGCCAGTCGATGGCCTTGGCACCGAAGTCGAGGCGGCACTTGATCTCCACACCGTCGACGTCGAAGCCGTTGCGGGTCTCGACGTAGGCTCCCTGCTGGCCCTCCAGATAGGCGTACTCGATGGTGTCGATCTGGTTCGGGCTTGCCGCGAGATACCAGGCGATAGGGCTCGCGGCATCGAGGCGCGGCTCGCTGATCGGGCTCAGCGAGCGGATCGACTGCGGCACCACGGTGGCGGGCGTGGCGGGAACAAGGTTCTGGGCCACAAGCTGCTCGGCCCTGAGTTCAAGCGCGGCGGGCACGATCAGGAAAGCGGGGCGAATGTTCAGGACCGTCTTCTTGTCGAACCCGGTCTGCAGCGCCATGGCCGCCCGGGCCGCGCCCACGGCATCGACGGCCAGTGCCGTGCCTGTCCCGGCCAGGTTCTTGTGCGTGGGGTGGAACAGCGCGTTGCCGTCGGCCATCGCCGGGTTCGCGGTGATGATGCCCCAGACGACATCGCTTTCCAGCTGGGCGATGGAGTTGCCGTACATCGCCGGGATCCGGGTGAAGGCGTCGAGATCGTCGTTGATCAGCGTCTGGCGGGTGATGGCGACGACCCGGCCATAGGTCTTGACCTTGTAGCTTTCCTTGCTCTCGCCAAGCGTGCCGCGCTTGAACTCGCCGCTTTCGCCGACCTCGAGCAGCTGGGGCGCTTCGCCGAGTTGCACCCGGTTCATCGCCTTGAAGTCGGTGGCCAGCACCTGGCGGCAGAACAGCATGAAGGTGCGGGGATAGGTTTCATAGGCCTGGCGCAGGGTCTTATTGGTCACGGCGGACAGGATTTCGGGGAAGTCGGAAGTGGAATGCAGCGAGCGCGTCGCCACCTCGTCGCGCGACAGACCGCGCGTGTTGACCCCGGCATTGGTCAGACTTTCGCGGGCGAGTTCGAGAAGCGACATGCCGCGGTATTGGCGGGCAGAGTCGTCCAGCTGGAACAGCGTTGGGCTGTAGCGGTGCAGCAGGGCATTGGCCACTGCGTCGCGGCGGGTCACGCGTTCATCCCGACCGCCGAGCGGGATCGAGACATGCGGGAAGGTCCGGGTTTCGTCGGATTTGGCGGCGACCTGATCGAGGATCAGGCGGCGGGCTTCATCGACGGTCACACCGCGTTTCACCAGATCCTCTGCAAAGCCGCGTTCGAGGTTCAGGCGACCCGCCAGATCGTAGATGGTGGAGACGCGGTCGCGCTCACCCTCGCGCGCCCTCGAGGCGATGGCTTCGGTGTCGGGCGGGGTCACCTGGGCGGCCTGCGGCAGCGCGCGCGTCTCGACGGCACGCGCCTGCGGTTCGGCAGCGGGATTGATGGGGGTGGTCATCTGGGTCTCCTCGGTCGCAAGGGGTTCGGCGGCCGCTGCGGCCGGGGTCTGGGTCGGGTCGGTCATCGGGGATGCTCCTTGTCGTGGGGTGGAAGCGTCCCGGCGATGAAGGACGCAGTCGTGAAGGGATTGCTGGGCGCGGAAACCGGCGGCGGGGTCGGCCCCGACCGGCACGGCGGAGACCTCGAAGGGCGTCCAGTCGACCGCGCGCCACAACTCGCGGCCACCATCAGGCTTGGAGACTTCGAAACGGTGGACCTGGTAACCGATGGACACCGCCCGGATGTGCCCGGCCTGAATGTCGCGCCAGATCGGCTCGACATCGTTGCGTTCGGAGATGCGTACCAGCGCGATGCCCCTGCCGTTTTCAAGGCGGGCCGAACCGGGCACGACGGAGCCAATGACGGCATCGAGCGCCCCCAGCTCGTGCACCTTCAGAAAGGGCGCTCCCGCGTTCAACCGTTCCAGCCGCACATGGGCGGGGTCGAGGCTCAGTTCCTCGTCGTAAGGCTCGCCGAAGAAGGTGGCGCGGCGAACGCGGGCCCCGGCCGACCAGACCACCTCGACGGTGCGGGCCTGCGCATCGGCCGAGTTTGGCGCAAGCTCCGCCGTCCGGCGCATGGCCGGCAGTTCGATCATCGTGTCCATGGGGTCACTCCTGTTGGGCGGCTTCGGGTTGCGCCGGGTCGTCTTCTGGGTCAACGGCCGGATCGCTGGCCGGATCGCTGGTCTGGGCGCTGCCGGTTTTCGTGACGCGGCGAGGGTCGCTGTCGAGGACGAGGCCTAGTGGATCGAATCCAACAATTGGAACCCCCGATTTCTGGCGGCGATGATTTTGTCTGGGTCTGCACGCCAGGTGAAAGGCCTGGCTTCGCTGGTGTTGTGCTGTTCGATGAAACGGGTGATCGC
>Ga0315907_10003664_pt1 | contig 17909 bp, 22 predicted proteins | sample LakEriMetagenome_3_FD_203525 | JGI IMG/M metagenome (GOLD analysis project Ga0315907, IMG submission 203525) | Freshwater fungal communities from buoy surface, Lake Erie, Ohio, United States - Buoy 12 MA123 | ecosystem: Environmental > Aquatic > Freshwater > Lake > Lake biofilm | place: USA... | reverse complement strand
ACCTTGCCCGGGTGTTCGTGACCAGTCGCGGGTGGCATTCCGGCAAGGTCGCGGAGCAGCTTCAATCCGGGGTCACGACCAGCCTCACAGAAGGCTGGACCGACGAGACCGCCCGAACTTTCGACACTTGGAAGAAGCTGAACGACGTGAATGGCGGCGCTGCTGCTACGTACTTCGGGGACCAGTACCACACGGCGCTGTCTCACATGGACGACATGATCCAGACGGGTATGAACCCGGCGCTAGCTTGGACACGAGCCTTTGGGAACGTGACTGCCTACGATCAATCCATGCTTCGACAAGAGGACAGGAAAGAAGCCCGGGCGGCTGTTAAAGACGAGCTTAAGCGCATTGACGGCGGCTTCCTAGGTATCGGAAACGCAGAACTGTCTGACAGCGCAGAGGTTGTCATCTCTCGTACTATCGAGGGATACGTGGCTGTAAATCGTAAGTACGGTTCAGCAAGCGTTTCATCGCTGGCTAAACAGGGATACGATAAAGCTATCGCTACAGGTAAGCTTGAGCACTACGGAAGGTTTGCTTGGAACAATCCCAAGGGAACTCAGCCGTTGTGGCAGGCGACCGGAATTCAGGCTGACGCTTTCGGTAAGGTGTTCAACTCCGAAGTTGACGAGCGCTTCAAAGCAATGGGCGTTGGTCGCCTTAGGGAGTACGATATCGCCCGTCAGGGTAGCCAAGTCTTTATCGCCGGTATCGACGGTGATGGAGAGACCAAGCTTATCACCTTTACAGTGAAAGACTTGGAGAGGCGTAAAGAACAGATGATCCGAAGCAAGGTTCTAAAGGGTTCTAGTGCGCCTACCGATTGGGGAGTCATTCCTCGCGGGAATAAATAAGGGAGGGGCTTAGGCCCCTCTCACCTTTCAACTGGAGACACCATGAAACTATCCGATCTAAGGGGCAAGGCCCGTGCAGATCAGTTCAAGCTGGCGGCAGAGTTCGCTGGCGTGTCGCCTGAGGTCTTCCAAGGCATCTGGCGCACCGAAAGCAGCGAAGGCAAGAACATGCGCTCGCCTGCTGGTGCTGAGGGACACTTTGGTCTTATGCCTGCTACTAGGCAGACTTGGGAGAAGCGCACCGGGGCGCAATACAACCCGAACGATTTCACTGAGAGCCTTTATGTCTCGGCACTGACTATGCGCGAGAATATGGGGCTTGCTAGGGGCAACCTGAATGACGCCCTGCGCATTTACAACGCAGGCACTGACAGGACAAACTGGAACAACGAAGAGACCCGCGCCTACGTGGGCAAGGTGCTAGGACACGACTATACCGCAGATCAGAACGCTATGGGCGCGAAGATCAAGGGCAAGACCCTTACTATGCGGGACCTTACGGACATGCCGACTGGTTCCTCTCTCGACATCGCTCCTAAGGATATGGAGAAAGCCCTGAGGTCTGGACAGGTTCGTATGCCTGAACATGCAGACAAGGACAAGCTGGTCGCTGAGGCGCTGTCTCCGTCCGCCCCTCTGAAAAGGATGACGACGAATAAGGCTGCTATCCAAGATGCGCAGAGCCGAGAGGCTGGTGCCGGGATGCAGCACTCGATTGACAACAGCTTTTCTCCAGTACAGAAGTTCGCTCACGCTGCTGCTGATCTTACGCTTACCGCCTCTATTATCAAGCAGTTCACCAGAGACCATCCCGAACAAGAGGAAGGCTTCGGACGGTACTATGTGGAAAACTGGAAAGAGATCGAGAAGTTCGCGCAGAACGAGCATGAGGCTAGCCGTCTAAGGAGAGCCCGCAGTAAGGCTGAGTTGGCCCAAATCCAGCAAGACATCACCGAACGGCGCGGACACCAAGAGGTTTATGCCAAGAGCACGTCTGACGCGCTGATCTATGGTGGGTTGGCGTCGGTCACAGACCCGGCTGGTCTGGCCTTGGGGGCTGGAGTTGGAAAGGGTCTACAAGTCTTTGGCGTTGGCTCAAGAGTCCTGCTTAGCGGTAAGAAGGCGGTAGCGGCTGAGGAAGCCGTTGAAGCCGTCACGAAGCTCACGCCTGTGGCTCAGAAGCCTCACCCGTTCCTAACCACAGTCGAAACCTACGTCGAGAACGGTGTAACCAAGAGGCGCACTGTGCCGCTTATGGTGGGCCCTAAAAACTCTGCTGAGGTGATTACTCCCGGAAGAGCGGCAGTCGCGGCTCAGGCGGAAGTGAAGCCTAACGTGGCTGCTGGCGTAGCCTCTCTTATGGCTGAGGGTGCCGGGGCTAACCTTCTGGCAGACGCCACTCTGGACGCTTTGGGCGACCACAAGACTACAATGGATTACGCCATTGACGGCGGGCTCGGTCTGTTTATGGGGGCTGCAGTATCTCCGTTTGTCATCAAGGGTGTGAACGACGAGACCTTGCGGAGCCTCGCCTCTAAGTTCCAACGTGAGGCGGCTGAGAAGGAATTCACGCGCTTCAAGTCTGTGCAAGACGATCTAGGTCCAGACGCTACTCCAGACGAGATCATGGAGGAAGTCTCCAAGAGGGATGCTTGGGAGCTTAGGGATACCTTACGTATTTCTCTCGCTCCGGTTGACGCTCAGATGAAGTTCCTGCAAGACGACCCTGCGGCACATCTCACGACTAACAGCGAAGTCTTAAACGACATCAGCGCTAGGTACAACCTCGCCGCCGTGTCAGATGAAACAGAGCGTAGTGTCGTAGCTGAGTTGATCGCCCGTTCAGAGGCGATGTCTAAGGCTAACCCTGTGGACACAAAGGGGGTCACGTCCGTTCTCGCCAAGGCGAAGATGGGCGACGACCGTGGCTGGGAAAGTACCGGCATGACGCTCATGTCGTCTAACAGTCCGGTAGCCCGTAGCGTTGGGCAGATGCTTCTAGAGGGTACCACAGGTGCCGGCGGGCGCAGACGTACTGCCGCTATGTCCCAAGTCGTACGGGAGCGTCTGTACAACCGGCATATGGTTGGCTATGACGACCTGTATCACCTGTATCGGAACGAGCGCGGCGTACATATCGCCGTTGACGCGGTCAAGGGCGACGTCCGTGCGGACTTCGGCAGGGCGGTAGCTATTGAGATCGAGAGCCGCAACCTGCCTCCTGACATGGAGCGTGTGGCCCCTCCGGCGCACCCTGCGGTGTCTGCGGCGGCTGACCTGTTTGAGAAGGGCATGGACCACATGCGTATCGAACAGCAACACGTCGGCACGGTGGGCGCTGCTAGGCTTGGCAACACATCAACCGGGTACTTCATGCACAGGCTTGATCCCAAGGCTGTAGCTAAGCTGTCCCGGGTCCAGCAAGACAATGTGCGCAAAATCCTGTCGAACCAGTTTGTCTCGGAAATGGGTTATGACCGCAAGTTCTCTGATACGCTAGCTGCTAAGTACTTGGAGCGGGCTATCGACAAGCGGTACGGGATGGGACAAGTTCCCTTTAACCTACACGATCCCGAAGCTGCTGACATTGTCAATGACACCTTGAAGGCACTAGGAATAGAGTCCCATGACGCCGAGAGGCTTATGGCGAAGTTCTCTCGGGGTGGCGCTGGCCATACCAAGGGACGTCTTCGCCTTGACCTGCTGGCGGACATCGGAGACGACATGAAGCTTATCGACCTGTTCAGCACGGACATTACTGCGTTGTATCGGTCCTACGCTCGTCGCGTCTCCGGGGAAGTGGCTCTGGCTCAATACGGCATTATGGGCAAGAAGGGGCTTGATGTTCTTAAGCAGGCGATGAAGGCTAGCAATGCCTCCGAAGGGGACATGGCTGCATTCGATCAAATCTCTTCCGAGTTCCTGAACCTGTCCTATGGAAGCCATAACCATAACTACATGGACAACATCCGGATTGCTACCAGTCTGTCCCGTCTAGGTGGCATGGGCTTTACACAGTTCGGTGAGTACGGCAACGGGCTAGCTGCTGTTGGTCTACACCGCACCTTTAACGCTATCGGGTCTATGCCCCGACTGATTAAAGAAGTCGGACAGATCACTAAAGGTGGTCATGCGAAGAACCCTATTCTAGACAGTATCGACCTTCTCGGTGGACACATTGGTCTTGACGAGTACACGCTTACCCGTCTTTGGGACGTACCTGATAACAGCATCAAGATGTACGGAACCGAGAACATCGGGGTTACGTCACGAGCCCTTCGCTTGGGTGGAAACTTGCAAGCTATCCTGTCCGGGCACCGAATGATTACGGCGGTGCAGACCCGTGGTATGGCAGAACAGATCGTTCATAAGCTTATGAAGATCACCCGTGACGGTTTAGACGACGCTGCTATCAGGGACATGGGCATTAGCCCGAAGCTCCAAGCGAAGATCAAAGCAGACCTTCCTAACATCGCAGAGTTCGACGGTAAGGGCAACCTGACTAAGCTTGACCTGTTTAAGTCTAAGATGTTGGAAGAGGATATTATGGAGATGCGAGACGCGATTGAGCGTGGTGCTTCTCAGATCATCCAGCGCACTTACACCGGGGAAACCGGGAAGTGGGCGCACAATGGCTTCCTAAAGATACTGGCACAGTTCCGGACGTTCAGCCTTACCGCTGTAGAAAAGCAGTGGGGAAGGAACGCTAGGAACTACGGGGCGCTTAAGTCCGCAATGTACCTTCTAGGCGCTATGTCGTTCGCTGCTCCCATCCATGCCGCCCGCGTTCATGCTAGGACGCTTGGTATGTCCCGGAGTGAGCGCGAGGAGTATATCCAGAAGAACATGGATGTCGGCGCGTTTGTGCGGGCTACGATGGGTTACGCCTCAGCCTCCGGCCTTCTCGGGGACATCTACGACGTCGGTGTCGGGGCGTTCTCTAGCTGGTTCGGAGACGAGGGCCGGGACTTCGCGGAGACCATCGGCGTTCGTGGCGGCGGTCAGAACAAGTTCCTAGGAGGCGTCATAGCCCCGGGGGCTTCTCTGATCGAAGACCTGTACGCGGGAGTGCGCGGTGATCCTCACAAGCTCTTGCGAGCGATGCCGTTCAGTAATCTCCCTTATATCCAACCTCTTGTAAACTTCACAAAGCAAGAGGACGAATAACAACTAGCGGCCTGTCCTTAACGGGGCGGGCCGCTGCCCTTTGGAAATGATACCATCGGGCACAGAGTTCAACCTTAACATCGGAGGAACAGAGCATGTCTCTTGACCCGATGCTGGCTACTAGCGCTAAGTTCTCCATTAACACGTTCACCGGCGACGGTGTAAAGACTACGTGGGACTTAAACTTTTCTGGTGGCTACATCCGACGTGACCACGTCAAAGCATACTCGACTTCTCTTGCCGATGTAAACACGACGCAAGTGTTGTCGTGGGTTGGCCCGAACCAAGTGACTATTACACCTCCGGTTCCTAACGGCCACACTCTCACAATCTATCGTGATACTCCAAAGGATTTGCCCGTAGCGGACTTCCTCGATGGAGCTATCATCAACGAAACAAACCTTGACTTCATCGCTAAACAGTCCGTCTTCGTTTCCGCTGAAATGGTGGACAGACTTAACCTGTTTGCTAACGAAGCGCACCAAGCCCTGATTAACTCTGAACAAGCTATCACGTTTGCTCAGGCTACGATCAACGGGGACTTCACTTTGTTCCTTCGGGGCAACGTGGCGAATAACTGGACAGTCGGTCAGAACTTCCCTGTAGGGACACAAATCGCCGGATCAGCTATTGCTACGCAAAGCTACGTTACGTCTGCTTTGGGCTCATACGCGACTTCTGCAAATCTCAGCGCTGCTGTTACAACGGCGGCTACGGACGCGACGACTAAGGCTACTGCTGCCCAAACCGCCGCTGCTGCGGATGCGACTAACAAGGTCAACATAGAAACTAATCGCGCTAAAAGCATGGAAGGCTTCCTTCTTTGCATAGCGCTTCGCTAAGGAATAACAATGGCTAAGACGCCTAATAGCGCGATCACGCCGCAGACGCCTAAGTCGTGGACTGCGCAGAATAACAACACCGCTTACACCGGCACACTGACTGCGCCTACAGGCTCTGGTCTGGTTACGCTGGCGACCGGCTCTCTCGACGGGGACCGGATCACTTCTCTTAAGCTTACGCCTTTCCAAGCGAACGCTACGGCGGTGCGGGTTGATCTTTGGCGTAAAGTTGGTGCCTCCTTCTTCCCGATTAACTCCGTCGTTCTGCCGGTAGTTTCTCTCGGCGCTGCTAAGCTTGAGCCAGTGGATTTTGGGTTCTCTGAAAACAACCCGCTGTTTCTTAACTCCGGCGACCAGCTTGTGCTTGGCGCGGCAGGCGTAGCCAGCTTCGTCGCGGACGCCCAAGGGGCCAGCTACTAATGGCCCTGCTGGGAATGCCTCCGCAATCGCTGGTGTTTCCAAAGCAAAAATTAGTACGGCCCGGCGAGAGCCTGTCTGGAAGATTTAGTCTAGGAAGCTCAGCCGGGCCTGAAAGCTGGCTCTCTTTATTCCGTAAAGATGGCGGGCAGTTCACAGACGCAAAGCTCGCCGTAACACCTGCTGGTGAGACCTACCTTTCGGTAGTATCGGACTTGTATCCTGTTAACTCCAGAGAGGTAATTACCACTAAGGTAGATCGTTTCGGTGAAGTGGTTTATTCCACTTACTGCAATGCAAACGGTTATTACGCCCCAAAGCCAGTGTTGTACGGTAGCGGTGACATTGAGTTGCCTTTGGTAATTTTGCCTAACCCTTGGTCAGCCGCCGACCCAATAAGGACTACCTTCGTCCGACTTAACTCTTACGGGTCTATAGCCAGACAGACCTCAATAAGAGTGCAGGACAAGCCTTGGGACTTAGGAGGTGGGCTGGTTCGTGTCTTCAATAGTGCCTACTATTCAGAGGACATTTCTTTTTACGCTGCTGAGTACATCGACTTTGACAGCCCGTATACTAGGGCCTCTGTAATCAAAGTATCGCAGTCCAGCGGTGTCCAGTGGGTGCGGGGATTTGAGTACTCTAGTTCACAGCACCCCCAAAATTTTGGTGGTGTATGTGTTGATAGTCAGGGTAACTCGTACGCTATTTCAACCGAGGGTCGAAGCATAGTAGTTAAGTTAGACCCTGCCGGCAATGTACTATTCCAAAAAAGAATAAACGGGATATATGACCCAACGGACAATCCGTTTCGTTCTAGCGCTATTGCATTAAGTCCTAACGGAGACGTATTCATTGTCGGCCAGAACTTCGGCATTTGGGATAACGCCGTTTTATGCCTAAGCTCCTCAGGAACACTCAAGTGGGCTAAAAGCTTGGGTAGTGGGTTTCTGGCCTCCGTTGTCGTTGATCCCGTCGGGTCAGTATACGTACTCGGGGATATGGGTAACGGGATTACTTTGGTCAAGCTGTCGGAAAGTGGCGGCTTGCTGTGGAGTAAGACTTTTATAGGAAGTTCTCTCGCTCCCAAAGACATGGCACTATCCAAAGAGTTTATCCACTTTTCTGGAATGGGCAGTTCTAATGTCCTATTGGGTAAAATTCCGATTGATTGGGCAGGAGCAGGAAAAACTGCCGGCATAACCTACGGTGCTATAAACATACCTGTCACCAACCAAGCTTTGACTTTAAGCGACGTGTCAATCCCTAATGTTCTTAAGCCTAGCCTTAGTGCGGGAAACACCGTTAGCGCGCTTAGCTACAAGTTTGGTTCCACATCGTTAAACCCTGTATAAACATGAGTACAAGAACAATGAACAACGAGTTGGGCGAGTACGCCGTTCGTGCTGGCCCAGCGCTTGCTACGAGCGGGCTGACCCTGTTTGGTCTGCCTATCGCAGATATCGTGCAGGTTCTCGTTGCTGTGTATACCATCCTTCAAATCGGGTGGTTTATCTACAGCAGAGTAAAACAGAAGAAGTAAAGATATGGCTGCTAATGAAGGCAAGCTGAGTGACCTTCACGAGAAAGTCGCTCACGTACTGTCAGAGGCCCTCAATGGGCAGGAACTGCCGGGAGAGATCGACGAGGAAACCGGAGAGGTCAGGGTAATCAAAATTCCCCCTTCTGCTGCTATCCTTCAAGTCGCGGCTAAGTTCCTCAAGGACAACAACATCACCTGTGCTCCTAGCGAAGACAACGCTATGGGAGAACTCAAAGCAAAGATGGAAGCTAGGGCTAAGGCCCGAGAACTCCGGAAGTCAGACGTTGTGTATGCTTCCGAAGATATGAGCTTCCTAACGGGCCTGCCTAACTAATGGCTAGCCGGGAGAGCGCCGAGGCTGCTCTTAAGCGTTGGAAGCAACTTGAGCTTCTACAGCAAGAGTACCGAAGCTTCGGCACATTCCTAGAGGACGCGATGGCGCACCTTGGGTTCCCTACGAGCCCGGTGCAATTCGACATTGGGAACTTCTTGGCTCACGGGCCACAGTACTCAATGATCCAAGCCCAGCGGGGCCAAGCTAAGACCACGATCACTGCGGCGTTCGCAGTGTGGACGCTCATTCACGAGCCGCGTTCCCGAGTGCTAATCCTCTCGGCAGGCGGCACACAAGCGAATGAAATCTCCACACTGATCGTTCGCCTCATCATGACTATGGAAGGCTTGGAATGTCTGCACCCTGATCCGACTAACGGGGACAGGACGAGCGTTGAAGCGTTCGACGTGCATTACAGCCTCAAGGGTGTGGACAAGTCTCCTAGCGTGGCCTGCGTCGGTATTACCGGCAACCTCCAAGGTAAGCGGGCTGACCTCCTTATCGCAGACGATATCGAGAGTACGAAAAATTCTCGTACAGCGAACATGCGGGAACTCCTGCTGGACCTTACGAGGGACTTCACGTCTATCTGCGCCACGGGCCGCATTGTGTATCTCGGGACCCCTCAGTCTCAAGAGAGCATTTACAACACATTGCCGGCACGGGGCTTTACCGTCCGTATCTGGCCGGGCCGGTTTCCAAGCCCGGAGCAAATCGAGAACTACGGAGACATGCTTGCTCCGTTTATCTCTCGGGCTCTAAAGGCAAATCCGGCTCTCGCATTTCGTGGCGGGATGCTAGGGGATCAGGGTCAGCCTATTGACCCCGGTTACATGAGCGAGGAAATCCTCCAGAAGAAAGAGCTAGACCAAGGCCCTACCTACTTCCAACTCCAGCACATGCTGAATACGAAGCTGGCGGACGCCGCGCGGTTCCCGCTCAAAGTGGAGCAACTCGTTGTCATGCCCCTAGGTAAGACAGAGTACTTCCCGCTTAAGGTTATCCGTGGGATGACCGAAGGCAGCCTTAAAGCATATAGCGTCGGGACCGTCACATTTAAGATGGCCACCCCGCACGTCGGAAGCTCTGATGAGCCAAACGACGTGGCTAAGCTTCAAGGTATCTGCATGTATGTTGACCCTGCGGGCGGCGGAAAGAACGCCGACGAGACCGGGTATGCTGTTACAGGTTTCCTTAACGGAAACGTGTACTGGCTTGCATCGGGGGGTCTTCCGGGAGGGTACTCTGTCGAAGTTTTGGAGCGGCTGGCTAAGGTCGCTGCCGACTGGAAAGTCAATGTTGTAAAGATCGAGAAGAACATGGGTTACGGTGCGTTCCGTGAAGTGTGGCTTCCGATCCTTAGGAAACAGCATCCTACAACCTCCGTCGAAGACGACATGGTTTCAGGACAGAAAGAACTACGGATCATCGAAACCCTAGAGCCGGTTATCGCTCGCGGGTCGCTAATCGTAAACCAAGACATTGTGGATATGGACCGCGAGTGTTGCGATAGACACGAGATGTCTAAGCGCGCTCTATACAGCGTGTTCCATCAGATGTCTAAGATCACGCGCGAACGCAACGCGCTGATCCATGATGACCGACTGGACGCCCTTGAAGGGGCTGTCCGACATTGGGTCGCTCAGCTTGCTATCGACCAGCAACGTGCCGTCGAACAAGCACGGGCTCGTGAGCTAGCTGAGACTTTGAAAGACCCATTAGGCCACCGACGTTATGACCCTCCGGGTCGCCGTGGTGGTTCCCTCTTTGACAAATATAGGAGATAACAGGTATGCAAGCTTTCTCTCTCCCTTCCCCGAACATCGGCGGACAGGGGCATCACCTGCGCCGGATCGCGGCCAAAGCGATTAGCTACATCGAAACCTCCGCCCCGTCGTACACGGGTGGCGTGGGTGTGGCTGGCAGGCATCCGTCTGCCGACGAGCTCGAAGCGTTCTTCCTCGCCTGCGCGGCGGCTGTTACGCCCTTCAAGATGGCTACGCCTGTCACTGACGAGACGGGCACGTAATGCAAAACGTTTCCGTAGTTCCCGCTGTAACGCGAACGTCAGTAGGAGACATGTTTGTTCTAGACGTGAGCGACAGGGAGGCTGTCCTTGTCAACATCACGTCTATCGGCGGTGGTGGTACCCTTGTCTTTGAGGGTACCGTCGACAACACAAACTGGTTTTCTGTTCTTGCTACGCCTATGGGCGCAACGGGCGGCGTTACTTCTACTACCGCAGTCGGGGCGTTTCTGGTCGATGTGACGCTGGCCGTCCGGTTTAGGCTGCGCCTTTCGGCGTACACGTCTGGAAACATCATCGCCCACGCCTCCCATGCTTACGAAAGCCGTCCTGCCACTAGACAAGTCGGGGCAGTGCTTGGCGCTGGGTCTTCTGTCATCGGCGGCGTCGTACAGACGCAGGCTGTTTCGCCTGCTGCCGGAACTACCGCATTCAGGCGGCTGTCAACCGCTGACATTAACGCAATCGCTGTCAAGGCTTCTGCTGGCAAGCTTCTTGCCGGGGCGATCTTCAATGAAAGCGCCTCAAAGCGGTATGTAAAGTTCTACAACAAGGCATCCGCACCTGCTCCGGCTACTGACACGGCCTTGCTGGTCTTTACATTAGTCCTTCAACCCGACACTCTGGTCTGCATTGACCAAGTGCTTGGTAGTACAGGGCACTCGTTCACCGCCGGGATTTCTTACGCCATCACCGCCGCTCTGGCAGACGCTGACGTAACCGCTATCGCGGCGAACGAAGTCACTATGAACCTCCTGTATGCTTAAGGTGTTGAGCCTCGTCGTAATGACGGGGCTCCTCTCCTGCGAAGCTCGTCCGGAAGTATCCGCGCCCTCCGGGCTTGGAAGCAAACCTGAGGCAGCCGAGAGCAGCACGGGTCAGCGACCCTGGGGTTACAACCCTGACAATAAGCCTGCGGCATTTAAGTGCCATGGGACTAAGGGTAAACCCGCTGCTGCCTGTCGAGGACCGGGCGGAAGAGTATGGACTTAACGCTAGGAGAGGCGAATGGATTTCTATAAGGCTGGTCGCCTCATTGTAGGCGGCGTAGCAGCGGTTACCGCGCTTGGTTACACGGGTGCTCTGCTGATTAAGCAGTCAGAAGGCTTGTCGTATACGTCGTATCAGGACAGTGCCGGCATCTGGACTATCTGCTATGGGCATACTGGCCCTGAGGTAGGCCCTAGGCAGCGAGCCACACAGGCTCAATGCGATGCTCTGTTCGATAAGGACGTGCGAAAGCACGCTGCTGGCGTACTTAGCTGTACGAAAAGACCCTTGAACCAGAACCAGTTTGACGCTGTCGTCTCTCTGGCCTTCAACATCGGGGTTAGGAACTATTGCAACAGCACATTGAGCCGGAAAATTAATGCCGGGGATTGGGCTGGGGCTGCAAACGAGTTCCCGAAGTGGAATAAGGTAACGATTGATGGCCGGAAGGTCGCGCTAAGAGGGCTAACGAACCGGAGATTGAAGGAGCAGGCGCTGTTTATGGCTCCTGAGGCTCATGACCGGGCAGGCCGTCTGGCATTGAAGGAGTTGGTCACGCAGTGACGAGCGGAATGAAGGTCAAATTGGCGGCTCTAGGAGCCTTGCTGGCGGCGATCTTGGTCGTCTGGGGGGTTGTATCCCTCCAGCGCGGGAAGGCCGCTCAGGAGGCTCTGGAGAGCTACGAAACGGCATCCCGGATTGACACCCGGGTGTCCAAGAAGGTCGAGAAGCGGGTCATCGCCCGAGCCCGGGTTGAGGCCCGGGAGGATCAGGCGGTCGAGAAGGCGCTCAAGGGGGCTCCAGAATGGGCCGCTGAGGAGGTTCCTCCCGATGTCCTAAAGGCACTACGGGAATGAGGACGATGGCTCTCAGCGGGGTTCTCTGTGCCGCTATGGCGGTGTCAGGGTGCGCCACTTCGACTGTGGTCCTCCGGCCTCCTGCCGAGTACCTGCGCCCGTGTGTTGCCCCGGAATTAATCGGGAGTACGAACGGTGCGCTCGTGGAGTACGCTAATGGTCAAAAGCAGGCTCTTAGGGCTTGTAATGACGATAAGCGTGCTATTAGGGAATGGCTTGCCGAAGCGGACAAGAAGTTCTAAGCGGGTCAGCGGTGCATGTTAAAGCGGTTATACGCGGTAGCGTGCATCGCGGGCTCACGACCAAATTTTGATATGCTGTTGCGAGGGGGTGCCCTCCGATAAGGGCGCGCGGTATACCCCCTTGGGGGCCTGTTGGCACGGGCTTTGCTACGCGCATAGGCGTGTTACACGCGGTTTAACAGCACGCGCGACTTAAGGATATCGCACGCGTTAATCCTTTCTTTGCCGGGAGTGATGGCCGGCATTGATCCGGGCTTAGGGCTAAGGTCCGGCCGGATAAGGGCTAGGGCTAAGAGGGGGCCATCTATCTCGATTAATCGGGATCAAGCGGATGGAAGCCGGATGGAATGGATTAATCGGGATGAATGCGAGCAATGGCAGGTAAGCATTAAGCCAGCCGAACAATAAGCCTTAGGGATAGCAGTGTATTAAACCAAGGCTTAGCCCTAAGTGAATTGATACCATCGGGCACATAGGAACCTGTATCTATTTCCCGGCAATATCAGACCAATTAATAAGACCAGCCAGATAGAATAGATTGATAGATACATATAGAAACCAGACTAATGATAGGAATAGATAGATAGATAGATACATAAATAAGAATACAGATAGACAGACAGATATAATAACAGGTCAACAGATACAGATAGAACCCAGATAGATAACTAGGAATAGATGATAGGAATAGACATAGGGTCTGACCCGGGATTAATAATAGGGTTAGATAGTAGGTATGATAACTAGGGTTAGACCTAAGGAACCTACGGATTAATCTATGTCTGAGAAAAATGCGGTCAGACTGAAAAAAGTTTCGATTAGGGGTTGACCGGGGCTTAGGGGTGTGGTCCTATGGGTCATCGAAGCAGACAGGAGATACGGACTAACGAAACAAACGGATAAGGGTACTCAAGGGATAGCCGCCTAACTGCTCCGGCGACGTGGCGACGCTCAAGGGTCTCGATAAAATTCCGGTTGACACGTTAGAAGGATCAACTAGGCTTAGATACATACGGTTCGGACGCCAGCCTATAAGGCCGCCTCTTCGGGGTGCCTAAGTAGGACGCAAAGCCGGGAACCGGGACACACTAAGGGGCAACCCTTAGGGACTGACAGACTTGTCAGATGGAAGGATGCTGCCAAAGGGCCGACTGGTCCTAGTGTCCGCCCTCCCTGTCAACCTGATAGACAGTCGGACTCGCTGGCTCTTAGAGCCTTGAGGGTGAAGCCGGAATGCAAGCCGCGAGGTAAGCTTAGGCCGGGCATAGCGTAAGCTAGCTTAGGTCGAGGCTAAGGTAACGGTGGGAGTGTCCGGGGGAAACCTAAGAGGGTTAATATCTAAGGCGAGGGACTTGCGGCGCAAGCCTAGGGGGAGTCCAACAGGGTGCAAGCTCCCATGGTGACATGGAAGGGCCGGAACCTGAAAGCATAACGCTATGCGTATCGCGCCTAGTGTTCATAGATGTCTACAGACATTCATCTATGTGCAATAGGGTGACGGCGATGCGCTAGCGTTAGCTCTAAGTCTATGTCTCGGCATAGGCTTTGACCTAACGCTGGGTTAGGATCAATAGCAGGACAACCCATCATGTTTGAGATCACCACTAAGGACCTCGTTCTCGGTATTGCTGGCCGCACCAAGGATATCCCTACGGCTATCCGCGTGATCCAGAAGAACGCGCTTAACTTCAACAACCTCGTTCACAATACGGGATTGGCTATCATCGTCTCTTCCATGCCGCACGATCAGGGCGGACACTTGGATGCGGGGCGGGCTCTGGATTTCGTCAAGGCAGTGCCGGGCGCTATCCGCAAGGACGTCGTCGCTTGGCTTCACAAGTATAGCAACATTCGTATCAGCGCTAAGAAGGACGCCACGGGCGTCATCGTCTACAGCATGAAGCTTCTTAAGCCCAAGAGCGAGGCTTACCGGACTGCCAATCCTATGGAGGCGGACGCCAATCCGTTCTGGAAGACGGAAGACAAGGCAGAACGTCCGATGTCGGACTTCACGACTACGTCGCTTCACAAGGGGCTTGCCGCCCTCCTGAACCGGTATGACGCGGCTCGCAAGGAAGATAAGGTTGCGCTTACTCCGAAGGATATCGAGTTGATTGAGACCCTGCGCCGGATGGACGCGGAGGTGGTGGTTAGGGCTCAACAGGTTAAGACGGCAGGCCTGCTCGCCGCCGCCTAAGGTCAAGGGCGGGGTGCGTAACAGACGCACCTCGCGACCCTTCAACAACCTAGCGATATGAGGTCGCGCAATGACACGTATGATTAGAGACGCCCTTATTGTGAGTATCAGGGCTCAACATGACTTCAATGCGGAAGTCTCCCGCCGCGTTTTCGTCGGCCCTAGGGCGCGTCAATACGCTAGGGATTGGGCGGAACGGGAGATTGAGCACCAGACATACGCTGCTGCCTACAAGGACCCGGACAACGCGGACATTCACGCTTTCTGCGAGGTCCATATCGAAACGACGGTGGAGATAGACCAATGACTAGCAAGCACACGCCGGGGCCTTGGCGGATACAGGCCACGATCTACAGTAGGCAACCTCAGATCGTTAACGAGCATGGCGCGTTCGTTGCGGACACCGACGCGCACAACGCCCACCTAATCGCCGCCTCTCCAGATATGGCCGATATTCTACATGACATCGTTCTGTGGAACGGGGAACAAAATCCGAAAATGTTGGAGTCGTCGATTAGGCGCGGGCTTCGACTGTTGCAGACCCTAGGGATCGAGCCCCTCGTCAATGGGACAGACAATGAAACCTGAACAGATCAAGGGCGCATTCGGCGCGGCTGTCGTTGGCAGTTGGTCGGCGCGAGAGATAACCGAACACAAGGCGAAGGTGCTGATTAAACTCGCGTCCGAATTGCCGGACGAAAGCTGGCTTAGGTTTTACTCGGCGCTTAATTACGCCATGCGCGCATCGGAGCGCGCTATGCGAAGGAGGGCTAGATGACCGCTGTAGCCGTACCTTACCACGGGTCAAAGTGGCATGTGCTTTGCTTGGGCCTTCGACCCTCGCATATCCGGTTTCACACGTTCTACACCCGCCTTTGCACTACGATGTATTGCAACGCTATGCGGCGACAAGGCGCGCATGTCTTCTGTTGGCAAGCGTAACCTAGGCACTCGACGACCTTAACACGGGCAACTGATGAAAGGACCCGCAATCATGAACGCAATTCGTATCAAGTGGCCTACCGGCATTATCGAGCCGATGGCTGACATCAAGTCTTCAAACAAGCAAGAAGCCGAGTTGGCTCGGGAACAAGCTCGCGCTATCCGGGCCATCGTCTGCAAGAAGGCGTAAGCTATGAACCATCTTCAAATGCCCGGGGTTCGTCAACAGTTATCCGCCCGTGGTATGGCTATCCGCTTGGATCGCGGGAATTACACGGTCTATCACCACGACGACAAGCGCGGTGACGAGGCCACTTTCGACAATCTGGAAGACGCTTATTACGGTGGCCTGACTATGGCTGCTAAGCGCAACCTCAATTCGCAAAAAGGAGTTCGGTAATGTTCGGAGAAGACTTCATTGAGCGCCATGCGCCCGCGCTCTTCAAGCCGCTTAACCTTGGCTTCAACGTCGCTACAGTGGCGATGGCTAGGGCCGTGCTCCCTCGCGGATGGCGAGTTGAGGACTGCTATCTTTCGGCCCCTTCAAACCTGCCTGAACTTAACCGCGCTATGCGGGAGGAAGGCATGGTCGTTTGGTCCGGAGGATCAGACGAGACGATCTACGCTGATAAGGAAGTGAACTACGCTGCTCGCGCTTGGCATGACGCCGTGCACTGGCACCATCAACTCCCGTTCACTGTAGCTGGCGAGGCGGCGACCGCTTATGTCCAGATTGCCCAACTCCTCAACAGGTATGAACATGATGACGAAGTAGAGGAGTTCGCCGCCCTCATCCTGACGGAAGTTATAGGCCAGCAAATCTACAGCATCCAGCACGGGGATTTTCCGGACGATCAGCGGACATTCACTGAGTGGAACCTCGATTGCTGGCGAGGTCTCGCTGGCCGGGTGTGTATCGCCCTTGGCGATGAGCCTCTGGACCGCTACGCTCTTGACCTTGCCGGCATTCACTTCGGAAAGCCCGCGTAATCCGGGTATGTCAAAAGGAAACTATCCAATGAACACCGCGATTGAAACCCTTGTCGCTAAGTGGGCAGAGCCCGACGGTATCCCGATTAAGGGCTTTCTGATCGGAGCTGACGGTTGTATGTGCGCCCAAGGGCAAGCGCTGCATTACATCGGCGGCTGGAGCCCAGAACGACTTCGTAACACGACACAAGCGTTCGCGGATATGCAGACGGGCCGTCTGCTTGGTATCAGCGTATCACATGCGATTTTGCTCCGGCTGGTTAACGACCATCACCCCGGAGCACCGTCTGTAGTTTTGACAGACCCGGCTAAGGTACTCGGGGATCAAGCCGAAACCGTGCTGGCGTTCTGGCGGCATCTTGACCGGATGACGCCGTGGGAATGGGACACCATCCGGACCCGGACGCCGGCGGACGCCAGATTGGGCAGACCCTTCAGGAGCCCCGAACATGAAGCCCTACGGGCTAACGTACATGACGCCAGCTTCGCCGCCGTAGGGGCAGACGCCGCAGGCAATGCATGGCAGGCTGCCGCCTCTCGGGCCGCAATAGAAATGGCGGGGCGGTCCTCGGGAGAGGCGACCAATGAAATCCAAGGCGCGCGCATCCTGCGTGAGAGCGGTCAGCCCTTCACCTTCCTGCCCATGTTCGGCTTTGCTGATCCTGAGGCTATCCTCGCAAAGGAGGCGCAACATGACTGACTGGATCAAACACAACGGCGGACCCCAGCCAGTCGGGGATGATGTGTGGGTGGAGGTCGATGAGGGCCATATCGACTATCTTGTCGGCCCGGCCCGCGATTTTGAATGGGACCGCGTGGAGTGGTTCCGATGGAACATTATTAACCAGCACCTGATCGACGCCGCCCGTCTTGAGGGCATCCGGCTAGGGCTGGAGGCTGCTGCAAAAGCTGCGCTCCTAAACTCTCACGCGGAGCCCTTTGACCTGAAATACATTGACGCCGTGTGGTCCTCTATCCGCGCCTTAGACCCCGCCACCATCGCAAAGGAGGCTGACCAGTGAACTTCCGACGCCCTACCGCCTCAGACCTGCCCGTCCGCTTCGTCGGACACGTTATGCCAAGTCATCCCGCCCGGCCTGTTACAGACTGGATGGAAGCGACAAGGTACCGACCGGACCAAAAGGAGCGGTCCTACGTTTGGCCAAACCTCACACGAAAGGTGCCGTGGTGATGAAATCCTTAGCTCTGTTCCCGCTGATCCTCGTAGCCTATGTTCTGGGCTGGATCGTTCTTGGTCTGGCGGTTGCGCTTAATGCCCTCGCCGAAGCGTTGAGGCACGTCGCGGGAGCGCTGATCGGCTTCCTGAATTGGGCGACGGATTAGGTGGCGCTCTTTCCCACTTCCCACTTGCCCCGCCTCCAGGTCAGATACTCCGCCATTTCCTCCAGATTGAAGAACGGCTTGATGAACCGCACGGGGTCTTCGGAGTAGTCCGGGTTGATGACTGCGCCCATGGCCCTCGCCCAATTCTCCTCCTTGAAGCC
>Ga0315907_10003663_pt1 | contig 17910 bp, 15 predicted proteins | sample LakEriMetagenome_3_FD_203525 | JGI IMG/M metagenome (GOLD analysis project Ga0315907, IMG submission 203525) | Freshwater fungal communities from buoy surface, Lake Erie, Ohio, United States - Buoy 12 MA123 | ecosystem: Environmental > Aquatic > Freshwater > Lake > Lake biofilm | place: USA... | reverse complement strand
AATCCGTGCCTATCTGCGGCTATCCGCTAAATCAGCGTTCAGCAATTAGGGAACATGGATTGAACGGATCAAACTGATTTACACGGATTCCATTTGAGCCGAAAAACAAATCCGTGCCTATCTGCGGCTATCAGTTTAATCTGTGTTCAGCCGTTGACAAAAAAGAGAACACGGATTGAGCGAATCAAACTGATTTACGCGGATTCCATTTGAGCCGAAAAATTAATCCGTGCCTATCTGCGGCTATCAGTTTAATCTGTGTTCAGCCGTTGACAAAAAAGAGAACACGGATTGAGCGAATCAAACTGATTTACGCGGATATAATTTGGGTCGACAAAAATCTGATTTTTTTAGTCACGGTCCACCCGCCTTCATCGAGGCAAAGTTGTCACTTGTAACTTGTCACTTGTCACCCAAATTATGCTTTCCGTATCACCGCACCCATCTCCCGCTCATAAGCATCCATGATACGTTGCATGGCCTTGTCGATTTCCTTGTCAGTAAGGGTCTTTTCGTCGTCGCGCAACACAAAACTCAAAGCATATGACTTCTTGTTTTCGCCCAACTTGGCATCCTCATAAACATCAAACAATCCTACCTCACGCAACAATCCCTTATCGGTGGTGAAAGCCAGTTTCTCCAAATCAGCATAACGGATGCTTCGATCCAAAATCATGGACAAGTCACGGTGCACCTCGGGAAAGCGAGGTGGTTCCACCGCCTTGAGTCGAGGAGCTGAAAATTTATGCTTCAACAAATCCAAATTCAAATAGCCGTAATAAGCGGGACCTTGCAAACCGGATTCCTTCAATAGTTTCTTACGCACCCTACCATAAACCCCAACCACTTCATCCTTGTGCATGCAAGCAATACAATCCTCCAGCTGTGAATGATCACTCAGGTATTGCCATGAATTCAATGGCACTACAAATCCCGATGCAGTCAGGATGTTTTGAATGGTTGATTTCAAAAAGTAAAATGAGAAGGGCTCCTTTTTGTGATCCCAAGAGCCCGGATGACGAAGTCCGTTCAATAGAACCCCTACTCCATTTACCTCATGGTATTTTCCATCACGCACAGAATAGGATTTACCGAATTCGAACAATCGCAGGTCGCTTCGTTGACGATTCTGGTTGTACACCGCTGCATCCAGCATCGGCAATAGCAAATCATGACGCATCACATCCAACTCGTTGCTCAATGGGTTGCGGATTCTTGCCAACCTTGACTGCAACTCATCCGCGTATGCGGTAGAACGGAACAAAGAGTTCGACATGATCTCATGGAAGCCGTTAGCCGATAAGTGGTGTGCAATGGATTTACGACGACTCTCCAAAGGAGCATCGCCTCCTGATTGCAAGGATATCTGCATCGTTCCCGGCAATGGTATGCGATCGTAACCAAAGATGCGAAGCAACTCTTCACAAACATCCGCCTCGCGTGTTACATCCACGCGATACGGCGGCACTTCAATATCCCAGCCAGCGGCATGCTCTTTTACAACGCGAATATCCAGGCACCCCAATATACCCATTACCACACCATGTTCCATATCGATTCCCGTGATGCGCTTGATGGTGGAGGCACGCAACGTGAATGTTTTCCATGCAACTGGCTGCGGGTAGTGATCCGTGATATTGGACGTGACTTGCCCGCCGGCAATATCCGCAATCAACAAAGCCGCACGTTTCAATGCATACACTACACTCTCGGGGTCGGAACCGCGTTCAAAGCGGAAAGATGCGTCGGTTTTCAATCCATGATGCTTGGAGGATTTACGAACCGATACCGGCGAGAAGCAGGCGCTCTCCAAAAACACATCCGTGGTTGATTCGCTTACTCCGGAGTTCAATCCACCGAAGATACCGGCCATGCACATTCCGCCATCCACATCGCAAATCATCAGCTCACTCCCATTGAGTTTTCTTTCCACCCCATCAAGTGTGGTGAACATGGTACCAGCAGGCAACTTTTTCACCACTACCTTTCCTCCACCAATAGGCGCGGCATCAAAGGCATGCAAAGGCTGTCCCGTTTCATGCAATACGAAGTTGGTGATGTCAACGATGTTGTTGATGGGATTAAGTCCAATCGACTTCAAACGGTTTTGCAACCATTCGGGCGACGGACCTACTTTAATTCCTGATAAGTGAACGCCCGCATAGCGAATGCAATCAGCGTCTTCGACTACTACCTCAACAACTGGTTTTTGGTTGGGTGCAACAAAGCCCGAAACATCGGGTTGGATCAGCTCCACTTTGCGCTCGCCATTGGTATTGATCACAGCACGAAGATCGCGTGCAACACCGAAATGGGACGCGGCATCTGAACGGTTAGGTGTCAGTCCAATCGAAAGCACCAGGTCCTGCTCAACCGAAAAATGATTGGTGACCGGTTCTCCTGGCTGAGCGCTATCATGCAGCACCAGGATACCACTGTGATCTTCGCCCAATCCGATTTCATCTTGCGCACAAATCATGCCCTCGGAGGCCTCACCGCGTATTTTCGATTTCTTGATTTCAAACGGTTCGCCCTTGGCGGGATGGATAACGGTTCCAGGAACCGCTACAATCACCTTCTGACCAGCGGCCACATTCGGAGCACCACAAACGATTTGAGAAACTTGTCCACCACCCAAATCCACCTTACAAACCGTCAACCGATCGGCATTAGGATGAGGTGCCGTTTCCAAAACGTGCCCAACCACCAATCCGCGTAGTCCGCCTTTCACTGACTCAAACGGCTCAATGGATTCCACTTCCAAGCCACAGCCGGTGAGCAGAGCAGAAATGGTCTCGGGCGACTCTTGGATGTCGATGTATTGTTTAAGCCAATTGAGGGAGATGTTCATAGGGAAGTTGGATAAGTAACTCGGGTAAGGGTCACAAATTTATGAAATTGTGTGGGATGGCTGAGAAAGCGCTAGTCAAGAGGATAGCTTCATCCTTTTACCATCGATTTCAAGGTTGAATTGCAGCTTGACTCCCAAAGCAGCAAAAACCTTCAAGACAGTCTTTAAAGTTACATTGTTGGTGTTCGATTCCAGCTTTGATATTTGGGCCTTTTGCACACCTACCATAATCCCCAACTGCTCTTGCGTAAGATTTTCCTGCCTGGCTTTTTTGATCATTTCACCCATCAATTCAACACTTTACCTATGCTCAAACGCATTTAGCTTGATGGTGCCTTTTTACCGATAAAACGATCCTTTACTGCTGAGGAATAATATGTTTTGGGGGAGGTTTTCATCTGCATTTGATTAAACGTTCCCAGATAAACCATGTCAAACCTTGGATTCAAACATATCGATCATTTCTTATGTTTCCATATATGGAAACATGGTTTTAAAAAACATATACGAGAAATAAGTAACACTGGCCTATCGGACCCTTCCTGTCCTATAGCCCAATCGCAGCGAATAGGATTTCAAAATCTGGCGTGATGTTGCCCGGTCCTCCTGAAGCTTCAAAAAGAGACCAAGCTCCAATTGCTTACGAACCGCCCACGACAACCTCATCTCATTGCTCCATTGCTGGTAAGTGAACCGATACCCATTCAGCATTAGGGAGGAGCGGTTCTCGAGCATTACGGATTTCCAAAGCGACAACCGTGCCGACCAAACCACATTCAATCCTAAGGAGTATCGTAAATGGCGCCTAGTGCCCTTCAACCATTCGCGCTCCAATTCATTATTGAAATAACCGCCTGCTGTAACCCTCTTGGTCAACATGGCCGGAGCTCCGATTTCAGCAAACATACCCGTTCCAATGTTCCAACGCAATCCGCCCGATACCAATAGCTGCCCCGGGTCCATAAGTCCTCCCCGGCTGTTGGAAAACATAGCACCCCTGTTCGGATCGATAACGATATCCCTTTTTCTGAATAGCGGACCCTCCATGGATGTGCTCCCTGAAAGAGTGATTTTTTTACCGTTTCGTTGACAATTGAATCGTGCAACGAAACGGTCGTTTCGGATCAACCATAACCCACCATGAAAAACAGAAACACCGAATTCGTCCAATAATTCCAACTGCTGAATACCGCTATCCCCTTTGCGTTTCCATTCATATTTGCAACTCATGTCAATTCCCCTGAAGTAAGTGGCAGCATCATCTGATTGCACAGATACGGATGACAAAAGGTTTTTCACTACGGATTTATTGGATGAGTCGGACGGATGAAACACCCACATTACAATCCACATCACACAACTGAACATGAAACTAACGTCTAGGGCAGACGACTCCCATCAATCACACTGGACCATATCCATATTCACCAGATAAACGGCGATACGAACCTGGTGATTCGATTGCGCTGCATTGATCCATTCCTTTACCCTTTGCCGATACATCGCTTTGCCCGTCCATGTTGCCCATGTGATGAACAGATGGTAGTCGGCATCTTGGATTGGTATGCGCTGAGAAAAACAAGGGGCATTTGACATCAGCTTCGTGAACGTTTCCATATCCTCCCACGCGGCATGCTCAACAACACTCGCTTGAGTTAAATTGGAGAGGAAAATTCCCAAGGGGCCCGAACACGCGGGATTTTTACTGTTTCGGAAATCGACGGCCTTACCACTTGAATCGAATAAAAACGGTTCAGGAACCGCAATATCGGAGTCGGAACTGAGCAACAGGAAACACAATTGGGCCTTAGCGGTCAACTCCTTGTTTTTGAATTCAACGATGGATTCCATTGATGTTGGCGAAGGACTTCTTACTCCATAAATCACTTGGGTCACCTGCGCGCATGACGATAGCATACAGCAGGCAAACACCAATGAAATCGATCGGTAAAAACCCATTGCTTTGAAAAGAGTCAGCGCTCCATAGGAGCGCCAACCCTTTGATGAATCAACGGAATGGAACCACAAATCGTATGATGCCATTGGATTCTGTAATTGGATACTTGCCCTGCGTTAAGGAAACGGTCCGGTCAATGCCAAGCTCCGACGATAGATCCGACGGAAGCTGTGAGTCATCCTCCATCAAAAATGTACCGGAGCTGAAATACCGCTCGTATGCCATAGGCGTAAGCCCTTTGTTGCGATCGATTTCAATGACCAAGCTGTTAGTAAAATCATCTACGGAAACGCTGGCCGTCGCATTGTTGAACCGACCCTCAGTGACAATAGCATGGAAATTGCAAATGCCAAACCCTTCGCAATCACGCTTACGCGCGATGGTGAAGCAAATGGTGACCTTCGGCTTTAAAACTTCAGATTCAGTGTTAGTCAACAACACCGGTTGATTGGCAAAAGCGAACAGGCAGGAAGACTCGATGATGAATAATGAAACGAATAATGATGTTTTTTTGAAAAGATTCATGTTTGTTTTGTTTAAAAAAATTTCGTGATAATTGAAAAAACGAATTCGTAATTGTTTTTAAAATTTAAGGTTTCCTGTTTTTCTAAAAATGACCTCCTTTCTTGATCAGGATAGGTCGTAGTTTTTAAAAGCGACAACCTAACCATGGGTTAGACATAAAAAGCACCGCTGCAAACATAGGATGTTGAAGGTTTAATGCCCTCAAATTAAACGTTTAATTTTCAAGGGCATATAAATTAATGTGTTAGAGGATTCAAACCAATATATTTCTACCTTTAGCCATTGCCAACCATCAACTATGCTTACCAACCCTAAAACCCTGGTGAAATTCAATCAAGAGGGAAAAACCGCCTTCTTCACCACCTTGAAATCCAGGATAGATCAGCATTTCAAGGAGAATAACCTCTCCAAGAACGCCAATGCAACCATGGTTATCAAAACCATTGTGATGCTCGGCTTGTACCTTGGTCCCTTCGCTTACGTAATTTATTTCCAACCATCGTGGCCGCTTGCCATGCTGTTATTCACCATCATGGGACTTGGTTTGGCCGGTGTCGGGATGTGCATCATGCACGACGCCAATCACGGCTCCTACTCCTCCAACAAAAAAATCAATACGTTGCTTGGGCACACCCTGAATCTGGCCGGCGGCTCTGTATGCAACTGGAAGATACAGCACAACATCCTACATCACACCTATACCAATATCGCCCATATGGACGACGACATCGCCGACAAGGGGGTGTTACGTTTGAACCCCCATACGCCAGCACGTGGGTTCCTCCGTTTCCAGTATCTGTATGCATGCGCATTTTATGCCATACTCACGTTATACTGGGTTGTTGCCAAGGATTTCGTTCAATACAGGAAATATGGAAGGCAAGGCCTATACAAAGGATCTGCCACTGCCAGGGCTTGATTCTTGGTTCGTATCCTATTCGACAAGGCCGCTTATCTCGCTTTGTTCATCGCACTTCCAATATGGATGGGGGTTCCTGTCGGGTTGTTGGTTGTCGGATTTTTGCTGATGCACTTCACTTCAGGACTGATCCTAACCCTCATCTTCCAAATGGCGCACACCGTGGAGGGCACCAAGCATCCACTACCTGATGAACATGGAACCATCGAAAACGCTTGGGCGATTCACCAAATGGAAACCACCACCAACTTTTCGATGAACAATCCGTTTCTCACCTTTTACCTTGGCGGTCTGAACTACCAGGTGGAGCATCATTTGTTTCCAAACATCTGCCACGTTCACTATCCTGCCCTCTCGCCCATTGTAAGACAAACAGCTGCGGAGTTCGGCATCCCATATTTGGAAAAGCGCACCTTCATGGACGGTTTACGCTCCCACTTCAACCTGTTGCGCAATCTCGGACGACTTCCAAAAGCGTCTGAAGCAATCGGCTGATTTAAAAAAATCAGCTCACCTTGCTCCAGTCTTCACGGCCACGGAGCCGCTCCTCCAGCACACGCCTGGCTGCAAGGTTGGCCGGATCATCGAGATTGGGATCGTTTTTCAAAAGCGAAATGGCTGATGCGCGCGACAACTCCAATATGGATCCATCCTTGACGATGTCGGCGATTTTCAAATCAACCACGCCTGACTGCTGCGTACCGGTTATGTCGCCGGGGCCACGTAGTTTCAAGTCAACCTCGGCAATCTCAAAACCATCATTGGTGCGCACCATCGTCTCCATGCGCAACTTCGCCTCTTTTGAAAGCTTGTAGCTGGTCATCAAAATACAATACGACTGCTCAGCGCCTCTACCTACACGACCACGAAGCTGATGTAGCTGAGACAATCCGAATCGCTCGGCGCTTTCAATGACCATGACCGAAGCGTTGGGTACGTTCACACCCACTTCTATCACTGTGGTGGCAATCATGATATTCGTTTTGCCCTCGGCAAACAGTTTCATCTCCTGATCCTTGTCGGCGGCCTTCAACTTACCATGCACGATGCTCACACGGTAATCGGGTAATGGGAAATCCCTGCACATGGCCTCATATCCCGTTTGCAGATTCATCAAATCCAATTTTTCCGATTCTTCAATCAATGGATAAACGATATATATCTGCCGCCCTTTGGCGATTTGCTCCTTCATGAATCCTATCACCCGCACGCGTGAGCTTTCAAAACGGTGTTCGGTACGGATCGGCTTGCGTCCGGGTGGCATCTCATCAATTACACTCACCTCCAGATCTCCATAGAGGGTCATGGCTAGCGTCCTGGGGATTGGTGTAGCCGTCATTACCAATACATGGGGAAGGAACTCCTCCTTGCCCCACAGCTTGGCCCGTTGCTCAACACCAAAACGATGTTGTTCATCAATGATGACCAATCCGGTGTTGTTGAACTGTACTCTGTCTTCGATTAGCGCATGTGTTCCGATGATGAAATCCAATTCGCCCGATGCAAGCCGCGAAAGGATGTCGTCGCGCTGCTTCTTTTTTGTCGAGCCTGTCAAGAGTGCAACGGTCATTCCAGAGCCCTCCAGCAATTGACTGATGGTATTGTAATGTTGCTGGGCCAATATCTCCGTAGGAGCCATCATAACGGCCTGAAAGCCGTTGTCGTTGACCATGATCATGCTTAACAGCGCCACCAATGTCTTACCGCTTCCCACATCGCCCTGCAGCAGCCGGTTCATCTGCTTGCCACTACCCATATCGGCACGTATCTCCTTCAGCACACGCTTTTGCGCTCCGGTGAGTTCAAAAGGAAGACGGTTCTTGTAAAAGTCGTTGAACTTATCACCGATTTTGGTTATTAATTTACCTTGCTCCTTTTCCGTTTTGATGAGCTTTCGACGCAATAGCTCCAACTGTATGTAAAAAAACTCCTCGAACTTCAAGCGGAATTCAGCTTTGCGAAGCGAGTCGGCGTCTTTGGGGAAATGTATTTGCAGCAATGCATCACGAACAGAAATCATGTTCATCGGTCCCGAAATGGTTGCGGGTAAGGTCTCGGGAATGGAAACAGGCAACGACTGCAAAAGGACACGCTGCAGCTTGGCTATCCCTTTGCTGTCGAGCCCGCGTGCCTTCGCCTTTTCTGTTGAGGAATAGAACGGCTGCAAAGTCAATCCGATCTGGTCCTCGGTCTTCAATGCCGCAGGTTCGATTTCAGGGTGGACAAAGTTGAACTTCCCATTGAATTCGGATGGCTTGCCAAACACTGCATATTCAACACCAGACTTCAGGTTTCCGGCAATCCACTTGATGCCTTTGAACCAAACCAATTCAATGGTGCCGCTTTCATCCCGTAAGATGGCGACTAAGCGCTGAGCCCTTTTTTGTCCGATGGTATTCATCGAAACAATCCTGCCCTTGATTTGGATGTAAGCCGCGTCATCCTGCACCTCACTGATCAGGTGAAAACGCGACCGGTCAACATATCTGAAAGGAAAATGATACAGAAGGTCTTTGAACTTGAAAATGCCAAGCTCTTTGCGAAGCACCTCGCCTCGTTGCGGACCAACGCCCTTTAGGTACTCGATAGGTGTTTCAAAAAAAGACATTACGAACAGCTGCTGATGACCCTTCAAGTTCAAATATAAGCCATTTGTATTTTGCTTGATGGCTATTGCAGAATGGGCAAAAAAAATCCCGGTCTTTCGACCGGGATTGGATGTATTTTCGACCAGCAATGCTGGTGAAGGTGCAATACGGTTACTGGGATTTCTTCACATTAACGGCATTCGGACCTTTACGTCCTTCGGTAACCTCGTAAGTCACGATGTCATTCTCGCGAATCTTGTCGACTAGTCCCGAGTGGTGTACGAAGATTTCCTGTTTGGATTCGTCCTCAACGATGAAGCCGAAACCCTTCTGTTCATTGAAGAACTTTACTTTTCCTGTTTTCATTTTAAATAAGTTAATTTTGTTAATAATGTCCAAATGTAGTGATTTTATGATTAAATACAAATTATTTTCCAAAGTAATTTAATGCAAGCAACAGGGATCATCAGGGGGAACATGGTTGATTTACACCATCGTTTGGTTTATTCAGCAACCATTTCATTCGAAAATGGCATCATAAAATCGATAGAGAAAACCGGCGAGGTGTCACCCACACAGCCCTTTATCATACCTGGATTCATCGACTCACACATCCACATCGAAAGTTCGATGTTGACCCCTTACGAATTTGCCAAAACGGCCTTAAGACACGGCACAATTGCCACCATCAGCGATCCGCATGAAATTGCGAACGTTTGTGGTCTGGATGGTGTGCTCTACATGATTGAAAATGCAAAAGATGCCGGACTACGCTTCTGTTTCGGAGCACCATCCTGCGTTCCGGCAACCGCGTTTGAAACCGCAGGCGACCACATTACACCTGCCGATATCGACAAACTTTTATCGAGGCCGGATGTGCTCTACCTTTCGGAGATGATGAATTATCCGGGTGTGTTGTTCCGCGACCAAGAGGTGATGGAAAAAATTTCGATTGCTCAAAAACATGGTAAACCCATAGACGGCCATGCACCCGGTCTAACCGGCGATGATGCCATACGATACATTCAAAACGGCATATCCACAGACCACGAGTGTTTCACTTTGGAGGAAGCCGACCACAAGGTCAAGAATGGTATGAAAATCCTTATCCGTGAGGGATCCGCAGCCCGCAATTTCGACGCACTCCATCCATTGATCAAAACATGCCCTGAAATGGTGATGTTTTGCAGCGATGACAAGCATCCGGATGAGTTGTTGACTGGACATATCAATAAACTGGTGGCACGTGCCGTTGCATTGGGATATGATTTGTTTGATGTATTACGATGTGCCTGCATCAACCCCATCGAACACTATAGAATCCCGACCGGTCAACTCCGCATTGGCGACACCGCAGATTTCATTACCGTGAAAGATCTGCAGGCATTCGAGGTGCTGTCAACCTACATCAATGGCGTACCCTATTTTGAAAACGGCGCGTGTATCTTACCCGAAAAAAAACAGGATGCCATCAATAAATTCGAATCATATAAATTAAAACCTGCCGACTTTTCAGTGCAAGGCAATCATGGTGAGTTGAAAGTGATTGATGCACTCGACGGACAATTAATCACCAAATGTCATCTTGCTACCATCCAACCCAAAAATGGTTTGCTTGAGTCCGATGTCCAACAAGACATCCTGAAGCTGGTGGTGGTCAACCGATATCAAAAATCAACCCCTGCGGTCGCCTTCATTCGTAACATCGGTATTCGATCGGGTGCTTTCGCATCAACCGTAGCACATGACTCGCACAACATCATTGCCGTTGGTGTGGATGACAACTCCATAGCCGAAGCAGTCAACGCATTGATGGACAGCAAGGGCGGATTAAGCGTTGTGTGGAAAGATGAAACGGACGTTTTACCACTACCCCTGGCTGGATTAATGAGCTTGGATGGATGTGAAGATGTTGCAATGGCATATCAACGACTGGATCAAAAAGTGAAACAACTGGGCTGCTTGCTTCGAGCACCCTTCATGACCCTTTCATTCATGGCGCTACTGGTGATTCCTGAACTGAAACTCAGTGATAAAGGATTATTCGATGGAAAACAATTCCGGTTTACAGGCCTTCAAGAAAAATGATAAATCATTATTTGAAAAGTCCTGGTTTAAAGCCATAAAACCAAACTATCACTATTTTTAGGTAAAATATATTTGACATGAAATGCGTTTGAGTAGTACTTTTGTAGCACTTTATCAAAGTGACAAAGACCGCCATTTTCGCATTGATCCTGATGGCCTGCTCCTTAATCGGACTGCTCATCTACCGTATCCTGCCGAACGAGTACGGATTGGTTGTTTCAATTGTATTTGCAGTTGCAGGCATTTTCACCGGCCTCTCTAAAACTAAAGACGCATCTGGTCGCGAACCGGAATGGCGTAGGAACCTGAAGGAATGGCTTTCGTTCAAAAAAAGGAGGAAATCTTAGTTGATTGCTGAGCAGCCAACCGAATGCCTTTCATCAGATGGAGGCCTCTCCAAGTAAAATCACCGGGTTCTCCAAAAGCCCCTTCAATGTTTGAAGGAATTTGGACCCTGTGACTCCGTCAACAACCCGATGGTCGCAGCTCAACGTAACTTTCATCATGGATGATCCTGCCAGTTGCCCATTGCGAATGGTTGGAACCTCACGAATACCTCCAACAGCCAATATACAGGCGTCGGGTGGGTTGATGATTGCTGTGAACTCATCGATTCCGAACATGCCCAGATTTGAAATGGTGAACGTATTACCTTCCCAATCGGCTGGTTGAAGCTTTTTCTCTTTGGCCTTGGTTGCAAAAACCTTCACCTCCGAGTTGATCTGCGTGAGCGATTTCGTATCGGCATAACGCACTACAGGAACCAAAAGACCTTCATCGACCGCAACCGCCACTCCAATGTTGATATGGTGGTTGATCCGGATGCGATCCTCCAACCATGAGGAATTGATCTTGGGGTGCTGGCGCAATGCCGCTGCTGCTGCCTTGATGACCATGTCGTTGAAAGAGATTTTCAGTCCGGCAACGGCATTGATGCTCTCCCGGGCATCTGCACATCGATCCATGCAGATGTCCATGGTCAAGTAAAAATGGGGAGCAGTGTTCTTGCTCTCCGACAATCTTCGGGCAATGGTCTTGCGCATCTGTGAAACTGAAACCTCCTCGAAGCTTTCGCTGGTAATTCCTGAAGCAACCGCCCTTCCAAATGCCGGTGTCATTCCCGGCTTGAACCAATCCACATCGCGTTTCACCACACGGCCACCATCACCAGTTCCAGGGATACGGGATAAATCCAATCCCTTTTCCTGAGCCAGCCGCTTTGCCAAAGGCGACACCTTGATACGGCCATCATCATTGGAAGAAACGGTTGTTGGAGCCACCACAACCGGTGCAGGTTTGGCAACCGGAATCGGTGCAGGTGCTGGAGCAGCGGGTGCCACCTTGGTTTCAGGTATGGATGGCGTCGGGGCAGACACCTGTTTGTTTTTTTCTTGCTCAAGCAAAGCAGCGAAATCCTCGCCCGGCTTTCCAAAAATGGCAAGCACACCGTCAACCGGAGCTGACTTCCCTTCCTCAACTCCCTTGTACAACAACACACCTTCCTGAAATGACTCGAACTCCATGGTGGCCTTGTCGGTTTCAATCTCCGCAACCAGGTCACCACTCTTGACCATGTCACCAACATTCTTGTGCCATTTGGCAACCACACCCTCGGTCATGGTGTCTGACATTTTGGGCATTCTGATAATTTCAGCCATATCTTGAAACGGTATCGTTATGGGTTAAGGTTATGATTTGCGCTATTGCTATTCGACAATGTATGGATAAGGATCTGAATAAACGTCTTTGAAAAGTTCATCAGGTGTTGGGAAAGGCGACTCCTCTGCAAACCGAACACTTTCCTCCACCACATCATTCACCCTGGCGTTAATGGCCTCAATGTCGGCCTCGGTGGCCCATTTTGACTTCACGATTTTCTGCTTACAGATTTCAATCGGATCCTTTTGTTTGTACTCCTCCACCTCTTCCTTGGAACGGTATTTAGCAGGATCACTCATGGAATGCCCTTTATAACGGTAGGTCACCATCTCCAAAAGGGTTGGGCCTTCGCCCTTACGTGCGCGAGCAATGGACTTCTCCATCGCTTCATGCACCGCTTCGGGAATCATTCCATCAACGGGCTCGGATGGCATGTCGAAGGCAGCACCCAACTTGTAAAGGTTGGTGACATTACTGGTTCGCTCCACTGATGTTCCCATCGCGTAGCTGTTGTTCTCTATAATGAAGATCACAGGGAGCTTCCAAGTCATGGCCATGTTCAAGGCCTCGTGGAACGCACCTTGACGAACAGCTCCGTCACCCATGTAACAGACGCAAACATTATCCGTTCCTTGGTATTTTTCTGCAAAAGCGATTCCAGCACCCAATGGTATTTGCCCACCAACGATTCCATGTCCTCCGAAAAAACGGTGTGGTTTTGAGAACATGTGCATGGATCCACCCTTCCCTTTCGAGCAGCCGGTGATCTTACCGTACAATTCCGCCATTACTTCGTTGGCCGGGATTCCCTTTGCCAAGGCGTGCGCATGGTCCCTATATGCGGTGATCATGGCATCTTCCTTCCTAAGTGAAGTCATGGCACCAGCCATCACGGCTTCCTGGCCTATGTACAAATGACAAAATCCCTTGATTTTTTGCATGCCATAAAGCCGACCTGATCGCTCTTCAAATCGGCGCATCAAATACATCTGCTCATACCAAAATAAATAGGTCTCCTTATCGAATTTCGTCTTGGCCATATGCACTGATTATTTAATCACAAAAATAGCAAAAAGCCCACAAGGAGCTGTTTGAATACTGAAAAACAGCGCATTAACACAGAAATACTGAAATTTCAGTCCCTTTTGAGGTGATCCGCATTGAACATCAAAGGCAATAAAGTCCTGGCATCGGGAACAATAATCACCCTGCCCTGTCCAGCGGTAAGAATCATCCTGATTCCAGACTGGTATCTATGTTCATATTCTGCAAGCACTTGCCGACAATCTCCGCAAGGACTGACCGAAAGCAGTTCATTCGAATCATTGAAGCACGCCGTAATGGCAATGGATTTGATTTTCACATCAGGGAAATGCGATGCAGCAGCAAACAAGGCAACTCGCTCAGCACATAGTCCGGATGGATAAGCAGCATTCTCCTGATTGCTTCCCTGCACCACTTCACCGTTTTCCAAAAGCACAGCTGCACCTACATGGAACTTCGAATACGGTGCGTATGCGGTGTCGGTGGAGGCGACTGCCGCTTCCAAAAGCTCCCGGTCATGGGTTTCAAGCTCCGACGAGGAATCATACAAGTCGTATTTGATTTCGCTTGAGATGCTTTTCATCCTATGTGTTTATCATTTCGATATCAAGGCAACGGCATAAGCGGTCAATCCTTCTTCCCTACCAATAAAGCCAAGCTTCTCATTTGTTGTTGCTTTTATCGATATGTCGTTGGGATCTATTCCCATAACACCTGCCAAGGTGTTGCGCATCTTCTCCACATGAGGATTCACCCTTGGTCTTTCAAGCACCAATGTGGAATCAATGTTACCGATTGTGTATCCTTTTTCCTGAATCAAAGCAACAACTTTGGCTAAAAGGATTTTACTATCGATGGATTTGAAAGCGGCATCCGTATCCGGGAAATGAAAACCAATATCGCGCATACCCGCAGCACCTAACAATGCATCGCATATGGCGTGTATCAGAACATCAGCATCCGAATGACCATCAGGACCGAAATGATGGGGTATTTCAACACCACCCAGAACACATGCACGGCCCTCCTTGAAGCGGTGCACGTCGAAACCAAAACCGACCCGGACCTTCATGTATCAGTACTACTCTTCCGACTCTTTTGCAGAGCGGTTGAAATCGAAAGTGAGCGAAAACCTCAATGTGTTTTCCAAAGGATTCCGCTGGTCAGTTGGAATCAGATAGGCAAAATCCAATCCGAAAACATTGTACTTCAATCCAGCACCCAAGGTGAAATACTTCCTATTGCCTTTGTTCTCGTGTTCGTAAAAATAACCTGCACGGAAAGCAAACTGGCGGTCGTACCAATATTCTATGCCAGCAGCGATATTAACCTCCTGGAGCTCCTCTTTACCTCCGTTTGGCGCATCACCAAATGATTGGAAGATACCTTGCGCAACACTCACATCAGGACTATTGCCGTATAATATCTGTTGTTCGCCGTTGCTGATAGAGTCGGAGTAGATTGGAGGTGTTGGAACCAGAAGCTTGTTGAAATCCATGACCACCGCTAGCTCGTTGAATTCATTCAACTTGAAGTTCAAAGCAGGTCCGAGACGAAGATTGATGGGGATGAAGTCCTTTCGTCCTGTTTCGGTGTAGGATATTTTGCTTCCAACATTGGAAATGTTCAGACCAATGCTCAAATCGGCATCCTTCTTACCGATTTCAATTTCCTTCTTGTAAAACGCACTGATATCGGCTGCTACTGATTGCCCGGCTTTCGTTTGATTCCCTTCAACTAAGAAACCGCCTGTTAGGTTGGAGTTGATGTAGCGCAAAGCGATGCCACCGGAAATGTTTTCACTTAGCTTACGGGCATAAGCAACATCAAAAGCGAATTCAGCTGGATCGTACTGTCCGATCTCATTGCCGGTTCCGTCGGTGAATGTAATGTTACCAAGTGAGAAGTAACGAAGCGAAGCACCGATGGCCTGATCGCCCTTCAGCTGCTTGGCAAATGATACATAGGCGAGGTTGATGTCGGGCACAAGCTTTCGAAGCCATGGGGTGTAGGAAACACCAAAAGCCATCTTCTGCTCAACAAAAGCCAACTTGGCCGGGTTCCAATGTATGGAGTTAACGTCAGCGGCACTGGCTGCCCCGGCATCTCCCATACCACCCGCACGAGCGTCAGGGGATATGATGAGAAATGGAACTGCAGTGGTGATGGTGTTCAATTGTCCCAGCAATTCATCCCGGTTGTATTGAGCTTGAACATTCTCAAACAAGGAAACAACAACGAGAAGAGGACAAATGAGGGATTTCAAAAACCTTGACATATGCTAAACGGATAAGACGCAAATATAACTTAATAATCTGACAACAATCTATTTCAATAAAACGAGCTTCTCGTACTTGTCGGCAACGGCTCCGCTCTCATCCCTGATTTTCAAACGATACACGTAAACGCCTCGGCCTATGGGATCACCGAAGTCATCCCTACCATCCCATGTGACCCCATCGTAACGATAGCCCTCACAACCCACCGTTTGATTTATGGTCTTGATCAACTTCCCAGATACGGTGAAGACCTGCACCTGCACATCCAGGTTTCCGCAAGGTCTGTTGTGTTCGAAAAAGAATGAGGTCTTGGTGGTGAATGGATTCGGATAATTCAACACGCGCTCGAGTGCCAGCTCCGCCGATTCAGCGACAACGAATTCGGTAACGGCTTCCGATGAATTGTTGTGTATGTCCCACACTTTGAATTTAAGGGAATGCTTGCCTTCTTTGAGTCCGTTCAAAGGAAAAACAACCCTGCCCTTGGTGTAGTCATCCAAGTCGGACTCATAATAATCATTGAGAGTGAAAATCTGATTCGGATCGTCATCCAACGTGGCCGTGATATCGTGTCCGATTCCATTGCCTACGGTATTCACCCCATTGGAGTCGACTACAATTGCAAGGATTTTGGGATTCGGATCGGTCAGGCCTCCGAAAACGAATTTTTCATCATTCAGATATAGTTTTACTTCGGGGCCCTGGTTATCGGTGGTGGCACCAGTGTATGAACCACCAACGAGCAGACTGTCATAATAACCTGCAGCGTCATCGGTTCCGTTATGTGCATAGTAACTGATCCGGCCGCGACCGATATTGTAGGCAATGTCGCGAGGAACTACAAAGGTGAAGGAGAACGAACCATTATTCACGCTCGCTTTGCCTCGGTATATGGCGTTCTTACGCAACGAAAAGTTGATCACGGGACTTGATGGGTCGTTGCCCAATGTGGAGATAACCTCCTCCTTGTCGAATACGGTTGGATAAACAATCCCGTTGAATCCCTGCAACAGCTGTCCGTTTTGACGAACCTGACCTGAGATGGTGACCTTCCTGAGTGCAGACAAAGTGTCGCCATTGGGCACAGGAGTGTTTCCATCGATAGCGGTGGTTATCACTTCGTATTTGGGTACGGAGAGCATCAAGGCGGGATCGCCCAACAAGGAGAAGTTTCTCGGGTTGATGCCGCCTCCCAAAACGCTGTTGTCATTTTTCACGGTTACATAAACATCCCCTAAACGTTGCAACTGCCCGTTCACTTCATTGAACAGGTTGCTCATCATGACCGAATTCAAGACACCGTTTTGAGCGGCATATACCAGACGGGTGGTTGTCATCAGGGCCACTCCTCCTGCTTCACTTTCAATCAGCACCAACTCACCTGTTGAGGTACGACCCGGATCATCGTAACGGCTGAATTCGCAGGTGGCGGTAATGAACAATGGCAACTTCCGGTTGTTCTTCCACGAACGAACCATAGTGTTATCAAGGATCCTTTCTGCGGTCCATCCTGTTTCTCCACCATGGCCGGTGTAATTGATCACCAACGCACCTTTGTCCATCCGTTTGTTGATCGCATCGTTGACTGTTGGGTAACGTTGCCCTCCGGGTGTAGAGACCTGGTTGTACGCGTCAATGAAGATCTTATCGATGTTGAAGCCCGGCTGACTGTTACGGATATAGTTGGCTAGCCCGTTGGATTGGTTCAAATGCAATCCCGAGTCCTCATCATCGGCAATGAAACAGATCACATTGCGCCAATCGCCCAGACTGGTCGTATTGGTTCCGGAGCAGGTGCTTGCCACATCAGGCACAGTTCCCGGTGTGGCATAGTCGATCGTCTTGTTTACTACCAAACGGGCTTCTTCAATGCTTTTGACAGGAAACCTTCCAATGCCGACATCCAACAGGTCTGTGACATTGTCATCCCAATCGCCTTCATTCAAGTCAAGGAAACCGAAAAAGTCATCGGAAACATAAGAACGAATCAGCGAAATCGA
>Ga0315907_10003660_pt1 | contig 17914 bp, 14 predicted proteins | sample LakEriMetagenome_3_FD_203525 | JGI IMG/M metagenome (GOLD analysis project Ga0315907, IMG submission 203525) | Freshwater fungal communities from buoy surface, Lake Erie, Ohio, United States - Buoy 12 MA123 | ecosystem: Environmental > Aquatic > Freshwater > Lake > Lake biofilm | place: USA... | reverse complement strand
TGCCTTTCATGTGCACGTTCACCACGCCTGTGGGGTGGTTTGGATCGACCTGCAGTCCTTGCGGATCAATGCCAAAGTGGACGCACTCGCGACGAATCTGCTCGCCAAACGTGTCCTGGCCAATGCTGGACACAAGGAGGGGCCGCAATCCAAACGCAGCGAGATTCCGTGCAACATTGAAGGGAGCCCCTCCAAGCACGGAGCGATCCGGAAATTGATCGACCAAGGATTCACCGAGGACTGCGATTCTCGGAGCGGGTGAGGGTGAATTCATGTTGAATCGCTTGCTTGGTTTCGTCCTAGATAAAAGAAAGCGACGGCTTCAACCAGTTGTTCTGCCTGACGCTTCAAGCTTTCTGCGGCAGCTGCACTTTCTTCAACCAGTGCTGCGTTTTGTTGTGTATCGTTGTCCATCTGAACCACTGCGCCGACCACCTGCGACAAATCAGAACTTTGCGCGGCGCTCAGTTCGGTGATCTCACGCATGAGGGTTCGCAGCGACTGCACCGACGCTGTCATTTCATCCATGGTGCGATGAGCGTTCTCTACCTGACGCGTGCCACGCTCAACCCCTTGCACGCTGGCCGTGATCAGATCGGATATTTCTTTGGAGGCCGTCGCACTGCGCTGCGCTAACGTTCGGACTTCCTCCGCCACCACTGAGAAGCCCCGGCCTTGCTCTCCCGCTCTTGCGGCCTCCACACTGGCATTCAAGGCCAGGATATTGGTTTGAAATGCGATACCGTCAATCACACTGATGATGTCGGAAATGAGCCTTGAATTGGAGGTGATGCTGCTCATGGTTTCGACCACTCGACTCACAGCCTGCGCGCCGCGGGTTGCCACGGTGGAGACAATCGTCACCAACTCGTCAGCCTGTTGAGCGTTGTTGGCGTTTTGTTCTACCGTCAGGCGCAACTGTTTCATCGAGGAGGCTGCCTGCGCCAATATGCTGGCCTGCCTTTCAGTGCGCACGGCCAAATCATTGTTGCCCTGAGAGATTTGCGAGCTGCCAGTGGCCACGTTCTCCGCCTTCTCACGGACGCCCTGCACCACATGGACCAATCCACCTTGCATGGTCTTCAGCGCATGAAGGAGTAGATCGGTTTCGCTTCGTCCTGATGCCTGGATGGGCTGACTCAGGTCACCGGCGGCTATGGCCCCGGCCAGTTTGACGGCCGAGTTCAACGGATGCGTGATCGAGCGGGCCAACCACCATCCGAACACCAGCAAAAGCACCGTGGCGGTGGCCCCCGTCACGCCCAAGCCAAACAGCGCATGGCGGTAGGTCGTTTCGGAATCATTCCTGGCATCTTCTCCCGCCATGATCAGTATTTTGGTGACCTCATCAATAGACCTGAGCGTTTGATTTGCAAGCGGGCGAATCTCCTCCAGCAACACACGGGTCGCCTCTTCAGGTTTGTTGGCCGAGCCCAGGCGAATCGCCTTCTCCACGGGCCTTTCCATGGATTTCATGGACTGCTGTGCCAGTTGCAATCGATCGACAGCCTCAGGGTGGTGTTGATCAGCCATCAGGTCCAGCTCCGCCTTGCTGTACTTTGCTTGCAGGCTCTTGAAATGCTCGATCTCTTTGAGCATGGCAGTCTCATCGTTCAGAAGAACAATGTCCCGCAGGGAGACATCCATCGACCGCAACAGTTCAGTCAAATCTTTGGCGTGGTTGATCTTGGGTTGCAGCACGCCGGTGATCAATCCCATTTTGTGGTTCACGGCCAGCAGTTGCGAGGTGCCAATCCACAACATGGTGAGCAGCAATAGCACTGCTACGCCAATGACCCAAGCGAGGCGCGTGGAAATTTTGGTGTTTTTGATGTCCATCTCAGTATGCATTTGTGACCGTTAATCACTGGGTCACGCCGAAACGCACTTCGACTTGCCGCCGGAACTCTTTGGGCGTCATGCCTTTGATCTCCAGAAACCTGCGGTTGAAGTTGGCCACGTTGTTGAAACCCGACTCATAACAAACATTGGCGATGTAGTGGTCGGTTTCCATCAGCAATTGGCAAGCTTTGGTGATTCGCAGTCGATTCACAAAATCGGTGAATGTGTTGCCCGTTGCGCGACGAAAGTAGCGAGAAAACTGGCTTTCACTCATCCCTATTCGGGCACTGACGTCCGCCAAACTCAAGGCCGAACAACAGTTCTCGGTGATGTAGTCGACGATGCCGCTGATCTTCAGATTGCTGGCTTCGTCGTCCAGGCTTTGCAGTGGCATGCTCGATAACAACCGATAGTCCTGACACTCGGACAAATGCCCCAAAAGTGCCAAGAATTCGTTGAAGCGTCGCAGGCCACGTTGCTGCCGGATGCTTTCCATACTTTGCCGGGCGAGTTTGGTCAGGCCGAAAAATTCGATCCCGTGCCGGGCGCGCTCGAGCAGCGTCATCACTTCCGTGAGCTCAGGAATATTCTCGGCAGCGCGGCGCAGTGGCGCATCAGCGAACTGCAAGACGATGTCGCGCAGAGCAACCCCTTGCGGTGGCACATTCGATGAAACCCAGTTGTGCGGCAACCGTGGGCCAGTCAATACCAGATGTCCAGGTTCAAAGTGACCGATGTAATCACCGACAAACACCTTGCCGCTGGTTTCTACGATCAGATGCAGCTCGTATTCGTCATGGTGATGCCATCGCACCAAAGTGTTTGGAACACCGTGACAAAGGTAACGCAGCGTTCCTTGTCCATCCTGTGGCTCGTAACCCAGCCGAGGATCACGGTCAAATTCATGCTCCAGTTCGGGTCGAAGCGTGTGAGGATTTTTTGGCATGCGTGACACCTCGGGTTCCGCGGTCTTACAACGTGGTCGATATCAGATGACGCCGCTCAGCCACGAAAGTTTGAACTTCAATGTGTTGGCGCCTCAATGCCGCGAGCAAAGTGGTGTTGCCCGCAAGCGGTCCCCACAGGGTCGTATCGTTGGCAAAGGCCTGCAACGAATCTGCCGCTTCCAGCATGGCTCGTGCCTGGACCGTGTCCATCACCTGATCCTGGTAGACATAGGGCAGCGCTCCCTGGTGCCAGCGCTGCAAGAACTCATAAAACAGTGCAGCCAGTTTTGCCACCTTGTCAATGGGCGCATTCAAGGACAGAAGGTCTTGAAATGTCGGCCAGAGAAACCCGGATACCTTGGCGTAGCCGTCCATGGCCACACGCTGGGTCGTGTCCAGCAAGCTTGAATTTGCGAAACGTGCCAACACCACGTCGCGGTAAGCCGAAATGTTGATGGGACAGGGGGCCGTCGGTCGGTCGAGGCAGGGCATCACGGCCTGCGTGACGTAGTCGTAGGCCATGGAGCGAATTTCCGGGACGGCAATGCCCTCGTGGATGTATTGCAGGTCCAGCAAGGTGGCGGCCCATGCGATGCAGCTGTGGCTGGCGTTGAGAACTCGGATCTTGGCCTCTTCGTACGGAAGTACCGAGTCCACCATTTCGACGCCTACCGCCTCCCAGTTGGGGCGACCATTGCAAAAATCGTCTTCAATGACCCATTGGATGAAAGACTCTGCCATGACGGGCACTTTGTCATCCCAACCTGTAGCCAACTGCACGCGTTGCACCATATCTGCGGTGGATCGAGGCGTGATACGGTCGACCATGGCATTGGGAAAGCTGGTGTTGGATGACACCCATGCGGCCAGTTCGGTGTCGCCGCATTGCTGGAGAAAATCCATCAGGCCAGCTTGCACGCGCTCGCCATTGGAGCGCAAATTGTCGCAATTCAGTAGCGTCACGGGTCCGGCTTCACGGATACGCCTGGCTGCCAGAATGGCACGCAATGCGCCATAAATAGTGCTACAGGTCTTGCCACTCAAGTCGCTGTGGATGTCTGAATGATGAACCGTATCCAGTCGGTGTTGTGCGTCCAGGTAGTAGCCTGATTCAGTGACCGTGAAGGAAATGATTCGGGTGAAAGGATCCGCGCCCACATTGATGAGTGCCTTCAAAGCCGGATCAAAAGGCAGGATCTGCGCGATGGCATGAATTTTTTCGTAGCTTCTCTGGCCTGTCGGAGAAACCGTTTCAAGGGTGTAGCACCCGTCTTGTGCAGCCAGCGAAGCCAATGTGGCGGCCATGTCGGAGCGCAGGTTGCCACCTACCAAACGCCAGGTGCGGTCACCGCTGTCGAGCAGGCGCTGCATGTAAACCGCCTGATGCGCCCGATGAAAGGCACCCAGTCCCAAATGAAGTATCTGCAGCGGACGATCAGAGTAAGTGGTCATCATGGCTTCAGGCGTTCACCGCAAGTTTCGCTGTTGCTGTTGCTTCGGCTGCACGAGCTTGCCCATTCGCATCAAAATAGTGCAGCGCCGTCAGATCCAGATGAATGCCGACGGCATCGCCAAGCACCAAGGTGCTGCGCTGGTTCATGCGTGAAATCAGGGTGGTACCTTCAAGCCTGACATGCACCAGGGTGTCGTTCCCCAGTGACTCCACCAGCTCCACCCTTCCTGCCAATGGGCTGCTGTTCACCGGCGTCAATTGCACCGACTCAGGCCTCACGCCCACGAAACCGTCGCCAGGAAAAGCCGGACCAGTTTGTGCGCGAAACGCAGCGAATTCCTTGCTAGGGATCAGGTTCATGGGCGGAGTCCCAATGAACTGCGCCACGAAACGATTGGCGGGACGGTCGTAGAGTGCCAGCGGCCCGCCTTCTTGCTCAATGGCCCCGTCGCGCAGCACCACCACGCGGTCGGCCAGCGTCATGGCTTCGACCTGATCGTGGGTGACATAAATGGTGGTGGCTCCCAAGTCTCGGTGCAGTTTGGCGATCTCGACCCTCGTCTGGCCGCGTAGCGCTGCGTCCAGGTTGGACAGGGGTTCATCGAACAGGAACACCTTGGGCTCACGCACGATGGCCCTGCCAATAGCGACACGCTGGCGTTGCCCCCCCGACAATTCTTTCGGCGTACGCGTCAGGTAAGGCGTCAGATTCAAAATATCGGCTGCGCGTTTGACTTTCTGCTGCATCACCTGAGGGTGGACCCCCGCCAACTTGAGCGCGAACGACATATTGTCAAACACCGTCATGTGAGGGTAAAGCGCGTAGGACTGGAACACCATGGCCAGATCCCGCTTGGATGAAGCGAGTTGAGTGATGTCCCGGCCATCAAGCTCCATGGAGCCGCCATCCACACTCTCCAGGCCCGCGATCATCCTCAGCAAGGTTGATTTTCCGCAGCCCGACGGCCCTACGAAGACGACAAATTCCCCTTTGTTGATGGTCAGGTCAATGCCTTTAATGGCTCGAACTTCGCCAAATTTTTTTTCTATTCCCCGCAACGTTAAAAACGACATGACTTGATTGCTCCTACTTCACTGCACCGAATGTCAAACCCTGTACCAGCTGCTTTTGACTGAACCAGCCGAACACCACGATGGGTGCGATGGCCATGACCGAGGCGGCCGACAGCTTGGCCCAAAACAAACCCTCAGGGCTTGAATAAGAGGCAATCAACGCCGCCAGCGTGCCCGCTTTGGCAGCACTCAGGTTCAGCGACCAAAACGCCTCGTTCCACGACAACACCAGACAGAGCAGGGCAGTGGAGGAAATGCCGCCCATGCCGAGCGGCAGGATCACATGCCGACATTCATCCCAAAGCGTCGCCCCATCCATGCGCGCTGCCTCCAGGATGTCCACTGGGATGTCTTTGAAATAGGAGTACAACATCCACACCATGATGGGCAGGTTGGTCATGGTGAACACCACGGTCAAGCCAGTCAGCGAGTCCAGAAGACCTGTGAATTGAGCCAACAGGTATATCGGCATCAAGGCACCAACGGCAGGCATCATCTTGGTTGACAACATCCACACCAGAATGTCTTTGCTTCGCCGTGTGCGAAAGAACGCCATGGAGTAGGCCGCTGGCGCGGCGATCAACAGGCCGAGCACGGTGGACATGACGCTGGTGATCAGAGAATTGCGGGCGTACAGCAAATAGTCGCTGCGTTCTTCAACTTCGACAAATGTTTCCAGTGTGGGTTTAAAGATCAGCTCGGGCGGTATGGCAATCGCTTGCAGCTCGGTTTTGAACGAGGTCAGCAGCAACCACAGCAGCGGAAAGAATAGAAGCAGACTGATGCTCCACGCGCACAACGTGCGAAGCAAGGTGAGCAAGGTTTTCATCATTTCTCCAGGTTCTTCCCGATCATTCGGATCAGGAATACCGCCGCCACATTGGCCAACAACACGGCAAACAGCGCACCGACTGATGCCACACCGACATCAAAATTCATCAAGGCTTGCTTGAAGATCAGGAACGCAATGTTGGTGCTGGCATTGCCAGGTCCGCCACCTGTGGTGGTGTAAATCTCGGCAAACACCCCCACCAGGAAAATCATTTCAATCATCACCACCACGGCAATCGACCGTGCCAGGTGCGGCATGTACAGATACCAAAACTGTTGCAGCAGGTTGGCTCCGTCCATTCGTGCAGCTTCCAGCTGCTCTCGATCCATGGACTGCAGCGATGTGATGAAAATCAAGCATGCAAAAGGCAGCCATTGCCAGGAGACCATGATGATCACGGACAGCAGTGGAAAGTCTGTGAGCCAGTCCACTGGCTGCATGCCGAAAAAAATCGATACTTGGGCCAAGACGCCGTAGATGGGGTTCATCATCATGTGCTTCCACAGCAGCGCATTGACGGTGGGCATCACGAAGAAGGGGGAAATCAGCAGAACCCGGACCAGCCCTCGTCCTGGGAATGGGTCGTTCACGAGCATGGCCAGTAACACGCCCAGTGCCACCGTGATGGCGATCACAGAACCCAACAACAACAAGGTGTTCTGAATGGAAGCCGTGAAATCTGGGTCAGATAAAAAATATCGGAAATTGTCGAACCCAACGAACTCAAGGTCCCCAGGGCGCAACAGGTTGTAGCGCATGAAAGAGAAATAAATCGTCATGACCAGCGGCACGATCATCCACAGGAACAAGGTGGTGACCGCCGGCGCGAGCAACAGGCGTGGAAGGAATCGATTTGTCACGAGGGATCCAAAACTGAACGCTTCGAGTAGGACTGGTCAGTAGCGTTTTCACGGATGGCAATATGGCGCCCACCGCCGCCCCCGCGCTCTTTGAGCGGGGGGGGGGAGGGCACCGTGAGACTTACTTGTAGTAACCCGCTTTGCGCATTTCGCGATCCGCGGCGGCCTGCGAGGCCTTCAGCGCTTCATCAACCGAAACCTTTCCGGCCAGAGCTGCACTCATTTGTTGCCCAACCGCAATTCCAATGGACTGGAACTCCTCAATGGACGCAAATTGAACGCCCACATAAGGGCTCTTGGGCAGGGTACTGTCATTGGGGTTGGCACTGTCGATTGCCTTTTTTTCTGCATCAGCAAATTTGGCAGCTTTCAAGAACTCAGGGCTCTTGTAGGTTGAAACCCGTGTGCCAGTCGGAACCGAACCCCAACCGGTTTCCGCTGCAACCAACTGGATGTACTCCTTGGACGTCGCCCAGGCGATGAATTTCTGAGCAGCCTCGGGTTGTTTGGTGCTCACAGGTATGCCGAGTGCCCAAGCCCACAGCCAGTTGGCCCCTTTGGTGGTTGCTGCCGACGGTGCCTGTGCATAGGCCACCTTGTCCGCAACTTTGCTCTGCTTGGGGTCCGAGATGAAGGAGGCGGCAATGGTCGCATCCACCCACATGCCGCACTTGCCTGCGTTGAACAGCGCCAAAATTTCGTTGAAGCTGTTGGCGGAAGAACCAGGCGGGCCGTACTTGTTCAGCAGGTCCACATAGAAACTGACGCCCTCTTTCCATGGTTTGGATTCGAGCTGCGGTTTCCAGTCCATGTCAAACCATTGGCCGCCATGCGCGTTGACCATGGTGGTGATCAACGCCATGTTGTCGCCCCAACCGGGTTTGCCCCGCAAGCAAATGCCGTAAACGCCTGCGGCGGGGTCGTGAATCTTGGCGGCAGCGTCATACACCTGCTTCCAGGTGGGTTGCTGCGGCATCTGGATACCAGCTTTTTGCATCAGATCAGAGCGATACATCAACATGGAGCTTTCGCCGTAAAAGGGCGCTGCGTACAACTTACCCTTCACAGACAGACCATTTTTCATGGCGGGAAGCAAGTCACCAACGTCATATGCCGCCGTAGGTGTGATCTCTCTCAGCCATCCCTTGCGACCCCAGATTGGGGTTTCATACATGCCGATGGTCATCACGTCGAATTGCCCACCTTTGGTGGCGATGTCGGTGGTCAGGCGCTGGCGCAGCACACCTTCTTCCAACGTCACCCATTTGACTTTGATGTCGGGGTTGGCTTTTTCGAAATGTTTGGTGTGCTTTTGCATTTCAACCATATGGCCGTTGTTGACCGTAGCGATCACAAGGTCAGCGCTGTAGGCAGACACGGCGCTTACCGCCAGCAGGCAGCCAGTCAGGGTTGGTTTTAATTTCATGGGTGTCTCCAAACGTTGTGTTGGCATGAAGAGGGCACTTTCGGCCAGCTCCAGCCGGGAATGAAAGATATCAATATGGAAGTGATTGCATTGATATTTGTTTTGCCAATGCCGGTACTTCTATGCGTTGAAAGGTCGGTAATTTCCCTAAGGTTTGCAAACCGGTAGCGATAACGCTACTGCCGTGTGCAGATCGTGGCTGCGCATGGGCTCGCGTTAGCGTCATGGTTCCGCATCCCCCAAGGCATCATCAGAAGGCGTAATTAATTCGAACCTTGCCGCCGCTTTCGTCTTTCGAGGTGTTGGTGCCGCCGCCTTTGGAGGCGGAGGCGGCAAAGGTGATGGAAGCACCCTTGATGTCAAACAGTGGCATGGTGTAAGCCGCATAGAACGTATCGGTCTTGTAGTCGCCTGCCGCCAAAGCGGTGTTTCCGTGGATGTAACCCACGGTTGCACCAAAAGACGTGTCCACGATCAAGCCATAGGTTTGTTGTTTGTTGCCAGTAGCGTCTTTGACGGTTGCAACGCTCAAGATGGGTTTGATACCGGAAATGTCGTAAGCCGCTGACAGGCCAATACCAGTCTCGGTGCGGGCCGTGGTGCCCCATTTAATGGCTTCTGCGCCCACCTTGATCGTCAAGGGGCCGGAGGCATACGTCAGCGCAGGGCGAAAACCCTTGGTGTCCACTGCCTTGGTTTCCACCAGCCCCAGCTCCGCAGAGAACTCTTTACTGAAATTCACCGTAGCGGCGGCGTGAAAGTAACCCTGGCCATTGCTCGCGTTGCCGAAGCGGCCGCGTAGTGCATTGGCACGGTAAACCGACGATTGGCCATCACCGTTGGCATACAGAACCAAAGCATCACGTGGTACAGGAAACAGATCAGCAGCCTCGAAGCGACCGAGTTTGATATCGGCCGTGCTGCTTCCCAGTTGAACCCACATGTCGTCAACGGCTGCGCTGCCATCGCGTTTGGCCAGGTAGGACGCCTTACCCGCCACGAATTTGTCATTGCTGAATTTGCCAATCGCGTTCAATTCAACGCGACCGCCTTGGCTCACACCTCTGTTCTGGTTCAAGTAGGTGTTGTCGAATTCAATGTTGGCATTGAACTCTGCGTGTGCACCCAATGCGAGCAGGCTCGTCAACAAGAGCGTTGCCAGTCGATGCGTTGATAAAACGAAATTCTTGTTCATGGTGTCAATGGATTTAGGTTGATGAAGTGCGGTGCTTCCTGGGCACTTTTTTTGGCGAAAGCAGCCCCATGTCCATGGCGAACGGGCTGCTTGGACGGTGTTGTCTTTCCTCGATGGAACAGACCGAGCCTCCTTTCAGGCAAAGGAATTCCCTGGGACGTGAATCCCCACGTTTTGAACTGAAAATGAAAGCACCTCAGGACCGAGGTGCTGCTGCGGTAACCCGTGCGTGCTAAGCCGACGAGTACGCGTTTTGTCCTGCAGGCCCGGCTCGCGCGAACGGTGCGGCTTGCAGGTGTGGGCCAGGGACAGTCTTCGTCTGAATCGTCCAGGCCCGAAGCCTGAATTGGAAAAAGAGGGTGCTGCTCATTTGTAGTAACTCGCCTTGCGCACCTTGGAACTTGCCGACGCTTGTGCGAAGGCGAGCGCATCCACGACCGTGAGCTTCCCGGTAAATACCTTTGTTAAATAACCGTCAGTGGTTTCACCAATGCTGGAGAAGGCAGGTTTTTTGTGTGTGGAAATTTGAGTGCCCGTTGGCACCTTACGCCACCTCAGTCCCGTACGCTCTAGCGCTATGTATCGCTGAGATGTAGCCCGTTGCACAGAGCGCCGAGCTTTGTCCAATCTGTACTTTCCTGCGGGTACCGCCAAGGACCAAGCCCATAGCCAGTTCGCTCCGCCTTGACAGCTCAGCTTGCTGCAAACAGCGTTTGGCAAATCGTTAAAGTCGTCAGCGGTGCTGTACCCGATTGATGCAAAACACAATGCGGCAGCTTCCAACGTTCGGAGACAGATCCGCCACTCAGCACGCTCGTTCAACATGTTCTCGGCACCTGGTTATCAAGTGCCGTGACGATATCGATACACCATCTGAGCGATTGGTACTGAGCTTGCGAAGCAATGTATTTTTTTGCGTCAGTCGACTAGGACTTTCCCAGGCGAGCCAGGACTGTCTCAACGCTCGGTGTTGAGCGAATCAGTCTGGCGTTTGAGCCGGTGACCACGTGGCCAGCACCACGCCACTCAGCGCCAAAACGAACGCAGCCACCTGCGTGGCGCTGAATTGCTCACCAAGAAGCACGACACCCACTGCGGCGGCCGTGACGGGCAAGAGCACCGTGTAAATGCCCGCACGCGACGCAGGAATGTGTTTGAGTCCCGTCATCCACAACCACACCGTCCACATGCTGGCGGCCAGTGAATAGAAAACCAGCAGGGCCCATGAGCTGGGCACCACACTTGAAAAATCAAACTGCCAAGCCTGGTAAAGGCCAAAGGGCGTGACCAGGGCCAAACCCCACAGATTCACCAAAGCACTGATGCGTTTGGCCGAGACGCGGCCGGTGAGTTTTTTGCCCAGTACCACATAGAGCGCCTCGCAAAACACCGCGCAAACCAAGAGCACGTTGCCCAGCAGCGAGCTGTCGGCATCTGTGGAATGTTTGGTCAGCGACACCAATGCAATACCGCTGACCGCGCAGGCGATGCCGCCCAACACAGCCTTGCTGATGCGCTCCTGGAGCAACAACCAAGACAACAAAGCCACCACGGCCGGAATGGCCGCCATGATCACACCAGCCGCCAAGGCCGAGGTGAGTGACACGCCGAACAGCATGCAAATCGAGAACAAAAAATTGCCGAAGAAGGATTCGAGAAACAGCAGTTGGCGGTCACGGCGGCTCAAGGCCTCTTCGCCCGGTGCACGCCGCACCCAATGCGCCATGGCTGCCGCAGCGATACCAAAACGCAACCAGGCCAGCAAAAACACCGGGAACACCACCACTAGCCACTTGGACAAACCCACATAAGCGCCGACCAAGGCCATGGCGCTGGCGAGGCACAAATAGGAATGCCAAGGGGGATGGTTGGTCGTCGCAGGGCGAGCAGCAGAGGTTCTATCCACCCCGAGCTGCCTGCGTCAATGCGCGGTGACGTTCGCGTTCAGCGCGTGCCAGCAAATAGGTCGCTACGAGCGTGGCACAGGCCACGATGCCGATGATCACAGTGGCCATGGCATTCACACTCGGGTCCAGGCCCAAACGTGCCCGAGAAAAAATCACGAGCGGCATGGTGGTGGCACCGGGGCCAGAGAGGAAGGCAGAGAGCACCACATCATCCAGCGAGATGGTAAAGGTCAGCAACCAAGCCGATACCAGCGACTGCGCGATCATGGGCAAGGTCACCAGACGAAAAACCTCGGCGGGACGGGCGCCCAGGTCCATGGCCGCTTCTTCCAGGCGAGGGTTGAGCTCCTGCAGACGCGCTTGAATCACCAAGGTTGCGTAGGCCATGCCCAGCAACAAATGACCAAGCCAAATCGTGAGCATGCCGCGCTCGGGGAAACCCAAAGCGCGCTGCACTGATACCAACATCAAGAGCAGTGACAAGCCGACGATCACCTCGGGCATCACCAACGGCGCATTCACCATGCCAGAAAAAAACGTACGCCCCCGAAAACGGGTGTACTTGACCAGCGCGAACGCCGCCAACGTACCCAGGATGACGGACCCGCAGGCGGTGAAAAACGCCACCTTCAGGCTCAGCCACAAACCGGACAACATGTCATCGTCTTGGACCAAGGCGGCGTACCACTTGAGGGTGAACCCTTGCCACACATTGGGCAGTCTGGAGTCGTTGAAGGAGAACACCACCAAGGCCAAGATGGGCAGGTACAGAAAGGCGTAACCCAGCACCAACCACAGCTTCGAGAAATGGCGTGTGAAAGCCGGGCCAAAAAGCGTGCGCCGACGCAGGGTGTTTTTCATCGTCCCAACTCCCGTGCTTCAGCTTGGTAGCGGTTGTAGATGGCCAGGGGAACCAGAATCAGCAGCACCATCACCACGGCCACACTGGCCGCCATGGGCCAATCGTTGTTGCTGAAAAACTCGTCCCACAGCACACGGCCAATCATCAAAGTTTCGGGGCCACCGAGCAGCTCGGGGATCACAAACTCACCGATGCAGGGAATGAAGACAAGCATGGAGCCCGCGATGATGCCGGCTTTGGACAGTGGTACGGTGATTTTCCAGAACGCCTGCAGGGGCGTGGCCCCTAAATCCGATGCCGCTTCCAGCAGTCGCAAATCCATCTTGGACAGGTTGGCAAACAACGGCAAGATCATGAAGGGCAGGTAGGTATAGACCATGCCCAGCACCAAAGAAAAAGGCGTGTTCATGTACTGCCCCGGGCCTGGAATCAAGCCCGCGCTTGCCAGCAAGTGGCCCAAGCCCGTGGCGGTCAAGGCGTTGGCCACCAAGCCCCCTTCGCTGAGCAGCCCCTTCCAGGCGTAAACGCGCAACAAGAAAGAGGTCCAAAACGGCAACATCACCATCATCAGCAAGGCGGGCTGCCAGGTCGGCTTGGCCCGCGCCATGAAATAGGCAAATGGATAACCAATGAAGAGACAAATGACCGTGGTGATGGCGGCGTACTTGAGGCTGGACAAATAAGTGTCCAAGTACAGGTCGTCACTGAGCAGGAACTGAAAGTTGCCAAACTTCAAAGTCAGCTGAAGCACGCCCTCGTTCCAGGTAAGCAGGTCCTGGAAAGTGACGCCATCGGTCTCTGAGACGCTGATGCGCAGAATGATCAGGAAAGGCAGCAGGAAAAACACCAGCAGCCAAAGGTAAGGCAGGCTGATGATGGCGGCGCGGCCACGCCGCCAACCGGTGGTGAAAGCAGAACTCGCGCGTTCAAGGGAAGGGGTAGGGGCAGCCATGGTGCGATTGCTCTGATTACTGTGTCAACACCACCTGTGCCGCGTCCGACCACGACGCCCACACCTCGTCACCCCAAGTCGCTTCCTGTTCGCGGTGCCGCTGTGTATTGATTTCACTCACCTTGAGCAGCGCACCACTGGCCAACTGTAGGCGGTACACCGTGAAGCTGCCAAAGTAGGCTTTTTCCTTGACCTTGCCGCGCACACTGTTGACCTTGGTGTTCTCGGGTGCCTGCGCACTGAGTTGAATTTTCTCGGGCCTGAGCGCCACGGTCACTTCCATGCCTTTGCTGCCTGTGATCCCATGCCCCACATGGTGGGTACAGTCCGCGCACTGAACCACCACATGGTCGGCTTCGTCTACTGTCACCGTCCCAGGCATGAGGTTCACATGCCCGATGAAGTCGGCGACAAAGCGGGTGGTCGGCGTTTCGTAGATGTCGTGTGGGGCCGCCACTTGTTGAACCCGGCCTTCGTTCATGACCGCAATGCGCGAAGCCATGGTCATGGCTTCTTCTTGGTCGTGGGTCACCATCACGCAGGTCACGCCGACTTGTTCAATGATGTTGACCAGCTCAATCTGGGTTTCCTCGCGCAGCTTTTTGTCGAGTGCGCCAAGGGGTTCATCCAACAGCAACAACTTGGGTCTTTTGGCCAGACTTCGAGCCAGCGCCACGCGCTGCTGCTGGCCGCCTGACAACTGGTGCGGCTTTCGTTTGGCGAATTTCCCCAACTGCACCAGTTTGAGCATGGCCTCCACCTGCTCGGCCACCGCGTCTTTCGACAAACCATCGCGGCGCAGGCCAAACGCAATGTTGTCCCACACGGTCATGTGGGGAAAGAGGGCGTATGACTGGAACATCATGTTGATCGGACGCTCATAAGGCGGCAGATCGGCCAGGTCTTGTCCGCCCAGGACGATGCGGCCCGAAGTTGGCGTCTCAAAGCCGCCCAACATGCGCAGCAGGGTCGTTTTGCCGCATCCAGACGGCCCGAGCAAGGCAAATATCTCGCCCTGGGACAGGCTCAGGCTGACATGGTTCACGGCGACGGCACCACCGCCAAAGTCTTTGACCAGGTCGATGATCTGCAAGTAGTTTGGCTCAGGGGCGGGCTTGTGCAAGCTCATGGTGCAAAGGCGTGTGGGACCGTGGGATCACGGGGGTGTTGAATTGGGGCAGAAGTGTGCCAGTAAAAGCGCTGCCTATCTGTGCCAAGGCCGGTTCAATTCGCGGGCGCTTGATGGCACGGTGCTTCCATCTTCACGTGTTCAACGGCCATGGCTGTTTTCGCCATCACGGACAGCAATTTCGCCATACGGCATTTCGCTGTGCTGCGATGCGGCAAAATTTCCCATCACGGAAAAATGAATTTCATATGCGGAAATGCAAACTACAAGTGTTTGTTTTTAAACGTTTTTAATTTTTATCTTATATAAGACATAAGTCTTCACGGCTGCAAGTTGAGCGACTATGCTCAAGGCATGAGTCGAGCATTCTTTTATCGGCTTTTCATCAACCTCAGGAGCGAACCATGACCTCACTCACCCGTGAACAACAAATTGCAGCCATCGAAAAAGACTGGGCCACCAACCCGCGCTGGAAGGGCATCAAACGCGGTTACAGCGCGGCCGACGTGGTTCGCTTGCGCGGTTCGCTTCAGGTGGAGCACACCCTGGCCAAACGCGGTGCGGACAAGCTGTGGAGTTTGGTCAACACCGAGCCTTTTGTGAATTCCCTCGGTGCCTTGACTGGCAACCAGGCCATGCAACAGGTCAAAGCCGGTTTGAAGGCGATTTACCTCTCAGGCTGGCAGGTCGCGGGTGACGCCAACAGCAACGGCGAGATGTACCCCGACCAATCGCTCTACTCGGTGGACTCGGTCCCCAAGGTTGTTCGAAAGATCAACGCCACCTTTACACGTGCGGATCAGATCCAGTGGAGTGAAGGCAAAAACGACATCGACTACTTCGCCCCCATCGTGGCCGATGCGGAAGCTGGATTTGGCGGCGTGCTCAACGCGTTTGAGTTGATGAAAGCCATGATCGAGGCGGGTGCGGCCGGCGTTCACTTTGAAGACCAACTGGCTGCCGCCAAGAAGTGCGGCCACATGGGCGGCAAGGTGCTGGTGCCCACCCGCGAAGCCGTTGCCAAACTGGTGGCCGCGCGTTTGGCCGCCGACGTGATGGGCACGCCCACCGTACTCTTGGCGCGCACCGATGCAGAAGCCGGTGATTTGGTCACCAGCGACATCGACGACAACGACAAACCTTTCTGCACCGGAGAGCGCACCGTGGAAGGTTTCTTCCGCACCCGCAACGGCTTGGATCAAGCCATCAGCCGAGGCTTGGCCTATGCCGAATACGCCGACATGATCTGGTGTGAAACCGGCAAGCCTGACCTGGCCTTCGCGAAGGCCTTTGCCGATGCCATCCACGCTAAGTTCCCTGGCAAGCTGCTGGCCTACAACTGCTCCCCATCCTTCAACTGGAAAAAAAACCTGGACGACGCCACCATCGCCAAGTTCCAGCGCGAACTCGGTGCCATGGGCTACAAATTCCAGTTCATCACGCTGGCGGGTTTCCACAGCCTGAACTACTCGATGTTCGAACTGGCCCATGGTTATGCGCGCAACAACATGAGCGCTTTCGTGGAGCTGCAAGAGAAAGAGTTCGCTGCGGCTGAAAAAGGTTTCACCGCCGTCAAGCACCAGCGCGAAGTCGGTACTGGATACTTTGATGCGGTGACCACCACCATCGAACGTGATGCATCCACGGGAGCATTAAAAGGGTCCACCGAAGACGAGCAGTTCTTCGACAAAAAACACGGCTAACGCGCCCGCCGCACAGTCGAGCCCATGGCACGCTCTCGGGAGCGCTGGCCGTGGGCTTTTTCTTTGGGGCAGCTATGCTGGTGACCTGAGTCGGAACTTGTTCGAATAAGTGTGCCGAGAATCAACGTCCTGCGGCGTTGAAAACGCTCGCAATGCCACTGGACATTGCTGTGCTTTGCGCCTCTCCTGGCGCTGATTTTGTCAAACTGACTTCTTCAACGAACTTCTCACTCACGACACTCCCGTCCTGTCGCCAGAACACGCTGCAGTGAAACCAAAACCGACGCTTTCGTCCAGCAACTATTTCTGTGACAGGACACCCGTCCACCATGACAACATCACTTCTGTCTCCACGCATGGCAGGTTTGCTGGAACGCATCCAACGCGCCAAACAAACCCCTTTTCATGCTTTATCGGTCGAAGATGCCCGCCGCGCATATGCCGTGGGTGCCGAGGTTTTGGACTTGCCGCGCGCGCCGTTGCCGCGTGTGCAGGATTTGGACGTTCCGATGGCCGACCATGTTTGCCGGGCGCGGCTTTATGCACCCAACCACGAGCCACTGCCCGTGATGTTGTACCTGCATGGAGGCGGCTTCACCGTCGGGGGGCTGTCTACCCACGACAGCCTGTGCCGACAACTGGCATTACAAAGTCATGCGGCCGTGTTGGCCCTGGACTACCGCCTGGCGCCAGAACACCGTTTTCCTGCAGCCGTCAACGATGCCTGGGATGGCTTGAAGTGGCTGGCCGCCCAAGGCGCGCATGAGCTGGGATTGGACGACAAAAAGCTGGCGGTCGGCGGCGACAGTGCGGGTGGTACTTTGGCCGCCGTGACCGCCATCCATGCCGCTCAAGCGGGTCTGTCACTTCGCGCTCAATTGCTTATCACCCCTGGAACAGCGGACAACACCCAAAGCGCTTCACATCGTTTGTTTGCCAACGGCTTTTTGCTCGACGCGGCCACCATTCAATGGTTTTTTGACCACTACATCGACCGCCATGCCCGCAGCGACTGGCGTTATGCGCCTTTGTGCGCCCCCGACGTGGATGGAGTGGCACCCGCGGTGGTGGTGCTGGCAGAGTGCGACCCCTTGGTAGACGAAGGCCTGGCTTATGCAGACAAACTACGTGCGGCCGGTGTCCCTGTGGAACTCGAGTTAACACGCGGGGTGACGCACGATTTCATCAAAATGGGCCGAGCTTTGCCTCAAGCGCGAGAAGCGCAAACCTGGGTAGGTGAACGTTTGCGCGAGCGCTGGTGATGGCACTCAGCCTTTAGAAACGCGCTGACGCGTCAAATCGGGCTTGAGCAAGCTGCGGACACGGGATTTTTTGACTGGATGGTGTTTCGCGACGGCCGGTTGTTGCGACCAATCCGATTCGCTCTCCGACACCTCGCCCAGTTGAACAACTTCTCCAGTGTTGTTGTCCTGCAGCTCATAGCGTGGGGGCCAATGGGTCAAACTGGAGCGACGCAGCAGAGCCAGGCCGCCGGTAGGGCTGAACGTGCGCTCCAGCACATGGGTGACAGTTTGCCTTTTGGTTCGTTCACTGATGATGAGGGTTGAGCAACGTGTGCCGTAACGCCCATCGGGTGTTCGGATGAATGCGGGCGACAGCTGGCGTTCCAAGTCCATCGGCACCCCTGTCTGAGGCAGCAACTCATCTGCCGCCACAGTTCGATCCGCCAGGGCTGCAAACAATTGTTCCGCGAGTTGATCGACACCAGTGG
>Ga0315907_10003653_pt1 | contig 17928 bp, 13 predicted proteins | sample LakEriMetagenome_3_FD_203525 | JGI IMG/M metagenome (GOLD analysis project Ga0315907, IMG submission 203525) | Freshwater fungal communities from buoy surface, Lake Erie, Ohio, United States - Buoy 12 MA123 | ecosystem: Environmental > Aquatic > Freshwater > Lake > Lake biofilm | place: USA... | reverse complement strand
GCGGGCATTACAAAGGCGTAGACCAGCGTGTACGTGATCATTTCATCACAAAGGAAATCTCCATTGGCGATTACGTGCTCAGCGGCGGCGAATTGGCTGCAGCGGTTTTGGTAGATGCCATTGTGCGCTTAATTCCAGGTGTGATGAACGACGAGACCAGTGCTCTCACAGATTCGTTCCAAGACGATTTGCTCGCGCCTCCTGTGTATACACGTCCGGCTGAATACAAGGGCTGGGGAGTGCCGGAGGTGCTGCTCAGCGGACACTTCGGTAAGATAGAAGAGTGGCGCATGAACGAGGCTATTAAAAAGACCACCGAGCGCAGGCCCGATTTGTTGGACCCATCCGACCGCAAAGGTTAATTTTGGGTACGCATGAATCACATCCCCCTCGCTGAACGCTTTCGTCCTTCTTCGCTCGATGACTACTTCGGGCAGGAGCACCTCGTGGGACCGAATGCGGTTTTACGCAAGGCTATTGAGAGCGGCAACATACCGAGCATGCTCTTCTGGGGGCCTCCCGGAGTGGGGAAGACTACACTCGCGCATATCATTTCACAAACACTCAAGCGTCCGTTCTACACCCTCAGCGCCATCAATAGCGGAGTGAAAGACGTACGCGAAGTCATAGACCGTGTGCAAGGACAAGGAATGTTTTCGCGCGGCGCGGTTTTGTTTATCGACGAGATTCACCGCTTCTCGAAGTCGCAGCAAGACTCGCTCTTGGGCGCAGTGGAGAAGGGCATTGTGACGCTCATTGGTGCCACAACTGAAAATCCAAGCTTTGAAGTCATCAGTGCATTGCTCTCACGCTGTCAGGTATACGTGATGAAGCACCTCGAGCGCGCAGACCTTGAGAAGCTGGTATTGAAAGCACTCGCCACCGATGCTGATTTGATGAAGAAGCAAATTCGCGTAGAAGAGTTTGAAGCGCTGCTGCGCATGAGCGGAGGCGATGCACGCAAGCTTTTGAACGTGCTCGAACTCGTGGTTTCGCAGCTTGGTGAAGGCGAGGCCATCACCAATGAGCGCGTGGCGGAAATCGTGCAGCAGAATCCTGCTATGTACGACAAGTCGGGCGAGATGCACTACGACATTATCTCGGCATTCATCAAGAGTATTCGCGGCAGTGATCCGCAAGCAGCCGTGTATTATCTGGCGCGTATGGTGGAAGGCGGCGAAGACCCGAAATTCATCGCACGACGCATGCTTATACTCGCATCGGAAGACATTGGATTGGCCAACGCGAATGCCTTGCTCATGGCCGATGCTACGTTTCGTGCGGTTGAGAATATCGGTTGGCCCGAGAGCAGAATCATATTGAGTCAGTGTGCAATCTATTTAGCCACATCTCCCAAGAGTAACAGCGCTTACATGGCCATCGATGCCGCCATTGCCGAAGTGCGCAACAGCGGCGACCTGAGTATTCCCATGCACATTCGCAACGCACCCACTAAGCTCATGAAAGACCTCGGCTACAGCGAGGAATACAAATACGCACACAGCTACGAAGGCAATTTTGTGTATCAGCAGTTTCTTCCGGAATCACTTGCGGGCGCGAAGTTCTATGAACCCGGTAACAACTCGAAGGAAGTGCAAGTGCGGGAGTGGTTGAAGGCGAGGTGGGGGGAGTAGAATGGAGAATGGAGAATGGAGAGTTGTTGCGCCAAAGCCTCATTCTCCATTCCCCATTCTCCGTTTGGCGAAATAACCGAAATACGCCGGCAACAGATTCCCAATCACTCCGCAGCCTCATTCTCCATTCCCCATTCTCCGTTTGGCGAAATAACCGAAATACGCCGGCAACAGATTCCCAATCACTCTGCAGCCTCATTCTCCATTCTCTTTTATTCCTGTTCATAGTTCACACATTAAGGTTAACAACTCGAGCGTATTGCGCTAGGAATGAGCCTTAAAACGTCGCTAATTCGCTGCGCATTCTTCGTGATGTGAATTACCTGCAAGGATCTTCACCTTCACCTTTTCTTCGATAGCTGCGCGAACATGGATAATGATGCAGAACGGTTCGCTGTGAATGGAGTATTGTTCTTTTGATGGAACAAGCTTGAGCAGATCGATAGAACAATACCTGAACATGTTTATGCCCGTTGGGCACAGTTGAGTGACTCATTCATCGGCGTTGCAAGTCGCCGGTGTGTTGGATACAACAGCATTGAGTTGTAGATGTTTCATGGTTTATTTGGTTAATGGGAAAAACCACCTTTCGTCGAGGGTGGTTTTTTCTTTTGGAAGGATTGTAGGAAAGTAGGGGCGCAGGATTGTAGGGACTTGGTTTATCCCTCTCTGTTCTCTCGGTGATTTTCTCTTTGCGAGCTCTGCATGGAATCGTTCTCTGTTAAATCTCTCTGCGTAATCCTAGACTATCAGCGTTCCCACACACAATTGTGCACGGCATCGGTGAGGCTTATGATACCACGACCGTGCACGATCGTAACTTGACTAAAGCGCGGATCTGTTGTTGGTGTTGAATTAATCAAGCGGAGCGTATCGCCAAAGGGTTTGCCGGTAGCAGCAAACGGAACACTTCGCATGAAGTAATCGTTGGATGGTATCACAGATGAAATACTTAGCCTAAGCACACAGGTATCCACTTCATTATCCGCGTTGATGGAGTAATCGATTTGGTTGGCATCGGAAGAGAGCAGACTTGAATTCAGTGAACAAGAAGCAACGCAGTAAGGTTTTGATCCGCTTCCTCCAACGCTCAGCCTATTTCGGGTCATGGTGTGTTGTTCTGTCTTGTTGTATACATCGGTTCGCAACAACAAACTATCTCCGTTGTCATTATAGAACATCAGTCGACTTTCGTTTGGGATATAGGGAAGAAGATTCTCCGGAAATGCGGGACAGTCTTTACTGTCTTTTTTACAGGAGGACAAGAGCAGCATTGTGCAGCTGATTAAGCTTATGACTACAGCTGTAAATGAAAACTTCGAACTCATGTCAGCGAAGGTAATGCTCGGAAACAAGCACGCACGCTCAGTGCATGAAAAATCGCACTCATCACAGGAATCTTAAAAGGTGCTTTAGAATTCACCCGTATCAATTACCTCGTGCACTTTTTGGATACTTTTACTTTATGAAAGTTATCGGTCTAACCGGGGGCATTGGGTCAGGAAAGTCAACCGTAGCGCGTGTCATGGAAACACTCGGCCTGCCCGTGTTTGATGCCGATCGCGAGGCACTGGCCTTGTATGATGAGGATGAATCGCTGTTGACTGAAGTGAAGGAACGCTTTGGTGCATCCGTGATTCAACCCGATGGTCGATTGAATCGACAGGCGCTTGCTTCCATTGTTTTCAAGGATGCAGAAGCACTTAAGCAACTGAACGCGTTGGTGCATCCGCGTGTGGCGAAGAAATTTGAAGCTTGGAAGAGTATGCAGGGAACTCCTGCTGTTATTCGCGAAGCTGCAATCTTGTTTGAGAGCGGAAGCGCTGCAGATTGTGACGCCGTGATTGTAGTGGCAGCGCCCGAAGATTTACGAATTGCTCGTGTGCAGAAACGCAACGGTTGGAGTGAAGAGGAAGTGCGCGCGAGGATGAACCGGCAATGGTCGGAAGAAGAATTAATGAAGCGTGCCGATGTCGTGATTATGAATGACGACCATCAGCTCGTGTTGCCTCAGCTCAAACGTGTAATTGACGATATCGTGGAGAAATAGAGGGTGCAATCCATTTGCAAGGTTATAAGAAAATGATGGCAAGCACAATGAAAAGCAGCACCATCACGATGTAATACCAGAGGTCGACGAACCAGGGGAATAGCTCACTGTATTTCTTGAACAGCTTTTTCATGAATGTTGAGGGGGAGAATTATTAGGCTGAGTAGATAAACTCTTCAGCGTCTTTCAGTTTGAATTTGATAGGTCGCGGTTCAAGCTCAATTCATAAACAGGTACAATCCTGCTATGGCTGTGCCGACGAGAAACCACTTTTTGGTTTTCATCGCAAGGAGGTTGAGTTCGAAATAATTCATGGTTTCAAAAGAACAGAATGCAAGAAGCGATGCGACGGTGTTATTGAGCAGTTTTCAAATAGCAATCGTGAATAGCGCAGAACTGAGAAATTTCATGGTTTGATATTTTCGCTGCAAAGGAGTATTAGCGACCTTTGCAAACAAATCCATCGAATGAGCTACCGCATCGCACCCAGTATTTTGTCAGCTGATTTTGCTAATCTGCAGCGCGACATTGAAATGATTAATCGTTCGCAAGCCGATTGGTTTCATGTGGATGTGATGGATGGTGTTTTTGTACCGAACATTTCGTTTGGAATGCCCGTGGTGAAGGCGGTTCACAAGCATGCTACAAAGCCTCTCGATGTGCACTTGATGATTGTCGATCCCGATCGTTACATAAAAGAATTTAAAGCATGCGGTGCGGAAGTGCTCACCGTGCATTATGAAGCGTGCACGCATTTGCATCGCACGTTGCAAGCCATTCGAGCCGAAGGCATGAAGGCAGGTGTGGCTATCAATCCGCATACACCTGTAAGCGTGCTCATCGATATTTTGAATGATGTGGATCTAGTTTTACTGATGAGCGTCAACCCCGGCTTCGGCGGACAATCCTTCATCGAGAACACCTTCAACAAACTCAGTCAACTCAAAGCCATGCGCGAAGAGCGCGGTCTTTCCTTCCTCATCGAAATTGATGGAGGCGTAAACGACACCAATGCAGCGAAACTCATTCACGCCGGCGCCGACGTGCTGGTGGCGGGCAATTACGTATTCGCGGCGAGTAACCCGGAGGAGGCGATTGCGGGGATGAAGGGGTACTGAGGACTGGGGACTAAGTAATAGGTACGAGGTACTAAGTACGAGGTACGGTTAGGGCGGGTCTTCTCTCGAAGGTGAATTGTGCCAAGGCTATGTGCCCTTCGGCTTCGCTCAGGGACCTCCCTTCGACTTCGCTCCCTTCGACTTCGCTCAGGGACCATCGCCTTTCAGCCAGCCCCATCGGGGCGAAATATCAATAGAAGGACGTCGTTGGCCAAGGAGCCCCAGAGGGGCGGCATTCAACAATGGCGAACGGCGAGTGACGAAATCAGCAGTGCCATGATGAAGTCCCTTCGTCTCGGCACGCCAACCATACGCATGAAGTATTGCCCTTTACCGTAATCTGTAATTCGTAATCCGTAATCCCCTCTTATCTTCGTGAAAAACATAATTCATGCGTTTCATTTTCACCACACTCGCGCTGCTCATGAGCGCGATCATTCACTCCCAAGCCCCTGCGCTTATTCCTTATCAAGCCATCGCACGCAACGCTTCAGGTGAACCGCTGGCGAGTAGCACGCTCAATGCACGTTTTACCATGCACGACGCTACAGCGAGTGGAGCAGTGGTGTGGCAGGAGTTGCAGACAGTAAGCACCAGTGCGCTTGGATTGTTTACGGTTCAACTCGGTAACAGTGTTCCGCTCACGAATGTGAACTGGGCCGTTGGCGCGAAGTTCATGCAAGTGGAACTCGATCTAGGAAGTGGCTTTGTGGACATCGGTACGCAGCAGTTGTTGAGTGTGCCGTATGCGTTGCATGCGGGCAGTGTGCACTTGGATGTGAGCACAACAGGCGATACACTCTTTGTGGGTGATGGGAGTTTTGTCATCATCCCCGGTATCAGCGAGGCGAATAGTTTTACTACAGGAACAACGCTTCACTCTTGCGGCGCCCCGAACGTGCACAACCCTGATTTGACGTACGGTAGCATGACCGACCAGGAAGGCAATGTCTACAAAACCATCGTAATCGGCACCCAAGAGTGGATGGCGGAGAATTTGAATACGAGTATTTATCTGAATGGGGATGCGATTGCGACGGGGTTGACTAATGCGGAGTGGAGTAGCACCACCTCCGGTGCATGGGCCTATTACAACAATGACGCGAGCTACGCTTGCCCCTATGGTAAGTTGTATAATTGGTATACGTGTGTGGATGCGCGGGGTTTGTGTCCGGTTGGATGGCATGTGCCGAGTGCCTTGGAGTGGGAAGAGCTTGCTAATTACTTGGGTGGAGAGGGGGTAGCCGGAGGCCTCGGTAAATCTGTTGGCAATATTGAAAGCTCTTCAGGATTGTGGAGATCTCCAAATACGAATGCTTCAAATGAATCGGGTTTCTCAGCAATTCCGGGAGGAACCCGAGGAAGTAATGGTGAGTATTTTTATTTCTCTGAGATAGGTTTCGCATGGAGTAGCACATCTTCCAATCAAACTAATGCGGTAAATAGAGCTTGGAAGTATAACGACGCGATATTGAATATTTTTCCAAATCCTAAGTCACTTGGCTTCTCCGTTCGCTGCCTACGCGACTAGATAACGTGTGTCGCCCCTCCAGGGCTCCTTTGCCAACGACCTCCTTCTTGCTAGGGATATTTCGCCCCGATGGGGCTAGCTGAAGGGCGATGGGTGGTTCGGCTTCGCTCACCAACCGCCTTGGCACAACTCACCTGCGCGCGCAGTCGCACCTTGACCGTACCTAGTCCTTCGTCCTTTGTACTTTTTTATCGCCACTTCGTGTGCCGCCCCTCCGGGGCTCCTTTGCCAACGACCTCCTTCTTGCTAGGGATATTTCGCCCCGCTGGGGCTAGCTGAAAGGCGATGGGTGGTTCGACTGCGCTCACCAACCGTGAAGTCGAGGGGTGGTTCGACTTCGCTCACCAACCGCGGTCCCCGAGCGCAGTCGAGGGGCCGTTCTCTCTTATATTTGTCTAAAATAATAACCCATGCGTCTTGCCCTAACCACTGTTGCGCTGCTGATTAGCGCGCTGCTCATCGCACAAGCCCCTGCGCTCATTCCATACCAAGCAATTGCCCGCAACGCTTCAGGTGAACCGCTGTCAAGCAGCACACTCAATGCGCGGTTTACGATTCACGACGGCACGGCTAGTGGGGAAGTGGTGTGGCAAGAATTGCAGACGGTGAGCACAAATGCACTCGGATTATTTACAGAACAACTGGGAGGCAGTGTTCCACTCAATGCAGTAAACTGGGCGAATGGAGCGAAGTTTATGCAAGTGGAGTTGGATTTGGGTAATGGTTTTGTCGATATAGGAACCCAGCAGCTGTTAAGCGTGCCTTACGCGCTGCATGCGGGTAGTGTTCATTTGGAAGTTAGTGCAACCGGTGATACGCTTTTTGTGGGTGACAGCAGTTATGCGCTCATACCGGGCATCAGCCTTGCGAACAACGGTGGTAGCTCTAGCATCAGCGAGCATACGTGCGGCTCCACCAACGTTCACAATGCTAACCTTTCATACGGTAGCGTCACAGACCATGAGGGTAATGTGTACAAAACGATTGTAATCGGCTCGCAAGAGTGGATGGCAGAGAACTTAAATCTGGCAAGTTATGCCGACGGTACACCCCTGCCCGAAGTAACCGATCCAGTTGAGTGGTCCGAACTTACAACGGGTGCCTGGTGCTACTACAACAATGACGCAAATTACGCGTGTCCCTATGGAAAGCTTTATAATTGGTACGCTTGTGTAGACTCTCGCCAGCTGTGCCCCGTAGGTTGGCACGTGCCAACGGATGACGATTGGTTGGCATTGACAAACTACCTGGACGGTGTTGAATTTGCCGGTGGCAAAATGAAAACTACGGGTACTGTGGAAGCTTCCACGGGCTTTTTTCTTTCACCAAACGCAGACGCCTCTAACAGCAGTGGGTTCTCGGCGATTCCCGGAGGTGGGCGCTATTCAGCAGGGACCTTTGACCTCCTTGGTGCGCAGGCGTGTTGGTGGAGTTCCACGGCGAACAGCGAGACCAACTCCTGGGATCGTTACCTTGTTTACAACTCTGGCATCACATATAGAGGCAGCGGGCTAAAGTACATGGGTTTTTCTGTGCGTTGTCTTAAAGATTAACACAGCTGACCGTTTAGCTATTTCATAGTGCGTTTCACGGATTAGGCGTGGGGCCTCAATTTTTTTGTTCTTACTTGGGTGAAAAAAGTCATCGGCTCTCCTCCCTATCTTCGCGCCATGGACATTTCCGCCCTCAAAGCCATTTCACCGATTGACGGTCGATACAGCAAGCAAACGCAAATCCTCAGCGGTTACTTTTCCGAGCATGCGCTCATGAAGTATCGCGTGTGGGTCGAAATCGAATACTTCATCAGCTTGTGTGAAATTCCGTTGCCGCAGCTGGCTGGCGCGACTTCTGCGCAACTCGAAGGCCTGCGTAAAGTATATTGGGAAATGTCGGACGACGATGTGCTGCGCATCAAAGAGCTCGAACGCACAACCAATCACGATGTGAAGGCCGTGGAGTATTTCCTCAAAGAGAAATTCGAAGGGTTGGGAATGTCGGCGTTCAAGGAGTTCATTCACTTCGGACTCACTTCGCAAGACATCAATAACACCGCCATACCGGCTTCATTTCGCGATGCGATTGAAGAGGTGTATATCCCGGCTGTCGATCGCATTCTGGAGCGACTGGTGAATTTCGCCAAGGAATGGAAGGATGTGCCCATGCTGGCGCGCACACACGGACAACCGGCCTCGCCAACTAAGTTGGGTAAGGAGTTTTACGTGTTCGTGGATCGCTTGGATGAACAGCTCAATCAGCTTGAAGAGATTCCCTACAACGCCAAGTTCGGTGGTGCCACGGGCAACTTCAACGCGCACCATGTAGCTTATCCCGCTATCGATTGGGCCGATTTTGCCACCGGTTTTCTCGCTACGAAATTGAACTTGCGCCGCTCGCGCTTTACTACGCAAATCGAACACTACGATAACATGGCTGCAGCGTTCGATGCGCTGAAGCGCACCAATACTATTCTGGTCGACTTGAGCCGTGATATCTGGACCTACATCTCGATGAACTACTTCCGTCAGAAAGTGAAGGAAGGGGAAATCGGTTCGTCGGCCATGCCGCACAAGGTTAATCCAATTGACTTTGAAAACGCCGAAGGAAACCTCGGTATCGCGAACGCATTGCTCGAACACCTTTCTGCCAAGCTTCCTGTTAGCCGCTTGCAGCGTGACCTCACCGACAGTACGGTGCTGCGCAACGTGGGAGTTCCCTTTGCACACATCATCATTGCATTCAACTCTATAGAGAAAGGACTGGATAAACTACTTCTCAATGAAGAGGCACTCAAGCAAGATTTGCACGACAACTGGGCGGTAGTGGCTGAAGCCATTCAAACCATCCTGCGTAGAGAAGGATACCCGAATCCGTATGAAGCCCTGAAGGATCTAACACGCGGCAAGACTCAAGTGACCGCTGCGGACATTGCCAACTTTATTGATACGCTCCAACTTAGCGATGCAGTGAAGACGGAACTCAAGGCCATAACGCCGAGCAACTATACCGGAATTGATTTACTCGATGCAGAACTTGCTTAATCGGAAATGAGTAAACTCCGCGAAATATGGCAACTGGTGCAGGGCTATCGCACGAGCATTGTCGTGAACTTTCTGTTCAACATCCTCAATGCGGTGTTTTCGCTGTTCACGTTTTTGGCTGTCGTGCCGTTTCTCTATATACTATTTCGCGTCAACAGCAGTGCGCCCTCTTCTTCAGCTCAGAGCAATGAGCTGTGGAAATGGGCAAGCACCTCGCTCGATGCTTTCATAGCGATTAATGGTCAGGGAATGGCACTTGCTCTTATGTGCGCGTTCATCGTTGTTTTGGCATTGCTGAAGAATTTGGTCAACTACTTGTCGCTTCTGAGCATTGCGAAAATTCGCACCTCCGTATCGCGCGACCTGCGCGAAAAGCTATACAAGAAGATTCTCGATTTGCCCGTGGCGTATTTCACAAATGAGCGCAAGGGCGACATCATTTCACGTATGACCAACGACTTGATGGAAATCGAGTTCAGCGTCATTGGCACCCTCGAAGCTCTGTTGAAGTCCCCCGTGATGATCATCATTTCATTGGCAACGCTCATCGTTATCAGTTGGAAGTTGACGCTTTTTGCACTGCTCTTTTTGCCGTTGAGCGGCTTCCTCATTTCACGTATTGCCAAGAGCCTGAAGAATGCGGCCAAGCGTGGCAAGGGCAGCCTCGGCGACCTCATTGCCATCATTGAAGAAACGCTCACCGGCAATCGCATCATCAAAGTGTTCAATGCAGAGAATCAGTTTCAGCAGCGTTTTGATGAGACCAACGATTCCTATTTCCGCTTGATGCATCGCTTGTATCGCCGTGAGTATTTGAGTTCACCCATGAGCGAATTCATCTCCCTTATTGTGATTTCGATTTTGCTCTTTGTAGGCGGTCGCATTGTCATCAGCGGTGAGATGGGAGGGGAGTTGCTTATTGGATATCTGGTAGTTTTCTCCCAAATCATCCAGCCTGCGCGTGCCTTCAGTGACGCCATTTTCAAAATCAGCAAAGGCGCAGCATCGCTGGAACGCATCAACGAAATTCTCGATGCGCCGCTTACCGTGAGTGATCCGGAGCAGCCAAAGGCGTTGACTGCGTTCAACAACCGAATTGAGTTTAAGAACATCCGCTTTGGTTATTTCGGCGATCCTGTTATTCACGACATTTCTTTTACGATTGAGAAAGGACAAACAGTAGCGCTTGTGGGGCCCAGTGGAAGCGGAAAGAGCACGCTTGCTTCGCTATTGGCGCGTTTCTATGATCCGTTAGAAGGAGCAGTGAGCATAGATGGACTTTCCTTGCGCGATTGCCGCGTTTCTGATGTGCGCAACCTTATGGGGTTTGTATCGCAAGAGTCCATTCTTTTTAATGACTCCATCAAGCACAACATTGCGCTAGGTGAGGATGGAGAGCCTGATATGAATCGCATCGTTCAAAGCGCGCGTATGGCGAATGCCGAGGAGTTTATCGCGCCGCTGCCCGAGCAGTTCGAATACAATGTAGGTGACGGCGGTAACAAGCTCAGCGGCGGACAGAAACAACGTCTTGCGATTGCCCGTGCACTGTATAAAAACCCACCGATTCTCATTTTGGATGAAGCCACCTCGGCGCTCGATACGCAGAGCGAGCAACTCGTCCAAGAAGCCATCTACAAGCTGATGGAAAACCGCACGTCATTGGTGATTGCGCACCGTTTGAGTACCATTAAAAAGGCAGATAAGATTATCGTTATCCAATCCGGTACCATTGCAGAGCAGGGCACACACGAGGAGCTCATGGCTGCGGGAGGAGTGTATAAGCGGTTGGTGGAGATGCAGAATTTTGGGTGAGGTCAAAAGGAGAAAGAAGAATGGAGAATGGAGAAACTCTGCCTCAAGGCAACCATTCTCCATTCTCCATTCTTCTTAGTAGGATAAAGATAGATTTACCGGTGTTTTATCGCACCACTATGATACTTCCCTTACTTCTCGCCTTGCTCAACGCCTCTTGCTGATTGTAGTCGAGGGCTTCGATTTGCCATGTGTAGACGCCATTGGGCAGGAAGTAATCGTTGTATCCACCGGTCCAGACTTCATCCGGATTCGAAGTTTCAAAAACGACTTGACCAAAGCGATTGTAAATACGGAGGATGTAGGAAGAAAGTCCGTTAGCGTAGACGCGGAACACATCGTTCAGTCCGTCGCCATCGGGAGTGATGGCAGTAGGCGCGAAGATGTAAATGCAATCTACCTTCATGTTTACGGTATCGCGCGATTCGCATCCGTTTAAGGAGCTGATGAGCACAAGGTCAGAGGTGCGGCGCGGAGTTTCGATAGTAATGGTGTCACCCAAGCCGGCTTCAATACCGTCAATTTCCCAATACGACTCATCACCATCGGTACGCCCGAAAAGCAAGGTAAAATCTTCGCAATCGCTGAAGAAGTCTTCACCCGCATTCACTTGCGGATAAGGGCTGAAGAAAACCGTCACGGTGTCGTTGGCACTGCAACTCACGAGGTGACCTGTAACGATGTATGTGCCGCTATTGGTCACCGAAAGAGTATCAGCCACGATACCTCCTTGCCAGCTGTAGCTTACAAATTCGCCTTCGGGAATGAGCTGCACTATTTCGCCTTCGCAAGCCGTGTCTTTCGAAGCCGTGGTTTCAATGGTCATGTCGACCTCTAAATCGACCGCGATCGTATCACTGTAAATAGGGCAGAAGCCGTCGGTGGATGCAGTGTAATAGTAATCGCCATCTTGTGCTGCAATGATGGATAATGACGTCTCGCCAAGAATAGGATTACCATCGAGGTACCATTGAAATTGTTGACCGTTTGATGACGCTAAAATTGGATGATCCAGGAGGCAAGTGCGAAGACGGTTGTCTAAGGCATAGGGAGGAGGTGTCCATGTAGCGAGTGTTGCTACGGGGTGAGATATGAAATCAACAGTCGCACTAGTTTCCGTGCATCCGTTATCAGTGGCCGTGAGATAGGCGTTGGCAGCCAGATTGTAGCTCACATTGATTGTTGGAGAAGTCGCATAGGAAACGCCGTCCAAGAACCACTCATAAGAGTCATGGTTGTTTACGGAAGAAAGAATAATTTGGTCATCGGGACATAAATCGACAGGGCCTAAAGGACTAATTTCAACTACCGGATTATCAAACACATTCACCTCGAAATCCAATGGATCGCTATCGCATCCATTTTCCGTAACTACCAACTGGCAGTTGAAAGTGCCTGCTGCGTTGGTTGGGAAGTTCCATTGGGTTGCATTTGGCACTGTGACGGTTCCGTTTGTCCAACTGAATAGGTCGTATACGGTGGGTAGTGCAGGAATTATAGGTGCAATGGTCAAAGGTTCATTGATACATGCCGAAAATCCTGGTGTAGCATCATCAATTACCTGAGCTTCGGGATTAGGCACAATAACATCGATGGCAGCTGTAGATAACGTGCAAGCTCCTGCGATGATGTCAACTTCGTAGGTGCTTGCATCCGTCAAGCTTGCGTTCGTTATAGTGTATGCTGCTGCTGTCGAAAGAATGGTTGCCGAAGTGCTCGGGTTTGTCCACTCATACGAGACCTGCATTGTAGTTGGAGGAGCAGGTGTAAGGGTCGCACTCAAGTCGATATTATCGTCTATGCAAACGATGTATTCGCCAATGGCAGTAGCAGATGTAGATCCTGTTAGAGTTAAAGTAGGAAGCTCCTGAATATTGATGGTAACAGTGCTGCTAACGGTGCTTGGAAAAGAGCTTGCAGTTGAAGTACAGCTATTCGTTGCTGTTAATGTCGCCGTTACGGAACCTGCATTTGGAAAGGGAAAAGTCTGAATCAGATTAGAATTGATTCCTGATATACCCGGAATGCTCCAAGTGATTGTTCCTGCTGGGCTTAAGATACTTGAAGTTGCATTAAAAGTGACAGACTCTCCTTCACAAATGTTTGAGCTGGATGTTACAATACTTGGAACAGGTGTTTGGTCGCTATTTAAAGTTCCTGGGGTGAAGTTCGGATCGTTATAATAATTGGGTGGTATATGGCAGTCTAAAGCGTTGGTCTGTCCGGTAACAATCGAAATGGTTTCAGCCACGGCAACACCCGCAGCGAAGTTCAGTGAAGTGGCCGGACATCCCGGAATTGCTATCGTGGTTAGGGCGTAAGAGGCGAAATTAGAACCTCCCCATACAACGCCATCCGTGGGTTGTCCGTTTGCATCGAAAAGCAATAATTGATCCCCTGAGTTAGTGAAAGAACCAATAGTCTGAACTATTACACCCATTGGACCAGCGCAATTACATGTTGCCCAATTCAAATTGGGAACAATTCCATAAGTTGACAAGCTGTCTGCTGCTGCAGAGCCAAAAAGGAAAGTTGCTCCGGGCGCAAGAAAATACGGAGTTCCAGGACTCGAAGGAGGAATTGTTATTGAAAAAACTCCGTCTGAAATGGTCATGCAGCTGATATCAATTGGGCTTGTCGAATTATTAATTAACTCAACCCATTCATTGGAGTCTGGCCCTGTGCCATCGTTTCCCGAGGACACCATGATTTCATTAATTTCAAGCTGCGCATCAACTGATGTTGAAATCAGAAGACATAGCAGTGTGCTTACTATTACACGACAAATAAAGTTGCTCACAAAACTTGTTTAAGGTTCAATTTTTTTGGTGTGCGAATTTCGTAAATTAAGACCATAGTTCGACGGTTTGGTTGCATTTAATTTACGTAAAAGGCCAAGAGTGTGACCATTGTTACGAACACTTGTTTCGAGTACGTTGTAAGTTTGCCGAATGTCAAGCAGCAAAAGCGCTTTTACAGCGATGTTAACTCACCGATGCCCTGTCTGTAAAGAGGCGTCACTCTACGAAAACCCTGCTGTTTACACCTTTCGCAATCTTGGACAAATGCATAGCACTTGTCCGGTGTGTAAAACGAATCTGGTTCCTGAAACGGGATTCTACTTCGGTGCTGCCTACGTGAGCTGGGCGCTTACCGTCGCACTGTGGGTTTCAATCCTCGTCGCCTTAAAGGTGTTTGATGCTGTGGGATGGATCGAATTCGGATTCCTTACGCACCCCGTCACTTTTTTGTCGACGGGTATGGTCGCCACAATCCTTGTATTCCCTTACTTATTTCGCTTGTCGCGCAGCATATGGGCGTTCATGTTCATCAAGAAAAGCGGGAGTTAATGATATTTAGAGGGCCTGTTTTTGCATCCTTCCACATTCTCCATTCTCCATTCTCTTTTTGAAAGTTGGCCAAAAGGAGTCTATAAAAATTCCTAGTAACTACACACCACCGTATCGTAAATAGCTCCGTAGCCGATGAAGGCACCAAGGCCTCCTTGCAGATTGCTCTCTAAGTTGAATGGTATGGCGAACGGACTTCCCTGATTTCCAATTTGTGCTTCCAGACTTCGGATGAACTTGAATGCTCCGCGATCGATGGTGCAGCCCCGTATGGCAATCGTATCACCTACCTTGAAATAGCCACGTTCATCGTTCTCGTCATCGAATTTTTGCGAGTTCGATTCAATGCCTCTTGGATAGGCGAACTCGAAACTTAATCCATTGAAAAAAGTGTCATCGTAAACCGATCCGAATGGCGCTATGAACGTGCGGTCTTTGGGTTGCCCGCGCAGCGCTTCGTCGGGTGTGCTCGACGGATAATGATTGATTCGTTTTGCAAACCAACGATAGGCATTGCCGATGGTATCGGGGTCTGTTAATTGGCCGTAAAGAATGCCCAAGGTGTCTTGAACTTGAGGATTGATTATATCGAAGTACACAGTGTCAAGTTCCACCAGGGAAGGTATTTTCGTAGCACCTGTGATAACGATATTATCCTTCCGAATCTCAATGGAATAGGTTGTATTGGGAGTTCCAGACAGAGCAAAAGTGGTATAGAGGCAGAGGTCGAGCGACTGGATGGACTCCACGCTAACACCCAATGCTGCCGCCGCAAGCTCAAGCTCTTCGGGTTCTAAATCTGAGGAGCAGAATTCAACCAACGGATAGGATGTGCCATCGACAGAGATGGTAACATCGGCATCATGCACAAATAGATTCTGAAGTGAAGTGATGTCAGTAGGGTCGAAGTACCCCTGAGTCCACGTCAGCAACACGAGCGGAAAATCACCGGGAAAGATGGTTCCTTCCACGACAATTTTATTCTCTGCTTCGGGCAAGTCAACCGTGATTTCTTTCTCGCAACTGAGTAGCGAAAAGCAAAGAACTATCCCTATAAGCGAACCTACGAGTTTCATACGTTCGAAAAACAGCTCGAGGCTGCGAGAGTTCTCTAGTTGCTGGTGAATTGTTTCGCGAAGCGTTTGCGGTCGTTCTCATTGAGATAAACTTTACGCAAACGGATGCTCTTAGGCGTTACCTCCACGTATTCATCAGCACCAATGTATTCCAAGGCTTCTTCCAGACTAAAGCGGATTGGCGGAGCCATCACGTTTTTGGCGTCTGTACCCGAAGCACGCATGTTGGTGAGCTGTTTCGTTTTCGTGACGTTTACAACCAAATCATTGTCGCGCGAGTGTTCACCGATAACCTGACCTTCATACACCTCGTCCATGGCGTCTACGAAGAACTTACCACGGTCCTGAAGATTCGAAATACTGTAGGCTACGGCGTTTCCTGTCTCCATACAAATGAGCGAGCCGTTCAAACGACCTGGAATCTCGCCTTTCATGGGCTGGTACTCCTTAAAGCGGTGCGACATAATAGCCTCACCCTGTGTAGCCGTAAGCATGTAGCTTCTCAATCCGATAATGCCTCGTGAAGGAATTTCGAACTCAAGCACCGTGCGATCGCCCTTAGGCTCGAGGTTCTTCATTTCACCTTTACGTTTGGTAACGGCTTCAATGGCGGTTCCTGTCATATCGGTCGGCAAGTCGATGGTCAACTCTTCAATTGGCTCGTGCTTTTGTCCGTCAATTTCTTTTACCAAAACGCGGGGCTGTCCAATTTGAAGTTCATACCCCTCGCGGCGCATCGTTTCAATAAGTACCGACAAGTGAAGTACACCTCGACCGAATACCATGAAGCGGTCAGCTTTATCTGTTTCCTGAACACGAAGGGCCAGGTTTTTCTCTAATTCTTTCTCCAGACGCTCCTTGATGTGGCGGCTGGTTACGAACTTACCTTCCTTACCGAAGAAAGGAGAATCGTTAATCGTGAAGAGCATACTCATGGTAGGCTCATCTACTGCGATGGTTGGCAATGCTTCCGGATTTTCAAAGTCGGTGAAAGTGTCACCGATTTCAAATTCTTCTAATCCATTGATTGCGCAGATATCACCCGAAACAACATTTTCAACTTTGCGCTTGCCTAATCCTTCAAACACGTATAATTCCTTAATACGACCTTTCACGATGCGGCCGTCGCGCTTGGCAAGTGAAATAGGCATACCCGCGGTCAATTCACCACGGTGAAGTTTGCCGATAGCCATGCGACCTGTATAGGCCGAATAGTCGAGAGATGTGACCAACATCTGTGGCGTACCTTCACGCTTGATAGGTCCAGGTATATGTTCCAACACCAGATCGAGCAAAGGCTCGATGGTGTCTGTCTTTACTTTCCAGTCCAAGCTCATCCATCCGTGTTTAGCAGCACCATAGGCTGTAGGGAAGTCAAGCTGTTCTTCGGTTGCGCCAAGGTTGAACATCAAGTCGAACACAGACTCATGCACTTCGTCGGGAGTGCAGTTCTCTTTATCTACTTTATTGATTACGACAATAGGCTTCAACCCCATTTGAATCGCTTTCTGCAATACGAAGCGTGTTTGCGGCATAGGGCCTTCGAAGGCATCCACCAGCAACAGCACGCCCTCAGCCATGTTCAATACACGTTCTACTTCGCCACCGAAGTCACTGTGGCCCGGAGTGTCGATGATGTTGATCTTATGCCCTTTGTATTGGATAGAAACATTCTTAGCCAGAATTGTGATGCCGCGCTCACGCTCGAGGTCGTTATTATCGAGAATGAGTTCACCCGTCTGTTCGTTTTCACGGAAGAGCATGGCAGCGTGAAGCATTTTATCTACCAATGTTGTTTTGCCGTGGTCAACGTGTGCGATGATGGCAATGTTCCTAATTTTTTGCATGTGAGGTTTTTAAAATCGGGTGCAAAAGTACGGCGGGAAGTGGCTCTTTCGACCATCAAGTTTAATTGGAGGTGTTGCAAGTGGAAGGTTGCAGGTTGTAGGTTGCTCCCGACGCAACTTTCAACCTTTAACTTTCAACCTTCAACCAAGTTCAATTGGAGGTGTTGCAAGTGGAAGGTTGCAGGTTGCGGGTTGCTCCCGACGCAACTTTCAACCTTTAACTTTCAACCTTCAACCAAGTTCAATTGGAGGTGTTGCAAGTGGAAGGTTGCAGGTTGCAGGTTGCTCCCGACGCAACTTTCAACCTTTAACTTTCAACCTTCAACCAAGTTCAATTGGAGGTGTTGCAAGTGGAAGGTTGCGGGTTGCAGGTTGCACACCGGCACAACTTTCAACCTTTAACTTTCAACCTTCAACCAAGTTCCATTTGGAGGTGTTGCAAGTGGAAGGTTGCAGGTTGCAGGTTGCT
>Ga0315907_10003649_pt1 | contig 17944 bp, 13 predicted proteins | sample LakEriMetagenome_3_FD_203525 | JGI IMG/M metagenome (GOLD analysis project Ga0315907, IMG submission 203525) | Freshwater fungal communities from buoy surface, Lake Erie, Ohio, United States - Buoy 12 MA123 | ecosystem: Environmental > Aquatic > Freshwater > Lake > Lake biofilm | place: USA... | reverse complement strand
TCGTGAACGCGAGGCTGCCGCCGCCGTGCGCGAGGCAGACCTTGAGGCCGGGCAGCCGCGCGAGCACGCCGCCGAACATCAGCGAGCACGCCGCGCGCGCGGTCTCGGCCGGCATGCCGACGAGCCACGGCAGCCAGTACTTCTGCATGCTCGCCTGGCCCATCATGTTCCACGGATGGATGAAGACCGCCGCGCCGCGCCGCGCGCAGTGCTCGAGGAACGGGAAGAGCTCGGGCGCGTCGAGGTTGAGCTCGCCGCACGCGGTGTTCACGTTCGAGCCGATCTCGACGCCGCGCATGCCGAGCTCGTCGAGGCAGCGGTCGAGCTCGCGGCAGGCGAGCTCCGCGTCCTGCAGCGGCACCGTGCCGAGGCCGGCGAAGCGCGCCGGATGCGCGCGCACCGTCTCGGCGATGTGGTCGTTGAGGTGGCGCCCGAGCTCAAGCGCCGCATGCGCCGGCTGGTGGTAGGAGAACATCACCGGCACCGTCGAGAGCACCTGCATCGAGATGCCGCCCTCGTCGCACTCGCGGATGCGCGTGGCGGGATCCCAGCAGTTCGCCTCGATGTCGCGGAAGTGGCGGCCGTCGACGGTGAGGCGCGCGCAGGCGCAGCCCGACGCGCCCGCGCCGAGATGCTCGATCGCAAGCCAGCCCTTCGTACCCGCCTTGGCGGCGAGATCGGGCCACTTCGGCGGAAGGATGTGCGTGTGGAGGTCGACGACGCGCATCGGGTAGGCAGATTATCCGTTCGCGCGGCGGGGCGAGCGCGGCACGGCGCGGAGCATGCGGCGCGGCGCTACACTTTCCGCTTCAGCCGTGTCGAACGACCGGAAACAACACCTGACCCCCAAGGCGCTCGCGGCCCTCGCGGTCGGCGCGGTCGGAGTGGTCTTCGGCGACATCGGCACCAGCCCGCTCTACGCGCTCAAGGAGAGCTTCATCCATCTCCAGGCGCACGGACAGACCATCGACGAGATCTATCTCCGCGGGATCCTGTCGCTCGTCTTCTGGCTGCTGTTCGTCGTCGTCAACCTGAAGTACCTGCTCACGATCATGCGGGCCTCGAACCGCGGCGAGGGCGGCATCTTCGCGCTGCTGTCGCTGATTCCGCGCGGACTGAGCGCGAAGTCGCGCAACGGCAGGCTGTGGATGACGATGCTCGCGATCGCGGGCGCGGGACTGCTCTTCGGCGACGCGGTCATCACGCCGTCGATCTCGGTGCTCTCGGCCGTCGAGGGACTCAAGTTCTTCAACCCGGACCTCGAGCGGTTCGTCGTCCCGATCACCTTCGTGATCCTGATCGGGCTGTTCTACGCCCAGCAGTACGGCACGGCGCGGATCGGTGCGCTCTTCGGGCCGGTCATGATCGTCTGGTTCACCGTGCTCGGCCTGCTTGGGATCGGCGGGATCATGCGCGACCCCGGCGTCCTCTGGGCGGTGAATCCGCTCTATGCGGCGCACATGATCTGGGAGCATCCGCTCGACGTCTTCCTGCTGCTCGGCGCGCTCGTGCTCGTCGTCACCGGCGCCGAGGCGCTCTACGCCGACATGGGCCACTTCGGCGTGAAGCCGATCCGCATCGGCTGGTATCTGCTGGTCGCACCCGCGCTCGTCCTCAACTACTTCGGCCAGGGCGCGCTCGTGCTGACGACGATGGGCGAGGGGCCGATCGATCCGAAGACCTTCAATCCGTTCTACGCGCTCGTGCCCGAGGCGCTCGTGATCCCGATGGTCGTGCTCGCGACCGCGGCGACGATCATCGCGAGCCAGGCGATGATCTCGGGCATCTTCTCGATCGCGCGGCAGGCGATCCGCATGAACCTGCTGCCGCGGCTCGAGGTGGTGCACACCTCCGGCGAGCAGGAGGGGCAGATCTACCTCCCGAGCCTCAACGGCCTCATGCTCGTCGGATGCCTCTTCACGGTGCTGCTCTTCCCGTCGTCGACCGAGCTCGCGGCTGCGTACGGCATCGCGGTGACGGCGGACATGGTCATCACGACCGTGCTCTTCGCGATCGTCGCGCGGCGGCTCTGGCGCTGGCGTCGGCGCTGGGTCGGCATCGCGATCGGCCTGTTCCTCGCGATCGACGTGCTGCTCTTCGGCGCGAACGCGCTGAAGTTCATGTCGGGCGGCTGGTTCGCGGTCGCGATGGCGCTGCTCGTGTTCGTGGTGATGACGACCTGGGTGCAGGGCACCTACTTCATCGGGCGCAAGCTCGCCGAGGACAGCCAGTCGATCCACGAGTTCCTCGGCGAACTGTGGGACGACGCGATCCCGCGCGTGCCGGGCACGGCGGTGTTCCTGACCACCAACTACAACACGCCGCTCGCGCTGAAGCACTTCGTCGAGCACGCGCACGTGCTGCACCGGCAGGTGGTGCTCGTCACCATCGTGTCGTCGAACCTCCCGGTCGTCCCGCCGTCGCGGCAGATCCGCGTCGAGTGGCTGCCGGACGGCGTCTGGAAGATCACGGCGCTCTGCGGCTTCATGGAGAGCCCGAACATCCCGCGCTTCCTCGAGCGCGCGCGAGCCCACGGATTCGAGTTCAACCCCGACGAGACGACCTACTTCGCGCGGCGGACGACGGTCGTTCCGACCGGCCACGCCAAGATGGCGGGCTGGCGGAAGCGCCTGTACGCGGCGCTGTCGCGCAACTCGGTCGACGCGACGCGTTCGTTCAACCTGCCGCCCGACCGCGTGGTCGACTTCGGCGCGCAGGTCGAGCTCTAGGCTCCGTCCGACGGAGCCTCGCGCCTACTTCGCGCCTACTTCGCGCCTACTTCGCGACTACTTCGCGACCGGTTTCGCGATCCGGTGCCCGCACTTCCCGCAGGTGCTCAACTTCTCGTCGGCCCAGAACTCCTCCATGGCGCGCGCGAAGTGCTGCACGATGTCCTTGCAGTCGAAGACCTTGTCGTAGACGAGCGTGTTGCACTTCTCGCAGAAGAAGATCAGGTGCTCCGGCTCGCCCTGCGGTCGCCGGCGCTCGACCACGAGCCCGATGGTGTCCGGCCCGCGCTGCGGCGAGTGGGGGACGTTCGGCGGGATGAAGAACACCTCGCCCTCGCGGATCCGGTGGACCTTGACCACGCCGTCCTCGATCGTCTTCACGTGGACGTCGCCCTTCAGCTGGATGAAGAACTCCTCGCTGTCGACCTGATGGAAGTCGTTGCGCGCGTTCGGGCCCTTGATGACCATCACGAAGAAGTCGCGGCCCGAGTACAGGTACTTGTTGCCGACCGGCGGCTTGAAGTGGCCCGCGTGCTCGTCGACCCACCCGAGCAGGTGGAAGGGCGACATGACCGAGCCGTCGGCCATGAAGCCGTTCGGCTCGCCCGGCGTGTCCTCGATCGACTGGAAGCGGGAGATGACGCCGGGCTTGGCCGGCCCGCCTGGCTGGGTCGCGGGAGTCATGGCGAGATCGTACCGCCCTCGCATCCCGTTACGATGCGCCGATGGCCTCTTCGACCGAGGAATCGCGCCGCATCCGCTTCGCGTCGTCGCTGACCGGACGGCTGCTTCTCGTCGGCGTGCTGCCGGCGATGGTGCTGCTCGGGGCGCTGCTCGCGTGGGAATCCGCCGGGAAGTTCGAGCAGCTCGAGCGGCAGGCCGAGGACGGGCTGCTGCGCGAGGCGCTCTTCGCGGCCTCGAAGGTGGGCGAGTCAAACTCCGAAGCGGTGACGGTCGCGCGCACGATCGCGTCGATGCAGGAGAGCGGGATGTTCGGGCAGCGGGCGCTGACCGTGCGTTCGCTCGAGGGAATCCTCGCCGCGACGCCGGGAATCACGGCCGCCTACGTGGCGTACGAACCCGACGCCGACGGCAACGACGCCGACAGCATCGGCGAAGGCGGGCGCGCGCTTCCGCGCGAATGGCTCGACGACGCGGGCCGGTTCATTCCCTATCCCTTCCGCGACTGGACCCGCGGCGACGCCATCGCCGTGAAGCGGCTCGTCGACTACGAGACGAGCCTCTACTACGACGGCGCGCGCCGCGCCTTCGCCGAGCGCGGGATCCCGACCACCATCGTGACCGAGCCCTATGTCTACGACGGCCAGCTGATCGTCGAGCAGTCGCACCCGATCGTGATCGACGGGCGCTTCGCGGGAATCGGCGCCACCGATCGCTCGCTCGAGTCGATCGAGCGCATCGTGCGCGCGGGGGCGCGCGGCGCGGGCGCCGACGCCTACCTCGTGTCGGGTCGCGGTCGCGTGATCGTCGCCACGACCGATCCCGAGTTCGGCGCACCTGCCGCGGCCGGCACCGCCGAACTCCGCACGCGCGCGCTCGCGGAGACGGCGCTCGCCGACGCGCTCGGGCCGCTCGTCGCCGGTGCGGTGCCCGAGGGCATGGTGCGCGACGTCGTGACGGACGGCGACGGCGGCGGCGCGACGCTCTTGACCGCGTCGGTGCGGATTCCCGTGGGCGACTGGTCCATCGTCTTCGTGCGCGATCGCGACGAGGTGCTCGCTCCGATCCGCGCGGGAGTCATGACGAACGCCGCGCTCTTCGGACTGACGCTTCTCGCCGCGATGGCGATCATCGCCCGTACCGCGTTCGCGACCGGCCGGCGCATCCGCGGCGCGGCGCTCGCCGCGGACGCGATCGCGGGCGGCGATCTCTGCGCCGACCTGCCCGACGCCGGCGGCCGCGACGAGGCCGGCATGCTGCTGCGCAGCCTGCGCACCATGCTCGACAACCTCAACGGCCTGCTTGCCGGCGTGAAGCTGGCGGGCGTCACCCTCGACACGAGCGCGGTCGAGCTCGCCGCGACGAGCCGCGAGCAGCAGCAGATGGCGTCGCGCTTCGGCGAATCGACCGCGCAGATCGCGGCGGCCAGCCGCCAGATCAGCGCGACCGGCCGCGAGCTCGCCGACACGATGGGCGCCGTCGAGGAGGCGACCGCGCGGACGGCCGAACTCGCCGGCAGCTCCCGCGAGGGCCTCGCGACGGTCGACGCGACGGTGCGCGAGCTCGAGGACGCGACGCGCTCCATCGCCGCGAAGCTCGCCGCGATCAGCGAGCGCGCGGCGCGCATCAACGGCGTGGTCGAGACGATCGCGAAGGTCGCGGACCAGACCAATCTGCTCTCGGTGAACGCGGCGATCGAGGCCGAGAAGGCCGGCGAGCAGGGACGCGGCTTCCTCGTGGTCGCCCGCGAGATCCGCCGCCTCGCCGACCAGACCGCGCGCGCGACGCTCGACATCGAGTCGATCGTGCGCGACATGCAGTCGGCCGTCGGCGCGGGCGTGATGGAGATGGACCGCTTCGCCGAGAAGGTCCGTCGCGCCGTCTCCGAGGTCGTCCATTCGAGCGCCGAGGTCGGCGAGATCATCGAGCAGGTCGCGTCGAACGCGGAGCGCTACCGCGCCGTCGCCGGCGGCATGCAGAGCCAGTCGCAGGGCGCCGCGACGATCTCCGAGTCGATGGTCGCGCTCGTCGACGCCGCGCGCCGCGCGGTCGAGAGCGCCGAGGAGTTCGGCCGGACCGCGGCGGAGCTCCAGCGCGCGAGTCACACGCTGCGCGAGAGTGTCGGACGGTTCTCGCTCCGGACCGGCGGCTGATCGCGCGTCGAAGGTCGCGCGTCCGGAGAATTTTCCGGAAAGTCCGTGCAACTTCGTGGAGACGGCCCGAATCCCGCGTAGGTTTGGGCCATGTCGATCGGGAATCGCATCGCTGTTTCATTCGCCGGGCTCCGCCACCACCTCGCGGCGGTCGTCTGTCTCGCGCTCCTCACGCCGCTCGCCGCGGCGCAGGTCGTGCTGCGCGTCGATCCGGCCGCGCCGGCCGGCGGCAACGGACTCACGTGGGCGACCGCCTTCCGCGGCATCCGCGGCGCGGTGACCGCGGCCGCGGCCAATCCTCAGGTGAGCGAGATCTGGGTGAAGGCGGCGACCTACCAGCCCGGCTCGACGCCCTTCGAACTACGCAACGGCGTCACGATCTACGGCGGCTTCGCGGGCAACGAAACGAGCCTCGCGCAGCGCAATCCCGACGCGAACGTGACCACGCTCGACGGGCAGGGCGCGTACCGCATCCTCAACACGGCGCCGACCGACGGCACCGCGGTCGTCGACGGATTCACCATCCGCGATGGGTCGAGCGCCCAGTCGGGCGGCGCATGCAGCGGCGGCAACCCGGTGTTCCGCAAGTGCCGGTTCATCTCGAACCACTCGGGATCCTCGGGCGGCGTCTGGTACGGCTACGGCGGCTCGATCCTGCTGATCGACTGCCGGTTCATCGACAACGACGCCAACGGAGACGGCGCGTGCATCTCGACCTATGAAGGCACCGTGCAGGCGATCAACTGCCGGTTCATCGAGAATTTCGCTCGCGACGGGAGCGGCGTCGTGAGGTCGTACGAGGGTCCGCTGACGCTCGTGAACTGCGTCGTCGCCGGCAACACCGGACCGGGCGGCGGCGGCGTCGCGACCTACAACGGTCCGATCAGCCTGATCGGCTGCACGCTCGGCAACAACCAGGGCACGGGCGCGACCTCCGTCAACGGACCGCTGAAGATCCTGCGCAACTGCGTGGTGTGGGGCAACGAGATCGCCGGTCCGTCCGACATCGCCTACTCAAGCATGCCCGCCGAGACCGACGGCGTCGGAAACGTGGTGGGCGATCCGCTTTTCGTGAACACCGCTGGGCGCGACTACCGCCTCGGCGCGGGCGTCGCCGCGATCGACTCGGCGAACCTCGCCGATCTCCCGGCCGACGCGTTCGACATCGACCGCGACGGCGACGTCGCCGAGCCGCTTCCGCTCGACCAGAACGGCGGGCCGCGCGTGCGCGGCGGCGCGCTCGACATGGGCGCGCTCGAGCACTACCTCGACTGCAACGCGAACTTCGTCGAAGATGCCACCGACATCGCGAACGGCACGAGCGCCGACGCCGATGCGAGCGGCGTTCCCGACGAATGCGAGGACTGCAACGGCAACTCGGTCCCGGACTCGCTCGACATCGCGTCCGGCGCGAGCGAAGACTGCCAGCGCGACGGCACGCCCGACGAGTGCCAGCAGGAGATCGAGGTCATCCGCTACAAGGCCGACGATGGCACGGCGGAGAACACGATCGGCCTCGCCGAACCCGCCGAGGTCGCGTGGCTCAACCGCTTCGAGTCGATCGAGGGCGGCGAGGTCGTGCGCGAGCTGCGCGTGGCGTGGGGCAGCGGAGTCCCGAACGGATTCCTCGCCTCGGTGTGCGTGTGGGCCGACCCGAATCAGGACGGCGATCCGCGCGACGCCCGACTGCTGTCGACCGAGCTCGTCGCCGTCTCCGGCAGCGGTTCCGGCCAGTTCCAGCTGATCGACATCGCGGACGTCTCCGTCGGCGCGGCGGGCACGCGCTTCTTCGTCGGCGTCGCGGTGACCGGCGCGAACGCGCTGGCGCCGATCGACACCGGCCTGCCGAGCGCGAGGCGCTCGTGGATCGCGGCCTCGACCACCACGACGGCGCTCGACCTCGAGAACCTCGGCGCGGCGCCGATCTTCGGCCTCGTCGACTCCTTCGGCTTCCCCGGCGACTGGCTCGTGCGTGCGAACGGATGGCGCGAGCTCGACTGCAACGGCAACGGCGAGCTCGACGAGTGCGATCTCTTCGCCGGCACCAGCGTCGACTGCCAGGGCGACGGCATCCCCGACGAGTGCCAGCTCGCGGGCAACGACTGCAACGGCAACGGACTGCCCGACGACTGCGAGATCGCGTCGGGTGCGGCGGTCGACTGTCAGCCGAACGGCGTGCCCGATTCCTGCGACATCGCGGGCGGGCTTCCCGACATCGACGGCAACGGCGTGCCCGACCAGTGCGAGGACTGCGACGGCAACCAGATCCCCGACTCGCTCGACCTCAAGGCCGGCGCGCCCGACTGCCAGGGCGACGGCATCCTCGACATCTGCCAGCTTGGGGACGGCGACACCCGGCAGTACCTGCTCGACGACGGCTCCGCCGAGTACTACGTCTCGAGCGACGCGCCGAACATGGCGTGGCTCGTCGCGTACCAGATCGAGGCAGGCGCCGAGCGCATCGTCTCGATCGAGATCCAGCACGGCGCGATGCCGGTCGGCTTCCCGGTCGTCGTGTACCTCTGGAGCGATCCGAACCAGGACGGCGATCCGACCGACGCGCGCGTGCTCGCACAGGTCGCGACGACCATCCAGTCGCCGGATTCGGGCGTCTTCGAGTCGGTGGAGATCCCGGGCGTCTACGTCGGTGAGGCGGGGACGAAGTTCTTCGTCGGCGCGATCGTCCATGAGTTCATCCTCTTCTCCGACTACCCGGGCGCGAAGAGCAACCTCGGACCGACCTACACCTCGTGGCTCGTCGGTAAGCAGGGGACCATCGACCCGAACGACCTGTCGGCGGGCAACGACGAGTTCCTGCGGATCGACGACCTCGGCGGCGCGTTCGTCGGCACCTGGTGCGTCCGCGCGACCGGCGAGGGCTCGAACGACTGCAACGAGAACGGCATCCCCGACGACTGCGACATCGCCGATGGAACGAGCTCCGACGCCGACAAGGACGGACGCCCCGACGAGTGCGATCAGTCGTCGGCGTGCGGCGCGGACCTCGACGGCGACGGCACGGTCGGCGCGCAGGACCTCGCGGCGCTTCTCGCCGGCTGGGGCGGTTCGGGCGGAGCGGACCTCGACGGCGACGGCGTGGTCGGTGCGCAGGACCTCGCGGCGATGCTCGCGTCGTGGGGCGCCTGTCCGTAGCGGCGAAGGCGCGGTCGTCGAACCGCGCGCGTTCCGGTCACCCCGGCTTCGCGGACCCCTGGGGCGGTTCGTCGGGGTCCGCGGGCGCGCCTTCGCAGCATGCGCCGGCGCGCGCGGATTCCGCGGCTTCGAGCATCCGGCAGAGGACGTCGACCGACCCGCGCCGCTCGAGGAACTCGGCGAAGCGCTTCAGCGCCACCGGATCGGCGAGGACGCTCGCGACCGGCGTGAAGAAGTGGATCGCGGCCGATCCGAGCGAGTTGAGGGGCCGCGACATCTCGAGGAACGCGATCGCGGGGCCGACGAGCCGCCGGCGCGCGACCTCGGCCGCGAGGCGCTCGAGCACGGCGCGCTCCTCGGGCGACGGCTCGCACGGCTTCCCGTCGTCGAGCGCGAAGGCGTTGCGGAGGAAGTTCCTCACGCCTGTACCTTACGCGCATGTCCCATCCGAGTCAGCCGCCGCACCACGCCGCCGGAAAGATCGACCTCGCGAAGCTGCGCTTCATCCTCGCGACCGACTGCGGCTCGACGACGACGAAGGCGATCCTCGTGGAGAAGGTCGGCGATTCCTGGCGCCAGACGCAGCGCGCGGAGGCGCCGACCACCGTCGAAGAGCCCTTCGCCGACGTGACCATCGGCGTCTCGAACTCGCTGACCGAGATCGGCGAGCTCGCGGGACGCCGCTTCATCGCCGACGACGGCACCGTGATCCGACGCAAGGGTCCCGACGACCCCGACGGCTGCGACATCTACATCTCGACCTCGAGCGCGGGCGGCGGACTGCAGATGGTGGTCGCGGGCGTGGTGGCGCAGATGACCGCGGCGAGCGCGAAGCGCGCGGCGCTCGGCGCGGGCGCGATCGTGATGGACACGATCGCCTCGAACGACAAGCGCAAGCCGCACGAGCGCATCCAGCGCATCCGCGAGCTCCGTCCCGACATGGTGCTCGTCTCGGGCGGCACCGACGGCGGCAACGTGCAGCAGGTGGTGCAGCTCGCCGAGCAGATCGCGCCGGCGAAGCCACGGCCGCGCTTCGGCGGCGAGTATGAGCTTCCGGTGATCTTCGCCGGCAACAAGGACGCCGCGCCGCAGGTGCGCGCGATCTTCGGCGGCCGCGGCGAGAAGGGCTTCGACCTCTCGGTCGTCGACAACCTCCGCCCGACGCTCGAGCAGGAGAACCTCGGCCCGGCGCGCGACCGGATCCACGACGTCTTCCTCGAGCACGTCATGGCGCACGCCCCGGGCTACGACCGGCTCATCGCCTGGAGCGACGCGCCGATCATGCCGACCCCGGGCGCCGTCGGCGACATCCTGCAGCGGATCGCCGCGCGCGACCGCCTCAACGCGGTCTGCGTCGATATCGGCGGCGCCACCACCGACGTCTTCAGCGTCTTCGGCGGCACCTTCAACCGCACGGTCAGCGCGAATCTCGGGATGAGCTACTCGATCTCGAACGTCTGCGCCGAGGCGGGGATGGACAACGTGCTGCGCTGGGTCCACATCGAGATGGACGAGCGCGAGCTGCGCAACCGCGTGAAGAACAAGATGATCCGGCCGACGACGATCCCGCAGACCGCCGAGGCGCTCGTCTTCGAGCAGGCGGTCGCGCGCGAGGCGCTCCGGCTCGCCTACGTGCAGCACAAGGAGTTCGCGACCACGCTGAAGGGCGTGCAGCAGCAGCGCACGGTCGGCGACCTCTTCAGCCAGCAGGCCACCGGCCAGACGATCGTCGACGACATGGCGCTCGACCTGCTCGTCGCCTCGGGCGGCGTCCTCAGCCACGCGCCGAAGATGGAGCAGACCGCGGCGATGCTCGTCGACAGCTTCGAGCCGCAGGGCTTCACCCAGCTCGCCAAGGATTCGATCTTCATGATGCCGCATCTCGGGGTGCTCGCGAGCGTCCATCCCGACGCCGCGATGGAGGTCTTCGAGCGCGACTGCCTCGTGCGCCTCGGCTGGTGCGTGGCCGCGAAGGGCGAGGGGAAGTGGGGGCGGCCCTGCTTCAGCTACGAGATCTCCGGTGCGGTCTCCGAGCGCGGCGCGCTCGCCTGCGGCGACGTGGCGCTCGTGCGCGTCGGGCTCGACCAGGAGGTCGAGGTGTCGATCCGTCCCGAGAAGGGCTTCGATGTCGGCGCGGGTCCGGGCAAGCCGGTGACGCGCCGCGTGCAGGGCGGCACCGTCGGGATCCTGCTCGACGCGCGCGGCCGTCCGCTCGTCCTTCCCGAGAGCCCGGCCGACCGCAAGGCCGCGGTCGCTCGCTGGGCGAAGGCGTGGCAGACGCTCGCGTGAGCGCATCCCTGCGGAACCTCTGCTAGTTTCCCCGCTCATGACGAAGGCCTACACGCCCGGTCTCAAGGTGTCCGCGAGCACGACCTATCGTGCGCGCCGCCTGCTGCCGGTCGCCGGCGAGGTGCTGGTGAAGGCGGGAGACGCGGTCGAGGCGCGCGCCGTGGTGGCGCGCACCTTCATCGAGGGCGACGTGACGCCGGTCGGCATGGCCGCGCTGCTCTCGGTGCCGGCGGGCGACGTCCCGGCGCTGATGCTCGTGAAGGCCGGCGATCTCGTCGCCGAAGGCCAGCCGATCGCGCGCTCGAAGGGGATCTTCGGCCTCGGCAAGAAGGAAGTCGCGTCGCCGGCCGCGGGCACGGTCGAGTCGATCAGCGGCACGACCGGCCAGCTGATCCTGCGCGGCAAGCCGATCGCGGTCGAGGTGAAGGCGTACGTCGCCGGGCGCGTGGTCGAGGTCCTGCCGAACGAAGGCGCGGTCGTCGAATGCGACGCGGCGCTCGTCCAGGGGATCTTCGGCGTCGGCGGCGAGACGGTCGGCGCGCTGCGCATGGCGGTCGCCGCGGCCGACGAAGTGCTCGAGGCGCGCGCGATCCAGCCCGACATGCGCGGGCAGATCGTGGTCGGCGGCGGCCGGATCACGGCCGGCGCCGTGCAGGCGGCGCAGGCCGCGGGCGTCGCCGCGATCATCGCCGGCGGCATCGACGACAGCGACCTGAAGGCGATCCTCGGATACGACCTCGGCGTCGCGATCACCGGCACCGAGAAGATCGGGCTGACGATCGTGGTGACCGAGGGCTTCGGCGACATCGCGATGGCGGCGCGCACATTCGCCCTGCTCAAGGGCTTCGAGGGCCGCGAGGCGAGCGTGAACGGCGCGACGCAGATCCGCGCGGGCGTGATGCGACCGGAGATCGTGATCGCGCGGCGCGCGGGCGATCCGGCGCCGTCGAGCGGCGCGCGGCCCGAGGAGGGCGCGCTCGAGCTCGGCACGCAGGTTCGGCTGATCCGCGACCCGTATTTCGGGCTGATCGGAAGCGTCGCGGCGCTTCCGAGCGAGCCGTCGGTGCTCGGGTCCGGGTCGAAGGCGCGCGTGCTCGAGGTGGCGCTCGACGACGGGCGCCGGGTGACGGTGCCGCGGGCGAACATCGAGCTGATCGAGACCTGAGCGCCGCAGCGCGGCGGAAGGAGCGACAGGCGTGACCGAGATGCCGACCTTCGACGAAACGAACAGCGGGGGAGCGTCGCATCGCGCCGGCCACGGCTACGGCCACGTGGCCGTCGCCGCGCTCGCACTCGCCGCGACCGCGCTCGCCACGGCGCAGGGCGAGGCTCCCGCCGCCGCCCCGGCGGCCGAACAGCAGGGATTCCTCGCGAGCTTCTTCGGCTCGCTGCTCTTCGACCGGACCTACCTCTTCGTCGCGATCATGGCGATCACGCTCTGCATCGCGGGCTGGATCGCGGTCGCCCGCTCCGGCGGCGCGATGCGCGTGCGCCGGATCGCGGCGCTCGACGCGGTCGACGAGGCGGTCGGCCGCGCGACCGAGATGGGCCGCTCGGTGCTGTTCGTGCCCGGCATCCAGGACATGAACGACATCCAGACGGTCGCCGGCATCACCGTCCTCGGACGCGTCGCGAAGACCGCCGCGGAGTACGACGCGCGCCTCGAGGTGCCGACGGCGAGGTCGCTCGTGATGACCGCCGCGCGCGAGACGGTGCAGGCTGCGCATTACGCGGCCGGGCGACCCGAGACCTACGACGAGTCGCGGATCAACTACATCACCGACGAGCAGTTCGGCTACGTGGCCTATCTGTCGGGCAAGATGGTCGAGGAGAAGCCGGCGGCGTGCTTCTACATGGGCGCGTTCTACGCGGAGAGCCTTGTGCTCGCCGAGAACGGCAACTCGATCGGCGCGATCCAGATCGCCGGCACCGCGGAGCCCTCGCAGCTCCCGTTCTTCGTCGCGGCCTGCGACTACACGCTCATCGGCGAGGAGTTCTTCGTCGCGAGCGCCTACCTGTCGGGCGAGCGCGACCAACTCGGCTCGATCAAGGGCCAGGACCTCGTGAAGGCGATCCTCGCGGCGCTCATCGTGATCGGAATCGCGACCGCGACCCTCGCGAGCGTCGGCTCGGCGCTCGGCTCCGACGGCCTCGCGTCGGTCGATTCCCTGTACCGAAGGCTCTTCGGAGGCTGATCCATGCTGCGGACGACGGTACCGGTCCTCATTCTCTCGATCACGGGCATCGTGGTCGTGATCGCGCACTTCTCCGGGATGACGAAGACCTGGGGCGACGAGATCAACAACTGGTTCGGCATCATCTCGACCATCGCGCTGCTGCTCGGCGCGGTGAACCTGCTCTTCGTGAACCTCGAGAAGGTCTCGTCGCGGCGGCCCGGCTGGGCCTATGCCGCGATCACGCTGGTCGCCTTCCTCGGGATGCTCGCGATCGGGTTCACGAAGCTCGGCGCGACGCCGAACCCCGCGGGACCCGACCTGCGCCTCGCCGGGAACTACGAGTCGCAGCAGGCGGCGTTCGGCTGGATGTACCAGTACGTGATGACCCCGCTGACCTCGACGATGTTCGCGCTGCTCGCCTTCTATGTCGCGAGCGCGGCGTTCCGCGCGTTCCGCGCCAAGAATTTCGAGGCGATCCTCCTCCTCGGCACGGCCTTCGTGATCCTGCTCGGCCAGACCTACGCGGCCGAGATCCTGACGGGCTGGATCGCGAGGGACAGCGCGTTCGGTGTCCTTCGGCTCGACTCGATCGCCGTCGGCATCACCGAGACCGTCGCGACCGCGGGCATGCGCGCCATCATGATCGGCATCGCCATCGGGGCGGCCGCCACCAGCATCCGGTTCCTCCTCGGCGTCGACCGGGGCTATCTCGCCAAGAACTGACGGGAGCTTCGCATGACGACCGACCGTGACCCCGACATCGGCTGGCTGAGGCGCCTCCTGATCGCCGCCGGCGGCCTCGACCGCCGCTGGACCTTCCTCGCGATGGGACTCGCGATCGCGGTGCCCATCCTGTTCGAGCTCCAGTTCCCCGAAAGCCCCAAGCCGATGGCGCGCGCCGCCTTCGACGCGATCGAGGCGCTGCCGCCTGGCTCGCGCGTCGTGCTCTCCTTCGACTACGACCCGGCGAGCGAGGGCGAGCTGCAGCCGATGGCGAACGCGGTCGTCCACCACTGCGCGGCGCGCGGGCACCGCATGGTCTTCATGGCGCTCTGGCCGCTCGGCAAGCAGAAGGCCGACGAGACCATCAAGAAGATCCTCCTTCCCGACCGGCCCGGCCTCGTCTACGGCACCGACTATGTCCAGCTCGGCTTCATGGCCGGCAACGAGGTCGTCATCAAGGGCCTGACCGGAGGCGTCGAGAAGGTGTTCCCGACCGATGCCGCAGGCACGCCGCTCGCGAAGCTGCCGCTCGTCGCCGACATGAAGGACCTGCAGGATGCCGACCTGATCGTCTCGATCTCCGCCGGCTACCCCGGCGCGAAGGAGTGGGTCCAGTACGCGAAGAGCACCTATCCCGACGCCTACACGCTCGTCGCCGGTTCGACGGGCGTCCAGTCGAACCAGCTCTTCCCGTACTACCCGAACCAGATGGAAGGCATGCTCGCGGCGGTCAAGGGTGCGGCCGGCTACGAGATGCTCGTGGTCGAGGCGCATCCGCCCGCGTCGGCCCCCGACCGCCTCGCCGAGGGCCGCCGCCGCATGGGCCCGCAGTTCGTGGCGCACCTCCTGATGGTCGGGCTCATCCTCCTCGGCAACCTCTCGATGCTCGCCTCCCGCGGAACCAAGGGAGGCCCGCGATGAACGGCTCCTCCGCACGAACCATCGTCCGCGCGGCCTGGATCGTCCTCCTCGTCGGAGCGCTCGCCGGCATCGGCTGGAAGGCGTTCCTGAGCGAAGGCGGCGTGGCCCGGACCCATGTCGAGATCAAGTCGTTCGAGCGCGTGCTCGCCGAGCAGACGCAGCCGGCCGACGGCAACGCCCCCGCGAGCCCGGCCTGGGTCGCGGGCGACGACCCGCGGCTCGCCGACGGCACGCTGAAGCCCGTCGTCGGCCGCGAGCCGATCGCCTGGAAGGAGGAGACGCTCGTCGCCCGCAAGGACTACCGGCAGTGGGTCGAGGAGGGTTCGCCCGGCGGCCGCGTGATCGAGCGAAGCACGGCCGACGAGATCGGCGTGTGGATCGCCGCGCTGCTGACGCTCGCGATCCTCTCGTTCCTCTACCGCGACAATCCGGTCTACAAGGTCGCGGAGAGCCTGCTGGTCGGTGTCTCGGCGGGCTACTGGATGGTGTTCTACTTCTGGTCGGTACTGGTGCCGAAGCTCTTCGCGCCGCTCGCGCCGGACATCGTCCGCGCCCTCGCGATGCCGGAACTGCAGGTGTCGACGACGCCCGGCAGCGACATGCTGATCGCGCTGGTTCCGCTGACGCTCGGCGTGCTGATGCTGTGCCGCCTCCTGCCGCGCGTCGGCTGGATCGCGGTCTGGCCGCTCGCCTTCATCATCGGCACCACCGCCGGCCTCCGGCTGATCTCCTCGGTCGAGGCGGACCTCCTTCCGCAGGCGCTCGACACGATGAAGCCGCTCCTCGTCTTCACCTCCGGCGCCGACGCGCAGGGGAATCCGACGAGCAGCCTCGACCTCCTCGCGTCGATCTCGTCGATCGTCGGGGTGCTCGGCGTGCTGAGCGTGCTGAGCTACTTCTTCTTCTCCTTCGAGCACAAGGGTGCGTTCGGCGCCAGCGCCCGCCTGGGCGTCTGGTTCCTGATGGTGACGCTCGGATCCGCGTTCGGCCTGACCGTGATGGGACGCATCACGCTGCTCTCGCAGCGCTTCGAGTTCCTGTTCAAGGACTGGCTCGACCTGATCCAGTAGCGACGAAATCGCTCCTCCGACGCGGCCCGCCTCGCCCCCCATGGACGAGGCGGGCCGCTCTCCTTCAGCCGCGGTCGCGACGACCGCTCAGCGGCGCCGGCGACGGACGACGCAGCCGGCGACGCCGAGGAGCGCGAGCGCGCCCGGCGCCGGCACCGCGCTTCCCGTGACCGCGAGGTTGTCGAAGCGGATGCTGCCGCTGCCGCTCGTCGCGCCGTCGACGAGGATCCGCAGGCGCAGCGACTCGGTCGGCACCGCAAGCAGCGCCGACAGATCGAACGACTGCAGCTCCCATGCGACGGTGCTCGCGCTGAACTTCTCGACCGCGGTCCAGCCGAGGTTCGACCAGTACTCGATCCGGCTCGTCGCCGCGCCGGTCGACGAGCGTCGGGTCGCGAAGACAAGCGAGAGATCGCCGTAGCCGGCCGTCGGCACCTCGATCACGATGCCCTTGCCGTTCGCGACCGTGCCGATCGCGCAGAGCGAGTCGCCGGCCGCCTCGCCAGCCATCGCGCCGAGCGTCGTACCGGCGAGCATCGCCGCGCCGGACCCGAGGTCCGTGAAGTCGAGCATCCCCGACCCGGTCGTCGGCGGGATCACCGTGCCGAGCGCGGGGTCGATCCCGTTGAAGTTCCACGAGGCGATGAGATCCGCGCGCGCGCCGGAGGCGACGAGCAGCGCGGCCGCCGTCGCGGCAAGCGCCGGCGCCACGCTCCGGAGCCGGTTGGAGGCGAATGAAGACGAACCGATCGCGGCATGGGACATGTCCCACGTCCTTTCCTGGGCCTGCGGCCCGAACACCAATCGCGCATGACAGAGGCCAGTGGTCCACCGTCGGACCCTCAGGCGGACGGGAACATACGGCCTGTCGGACCGGCATCCCGATTTCCGCACGGTTTTTCACGTCGATCCCCGAGGGCCTCCGAACGGCGCCGCTCCGCGCGCGATGAAAGCGCGACCGCGCCATGCCCAACCACCCGATCCGTACGATTCAGCCGCGCCCGCGCGCCAAGGAGATGCACCGATGTCGATGTCCTCGAATGACTGGTTCTGGTCGCAGGGCGGCACCACCATGGGCCCGATCGATCTCGCCGAGATGCAGCGGCTGGTCGCGGGCGGTGCGATCGCGCGGTCGACCTGGGTCTTCGCGCCCGCGCGGGGCGCCTGGGTCGCGGCCGACTCGATCCCCGAGCTCTTCCCTCCGGCCGCACCGGCGCCCGGCGTCGCGCCTCCGCCCGACGCCGCGCCGACGGCGATCTACTGCCGCTTCTGCGGGGCCCGCAACGCCGTCGGCGCCGCGCGCTGCGGCGCGTGCGCGCGCGACCTCTCGGCGACGGGCGGGCAGATGGATCCGAAGGTCGCGAAGGTCGTCTGCCGCGCGTGCGTGCTGGCGACGCCGGTGCTCAGCATCTTCGCCTTCATCGGTCCGGCGATCGTCTGGTCGCTTGGCTCGGCGAACGCCGCGATCGTCGCCGAGTCGAAGCAGGCCATTAACTGCCTGATCACCATCACGATCGCGTTCGTGGTGTCCTTCGTCCTGTCCTTCGTCGTCATCGGCCTGATCGGCTTCCCGCTGATCGTGATCTACTGCATCGTCGTGGGCATCCTCGGTCTCGTGGCCGCGAGCAACGACCGCGAGTTCAAGTACCCGCTCGCGATCCCGTTCCTCCGCTGAACCTTCGCCGTCACCCGTTCGGACAGGCGCCCCACGCGTTGAGCAGCGCGGTCAGGTCGCCGCCGTCGACCGCGCCCGAGCGATCGAAGTCGGGCGCGCCGGGCAGTCCCCAGCGCGAGAGCAGCGCGGCGAGATCGGCGGGTCCGACCACACCGTCGCGGTCGATGTCCTCGGGGCAGGCGAGCCAGCCCGCGCAGTCGGGATAGAGGTGCACGCGATCGGTGGCGGTCAGGCCGGCGGAATCGGTCACGACGAGCTCGACTTCGAAGAAGTAGGTCTCGGCGCCGCAACCGAGCGGCGAGATCACCGTCGTGGTCTCGCACGCAGGATCGACCGGCTCGCTGTGATCGTGGGTGAGAGACCACGACGGTGA
>Ga0315907_10003644_pt1 | contig 17958 bp, 11 predicted proteins | sample LakEriMetagenome_3_FD_203525 | JGI IMG/M metagenome (GOLD analysis project Ga0315907, IMG submission 203525) | Freshwater fungal communities from buoy surface, Lake Erie, Ohio, United States - Buoy 12 MA123 | ecosystem: Environmental > Aquatic > Freshwater > Lake > Lake biofilm | place: USA... | reverse complement strand
AGTATGAAGGAAGATACCCTGGAAGGTTTCAAGGCGGGCGGAGATGATTACATGACTAAACCTTTTAGTATGGAGGAGCTCTTGGCGCGAATCCAGGCAATTTTGAGACGAAGTGCAGCCTTGCCTGATGCGGATGAGGAAGTGCAATTTTCTATTGGCTCCTACACTTTCGATTATCAGAAGCAAAAATTGGCCACGCCCGGTTTTGAGGTAAAACTTACTACCAAGGAAAACGAACTTATGTATCTGCTTTGTAAGAACAAGAATGGAATTATGGAACGCGGTTATGCACTGAAGGCCATCTGGGGCGACGACAACTATTTCAATGGACGTTCAATGGACGTTTACATAGCTAAACTTCGTAAACACTTGAAGAATGATCCGGCGGTGGAAATCATCAACATACACGGGAAAGGATTTAAATTGTTAGCGCCATAGAAATTTGGGGTTACCATGTTTGGCCTAACAGGGAATCTTCTTTTTTTACCAGGAGCTTACAAATAGCATGATGTCTTCTACGGATACTACGCCGTCATTGTTGATGTCGCTACCACCGCAATCCTGAATACATCCATAGAAATTAAGAATATTGGTAAGATCATCGAGGTCCACATCACAATCGTCATCTGTATCTTCCTCTCCAACATAGATGCAATTCCCGTCGTCACAAGTAGCAGAGCTATCGTAGTTACATGCGACAGGGTCGATACATCCCGGCAATACGCAGAACGCAACCCGGCTAAACAAGAGGTCGGTACCATCCACTGAAGGAAGCAAATCGGTAAAAGAATATTGCTCGCCTCCAATTGTATAGGAGTATTGGTTAGACGTTGCGCTTGCTTGTATAGCCTGTCCGTCATCTGTGAGAAAAAATGTTTCTACATATCCAGGTAAGCTGAAGGAATATACAGGGTGTAGCAATGAATCGAGCCGCACAACGAAATTGCCTGCGGTATATGGAAAAATCAACTGATTCACCCCGGGGTCAATATCGATTGAAGTAGTGGTGCTTCCTGAAACAATAAGGTCACCATTTGATGCTATCGCCAACTTGTTGATAGCCGGTAAATCAATGCTTGTGCTGTAAAATGGCGCACACGAAAGGAAGTTGCCTTGAGGGTCCATTTTGACTAAGTGCCCTCCTGAAAAAGGAGCATTGTAGAATTCAGGCCCTGCAATATCGTTGTTGAATTCAACCGAAGAGGAAGCGAAGCGACCGCAAATAAAAATGTTGTCTTCGCCATCGAGTTGAATGGATCGGTTGTCGGTGATGGATGCACTGGTGCCGCCACCCAGCCAATGGTCCCAAATCCTGGTTCCGTCTGAATTGAAAGCCATGATGAAATTCTGATAAGATCCTGGCGCCTCTAATAGTGGAGTAGATTCATCATCCATGATGAGGTATTGCACGAAATCATGACAGATAATAATCTGATTAAGACTATTCACCCGCAATTCCTCGTCGGTATTGATCTCTGTTTCCAGCTCAACCGAGTGAAGTTTATGAACCCAATGAAATTCGCCGGATGGCCCAAGTTGCAGTAAATACATGGCTTGATGAAAATCGGTACTCGCCAGCGTTGCAGTTCCGGGTCCGGAATCAAAATCGGTTGCAGCATTAAATTCTCCGCTTAAGTTGATGTTTCCGAGATGGTCGCACATAATGTTTTGACAAAATTGATCTTGCTGGCCTCCAATAGTCTGCGACCATAGAACCTCATAATTGCTGTCGAGCTTCAAAATGAAGATGTCAAATCCCCCGGCAGAATTGACATTGATGTTACCCGGACCCGGATCAAGATCGATACTTCCTGAAAAGTGTCCTGCAAGAAATAGGTTACCTTCATCATCCATGTCCATGGTCTGAAGATTCATTGTTCCGCTGCCTGTCCAGCCGGTGGCAAAAAGCACGTTTCCGTTTTCGTCCAGGTGCTGCAGAAATCCTTTGTAGTTGTTGCTGCCGGAGATGCTAAATGTTTCTGCGAGCGGGGCAGCGTCGAGCGAATTTTGGAAATTACCTGCATAGATAACCGAACCATCCCCAAGAAGTTGAACCGCTTGGTGGTAAGCACTGCCCGCAGATATTCCCTGCCACAATAAGCTTTGGGCATATGGATGATTGAATTGAATGCAGAGAATTATAAGAGGTACTATTTTTTTCAAATTCTTATCGGTTTTCAGCGTCGAAGGTAAAAAAACATGCTGTAATTGAATGGTTCCTTTTTGGAGATTTGTTAAGCCTTGCCTCGGCAGTAAGATCCCTGCCGGTATTAGGTCGGTTTTCCAAAAAAATAGCGCGTAAGCACACCGAATAAAGGTTTTGGAGATTGCTTTTCCCAAAAAAGTTTTTCTTATGGGATTTCCCGCCTTACTTTCGCGCCCGAAATTTAACCGATTACGATGTCTCAAAACACAGGTAAAGTTGCCCAAATCATCGGTCCGGTAGTGGATATTTCCTTCCCGGCCGGCCACAAACTCCCCAACATTCTTGATGCGCTTGTGATTAAGCGCCCCGGAGGTGATCTCATTCTCGAGTGCCAGCAGCACATCGGTGAGGACACGGTGCGCGCCATCGCGATGGACGCTACCGAAGGCCTTCAGCGTGGTCAGGAAGTGATTGCCACAGGTGCCAGCATAACAATGCCGGTAGGCGATGCCATCAAAGGCCGCCTCTTCAACGTGGTGGGCAATTCCATCGATGGTATGCCTGAAGTTAGTAAGGCGGGTGGTTACTCCATCCACCGTCAGCCTCCCCGTTACGAAGATCTTTCTACATCAACCGAAGTTCTTTTTACCGGAATCAAGGTTATCGACTTGATCGAGCCTTATGCAAAGGGTGGTAAAATTGGATTGTTCGGTGGTGCCGGTGTTGGTAAAACCGTATTGATCCAGGAATTGATTAACAACATTGCGAAGGCTTATGATGGTCTTTCCGTGTTTGCAGGCGTGGGTGAACGTACCCGTGAAGGAAACGACTTGTTGCGTGAAATGATCGAAGCCGGTATCATCAAATACGGCGAAGAATTCATGCACGGCATGGAGAAGGGAGACTGGGACGTAAGTAAAGTGGATCCTAAAGAACTCGAGAAGTCGCAGGCCACCTTCGTATTCGGACAAATGAATGAGCCACCCGGAGCACGCGCTCGTGTAGCCCTTTCAGGTCTTACTGTAGCAGAATATTTCCGTGATGGCGATGAAAAGTCAGGCGGCCGTGATATCCTTTTCTTTATCGACAACATCTTCCGTTTCACACAGGCAGGTTCTGAAGTATCGGCTCTCTTGGGTCGTATGCCTTCTGCGGTGGGTTACCAGCCTACGCTGGCTACGGAAATGGGTCTTATGCAAGAGCGTATTACTTCCACCAAGCGTGGTTCTATCACGTCTGTGCAGGCGGTATATGTACCCGCCGATGACTTGACTGACCCGGCTCCTGCTACGACCTTCGCTCACTTGGATGCTACGACGGTATTGAGCCGTAAGATTGCTGAATTGGGTATCTATCCTTCAGTGGATCCTTTGGATTCTACTTCACGAATTCTGACACCACAAATTGTAGGTGAAGAGCATTATCGCTGCGCACAGCGTGTGAAGTTGATTCTTCAGCGCTACAAGGAATTGCAAGATATCATTGCCATTCTCGGTATGGATGAATTGTCGGAAGAGGATAAATTGTCTGTATTCCGCGCCCGTAAAGTGCAGCGCTTCTTGTCACAGCCTTTCCACGTGGCCGAGCAGTTCACCGGTATTAAGGGAACGCTCGTTCCAATCGAAGATACCATTAAGGGCTTTAACATGATTCTGGATGGACATTGTGACGATATTCCTGAATCTGCTTTCAACTTGAAGGGTACTATCGAAGAGGCTATTGAGGCCGGTAAGAAAATGTTGGCTGAAGCAGCAGCCCGTTAATTCTGAAATATCAGAACCATGAAAGTTGAAATCATTACCCCTGAAGCAACCCTCTTTGAAGGAGATGGAAGCTTTGTATTCCTGCCCGGAAGCGATGGAAGCCTAGGTGTTTTAAACAATCACGCGCCCCTTATCTCTTCCTTGAAAAAAGGAACCGTGCGTGTGAAGGACAATGCCGGAAAGGAACATCGCTTTGATGTAAAGGGAGGAACTGTAGAGGTATTCAATAACAAGGTAACAATTTTGGCAGAATAAGCCAATTGTGGGATAATGAATTGAGAGGGCTGAGCAATCAGCCCTTTTTCGTTGAATATCAACGGAATAAAATTTTTGCGTGGGTGTATCCTAATGACTGCTTTTCAAGTATAAAGCCTTTGAAATGAAACCTTCGAAGCGTTCGATACCTCCCGGACGCAACGTTTCTGCACTTGAATAGTCTAATAATTCATACATTTGGGTCCATTGCTGGACTATCTGAAAACACTCGAATCATGAGATTTCTCGGGATTCTGTTCTTATTTGCTTCTCTAAATCTTCGCCCGCTGACTGCCGGTGCCCAGCTCCCTGCTGCAGGTACTTCCTTTTGGTTTGGATTTATGGTAAATGACGAAGATGGACCTGATGATGAGTTGTTGGTTACCATTTCCTCGCAGTTTGCTACTTCTGGAGTCATTGAAATACCCGGACAAGGCTGGAGTCAGAATTTTTATGTGGATGCACAGTCAAGCGTTCAAGTAGCTATTCCGGATAATATCGCCGAGATAGAAACAGATCAATTCATAGAAGATAGGGCTGTACACATTGAAAGCGGTCAGCCCGTAACAGTTCAGGCATTGAGTTATGCGCAGAGCAGTGCTGATGCGACACGTATACTGCCCGAATCACTGATTGGCACTAAATATATTGCCGTCTCTTATCCTGGTTTGGCCGATGATGGCTCTGAATTACTGATTGTTGCCACGCAGGATGGAACCGAAATTCAGGTTACTCCGTCTTCGACTACCGGTGCCGGAAGTGCTGCCGGAGTTCCTTTTATGTTGCAACTTGATAGGGGAGAGTGCTATCGCATTGTAGCATCGGGAACCAATGACTTGTCAGGGACAGAGATTGTTGCTACAGCGGCAAGCGGAAAATGCCGCCCGTTTGCAGTTTTTGCAGGCGCCGGGTGTGCTAATGTGCCTTCCAATTGTTTTTTGGCATGTGATCATTTGTATGAGCAATTGTATGATTTGGAAAAATGGGGCACACAATACGTCATTACACCATTTGGATTTGATATAAGCACCGACTATGCATCTATAGCCGAGCCTCGCTATACTTATCGAATAATCGCTGCTCAAAATGGAACGGCTGTGACTATAGATAATGTGACTGCAGTTTCGCTTCAGGCAGGCGAGTATATCGAGTATAACGGCGAAACGGATTCGCATTGTATTGTGTCGAATAAACCGATTTCAGTTGTGCAATACATGCAGGGAATTTCATGCGGCGGAAATGGTGATCCCGCCATGGTAGTTCTAGACCCCGTGAGTAATAGTGCGACGGTGGCGCATTTGTATATAGAAGACACGTCGGTACTCAATGCCCATTTCGTTAACCTCGTTGTAACGCCGCAGGCCTTGGGAACAATTAGGCTCGATGGTGTATTGGTTCCTGTGGGACAATTTTCAGCTATTGGCGCCTGTGATGAGCACTGGACATGCACACTGGAATTATCCGGTGGTGATCACACTATTGAATGTGCTTCGGGTTTTTCAGGAATCGTTTACGGAATAGCTAATGACGGCAATATCACAACTAGTTATTTATCTAGCCTGGCAGTGGATGTGACTGAGCCGGAAATTGATTGGGAACAAACTATTTGCTCATCCTCAGATGTTGATTTGCTTGTGCCACCTAATTACAGCTCGCCGCTTTGGTATTACGCGAATGATGCATCCTCCATATTATCAAGCGAAATGCTACTCACCATTTCTGCACCCATTCAGAATGCGGCGTATGAACTAAGGGCTATTGATGACCTTTCAGGGTGTGTGGATACTTTTTATTACAGTGTTGAGTCACCGGATCCAATACCGGTTTCCATTATCCAAGATCAGATAAGTGTGTGTTCTTTTGAATCGGTAACGCTTTCTGCAGTTACAACACAGCCGAATGCGGTTTTCAACTATGTGTGGAATCCGGAAGGCGAAATGATTAATAATGACCCGTCTAGAATAGCCGTTCAGGCCGAGGAAAACGTTGAGTATACTGTTACGCTATCGACCCCGTCGGGCTGTGCGACGACTTCAGTTTCAACAACCGTCGTCATTACTCAGGGCGACGTTGCACGCTTCGAAGTGCTGGAAGATACACATGCTATTTGTGCCGGTGAGTCGGTCGAATTAGCAGTAGAGATAGAACAGGTCATCTGGCGTGACAATTTTGATCCTGCTATTTCTTGGGGTGACTGGGAAGCTATCAACGGTGGTGATGAAAGTAACGTTTGTGGAACGGTTACCGGAAATGGACTTTATTTCAGTGGTCTATCACCACGTGAGGCAATTACACAGCCGCTCGATTTGAGTGGTGGTGGAACAGTATACTTCTCTCTCAAAATCGCGAATGGAAGTGCCCCTTGTGATGATGCTGAGCCGGGCGACAATGTTGTTCTCTCTTATTCCGTAGCGGGCGGTGCTTGGATTGCGTTACAAACTTTTTATGAATCGGCGTACCCTGATTTTGTTTCTATCCAGGTGCCTCTGCCACCTGCCGCCAGCAACGCCAATACCCGATTGCGTTGGAGGCAGAGCGGTTCCTATACCAGTAATCAAGATGTTTGGGTTCTTGAGAACGCCTACGTAGGCCAGGAAGCAACAGCTTCATTCAATTGTGCATGGATGCCCCAAGCAAGTTTATCATCACCTTTCGGCACACAAGTTCAGGCTTCACCAAGTGTTACAACTTGGTATGAGGTTACCACCATTGATCCTGTAACCGGATGCGACTATATTGACTCCGTCCTGGTCGAGGTCGGTCAACCCTTTAATCTAAGTATGCCTGAAGACATTGTGATATGCTACCCCCAGAATGTACTTCTTTCAGCTACACCGAGTGAGCCTGGTATTTACTCGTATCAATGGACACCAAATCTTGACATGCAGGGAGCGTTTTCATTTAATCCTACAACTAATGTTCAGCAAACTCAAACCTTTACGGCGCAAGCAGTTTCTGAGTTTGGGTGCACAGAACAAGGTGAAATAACAGTAACACTGGGTTCTCTCTTTGGGCTTGAGCTTGCGGCTTCAGATGATTCTCTTTGCGCCGGAGAAGCGGTTGCATTGAATGCATTACTCAGCGGTGAATCGGATGGTGTAGTCTTTCAGTGGAGTGGTGATGCAGCTATTGAGGGAGGAAATTCAGAGCAGGTTGCCTTTGCACCACTCAATGACGTAACCGTTACGTGCCTTGCCGTGCAGGCAGCTTCGGGCTGTGAGGTGGAGCAGCAGTTTACCATTGATGTTACACCGGTGTTTTCAGTTAATACTACACCCGATTTGGTTCAAACCTGTCTGGCCGCGGGCACTCCTGTATCCGGTGAAGCAACGCTGAGCGAATCGTTACAGTGGAGTTGGCTGCCTGCCGATTGGGTCGAACAGCCCGATGCTGCGAATACACAATTGGTGTCAGAGAATTCAGGTATTTTGACTGTGACGGCTACAAGTGCTGCCGGATGCCTTGCTTCTGCTTCTATTGTGTTGGAGGTTTCTCCTCTCATCACGGATTTGGGACCCGACGTGGGCCTCTGTATCGACGAGATACAGACGCTAAGCGTCAATTGGCCATCCGATTATGAGGTCATTTGGAGTAACGGTTCAAGTTCTTCCTCTATTGAAGTGAGTACATCGGGCACCTATTCCGTTTGGGTGCAAGCACCGGATGGATGTACTTCTGAGGATGAAATTAACGTCGAGTTTTTCGATTATCCGGTACCGGAATTGAGCTCGGATACCTCGGCGTGTGTAGGGGAAGAGGTGCGCCTTCAGGCAGGTGATCCCGGTTTGAATTATCTATGGAATACCGGACAGTTATCACGCGAGATATATGTTACTGATCCCGGTATTTATTCGGTTGAAATAAACAACGGGTATTGTTCTTCTTACGATACAACTGAAGTGATTTTTCATCCGTTGCCGGAGCAGCCTTTCTTGCCGGAGTATACTTTTTGCTTCGACGCTAGTGATGAGTCATTTTTCCTTGATGCGGAAAATCCGGGATCGTTTTATGTCTGGACGAATGATTCGTTAGCGCGAGTTTTGATACTGCAGGAGCCAGGCACCTATGGAGTATCTATTACTACTGACAAAGGCTGTGTGGCTGAATTTGAAACCACTGTGAATCAAGAGTGTATTGAAGCGTTGTATGTACCGAATTCATTTACACCAGATGGCGACGGTATAAATGATGCTTGGTTTGTATTTGGAGTGAACATCATAAACTATCACTTACAATTGTATAATAGGATGGGAGAGATGTTCTACGAGAGTTATGACATGTCAAGGCCGTGGTTGGGTCAGCGACGTGAGGGCAATCAATACGTCGAGTCAGAAGTTTATCCATACATCATCCGCTATCAGATAGTAGAAGAAAACGGGGCACTAAGCACTGAGAAAACGGTCAAGGGCTTTGTTACCCTTATTCGTTAATTCTTTTCCCCTTCAATCAATTTATATAATTCATCGAGCTTAGGCTGAAGAATTATTTCGATGCGGCGGTTTTTCGACTTGTCGGCGGCATCTACCGGATAGAACTCACCTCTACCGGCGGCGCTGAGAATTTGCGGTTTAACTGAGCTATTGGCCAATAGTATTTTCACAACTTCAGTCGCACGCAATACACTCAAATCCCAATTATCCTTCGGGTAATTGGGGGAATTTAGCTTGTCGGTATCGGTATGACCCTCTACCATAATCTCCATGTCTGAATCGTTTTCAATTGCCTTTGCCAAATCAATCAAAGCCTTTTTACCCTTTGGATCAACCACCGTGCTGCCGGTTGCAAAAAGGAGTTGTGCTTCCATGCTGACATATACTTTTCCGTCTTTTTCGCTTACTGTTAAGCCCTTGTCTTTAAAGCTAAGTAATGCCGCTTGTACTTTGTTTTTCAGAGCCTCGCTCGCGGCCTGCTGATCAGCTAGTAATTTCTCAAGATCATCCAATCGTTTTTGTTTATCGGCTAATTCAGACGTTGTCTTATCAATGGCTGCTTGTTTTTCGTTTAGATTTTTTTCAAGGTCTTTCAGCATGTCCTCCTTTTTCTGAAGGGATTCCTGCGTCCGGTTAAGTTCTTCAACCAACTTTTTGTTTTCACCGGTGGCCTGAGACAAAAGTTCATTGCTTTTCTTGGACAAGATTTCGTTTAGTTCATTGATTTTGTCGTATTGCGTTTTCAGTTGGCGGTATTCTTTACCGAACTGCATAGTATCTCCCGACAATTCTCGAATTTGGTCGTCCTGTCCATTCACTTTGTTCTGGAGGTCCTTGTTTCCGGCCTCAAGCAATTCGTTTGATTTTTTGAGAGCCTCGAGATCTTTTTCGCAGGTGTTTTTTTTGGTTTCCATCTCAGCGAATTTGCGTTGCGGAACGCAGCTGCTCAGTAAAACGGCTCCTGCCAGTGTGGCTATCAAAATATTCTTCATGGTAGTATGGGTTACATACAAAAATGCACGCTTACGGAGTTGAGACACTTCCGTTAGAATGAATGTTTTTAACCACGCAATGTGCAGTGAATTAAGCTAGCCAAGATTGAACTTCTTCCAGTTGAATTGCCGGAATTTCCAATTTGTTTTTCTTACGATATCCGTTCAGTTGTTGATGCACAGCGGTAGGCTTGCTACTTTTTAATTTCTCAATGGTGTCGTAGCCGGCTTTGATGACGTGCTCGGCCCAGATTTCGGGAATACCAAGCGCCATGTAGTCCTGTGGATTAGGTCCGGCCTGGAATTTTTCAGGTCGCATTTGAGGGAAGAATAGAACCTCCTGAATTGCTTCATTATTGGTCAGAAACATGACCAATCGGTCCACGCCAATTCCCATTCCTGAAGTAGGTGGCATACCATATTCCAATGCTCGGAGAAAATCCTGATCGATAAACATAGCTTCGTCATCGCCACGCTCCTGGAGTTTTAACTGATCTTCGAATCGTTGACGCTGATCGATGGGGTCATTAAGCTCGCTATAAGCGTTGGCGACCTCCTTCCCGTTGATCATGAGTTCAAAACGTTCGGTAAGTTCCGGATTGCTCCGATGGCGCTTACATAAAGGTGACATTTCAACCGGATAATCCATGATGAATGTAGGCTGAATAAAATTGCCTTCGCATTTAGCACCGAAAATTTCATCGATGAGTTTGCCTTTGCCCATGGTTTCATTGACGTCGATACCGATGCTTTTTGCAAATGCAAATAGCTCTTGTTCTGATTTGCCGGTTATGTCGAAACCGGTATATTGATGGATGGCATCGGTCATCGTAATACGATGAAACGATTTCCCGAAGTCGATTGTTCGATCAGCAAATTGTATGGATGTTTTTCCAAGAGCTTCATTGCATACATGACGTATCATGGCCTCTGTGAAATCCATCATCCAATAATAATCCTTGTATGCAACGTAAATTTCCATTACCGTAAACTCCGGGTTGTGAGTGCGGTCCATACCTTCATTGCGGAAGTTGCGACTGAACTCATATACACCTTCAAACCCACCAACAATCAGTCTTTTCAGATAAAGTTCATTTGCAATCCTCAAATACATCGGTACGTCGAGTGCGTTGTGATGGGTAGTGAAAGGGCGCGCGGATGCTCCTCCGGGAATCGCTTGCAAAACAGGAGTGTCTACTTCCAGGTATCCTTGCGCATTGAAAAAATTGCGCATCGCGTTCACGATTTTTGTTCGCGTAATGAAAGTATCGCGAACTTTTTCGTTGACGACTAAGTCGACGTATCGCATCCGATAACGTAACTCAGGATCAGTGAATGCATCATGCACAACACCATCTTTATCGGTTTTCACCACCGGTAGTGGTTTTACAGACTTTGCCAGAAGGACAAATGATTCGACATGCACAGAAATTTCACCCATGCGTGTAGTGAACAACTTTCCGCTCACCCCAACGAAGTCACCGAAGTGAATGAGATGCTTTATTACTTCCTTATAAAGTGTTTTATCCTCGCCCGGACAAATGGAATCGATGCTGATGTATACCTGAACCTTACCGGTTGAATCTTGCAACTGAGCGAAACTCGCCTTTCCCATGTCACGCATGTTGTGCAAACGGCCTGCAATGGTTACCGATTTTCCTTCCTCGTAATTGGAGAGAATATGTTGTGCTGTGGTATTCGTATCGAAAGCCGCGGCCGGAAAAGGATCGATGCCTAGTGCACGCAATTTGTCGAGTGATTCCCGACGGACTATTTCTTCAGGAGAAAGCTGTTGAATCATGCTGCAAATGTAATCTGCCCTGATATCTCATGCCGAGCCTACACAACTGCAAACAATCAACAATTGCTTGGCTTTTATCGAAAGCGATTAAAAGCAAAAGCCCGAAATCTTCGGGCTTTTGTGTACATATTGAATGACCGATTAACGGCGTTCGTATCGATTGTCTTCTACTAGAGCTGCCTCTTTAAAAGAGTTGTAAACGCTATTTGCTGCTTTTTGCTGATAGGTCGCTGATGCGCGCGCTAGATCAGACTCGTAGTTATCGACTGACTCGGCAACAGTAATGTCGGCGCTGCGTTGGATAACATAGATGCCGCCTTTGCCAACAATCGCTTTCGACATTGATCCGGTATTTAATCCGAAGCATGCGCCGACAACAGCGTTTTCAGGCATACTTACTCCGCTGGAAGGGAGGTTCGAATTGCGCATCGAAACGTTCTCTGCTTTTTTCACGTCGCTGCTGATGCGTGATGCAATGTCTGCCAAAGAACCTTCATTCATCATAGCAACATATTTCTCTGCTTTTTTCTCCTTAATGGTTTCTGCTTTCATGGCGTCGTAAACGTTCTCGAAAGTCGGAACACCCTTCTCTTTCACTTCAGTGAGAGCTGCAATGACGTAGTCCTTGCCGATCATCATTGGTTGAGATACTTCACCAAGTTCAGCGCCATATGCCCATCCAACGAGCTCGCCTGCGTCTGCAAGACTAGCAACGGTAGTCGCATTAGGCTTGATGTTTTTGCCGTCTATCAGTTTTGTTCCTCCGTTGAGAGTATCAGCAGCCATTCGGAATGAAGCAGTATCGGCACAATTCAACGAAAATTCTTTCGCAAGTGCGTAGGCGCTTTTCACGGTTTTGCTGCTAGGCTCAATAGCACGGTCAATTTGTGCCACCTTGGTATAAGGGAAGTTTTTACCTGTTACTTCGATGAGGTGCCATCCGAAATCGCTTTCTACAATTTGAAGAGAGCCTACTGCGCCGCCGAAGCATGCATCTTCAAAAGGCTTTACCATCTGTCCGCGACCGAACTTACCGAGGTCACCGCCTTGAGCACCACTTCCCGGATCTTCTGAAAACTGCTTGGCTATTTCAGCGAAATTGTTGCTCTTGGCAATTACACTCTTCAACGAATCGAGTTTCGCTTTGCCTGTTGCCTTGTCCTTGATGAGAATATGGCGAGCTTCCACACTGTTGTTATCGATACCGCGCTTGCTTGATTTTACAAGCAAATAGCGACCATTGTGAGCGAAAGGCCCAACTACGGTTCCCAATGAATCGCTTTTGATACGAGCTTCGATATCAGCAGGGTACATTCCGTCGGTGTAGTTGGCATATGCTTCAATAGGAGCGCCTGCATTGCTCGATGCATAAACAGAGTCGCTTTTTGCAGTGCGGAACTCAGCAGCCAGCTGCACCAAATTGTCGCGCAATGAAGAACTGTCGGTAGGAGTGGCCTGTACCGGGAAGTTCAAATACTTCACGGAACGGCTTGTCTCCTGGCGATACTCGCGGTCATTTTTGTGCTTATTATAGTATGCACGCACATCACTATCCGTCCAGGTAATTGTGCTATCCGGAATTTCAGCGAAAGTCTTCACCACGAAGTCAACATTTACTTTGTCGTTGGCAGCTTTGAATGCCCATTTCGCGTCAATACTATTTGCATAAGCGCCCTTTTTAAGCATGATATCATACTTCTCTTTTTGGCGCTTCTGTTTGATGAGTTTCTTCCAGTTCTCAGCCATCTTGGCATCCATACCATCAAAACTCTTACGAACTTGCTCCTTGAGAGCAGTGCTGTCTTTACCGCCGTAGATAGTTCCTTTTACGAATGGTGAAAGCACTTCACCGAAGGTAATTTCTTCATATTCCTCGTCCGATACTTCTAAACCTAGAGCATCGTATTCATCTTGGTATATGAGGTTCTCCATCAGTTGGTTCCAAGTGTCGTTGGAGAGGCTTTGCTCGTTGCCTTGGTATTGGAAGAGCGGTTCGCGATCCTGCAAGGCGCGTTGCCATTCCTGGGCACTGATAGATTGCCCGTCTATTTCTCCAATTGCCGCATTGCTATTACCAAAAAGCGACATCACCGCGTCGTAAGGGATGAGGAAGGAGAGGAGACCTACACCTACCATTACCAACAACAAACCACGCTGTTGTCGGATTTTTTCAATCATTGCCATAAGTCAGTTAATCTTAAAATTTTGGGTTGCGAATATCGTAAATAGACGGCATACTTCAAGCGGCCGACCTTAAATAATTGACATTCAGTATTTAGAAAATGGATTGACTCTGGAAATGCGCTGAAAATGAGCCAATAAAGAGGAGAAATGCAGTGATCTCAACCGGTTACTGCCGTGTGATTTTCACCAACTCGATGCGAGTTTCACTCACTTTTAGCGGGGTGAAGGTGTATGGACCGTGCGAAATTGACTCAAATTCCTCCGGAATATCACCTCGAAGAAATAGTATAAGCCCACCAAGTGTATCATAGGCCTCTTGATTTTCTGGCAATTCCAGTTGGTACTTCGAGTTGAGGTAATCGATTTCCAAGCGTGCAGAAAAATCGAATGAACCGTCGGCATGGTGTATTTCAGTTGTATCTTCTTTGTCGTGTTCGTCTTCTATTTCCCCGAAAATTTCTTCAACAATGTCCTCCATCGTAATCATGCCGGCGGTTCCACCGAATTCATCAACTACCACAGCGACCTGCTTTTTTTGCTTGATAAAGAGTTCTAGAATCTCATAAGCTTGCATGGGTTCAGGTATGATAGAAATTGGTCGCAGAATATGTTGAATGTGCGCGGGCTTTTTGAATAGCTCGTAGGAATGGACGTATCCAATGATGTGATCGATGCTCTCTCTGAAAACCAAAATTTTGGAGAGACGTGTTTCGATAAAACGCTTTTTGACGTTTTCAATCGAGTCCGTGATTTCAATTGCAACAATTTCATTGCGCGGAATGAGGCAGTCCCGTGCTTTGAGATTCGAAAAATCGAGGGCGTTCTGAAAGATCTGTATTTCGTGATCGATGGCCTTGCTTTGATCGATGTTACCGGTGGCTTGTTCGAGATAGTGGTCCAGATCAATTCTTCCGAATTCGACCTCTTCGTCTTTGATTTCTTTGCGAACAACAAGTCGAATAAATAAATCGGAAATTCCTGTGACAATCCATGCAAACGCATACAAAACCCCATACCAAACCGCTAAGGGTATCGCCATCATGTTTAACCAGCGATTTGGATTGATGCTGAAAATGGCTTTTGGAATGAACTCGGCGAATACCAGCACGATAACAGTCGATAAAATGGTTTGCGTGAGCACAACACCAAATTCGCCAACCGCTATGCTAAACTGTGGGAGTTGCGCAGCAATGGAATGCTCGATTACCTCACCCATATATAGACCATAAACTACAAGTGCAGCATTATTGCCGATGAGCATTGTTGCAATAAATAGTTTGGGCTTATTTATGAAATGACCAATGATGTTGGAAGCGAAAACACCTTGCTTTTTATCGAGCTCAATTTTTAATTTATTGGCCGTGATGAAGGCTATTTCCATTCCGCTTGAAAATGCGGAAGCGAGCAAGGACAAGAATATGATAAGGGGCCAATAGGAATCCATTCCATGCAACGGTCAACTCGGGAATAGTGATCCGGGTTCACCGCAGTACACTCAGCAAATGTAGTGAATGGATTTACTTATTCAGTTTCTGCCGTTGTTGCGCTCGATACGCATGCGCATTTTACGTCGAAACATCCACCAGAAAAAGGAAATTCCCGGGATAAAAAACTTGTTTATTTCATTACGCCATGGCTCAAACGCAAGCAAGGAGTAACAAGCAAAGACAAATGAGGCAATCGTGAAGATCAGCCAAAAGTTTTCAATGATTTTATTTGTTTTCTCCATGAGTGCTGTTTTGATTTTCTTCTACCATAATGTCGCCCGTGGGTTGTATAATTCGGTATCGAGTGAAACTATCATTGCTTTCTAACCCTAGGCCGCGCAGTATGGTACCTCCGGTTAACGTAATGGTTACCTGTTTGTCAGTTACGATTCGAGCGCTGTCTTGCATATAGATGAGCTCCTCGGTCTCCAGTTTTTCACCGGCTTTGTTGGTTAGCACAACCGACCCCCATGCGGTAAGAAGCTTTTTCTTTTCCTCGTATTTTCCGTTGAGTGCACTTATCTGAGCGTCCTGCTTTTCATCTGCATCGAAAAAGATCATAGTAAATCCATTGCTGGCAAGCAAGTAGTCTTCGTCTCCTTCCAAATCGAATTGCTCTAGCAATGTCGCCTCCAGACGAGTTTGTAGTTTGCCTTTTTCTGAAAAGGAATAGGTTGCGTGGTGACTCGTTTGAACCGGGTGCGTGTTTTGGTCCGTTATGGCTCTTACTTGCTCGATGTCATTGCGACAACTCACGAGCCAAGCTGACATTAGTAAAACACCTATGAATTGCTTCAAACTCATTAGTCGTATTTCACTTGTCGGAACCAGCGGTCGAAAGAAGAAGGTGACAGCGAAAAGCCAATCATGAATCCTACATACTTCTCTTCGACCAGATTCGCTTCACGCGTTCCGCGAGTTCCCCATTCAGCACCAAGATGAATTTTGGATTGAGATCGAATAACCGGAATAGTAACTCCGGCCGTTGTTACTTCTTGCTTGATGCGCACGGAGTTGATGACGAGCTCAGTTTGGGCGCTGCGGTATCCTGCCCGATAATATAGCCGATTAAAGAAATTATTATTGACGTCAGTTGTTGGTTTATACTCCATACCAACTGCCCACCCTGAGGATTCTTGAAGTCCCTTATCGAGATTAACGTCTTCAGATATTTCCAAGCGATAGTTTGACCAATCTTGCAGTCTATATTCACCTGCGATCACGAATGTTCCCCATTTTTTATTGAAAAGCTTATAGGCTATTCCAGCCTGAAGTTTTTTCGGAATTTTCAACCTGCCATCAAGGGCATCCAGGAAATGCGCTGTGTCGCGCAAGGCTGTATTGGAAGTGATGCGTAACGAATACAACAGTTCGCTGTATTCGGCGGATAAATCGGCATTCAACGAATAAGAGCAGCCCACTTGAAGGGCGGAACCACCTATTATGCGGTTTTGAGGGTCACGGCGAGTGCTAAGATTCACTTTGTATTGAAGGCCTGCTTCCCAGGCTATGCCTTTTACCCAGAGGTTATGATTTTCGACCGTTGTATAATGTTCTGATTGGCTGAATGCAACTACGTTTTCACGAGTGATATTTCCAAAAATGTAATGCGCATTGACCCCTAATGAAACCTGGTGTAGCCTTTTTCCGGTGCTGTCGCCTGAAGTGATGCCGCCTATGCGAAATAATCTGGAAAATCCCAGTGTAGCCTTATTGATTCCGCCACGGCCCGAATAATTATAGCTGGCAAACAGGGTGTCGCTCAGTGTATCTTTTGCAGAAAAGCGATAATCGACCGAGCTATAGGGTGTCAGACCCATCGCTAATGCCCATTTCGCATTGGGTTTTTTGAAGCCCATGCTCAACTCGTGGATCTGTCCGTTCAGATAACTGGTAGATTCCGCGTTGGTGCTTGCCTTGGAGTTTAGACCTTTCAATGTAGCCTGAAGGTTGGTTACCTCCAGAAATGAATACGAAGCGGGGTTAGCAAGATTGAGAGCTATTGGATCCGAGATAGGCGATGTTATACCCCCCATTCCGTAGTGCGTAACATTTCCCGGATTGTCCAATAAACCGAGACCAAATCGCGAGTAGACAGAGTTCGGATTATACTGGCTATGCAACGGACATAGCGTAAGCATCAATAGAGCGACCGAAATAAGCTTAGCGTATGTTGTTTCGAAGAATTTCATGCAGGCCGATCTGAGTTAATTGAGGTTCGGCAAAAGTCGCACTTTTCAGGTTGTTCTCAAAAAATGAATAATCCCCACCGGTTATCATTACAGTTGGGTTGCTGAATTGCCTGCAGTAGGCTTCAATCATGGAGTCTGTTTCGAGCAGAATGGCAAACTCGATTCCTGATTGAATGGATCCTGCCGTAGAGTCTCCTAACAACGCAGGTTTAATGCTGCCCGCCTCCAGAAGCGGAAGCCGTCCTGTATAGTCGTGTACAGAGCGAAACCTCATTCTACGTCCGGGGGAAATCGATCCACCGCAAAATGCGCCGTCGCAGAGCAGTGAATAGGTAGTGCACGTTCCAAAGTCAATCACCAAAACCTGTTGACCCGGTCTCAGTGCGGTTGCGCCCGCCATATTAGCCAACCGATCATGACCAATGGTCTCCGGGGTGGAATATTGAAGCGCAAAGGGCAAAATTAATTTAGTCGAAACAAGCACACAGGGTTTTGGAAGCATACTAAGTATGCGGTCATTTGAGTATCCATCTCGCACATCGGAAAAGATGGTGTTTTGAATGTTGAAAGTAGATTGGGTCTCTGATAGTCCTTCTGCGAGTTCATCGTCTTTGAATGCCGAGACTTTCACTATTTCCTTGCCGTCGAAAACCGATAGTTTCGTGAACGAGTTGCCTCGATCAATAGCAAGTTGGTATTTCATGGTAT
>Ga0315907_10003642_pt1 | contig 17963 bp, 25 predicted proteins | sample LakEriMetagenome_3_FD_203525 | JGI IMG/M metagenome (GOLD analysis project Ga0315907, IMG submission 203525) | Freshwater fungal communities from buoy surface, Lake Erie, Ohio, United States - Buoy 12 MA123 | ecosystem: Environmental > Aquatic > Freshwater > Lake > Lake biofilm | place: USA... | reverse complement strand
GGCGGCGTTGAGCGCGGCGATCTGCGGGAGGATGGCCTGCAGGCGGACGGCTGCATACTGGGCCATCGGTCGCTTGAGGGGGATGGGCCGACCAGCGAAGGTGAGGTGGTCGGTGTAGGGGTGGTTTGCGTTGGGCATGGTGGTGGAGATTAGCGGTGACGGCGGACGACCTTGGCCTTGACGGGCTCGGGGCCGTTGATGACGCGGTACAGTTCGGGACCGCAGAAGGTGACGACGGCGGTCCAACCGAGGATGGCGAGGACGGAGAGGGCGATGAGGGTCTTCATTGGTGGTGCGTCAATGACCTTGGCGGACTGTTCCGCATTCGTCAAGCACCTTTCCGCAAATACCCTGTGACCCCACTTAAGGGGTCAGGGCAATTCGTGTCCCTCAGGTCATCGAGGCCCGCCATGATCTGCGTACCCCTACCCGACTGGAGTCCACTATGCCCCTAGGGTCGCCTTCGTCAAGGGGCATTAGACCCCTCTGGCTTGCCCTAGGAGGCGTTTTGACGGCGGGAACGGAGGAAGACCGCCACCCCTACCCCTAGGCACCCCACGGCCAAGGCCCAGCCGAGGTCGCGGACTGACCGCAGGGCGAGGGTCGCCGTGCTCATGTTGCGCTCAAGGTCGGCCGAGTCGGACTTCAGGCCTGAGTCCGTCACGATCATGACCAGGGCGTCGGTCGATTGCAACTGGTCGAGGACATACCCGGCGATATAGGCCGAGGAGAAAGCCGAGACTCCTGCGAAGGCGGTCAACAGGGTGACGGCCAAGAGGAGGTTACCGCTTCCGCTTTGCTTTGCTGGCTTTGCCTTTCCCATGGGGTTTGAGTTTGGCGGTGACTGCTCCGACTTCCTTTTCTCCGCGGGCCTTGATGTACCGCATCAGGTAGTCGAGGCATTCGGGGGCCGCGTAACCAGCCGCACCGACCACGGCCATCCGCAGGCCGGGGCTTTGGATATGGTCTTGGATGCCGTACCCGACCAAGGCCGCGGTGATCGCGGCGGCGAGGACACGGCGCACGACCCAGCCGAGGGAGACGGGTTCGGTCGAGAGCAGGAGGCGGGCCGTCATGGCGAGGCCGCCAAGGACTGACGCGACGACGCCGTCCTTGAGTTCCTTCGGGATGTCCTCGGGATTGATGGGCGGGGAAGGGCTCACGAGATGCGGGGAGGCTTGGCGTTCGGGGAGATGAGGACGCGGCGATAGTCCTGCGACCAAAGGACGGCGGCGAGGTCTTTGCCGGCACGGTCGACGTCGGCCTCGGACAGGTGCGGGAAGGTCAGGTGAATCTGCTCGTGGCAGAGCACTTCGAGCTGACGCTTCGCCCCGAGGCGGGGGTCAATCTCGATGAGGTTCTCGCCGATGGTGGCCTGTCCCCATGCACGCTCCTTGCCGAGTTTGCGCCAGATGACCTTCGCGGTCTTATGCTTGCGGCGGCTCATCTTTAGACTTGTTCACGGAATCTTTAACGCGGTCGGCCAGCCACCAGAGCCCAAGTCCGCAGGAAATCACCAGCGTCGCCCCGGCCGCGTATTCAAACCAGGGACTGTCGATGATAAAGGGAACCGATCCGCAGAAGGCGCCGCACAAGAGCAGGGGCAGACCGATACGCGGGCCCATGAAGGCGGTGGTCAACGCACCGACGACGGCGAGGCCGGCACCGACGAGCGTCCAGGTCTGGGCGGAGGCGTCCTTCTTCACGCGCTCGACCTCCTTGGTCAGTTCGACGATGCGGGCATCCTTCAGTTGCGAGACGCGGAGGGCTTCGGCCTGTTGGGCTTCGAGTTTCTCCCAAGCCTTGGTGACCGAGGTGGCGAGTTGCCGACCGAAGGCCATCTGCTTCTGGTAGTCCACTGGGTCGGCCTTGGTAGCCCTAGCCATGGCGAACTGTACGTCCTGCTCTGGGGGCTGGGGCAAATACGACTGGGCGAGGCGGGACTCGGCGACCACCACCTTGGGCTTGTCGGCGTTGCGCTCGATTGCCACTAGGGCCGAGGCTACGCGGTGATCCGTCTTGTCGAGGTCTTTGCCGAGGGACTGGACGACGTCGGGCTTCGTCGGGGCGGGCGGCTGGATAGGCAGGGGCTCCAGCGTGGGCTTAGACTTGCACCCGGTCAGGGCCAGCAAGGCGATGACCAGGAGCAAGCGCATGGCCTTACTTGCCCTTGAGGGCGTCGAGGATGGTCTTGCCCTTGGCTTCGATGGAGTCGGCCTTTGCCTTATGCTTCCTCATCACGAGGAGGCCGGTGACCAGACCGAGGAGGAACGAGACGATTGCGGTAATCATGGTTAGGAAAGTTTGGCGAGGAGCGCGGCGAGCTGGGCCTCCAGTTCGGCGATGCGTTCGGCGTCGGTCTTGACGGGGGTAGGTTCGGCGTAGGCGACCGAGACGAGATACTCGTCGGTCATCTGTTCGTTGCCGTAGACGATGCGTCCGTCCTGACAGGTGATGGACAGGCGGTCTTGGGAGCGAGTCCAGACGAGGCCGTTGTGGTCGGTGAAGGTTGAGGACATGGTTTAGAAGTAGGTGATGATGACTGCGTAGCCGTTGCCACCGTCTCCGCCAGCACCAGAATTGAAGCCGTTGTCGGAAGCACCGCCACCGCCGCCGCCGCCGCCGGGCCATCCTCCGTTGCCGCCAGTTCCTCCGGCTTGGCCGGTTCGATAGAAGCCGCCGCCGCCGCCCGTGCCGCCTCTAAACATTTCGCTTGTGGCAGAAACGCCGTTCGTAGCTTGAACTCCAGTTGAACCGTTACCACCAGCACCACCTGAAATATTGCTAATTAGTCCAGCAACAGTAGTGCTGCTTAGCATAGCCGCACCGGCTCCTCCTGATGCGTTTGTGGTAGAAGATGCAGCCGCACCACCACCACCAGCACCACCTGTTGGCATGATGTATGAAACAGTATAGGTAAGAGCATTTCCTCCACCGCCAGTCGTTCCGTTTGCACCGGCTCCAATCGCAGCACCGTTAAAGTTAGCGTGTGATGTCCTGTTGCCTCCACCCGCACCAGTAGTAGCGGCAATTGCAGGGCCAGATCCATTTGCTCCACCTGGAGCCCTAAATAGAGAAAATGTAGTATTACCTCCGGCGACACCGTTCGTTCCAGCGGAAGTATCTGAAGTAGCCGCTGCTCCTCCCGTTCCTTTTGCTCCGACTACTACTGTTTCGGTACTTCCAAGGTAATCAGGAGAAATTGATACAACTAAAACAGCACCAGCGGAACCGCCACCGCCACCAGCACGGCTTGCAGAAGTGGCATTTCTGCTTCCGCTTGCTCCACCGGCTCCAGCGCCCCAAAGCCAAACTTCAACTCGTTTTGCCCCCGCAGGCTTCTGCCAGCCGCTTGCACCAGAGAAGGTGCCAGAAGAGGTCGGGCCACCGAAGGTCTGGATATTCACGCCGCCACCGCCGCCGCCGCCGGCGTTAGCCAGGACGAAGGCCGTCGTGGCGATCTTGGTCGAGTTGTCACCGACAGCCTGCGTGACTGCGGTCGTTCCGGTCGGCAGGGAAGGAGTTCCCGTGAAGGTAGGACTGTTCAGGTCGGCCTTCGCGGAAAGGTCAACGGTCAGGTTGCCCGACGACACGGCCAGGGGCGACGACACGCTGGTGATGTACGCCGCAGGGATGCCCGTGAATGCCGTCGTTTGGATGGTCGAGTCGGGGAAGACGATGCCCTGGGACGGCTGAATCGTGAACTGGCCGTAGCCCTGCTGGTTGATGGTCAGGGAAGTGGCGCCGAGGTTGGCGACGCTCGTGCCAGAGCCGGGGACATTGACGCCCGCAAAGGTCGGGGTGTCGAGGGAACCTAGGCCGAGATTGGAGCGGGCCGTGGAGGTCGAGGCGACCGAAGCGAGGTTGTCGGCCTTCGACAGGTAGGTGCTGCTCGCGGCGCTGGTCGTGAGGTACGAGCCGAGGGCCGTGGTCACCCACGACTCCGTAGCGTAGCCAGTCAGGGAGGACGAGGTCAGGAAGCCCGAAGGGTTTCCCGACAGAGGGTAGTAGGTCGAGGCCGCAGCCGAGGTCGTGAGGTAAGACGACATCCCGGCGATGGTCTGGTAGGTCGACGCCGCGGTCGCCGAGGTAAGGTAGGGCGTGAGGGCCGAGGACGTGATATAGCCCGCAGGGTTGGTCGTGCTATACTTGCCGTCGAGGGCGGACTGGAGGTCGGTCTGGCTGGAAAGGGTGCCGGTGATGCCGCCCCAAGCCACGCCAGCGGAGTCGGTGGCGTTGACCCAGAGGTTCTGGGCCGAGTCGTACTTGAGCACCTGTCCGTTCGAAACGCTGGTGATCTTGACGTCGTGCAGCTCGTTCAGCTCGTAGCCGTTCTGGACGGCGACCAAGATGATGCCTTGCGTGGGGTGAGCCCGGACGACGATGCCGACATAGACGAGATGCTGCGGGGCCGAGGGCTTCGTGGTCGTCCACGTTCCGGCGGTCGTCGGGGACAGGTAGAGTTGCACCCCTTCGGTAAGCGCCGAGGTGTCGATGTTCTCCAGTTCGCCGCGGACGATGACATAGCCGAAACCGTTGTTCGCGATGGCCGTCTTCGTGAACCCCATCGTCTGGGCTGAGTTCGCGTCGTTGTTAGCCTGGGCCAGCGTGATCAGGGGGCGGTTTCCAGTGGCGCCGGAGATATAGACGATGGAGCCCGCAGGGACGGTTGAGCCGGTCTGGTTGCGGACGTATACCTCGAGGTTCTTGGCGACCGCCGTACCGCCAGCGAGCGCCGCCTGGACAAAGGCCGTGGTCGAGATGGAGGTATCGTTATCCCCGAAGGTCGGGGTCGGCGCGGTCGGGTTGCCGTAGAATGCCGGGGAGGCCAGCGGGGCGAAGCCTTGGTCAAGGACCCAAGTCTGTTGGGCGTATGCAGAAAGGTCGATATTCAGTTCGCCGGAATTGACCGACAAAGGAGTGCCTGCGGCGACGCTGGTGATGTAGTCAGGCGGGGTGCTTACGACTTCCCATGCTCCACTCTGGCGGGCATACTGAGAGCCATCAGAGGGTGCGTCCGTCAGATAGGCCGACAGGTTGAGGGTCGTCCAGTCGGTGTTGTAGTTCGTGCCGTCAATCTTCGTCAGGAACTGACCAGCCGTGCCGCCGACAGGGACTCCCTCGCCGGGTTCGCCCTGCGGGCCTTGGGGGCCAGTGGGGCCGACAGGGCCGGGGACGCCGACGCTGCCGTCCAGCGTGCCGGTGATGATGCCCGAGATGGTGCCCGTAATCGTGGACTGGTCGGCAGCGAATGTGCCCGAGATAGTCCCGAAGGTGCTCTCCGTGGAGGTGATGATCGCGTCGGGCATGGTGCTCAGGCCGTGACGGAGTCGATGACGTTGACGCGGAAGATTTCGGTCCGCGAGATGCTGGACGCGGAGAAGGCGAACTTGATGTCCCAGCGCCCGCCGCCGATGGCCCAGGAGGACGTGTCGCCAGTGTAGGCCACCGTGAAGGACAGGCCGTCTCCCGCCTTGGTCACGGTCAGGGGGTACTGGTTGAACTGCTTGTCCTCGAAGGTCGAGGTGATGGTCGTCGTCAGGAGGTTGGCCGGACCAGACGCACCCGGCGTCCAAGTGAAGACGCAGGCGAAGGAGTTACCCCTCGAGATGGTTACGGTGTTGGAACAGCTCATCGGGTCTAACCTTGCCCCGATTGGAAGGGGGGGCGTTTAGGCGATATTCTCGAACCACTCGAAGTCCGTGACCGGGCTTGTCCCCCCTGTCCCAGCCGATTGACCTAGGTCAAAAGCGTCGATGATGAGGGTGAAGGCGCTCGTGCTCGTCTGCACCGTATTGCCGACCATGTCGGCGGGGTAAGGGTCGACGAAGCCGCCGGCAATGAAGTAGTCCTCGATGGGGGCGGTGTTCTCGAAGAAGTAAATCTCAGGGCCGGCCTGGGCTACGTTGCCGCGGATCAGGCCGTTGCCTTCTATGGTCTTGAGGAAGTAAGCCCCAGCCGGGTACTCCTGATTATGGTCGGCCAGCACAGCGGTGACAGGCGTGGCATCGGTATTGACGACGACACGGCGCACCGAGCACCATGTCGAGGTCGTACTGTCTTCTCCAATGATGTAGCCCATCAGATGCGGGCGTAGTAGTATTTGGCCGTCGTCGTGCCCAGCTTGATGCGGTCAGCCCAGAGGGAACTGCTTACATACTGGTAAAGCGCGCCGGTGGTCGGTGCGGTGGCCGAGTCCATGTCGAACTTCGCAATCAGGATATAACCATAGGTATCAGAGTCAGTTAGTTCTACGTCTGACGAGATGACCTTAGGGTATCCGGCGTTTGATACGCTAGTGTCAGGATATGCGTAAGGTGAAGTCGTTTCAGCTCCTGAGCGAAGGTAAATCCAAGACTCCTTGGTCGATGTGTTGATAGACAATTGACCAGTCGGAGGCGTCGGGACACCAGACGTAGTTTTGTCAAGTAGCACTTCTACACCCGAGATGATGTCGTCGATTTCTGGAACGAGATTATTAATTGTTCCAGAGACGATTTGATAGCGGAAGTTAGAGCCGACTGGCCCGACAGCTAAAACCTTGAAGGGATGATTGTTTTTCTGACCGTCTGGACTCGGAAAAGGGTCAGAGGTGTCCAGGGTGAAGCCCTTGCTGGACGAGTCGAAGGTGTAGCCGACTCCGGGTTGGATTTTCATCAGGTTGTGACCGCGTAGACTGCGGCGACGTAGCCCTCACGGTTGAAGCGCAGCTCGTACTGGACCTTGTAGAGCAGGCCGAAGTCCTCGAAGGAAACTTGGGCGAGGAGGAGCTGGTTCTTGCCACTGATCGTAAATGCAGTGCCCATGTAGGTAGGCACAAGGCTCTTGGAAGCAAAAGTGCCATTCCCTGATGTCTTTCCGACCGAGCTCCGAAGGTTATTAACAAGGGCCGAAGAGGAAGTATAGAAGACCCCAGAGATTGAGCACTGCGGGGCTAGGTAGTTCGTTTTGCCATAGAAGTCCTTAAACTCAGATTTCTTGAAGCCTAGGAACTTGCGGCCAGTCACTGCCTCGAAGGTAGCGCCGTTGTTGCCCTGGTACTCGTTTCCGTTAGGCCCTGTTACCGTAGTATAAGCAGGGGTAGCCAGTGAGCCAGTGCCGACGCCAGCGATGGGCGTACCAGTAAAACCGCCTGCGCTATATAGTTCGAAGAAGTTCGGGTGGGTCGTGATGCTCTCCGACGTCAGGCCCTGTGAGCCGGTGATCTGCGGGTCTGTGGACGAAGCCCCGCCGTCGATGCCGACATAATCCACCGTGAGCGTGGCGATGCCGAGAGCGTCGTAGGTGATGCTGTATCGGTGGGCGTTGCAATTGGCGTTGATAGGACAGGTCGAACCGCGGTTGACGACTGAATTAAGGGCGGCGCTCTTGTCAGCCTTCCAGACGACCGTGGCCGTCAGCAGGCCGTAGCCGTCGTCGGAAATCTTAGCCCCAGGCTGTTGGACCGGGGAGGTCAGGGCGTTGCCTTGCTTTACGATAGCCATAAATTATCGGCCCATCAGTAGGGCTGCGCGGGAGGGCGTGGAGTTCATCCAGGAGGTCGCACCCGGGTCGCCTGCGATCTTCTCAAGCAGGGCGTTCGTCTTCTTTGCTTCTTCGAGCTGGGCGTTCATCGCCTCGATGACAGGGTTCGGGCCTACGCCGACGACGTTGGAAAAGCCTTCAGGGCCTTTGAAGTCGGCGGGCTTGGCTTTCTTGGCGGCCTCGGCAGCGGCGGCGGCGGCCTCAGCGGCAGGGTCGCGAGGGTTCTTTGCCTCGAACCGTTCCATCGCCGCCTGCTGGACAAAGTTGTAACCGAAGCCCTTACCGATGCCCAGTTCGCCCATGAGCGCGGCGAAGAAGCTGACAGGCTTGTTGAGCAGGAAGTCCATCTGGTTCTTGTCCACGAACCGTCCGGCGCTCTCAGCCCTGCCAGCGGCTGTCTGGTTCTGGTAGTCTTCCGCGTCCTGCTGGGCCTTGATGAAACGGGCCATCCGCGTCTCGCGGGCGTCGGCCAGTTTGTTCTCCCCGCTGGCGATGTCCTCGAAACCCTTGCGGGCGATTTCCCTAGACTTCTGGATGGAGGCTTCGATTTCCCCCATGATCTTGTTGATGATGACCAGCGGGGCGGCGAAGGAAAACACGGCGTCCTTGAAAGCCGTCGAGAACTTCTTCTGGATGTCCTCGAGTTGCTTGCCGAAGGATACGGTCGCCTCCTTAGCCTTGTCCATGGCCTTCGGTACGTCCGAAGTCGTCTTGATGTTAAGCTCCAGGGATTGTGCCATCGGGTGTCTTTTCCTTTGCAGGATTGGAAGCAGACGCGGCGGCCTGCTCCTTGGCCTCTTCCTCCGCCATGAAGGCTTCCTCCTGGGGCGACATGATCGCCACGTCCGCCCCCTTGCGGATTGCCAGGGCGGAGTTCAGCCAGATGGCTTGGCACTCCGGCATTTCCCACGCTCGCTTCTCGTCAATGCCTGAGGCGATGAGGTTCGCCACGATGGACAGCGGCCAAGGCACGCCCTTGTCCCCGCCCCCTGACTTCTTCGTCTGCTCCCAGAACTTCGGCCAGTCCTGGACAAGGATGTACCCGGCAAAGGCCGCCAGCATGGCCTCGAACCTTTTGGGGTCGCGGCAAAGTGAAGCCACGCGTAACTGGTCGACCCAGCCCATGCGACCTCCTAGCGGTTCCTCGGCGCAGACCTGACAGGCGAACAGCAGGTCGCCGGGAGTGATAGGCCGCGAGCCTGTCACCAGCGGAGAGTCGAAGGCCATCAGACGCACCCGGTACTTGAGGCACCACGGATACATAGTTCGACCCAGCAACCGAAAAGGCGCCGGGTCGATGTATGCGTCTAAGAAGCGGCGGTCCACTTCCTTGATGCTACCCCCTTTGCAGGGAAGTCAATTAGGCAGGCGTGATGCCTTCGTAATCAATCGCCGTGATCGTGACGGCGGTGAACCCCTTGTTGGAGCCCTTGTCGTCAATCTTGGTGATCGTGCCGACGAAGGACGCAGAGGCCGAGCCAGCCGGGTAGGCCGAAAGGGTGTTCACCGTGAAGCTGAGGGCGGCGCCGAGGACAGGCATCGAGGTCGTCTTGGCGATGCCTTCGATGGTGATTTCAGACTTACGGTCGTCCAAGCGATGGGTCTTGGTCAGGCCCGTCTCGTCAACGACAGTCACGTCCGCGTTGAAGGAGGACGAGAGGCTGTAGCTCTGCACGAAGAGGTTAGAGACAGTGCCTGCGACTCCGTAGATGCAGGTCGTTCCGTTAGAGATGGCGGCCATTTGATTATGCAGGGTTTGGAAGGTTAAGCGGCAGGCAGGACCACCAGCACGTCAAAGGAGAAAGCCGTCGCCCAGGAGCGTTCGTCGATGCCCTCGTCTTCCGACCCGATCGTGACGTCATAGCAGGACGCGTCGGTGCTGGCCGTGAAGGCCGCCTTGATGCTGGTCAGGTCACGCATATTGCCGGACAGGGCGGCGCAGCGGGCACGGTGGTCGGCTAGGGTCGTGTCGTCGGCGTTGGAGAAAAGGGTGATGCGGACGGAGCAGGAATAGTTGCCCTCGCCTTCGGGGAGGTCGGCAGGAGCCCGGGCTGACTCGCAGAGCACGATGGCCTTGGGCAAGGTCTGGGTCGCGGCGCTGTCCCCGGTCAGGAAGGTGACGGTGGTCAGCCCAGTCTGGGTTGATAGGTAAGTGGCGAGGGTAGACTCGCAGATATGCCTGATAGATTTCGTGCCCATAAAGTTTTAACGGATCGTGCCGTTGTTGAAGTTGTTAGCGTCTCGCTTTAGAAGTTGGTCCATGTCTCGGCTCATTCGAAGAATGGCAGCCGTATACATCAGGCCCTCAACGTTGTTCTTGGTGGCCTTTTCTCCAGCGTTTCCGATGGCGTTGCCGAAGCGGATGCTGACCGCTGAAGGGCTTGTGTAGACGTTATGGATGGCGTTGCCAGGGAACTTCTTGACGTATCCCGCCACGCCTTTGCGGCCGAAGTTCTGTTCTAGCCCTTTTTTCTTCGGTTTAGGCAGCGCCTGCATGACATTCCACCAGCCAGCCTTCAGCTTGCCGACAAGGTTCTGTTGTTGTTTGATGTATGCGTTTAGTTCGGACTTAGAACCAACCAAGAAGCGACCAAGATAGTCACCTTGGTTCTTTATGATCTTAGTCTTTCCTTGGCGGCTTGTGTATTTGTATCGACGATGCACAGGCGCCAAATCTTGGACAACGTTGTTGCCCATCTTGACCGAACTAGTGTTGAAGAAGTTCTGAGCCTTCTGATAGGCACGCAAAACGTCAGAGTCTCGAACAATCTTTGTTGCCACGTTGCTGTCAAAAATGATGCCGGACTCCCTGGCAGCCTTGTGGGCCAGACTAAAGTCATTGAACTGACGAAGCCTAGCAGAAGATGCCAAGCGATTAAGGTGCATAGCGCCGGCCACCTTAGTCTTATCATTAACGGCGACAAAGAGGGTATTGAGGTCACGAGCTACAGCGCGCTTTCCGACGAGCTCGGCCTGCTTAGTCTCACCCTTTCCGCCACCGTCAGCGTATGGAGGAGTAAAAGTGATAGCGTCGCGGCACATCAGGGCCGCTTCGCGGAGGGAGGCATACTCAATTGTATATCCGACCTCTTTGGCGAACATGGTCAGGACCGCGTTAAAGTCCCGGACGTTGTTGTGTACCATGCCCATGGCGGGCTATTGGTTGTCGTCGATGACGACGAGCGTGATCCATGCCGACCCAGGCTTGTAGGTCTGGGTCGTGATGCGGACGGTCTTCCCGCCGGCCACGATCTTCTTGCCTTGGGCGAGGGAGGCGATGGGGGCACCCGATGAGATGATGGCCGCCGATGCCCCAATAGACCCGTCTGGGAGGCTCCAGGAGGCCGTTACAGCGGGGAGCCTGACCGAGTACTGGGTCCGCTCCATATACCCCCCTGCTTCGAGCACCGTGGCGACCGCAGGGTCGGAGATGAGGCACTTGAAGGTGATGGCCCCGGAGTTGGCCGACCCGGCCACGCCGAAATCCGCGATCATCTCCTTCGCGTCAGCCAGAAACTCAGAGTAAAGGCTCATCTGTATTTGCCCGATTTGGTAGGACACAAAAAAAGACCCCCATTTCTGGGGGCCTTGTCTGTTGCCTTGCGGCAGCTGATTAGGCCGTGGTGAGGCGGTTAAGCGAGGTCGCGCGACCGACAGCGGCACCGAAGAGCAGCGTGGCGGTGACGTTGTAGTAGCCGGACTGCTCCTGGCCCATGAGGACCTGGACGCCAAGGCCGGTGTCGGCATCGACAGCGTTGGCGACTTCGAAGCCCGGGATTTCGGACATCGGCAAGGCGCTGGCCACCGCGATGGCATCGGCGCCACACGAAAAACCAGCCAGGCTTTCGCCGTTGGCAGGGAGGCTGTTCCACTGGTAGACCGAGGCACCAGCGAGCGTGCCGATCTGGCCGGAGGTCAGGATGCCGGCACCGAGAACGGAGTTGCCGATGATGGTCGCGTCGGCGAGGAGGCCGTTGGCGTAGGTCGGGTTCAGGATGAACGCGCGGGGCTCAGCGGCCTTGGCGGCGTCGAGCACGCCCTTGGAGGCGACGACTTCAGCGTAGGTCAGGCCAGCGCCGGTGTTCGTGCCGGAAGCGAAGTTCGCGGCGGTGATGAGGGCGCCGATTTCGGCGAGGCACTTTTCGGCGAGCGCGTTGGCGGCGGTCGGGACGAAGGCGTTCGAGAGGAACTGGGCGCCGTACATCTTCACGTCGAGGGGCGAGAAGCGGGACGAAACCTTGAAGTGCTTCAGGGTGACGTTCGCGGCGGTGATGGTCGCGTCGTCCTGGGTGAGGTATCCGCCGGTCGAGAACTCGGTGGCGGTGGAGGTACCGATCAGGGGGACCTGAACGGTCTTGCCGGCACCAGACTCAGCGGCGGTGAAGACGCTGGAGAAGGCGCGGAGGGCGGGGAGCTTGCCCTTCAGCGAAGCGATGACGCTTTCGGCGAGGATACTGGGCGCAGCAACGATGGAATTAGCCATTTTTGTGTGTTATTAGGGGGTTATGAGGGTGAGGAAAATTAGAGAGCCGCCTTGATGATGGCGTGCTTGTGAGCGGCGAAGTATTCGTTGCGCTCCTTGCTGCCGACGGGCAGGGCCATGAAGGTGGCGAGGTGGTCGACGGCTTCGGCGGTCGGCTTCGCGTCCGCAGGGCTGATTTCGACCGGGGCCACGCCGACGGACGCCACGATCTTCGCGGCTTCCTTGGAGGCGCTGACCTTGGAGGCCTCGAGGGAGGCGACCATCTGCTTCAGACCTTCGACTTCCTTGGCGGCCACTTCGAGGGCGGCGACCAGTTCGGCGACCTTGGCGTCCTTTTCCGAAACGGACACCTTGAGGGCTTCCAGTTCGGAAGCGGCGCCCACGGTGAGTTTTTCGACGGTGGCACGGAGGTCGTCGCGCTCGGCGGTGACGCCCGAGATGGCGGCGGTGGCTTCGAGAAGCTGTTCTTCGATGGTCATCTTGATGTTGCGGAAATTGGAATTAGCGGAGGCTTCGCGGTCCAGCTGCTCGACCTTGCGTTCAGCCCATTCGGCGGTCCGCATGATGTCGCCGGAGGTCGGCCCGCCCCACAAGGCCCACGCCACGGCGCCGGCTCCAGGGAAGTCCTCGTTGTCGGGTTTGTTGCGGGGAGCGTCCATGTCGGGCTCATGCCGACGGAACCACGGACCCATGCGGCGGAGCTTGTCTTCGGAGACGGAACCGTCCGCCATCTCGCGGGCTTCGCGTAAGGTCTTGTCCGTGACGCCGTCGCCGGACTTGCCCTCGGCGTGCCACTCAAGGCCGCGTCGGGCTGCGGACTGAACGTAGTCAGGGACGTCGATAGCCATCAGAACGAACGCAGGGCGTCGTTGAAGGAGTCGGCCAGACCAGTGACCAAGCCCTGGGCGGCGGCCTGCTTGCCTGAGAAGACCTGACCTTCCATGGCTTCGGCCTTCACCATCTTGCGCTTCATGTTCACGGCTTCCTTGAACTCGGCGTGGATCGTGTCGACGCCGGCCTGAAGGTTGCCCATCTGGTTCTCGTCGAGGCTCGTGCCTTCGATCCCAGCGCCTTTGAACTTGCCGGACTTGATGACGACCATCTTGATGCCAGCCATCTCGGCGGCCTTGGAGTAGTCGGGGATTGCCATGTAGACGCCGATGGAGCCGACGGTGGACGAGGGCGAGGCGACGACGCGGTCGGCAGCCGAACCAATCCAGTAGGCGGCGGAGGCCATCTCGGAGTCCGTGTAGGCAAGGGTAGGCTTGCTCAGGTTGCGGACCTTGTTGGCGAGTTCTTCCACGCCAGTCACCGTGCCGCCAGGAGAGGAGATTTGCAGGGCGACCTTCTCGACCGCAGGATCGGAGGCGAAGGCGTCGATGGCGGCGGACACGTCGTTAACGTCCACTGCGCCCATCATCTTCTCCAGGGGCGAGAGGCCTTTGCCGATGACGCCCACGATGGGGACAATGCCCACGCCGTCGACGACGTAGGGAGCCGGAGCCTGCCCGAACAATTGGGCGAGCATATCCGTGAAGCCGAACTTCTCGGCGAGGACAGCGTGGTCCTTGGCCTTGGTCGGGTCGATGAGGAGGGGCTCGCGGCCCGACAGTCCGTTGGTGAGGAAACGCATGGGGAAATTAGGAATTGGGTTCGTCGAGCTCTTCGGGTTCTTCCTGATCGGCGGGCTCGTCTTCGCCTTCGGACTCGTCCTCGATTTCCATCTCCGCCGGCTGGACCGTGCCAACAGGCGTATTGGTCGGACGGAAGAGCAGCTCGAAGGGGATGCCGTATTCGGACGCGAGTTCCTTGATGTGCGCCATGTCGGCGGCTCGCTTCTGCATCTCGGAGCGGAAGTCCAAGCCACGCTGGGCGTAGAGTTCGGACATGGAGAGGAGGCCCATTTCGACGTCGGCACGGTCGTTGGCGGCTTCGCGGCCAGCGTCGACGGTGACGGACTTCGGGGTCGTCCAAGAGACTTCGTTCCACATCGGGTCGTCAGGGAGTTCGCCGGCGGCGATGCCCTGTCCGATGATGTAGCCCCAAGTCGGGACGCAGAAGTTCTCGATGATGATGGTCTGGTACTTGCCGAAGACGCGGCCAGCCTTGGCCGTGATCAGGCGGACGGTCGCACCGCCCAGTTTCGAGGAGTCACCGACGAACTCGTAAGGCAGGACGCCTTGGGAAATATCTCGCTCGAGAGCCGCAAGAAACCCGGTAAAGGTAGCATTGGGGCGGGCACTCTGGAAACTGGACATGGACTCCCCGGGAGAGAGAGTAATCAATTTTCCGCCCATCGTGTTGGCGAGGTTGGCGTAAGAGCCGTTAGCCACGGCGCCGAGTTCGGCAGCCATGTCGCCGTCGAGCACGCCGCCTTCCTTGCTGATGATGCGGGTGATGTCGCCGTTGTCCTTCACGGCCTGCTTCTCGAGGGCGAGGATTTCCATCTCGTCCTGGATGCTGTTGATGCTGTGCTGGAGCAGGGGCACGCCGCGCGCGCCGCTCGCGTACTCCTGGTCGACGACCATCATCATGGACTGGGCCAAGATTTGGCGGGACGAGCCGTCGGAGCGGTAGACGTTGACGGCGATGTATTCTCCATACGGACCGAACTGGATGCCGTCGTGCATACCTTCGGGCACCTTGCCCTCCAGAGGGTCGCCGACGCGGTGGGCTTCCATCAGCTGGATCTTAGGTTCGCCGGCGCCGTTACGCACCTTGGCCGCGAAGGAGTCGCCGTCACGGATCATGCCGCGAAGCAGGATGGACTGGGCCTGATAGAACGAGAAGCGGTTCGTGATGTCGATGCGCTTGGCCTTCTCCGCGAAGTAGGCTTCATAACGCTGCTGCATCTCCGGGGTGCTCGCGTGGGACTGGGGTTTAATCCCATCGCCCACCGTGTAGAGGCACATATCCGCGAGGATTTGCTTGAACAGGCCCGAGTTGCGTTCCGCCCAGCGGCACTTGCGGACCATCGTAAGCCGGTCATACGGCGTCAGGTCACGGCGAAGGTCACGCGGTTCGGCTCCGTAGGCCGCACGGCGGGCACGCGTCACGCCAATAGACTGCCAATCGCCGTAAGATGCCTGCGGCGCAGGGGCTGCGGGCATCGCCTTGGGCGTCTTGGGACGCAGGCTGACAGTCGGGATTTTCTTGCGGGATGCCATAAATCAGTCGTTTCGGTTCTGCCAGTCCGTCGAGATGATGGTCACACGACGGCCATAGGTGGCAGGGTCCAGACGAGAAAGGGCGAACATCGCCTCCGACAGCATCTCCTTCGGCGGCATGGCGAACTGCTTCGACGCGGACGAGCCGGAGTCGGAGTAGGACATGAGCGTCTTGCCCTCCGTGATCATAGCCAAAGCCTTGGCCTTGATGTCCAGGAGTTCGCACTCAGTGAGGCCGATGAAGATGCCGGAAGCCATTTAATCTTGCGGACAATGGAAGGAAAAAAGGGGGTACGACGCCCAGCCCACGCTATGAGTCTCTTCCACCCACAACACTAAACGCCGTACCCTTGCAGATAGGTTGCCCGACCTCATGCGGAAGGCAAGTCGGTTTCCGAGACTTCCCGACCAGCGATGCCCCAGCGCACGGCGGCCAGCAGGGCTAGGATTTCGCAGTCCAAGGCGTGGTTGTCCTTCTTGCCCTGCGGGAGTATCCACTGGGGTTTCCCCGTCCGGCGGTCCTTGATGCGGACTTCGGCGTTCAGCTGGTCGGCGTAGTCCGTCCCCGCGTCGATGGAGTAGGTCCAGACCTTGCGGGCACGCAGGCCATGCAGGAGGTCTTTGCCGGCGGTGGCCGAGTGCACGATCAGGGTCGCCCGCTGCGGGATGCCAGGGACGACGATGGACTGTTTCTCGGAATAGAAGCGGCGGGTCGTCTGGCCGTCTTTGCTCGTCACGGCGAAGTCGTCGGAGCCGGAGCCCTTGGCCGTCTTCCAGTTCCGTTTGGCGGTTTCACGGTAGACCTCCTGCGTATTGTCGCCGGAGTCGACGAGCACCAGCGCCTGATGGACGCCGTGCTGCTTGGCGAAGGCTTCGACGTTGCCCCATGTGTCGATGCGGGCGAAGGCCAGCAGGCGACTATGGCCGGACTTCGACCAACGACGGACGACCACCCAGAAGTGGCCGCGCTGGACGTCGACTCCCATCGTGCGGAAAGGGATGCTCCCAGACGGAGCACCTTCGCGGTCGACCACCTTGGCCTTCGGCGTGATCACGGCCTCCGCGTCCCAATCGTCGCCCATCTTGTAGTTCGCCGCCTCGGCAAGCGCTACCATCTCGCCGCCCTCTTCGCTCCAGGGCATGGCGAGCCTTTTCTGCTTGAAGATGCGTCTCGGCTCTTCGTCCCCGTACTCGTCCGCCGCCGCCTTGGCCTTGAGCATCAGCACGCCAAGTTCGCCCCAGCTCATCGAGGCGAGGCTGTTCCAATGCAGGCCGATGTGCCCGGTGTTCGCCGATGCCGCCGTCGCCACGAAGGTTCCACGAGCGTTGGCCTCGAGGCGGGAAGCGTTCGTGTCGGGCAGGAGCGTACGGCATCCCGCGCATTCGTAGGTCGTTCCCACGCTGACCTTGTGCAAGTCCCATGTGCCCGTAGCCTTTGCGTCCTCGGGGAAACGCACCTGTTCCCAGACCCACGGCTGGAGATGGTCGCATTTCGGGCAACGCATATTCCAGTCACGCTGGTCGGTGCCTTCGTGCAGCTGATGGAACTCTTGCCCCGCCATCCCGCCCTGCGACATGAAGATGCGTTTGCCCATCCAGCCGAAGGCCGTGACGCGCGCGCTCAGTTCGGCCAAGTGTCCGGGCGGCGCCATCCAGCATTCGTCAGCGATCGTGTAGCGAAGCGACAGTCGCTGAAGGTTCGCCTCGTTCCAGATGCCTCGGCAGTAGAGCGTCATGCGGTCGAAGTCCGCCGTCGTCGAGCGGTCCAAGTCCTCGAGGGACAAACGAGACTTCACAGGCGGACAGTTGTTCCAGACCGGGCGGAGATAACGCAGGGCGAAGTCCTTGGCCTCAGGGTCGGTCGCCTGTAAGACCATCGTCGGCCCTGGAGCGTTGGCGATGATGTGGCACGTCAGCAGGCGGGCGAAGAGGGACTTGCCAGACTGGATGCTGGCGAGGATGGTGAGCAGACGCGTCTCGGGGTCGGCTGCGATGCGCAAGGCTTCCGCGATCCACGGCGTGCGCTCCGACCTGAACGGCCCGGGCATCGGTGAGTCGGGGATGGCGTGCACGTTGTCCTCCAGCCACTCGACCACGTCACCCGAGTCCGACGGACGCAGCACGTCCCGACCGATGCGGAGCAAGTCAGCCTTGTTCATCTTGCGAGAGTTCGGCCTTCACGCGGCGCACCCAGACCTCGAGAGCCTTGACCGCCTTGGCCGGGTTCTCCGGGTTGCACGACTCCGCCACGTCGAGGGCCAGTTTGTCGAGACGGTTGACCATCGTGGCCGCAAGTTCGCGCATGGCTTCGCCGGCCTCCTTCGCGGAGATGTAGTCTTTAGCCAGGATGAGTCGGCGTTCCTGTTCTTCCTCGAGGGCGACGAGCGTTTTCAGTGATTGGTTGTAAGCGGTCTGGTACTTGCCTTGGTTCGGGTCGCCCCCTTCCATCGCCGCCTGCCAGACGCCACGGGCCCGACCGACCAGCGTGCGGTGCTCCGCGATCGTGTCGGCCAACGTGCCGTCGTCGAGCTGCGCCGGCGCGGCCTTCGGGGCCTGCGCCTTCTGCACGCTCGCCCGGGCTTCACGCCACGCCTTCGCCGCGTCAATCGAGTCGGTAGGCATTCCCTCCTTACGCAGAATTGAAATCCGCTGCGCCGTGACGCCGAGCGCCAAACCCAGTTCTGAGTTCGTGAGCGGTTTGGCCATTATTGTGCAACCCTCTGTTTTCCTCCATCGGCTCTGTAAAAAAGAGCCGTGGTGTCGGGCCACGCGTGAAGCGGGGGGGGTGT
>Ga0315907_10003641_pt1 | contig 17964 bp, 11 predicted proteins | sample LakEriMetagenome_3_FD_203525 | JGI IMG/M metagenome (GOLD analysis project Ga0315907, IMG submission 203525) | Freshwater fungal communities from buoy surface, Lake Erie, Ohio, United States - Buoy 12 MA123 | ecosystem: Environmental > Aquatic > Freshwater > Lake > Lake biofilm | place: USA... | reverse complement strand
CAATAATCTCGAACGGTTTCAAAGTCTTTGAACATTGGATTAAAGTGTATGCGAGCACATTGCTCAGCGCTAACACTTGTATCAGTTACATCATCAAGGATAAAGAGAATCTCTCTCAGATACTTTTTATTCTCCTGTTGAGAGCTTGCATGAAAGAGCATTGTAGCAACATATTTCACGATTCTATTGAATTCATTATCCATCACGAAAGCATCATAGATACATGGCACATGATGCCAATTGCCTGTTGCAAGACTTCTATCAATATACTTTGGAGTATCAATTCTGCCCTTTATGAATGATGTCTTTTCATGTTTCTCTTGATATTGCTGAAAAACGGTAGAACCCAATAGATTTCTGGTATACTTAGCAAAGAGGTAAATCAGTATCTCCAGAAAGTCACTCTTTGTATCACCCAGGGAAGTCATATAATTCGGAAACTTGATTTTCCTGCAATAGCTGAGCCACCATAAGATATGCTGTTGCATATGCATGATATCTGAATCATTCACTTCTCTTTGTGGGTCAAAGAAGATTTTAGGCAGAAGATTGATCTTTGTTCCATTGAAATGAATCACGCCCACATATTTATTAGACTTGATATCGGATGTAGTATGAAAGAACTGGATGAATCGCTGAGTCTCAATCTTCTCTTCATTCACATCGGCATACATTGAATACTTTTCCCTCTTTGCCCATATCTCATCAAGGAAGATTTCAAGTTCAGAGATACCTTCTTCGATGTGAACTTTGTTTTTATATTCAAAGAGATTAATCATTTCAGCGCATGATCCTGATTGGCCAAGAATTAGGTTCAATCTTTAGGCCGACTGATTGGAGTATGTCTTTCACTTCTTTTTCATCATTCATGAAATACTCCAAAAGCAGTGGAATGACTTTCCTATTCATTCTTTGAATCAAATCGAGGGAATCATCCATGAAATAGGAATGCCCGATTTGAAAATCATATCCTTTTCTTTCAATAATCAATGCATTGAGCTTTCGTAAGACATCTGCATCCGGAACTGCTTCACCATTAATCTCATATAGTGGATACATTGCATCGAATTCAAATCTTCTGCGCAATGCGATATCTAGCAAGGCAATAGACTTATCAGCGGTATTCATTGTGCCAATGATATAGAGATTAGATGGAACGATAAAATCATCTCCGGAAGGAAGTGTTGCTTTTAAAGGAATAGCTCCATGCGAGCGTTTATCAGGTTCAATCAACGTAATCAATTCACCGAATACCCTTGAAATATTCGCTCGATTAATTTCATCGATGATCAGGACATAGTTTTGTCTTTCAACTTTATCTCTTGTAGATTTCTTTGATTTACCAATTCTTAATAACTCTTCGAGTAATGGTGTATAGTATACAGATAGGCCTTGAATATCCAAAACAGATTCTACATCGTACATCTTCATCAAAGTCGATATACTCAGTGAATGTGCAGTACTTCCACTAGCCTTTCTGAAGCGAATCGAATTTTTTGAAAGATCTGTAATATAGAATGATACTTTCTTTTGCTTCACTTCTATTTCCTCAACCAACCCTTCAGTTAATGGTTTGAAATATTCTTTGAAGGCCTCATCAAAGTTCATTTTCTCAGTTGTAGTTATCTCTGATGAATTGATATTATCAAGTGCTTTTTGAGATAACATTTTAAAGATTCCATCTTTCCTTTCAAATGTCAATTGGCTATCATTCTCAGTGTCAGGTCTCAATCCTTGTACGAAGTCTTCATAGCTATAATTCTGATGAAACGTTATAAACTCAATCCTGTCATGGAGATTTTTATTAAATATCTGAAGTGCTTCATCATAGTCATCTATTTTCCGGTTTTCTATAATCTCAGCAGCACGCTTGATAGAGTGATATGTCTTCCCTGTACCCGGTGGACCATAGAAGATGGTATTGAGTGGATATGTTACGTTTGAATGCACTGGAACCGCAATATCATTTCCAGGTTTCACTTTCATGAGAGCAAATAATCTCTCAGAATAACTCGTGTATTTGGGTTTACCTTTTTTGCTATGAGTAATATTTGTCAGTGTTTTCAATGTCATAACATGATCTGTTTTCCAATTACCCATCAATTTCCAATCAACCTTTCTACATGAATTGAAGTCCGGTCGATCAGCATCATAGAAATAGTCAGATGATACAATACCATATCCAAGAAGTTCACCTCTTCCTTTCTTGACAAATATTATATCACCTATAGACATTTCTTCTTTAAACTGAAAGACATTCAGTGCAGCGGTCTGTTGATTTTCTTTTTCAGTATTATTCTTTTTAAGTACTGCTTCAATAGCATCTTTGGTTTTGTACTTTGACAAATCTCCCAATTCTTCCCAACCTAATCCCATGATCCCCAGATCACGAAATTCATCCCAGTGATCTGCTTGTCCACCCGGTGCATAGAGCCAATAGTTGACTTTCTTGACTTCAGTATTATTCATTTCATCTCCATCTTGTTCACTATTCCATTTCCAAGACTCATAAGAAAGCTCATAGAATGGGAGATCTTTCTTGCTTTGTACTTTACGAAGAATATCTAAATACTCAGTATAATTACTAAACTTGCTATCAATATTCAATACACCTTTCAAATATGCTTTTGTAGGTCCATTTATGGGTAAGTACTTTTCAGGGAATATATTAAACATACCCTCTGTAATCTTGGCAAAACTGATACCTCTAATGTCAAGAATGGAAATGAACTCAGCATCTGTGACTTGATCTTGCAATAGATGTTCGAAGAAATCCCATAATCTATTGATCTCATTGTCATTTCTTTGATATTCATAAGGAAACATACAGGTTGACAATGCATTGACTGCCGGTATTCCACTATCATCATCCGGAACAAAGACACTCATTTCTTTTGCTACTTTTTGAAGGACTTCCACCCTTTTACTGCCCCTATGTTTATAGATATAGCAAAAGAAAGTGAATGGATCCATCACATCCAACTGTTTCCTCTTCCCCGGTTTGGTTTCATCATGCAGACCATTGATACCAACTCTCAATAAAACATCAATGAGTTCAGTCTGCCTATCTCTCATCTTACTTAATTTCTGAACCAACTCTTTATGTGTTCGCAACCAACTAAATCGTGTAAATGACATGGATTTCCATTTTCAAGATGAATAGATTGTACAAGAATGTGAAATTTAATTACCTTTCACTTTGAGTTAAATCGTAATTGAATTCATTGTAAATGAATACTCTACTGCCTGTTTAAACAGTTCTTGAATTAATTCTTTATGATACGTAATAGTATCTCTGTCAATTCTAATGCGAAGTACTTTATTTTTACTAGTAGAAATGACATGTATACCCTTGCTATTTAGAGTTTCCAACCAATTATCTGGATTATCAAACCATATCTCTGCTCTAACGAACTTATTCTTAGGTATAGCAATGATAATATTGTTGGTTTGCTTAAATCTGTTAATTCCCTTTTTAAAACCAATATATGAAAATGTGTAGTTGTATTCTACATCAGGTTGTACAGCCTGCATGATTTCAAAACAACTATCTAAGATGAATAGAGACTCACTACTTGCTTGTTCTTCCCAATACTCCCTATTCGCCAAATCATTCTCTTTATCGTCAAATTCACGATTAGAATAATTGATGAGGAGTTCATCTTCTAAATTGAAATAGGATAACAGAGACTTCAATCTTGAGAATTTGGCATTATTATCAATATTAGCTTCAATATAATATCCACTACTAATCTGATGTGCACTTCTTAACAAAGATGGATCTGAAGAGAACCCAAGAGTTTGTTTCAAATAAAAGTGATTAAAAGCAGCAGTGTTTTCATCAAATAGTACTTTTATCACGTGATAGTACATTTTTGCTATTTCTTCAGTTTCAACTTTTTCATCTCTAAATATAAAATAATCAAGTTTTTTATATCTAGGATCTGGGGCATTATTGATTGTATAATCTTCATCAAGATCAATATCATCCTCGATATTTACTTCGGGATACTCCCATATCTTAAAAAACCTATCTACTATGATTGAAAGACGTATCTGTAAATTTTCTAGGTTCCAAGTATCAATCTCTTTGAGATATTGATTTAACCATAATCTACTATACAGATACCCTTGCCCCTTATCATCTCGATTTAGATTCTTCTTTTCAAGAAAGGTCCTATTTCCTAGACTTCCATTATTTCCTGATAATGTTAGATTAGCAATAGTATTTAAATACTTTTCTGATAATAATTCAAAATCTGTATCTGATAACTCAGATCTCCATCTTATATCAGGAGTTTGAGGGAATATATGTTCAATTGTTATTGATGGCGAGTCTACTTTAACATACTCTCTATTATTGTAATTTTCCAATAACTCAAAGAAATACAGCTTATTCTTTGATTGTATATTGTATACATCTTTTTCTGCAAGTATTATCTCTATTTCATTATTAGATGGAAATCTTCCCACGCCTTTCTTCTTTAACAGAGCTTTTTGGATCGAATACAGATAATTATCTTTTGAAACCTCGGTATACAAATTCATGAATATCTTATTGAGTGCATTCGTTGGAAGTCCTACAATAAATCTTCTCCAAGTATACGACTGCACCAATTTCAATACACCAAGAAATGAGATCTTGTCAATCACTTTATTTACATAGTCATGATACACTGGAAGCAAGAATGGAAATGAAACATTTATTTCAAGATTATTGATGTATAATAATTCTCTTCTTATGTCTTCATCTTGCTCTTTTGATGGGTTCAATAAACTACTGTAACTAAATGAATAACTTCTAATTTCCTCTAGGACAGTCTGGTAAAACCGATCATCTCTATTCATGTGTCTAGTTTTAAACTCTTCATAGACATTATTCTTATTAGGTATTTTCTTGATCTTGAATGTAAGATAATCTCTAATAAAGTCTGATACCCTGCTCTCTTCTTTATGATAATCCTTTGCGTTTTTTTCGATTATGTCCCAGTAATTTTCAAATACTGTTACTTGTTGATCCGGGGCTAATCCCATTAGTATGTAATTCCGAATTAAATCTGCCTGAGATAACTCCAAACCAGTACTATTTAAACTCTCAAATATTCTTTGCGGATCATCTTTTCCTCTTTCTAATGATATCTCAACGAAGATCAGCCTATTTAATCCACTTATAATTGTTTCATAGTTTAGCTTCGTGATATTCTGATAGAAATAGCTGAAGTTGTTGATTACTTTTGAAAACTCTGGAAAAGTATTTGGATTATTATTGGATAATAAAAACTTAAATGCATTTGCATTATTTTCAGATTGCTTTAATTTCAGTTTATTTACTTCATCCTTCACATATTTATTAGTAATAAATGTGTCATATATTTCATCTGCTCTTTCTTCTAGCCCATTATCTTTAGCAAACTTGTATAATGCTAAGTATAAAAGTGAAAAGGTAGTTAAGCGCTGTTGTCCATCAATAACTACTAAGTGTTTAACTTCAGCTGAAGTATAAACACCCTCATGAATAAATACTATACTACCTATGAAGTGAGTACCATCTGGATTATTACCAACTTCTATGATGTCATAAAACAATTGACGACATTGTTCTTCATTCCAGTCATAATTTCTTTGATATACAGGAATAATAAATTGTGTTTTTGACTGAGATAAAAAACTGTTTAATGGCACTTCATTTGCTTTCATTAAATACCCGGCTATAAACTTGGATGTTCACCCTTTCCCACAGAAAGAGCCCTATATTTCGTGCAATTTACCCAAAAAGGATGGATGGGAGTTTAGAACATTATCCACCGATTTAACTGGAAGCAATCTTTACTTTACCCCGAAAAATAGATCTCGGAAATGGCAGTATCTTGAAACTTATCACCGGGATAGACATCAAGGATTTCGAATGTAATGGTGATATTCCCTCTTTGATTATATCTTCCGCCATTCATGCGCTTATTGGAAATAGGCATGATGGAAAAGCTCTGTTCATTTCTCACATCTGAGAGATGGAGGATTGCATGAGGAATATAATTGACATATACTTTGATGGTTTTCACTCGTGCATTATCATTCCATGATTTGTCAGACTTCACATAACCATTCACGATGTTGATAATGGATATGCTTGGTGTCATTGGATGCAATGCATATGTGATAGTTTGCCCAATGCCATATCCGGGAACGCCTTCAACCCAGGCAGTGCGATAATTTGCATCATGTAGATTATGAGCACCATAGGTAATTCCTTTGAATGGTACCAATGTAGATGATGCATAGATTTGCGCCCCACGCCAATTTCTATACCATCCATAGGGAGATCGCACTCTATCCCAATAGCAATTGGGTCTGGCATATCCATTAGACATATCTGTTCGAGCATTCTCTATTCTGCAGCCAATCTTGGGATAAGCATGCTGTATGTTTTGTGCTAATAGAATGCATGGGAAGAGGAGGAGAAGTAGGATTAACGCTTTCGGTTTAATGTATTTATCATCCATAATCTTCTTTTGTCATTTTTAGGTAGTGGCTCTTGACATGTACAACCTTCACAATCCCAGTAATACACTTTATTATAATCAGGTCTTCTGTATTCGATATAGGCTATATAGAACATATTTTTATGAATAAAATCTGTATCCTGATTCATATTATAATATATATCAGTTATCTCAAAAAATATATCTCTATTCTGACTTTTTTTATCAAAATTATCCTCATTGAACTCACTAGTTCCATTAACTTCTTTGAATATGGGATGACTGCAATCCCCAAACTCAAAAGAGATTAGTTGTAACAATATTGTATCCTTGTCTTTAAACTTATATCCAATGACAGATTGATCTCGAGTTGAAAATATAGTCTTGCCAGTTTTATCTGTTATTGTCAAGGCAACTCCTGCAGGATTCTGCTGCCATTCATGACTTCCTTGAAGAGCATTGGAAAAGTTAACTCTCCCTGAATGCTTACCTTTCTTCAAATAGATTGAATATTTTTCGCTGGAATGAAATGAAGAGAAGTTTGATATTTTTTCTCCATCTACAATCAATGTTCCGGAATTATCTGCAGCGCATTCAAATATGTATATTCCTGAGGTAGATGCATGAAAAGAAAAAGTTAAATGATATCCTAAACCTTCCTTCGCTAATTGAGCATTATCAACCCAAACTGCATGTGTATTCATGAAACTACTCCATGCCCCATTCAGTTCTACAGGATGATATAAACGATACTCTCTTGAATTTTGAGCAAATAGTGAAATGATTTGGATGAAAAGTAAAATCAAACCAATGAACATGTAATTTATCATATGCTTATTCAATACGTATCTTACAAATGATTAAGGTACTGATACAATAAGTATGTGTAGTAAATATAACCTTTGATACATAATTATTCTTAGCGAATACATTGTGGAATGAAAGTGGTAAATAGTATCCACCCATTGTACTTGGCTTGATCAATGCATGATCTTCAAAAAAAAGAAGCTTGGTACAATCTCGATTAATTGTGATGTACTATCCCACATTCTCCTTCAACCACTCCCTCGTCTCTTGGTCTGTGCTGTAGACGATGCAACCCTTCATGCCACGAGTCATCAATGTTCGATAGGTATTTTTGATGATTGATTCAATATGTTTGGGAGCAGTCCTAGGTTGTTCACTCATGAGCTTTTTCCAACCTCTCATACTTCTGTCTTGTTTATCCCTTTTCTCGGGTTGAGAAACCCATGTACCATTACGAATGACAAGATCATCGCCGATGATGACGCCGATATGATCGACTTCAAGACCCTGACATGTATGAATGCATCCTATTTGGTTTACCGATTCTGGGCTGACAATCCAGAGTGAGCCATCGGTCGAAAGATTCCATTGCATTGCAAAGTCATCAATGATGATGTCCATGGCTTTTGCATCTTTTTTGGAATTCCATGGCCAACAATATCCTGCGACCATTCTTGCCCGGTTTCGCTCCATATTGAGTTGCTCAATCTGCTTCCGTAATTCATGAGGCGAATCAACCACCTTAAATGAATAATTCAGATTCTGAATGCTCTCATTGGCTGTTTGCCGAATGCCGAGTAGATTATCCAGCCAAGCCAAATATCCATCACTACCATTGCATCTGAACTGACTTTCAAGGGCGAGATAGGTTATCTCGGCTTTTGCTGCTTTTGCACATTGTTCAATATGTTCATTGGTACCAATGTCTTTCAATGTGACGCGCTGATCTTCATCTATGAAAAAGACACTGCACTTTGCAGCATTGATGATTTCCTTGATTTGATTTTCACCTTCATTGCCATAAAAACCACTCTGCAAATTTAGACGATGGGCCTCATCAACGATCAAGGCATCAAATTGATTGGCTTTGGCATCTACATAAGAGCCGGAACCTTTGAAAAAGTTATTGACCCAAGTTTTGGTTCGATGTCCGGAAAGATGAAAGGCATACACATCGCGTGGTGCGCTATTCTTGCTCACGAATTGAACCAGCTGTTGTTCTGAAGTGAGTTTTGCGGTCAATTGGACGGCGACAACGGATTTGCCGGTTCCGGGTCCACCGCGTACAATCACGACTTGCTTTTTCTTTGATGTGGATTTACCGGCTATCTCGCGGACAGTTTCGAAGACTACTTTTTGATCATCAATCATGGTGAAGACTTCATTGCCATCAATCATCGCTTTGATATTATCGGCAATGGTTTTGGAAGGTCTGATCCTGCCATTTTCGATGTTATACATCACACCATTGATATCACCGTGTTTAATGAATTTCTTGATGAATCCCCGAAGTTTAGCGGCATCATTTCGTATGAACAGTGGAGCACGCGCAATGTGATATGCATAAAAAGGAGATATTAAATCATCGGCATTCGTGCAATTATGAAGATAAGCGCAAGGATGAAGGTGAATACCTTTTGTATAGACTGCTTCATTGAAACCCTCCAATAACTCTTTATAGCTCCATGCCTGATAACTGGGATGTGTGGTTTCTACGATTCCCTTTCCCAAAAAGGTTTTTACAATCGCATCTTTTTCTGTTGCTTTTGCACTTTCCCATTGTTTCAATTCAATAATCACCGCGCAATCTTTATGATCAATGTCTTGTCCGGAGATGATGAAGTCAATGCGTTTACTGGTATTGGGCAGTGTGAACTCAATGCTGATTTGTGCATCACCGGGAATCTCATCATCGAGAATATTGCTCATATACTGAAGAGAATTTCTCCAGGAATGAAACTCATTTTTCGCAACTCTTCTGCCAAGTTTGTCTTGAAACTTTCGCTCAATGGCATATTCAATTTGATTATCCCTGACCTGCTCAACAAATGTTGATTTGGATTCTTGATATACAATCATAATTCATCATATTTCTTGGCCGTACCCTTCGCTTTCTCAACCGGATACTTCAATTCATTCTTTTTAATTTTGTCCAATACAATTTCATCAATGTTCAGTTCATAATGATGCGTGAGCAAGAGCGCATATGCGAATATATCCGCCAATTCCTCTTTTACCTTTTCAATATCGGCATCTTCAGCCTTCTTCCATAAAAATGCTTCCAGCAATTCCCCACTCTCTATGGACAAAGCAATAGCCAAATCCTTCGGATTATGAAATTGCGCCCAATCCCGATCATTGCGGAATGAGAGAAGGGCGGTGAGAGTGTTGGGGGTAGTGGGCATGGGTGTTTCTGGATAAGACTCTTGAGTTCAAATGATATAAACTAAGTTAATCTTTGAGATATTCACTGAATTTCTCCCAATTCATTATAAATGACGCTGTTTCACACATGTTTCTAATAGCATCCATGTATGCTTGATCATAATCATCTATATCATCTCTCTTCATTACTAGTTTGGCGGCCTTTTCCCAATCAATTTTGATATTGAAAATCACAATTACACCTTCTTTGGAAAAGAGATAGCCACATTCATTAACTCCTTGTATAGAAGGATTATCCTGAATTAGGGTTTTGTATTCTGATGTTTGAATATAACGTTGAATACTATCCTGCAATACCCTATTGAACTCTTCTACCTTTTCAGTTTGAAACAAATCAGAAAATTGAAATGGTTTGTATTTACCCTTCTTACTCTCTTTGCGCTCAGCAGTGAAACTAAATGCATGACCATATGAATGATCACTGCAATTTTCACCCTGTGTATTTCTTTGTTCTAATGTAAATCGATATAGTCCACAAGTGTATGTTGATGTTTGAGTTCCTCCGTCTCTGTATTCCGGATACTCAGTTTTCACTTTTGGTTTACACTTCTTCAATTGCTCAATCAAAGTATCAGCTGTGACAATATAACAACTGATAAAAAAGGTAGTGATCGTAATTATTATGAGTCTCATTTTCCTTTTGTAGTTTTGTTAATCAAATTATATTACATTTCAATGGGAAGGATTACCCCCTAGACTTGTTGTTAATTTACTCATTTCCCCCAACTCTCAAACTGCAAAGTTATCTACAACATTTGCTTGAAAAGTACATTGGAAATCATCGTAGTTCCCCCAATTCGACCAAGCATGGCCGATGGGCTTGAAATTAAAGACTATGGAGTTAATGTAGGTATTGTTACCTGAGTTATTTTATCATTTTACTATTTCTATTAAGAGTGCCTACCCACCTGAATTTCGAGCTCAGCTGAGTGCATGTCGAGCAAAGTCGAGGAACCCACCCCCGCCTTCGGCGACCCCTCACTGAGGGGAATGAAGAGCTCACCCCGTCACGCTTCGCGTGCCACCCGTCTGCACGAAGAGAATAGAAAAAATGTAAGAATTGAAGAATGGAGGAATTGAGGAATGAAATTAGAAATGGAGAATGTAAAGGAATGACAAACCAATCATTAAGATCTTCTTCATTTCATTAAGTCATTGGCCATTTCATTCTTCCATTATTCGGTTCTTCAATTTTTCAATTCTTCCATTTAATTTATCATTGATCATTTTTCGTTTTCAATTCAATGGTAATCCCACCCCCGCCTTCGGCGACCCCTCCCTGAGGGGAATGAAGAAGTAGCCGAGGTTTGCACCCCGAGCGTAGCCGAGGGGTGGGTATATACACAGGCTATTCGTCTCGGCTTCTCCCGACGAACAGTTTTGAGCGGAGCTCAAAGATCGGTTTATGATCGAAGTTAGATGAAAATATCCTTAATCTATGTCAATAGTTAGAACGATATACATATACACATACATTATTGAGATTTTACTATTGAAACCGATACTATTCATTATGCTGAAAGTGTAGATCATCAAGTCAAGATTGAGTACATAATCGTTCTAAGTAAGTATAAAACAGGTAGTTGCATATACAATGGTTTTTTGTAGTTTACCGATAAAGAAGGAAATCACATTACAGTGCAATTAGAAAGTCATTTAATAGGGTTTCTACTGGCATACTCTTTGGCATTTTCTGTGAATAATCTTAATCAGTAAAAAAATAGTTAACCGGGTTGAATGCAATATCAAAGGAGAAATAATGAAAACACTTGTTATTAATGAATTGAAGAGGTCTCAAAGACCAACCGGATGTAGTTCTTGGTTTGCGAATTTCGATGAAGTGGATGTCTTGAGATCAGACTTAAAGAAATGGGAAGTACAACTTTCTAAAAGTTTGAATTCGATCAGTGAGCAAGGATATTCTCTCAAAGAGGAAAGAGTATGTGGACATGGTGTTCTAGATAATACTGATGGTTATCCTCAAAGAAATAGGGGTAGTCATGGTGTTTTCATATTTAATAATCATGATAAGCCCGTTAATTATCGGGTGTATATGGGGCCAATCATTCAATTACCAAAAGAAAATACCGGCTGTGCCACAATCGCTCTACCCGGTTGTAATCGAGGAGAAAAATCCAAAGGGTGCAATATGGCAGGTTGCAAGAAAGACAAAATGGGTGCTTTGGGCTGCAAAAAAGCACCGCACACAACAGAGCAATTGATAAACTTCTATAATAAAGAACATAATTCACAAACAGTGAATGCCATCAATCAGTATAATGGATGGAGAACTGATTATTTACCTGAGAGAGATGATAATGTGATTAGTTCTTTTGACAATTCTAATGAACTTGTCTCAATGTATTGGAATGCTATTCAACAACAAGTAGATCGAGATCTTACCGAAATATACAATAGTGGAATGGGTTATGTGAAAGACATTTCAATTCCTTCCGAATCACCTGAGTTTACTCAAGCCCTTTTGTTCTCAAGCGAGTCTTCAACCAAAGTGATTATCACGCGAACATTTTCTCTTCAGGTCTTCCTAAGCGGATTTGAAATATTATACTTGAAAATAGAAAGATCACTTATGGACTGGGGGCAATATTCAATTGATATTGTCCTAAACATGTTTAAAAGTAATAAAGACAAAGTAGATAGAACGATCCTGAATGAAAAGAATATCACTGAACTTCAAAGCATTTATGATAAAGATTTGGATCGTCAAGCAGATACTTTACATGCAATTGATAATACTAAGAAAGCAATGATTGGTAAGTTGATGGTCACTTTTGCAGTACCGAAAAAAGAAGTTGGGTTTTTGGGAAGAATCTTTGGGAACAATGCTTCTGACTACGACTTTATTCGCACTGAAATAGACTTGAATCAAAAGTGATGATAATGCGATATTTACTCATCTTCGGTATTAAATGTTATCAGATTTTCCTGTCGAGATTCACTCCGGATTGTCTCTATAAGCCAAGCTGTTCTGAATATGCTATTCTAGCAATACAGAAATATGGAGTCAAGAAAGGGTGGGAAAAGTTTAAAGATCGATATTCTCGTTGCACAGTCAGTAATATCCACTTATATGGAACAGAGGATTATCCTTAAATAGGAATATCCGGTAGATATGCATTATGAAGCTGAACGATTTCTACTGGACATAACAAATCAAGAGTACTATATCAACAAAGGGTATTCAAACATATTTTTTACAAACTATCTTGTAGTATCTTCATGAACATTGAATCATATGACATAACTGAACTGACATTGGATGATAGGGATTCCGATGATCAAACATTAGTAATTCCTGAGGATTTGCTAATGTGTACAAAACTGAATGAGTTAAGTGTTCTATCTCATTATACAAAGAACAAAGACATTTATTTAGATTTCATTAACAGTCATCCAATCATTGCACAGCTTAAAAAAGCTGATATCTACTATCTTTATGGAATACATTTGGATAGACTATCAAATGTGACTTCCTTAAGCTTGAAAGCGGATTCATTTACAGACACTCCTTTCCCTTCCATGGCAGGACTTCTCAATCTGGAAGAACTAACAATGTGGTTTCACCCATCAGGTACAGATGAGGACTTGTATAGATTTTTAAATGAATTGAATACCCTTCCAAAGCTGACAAAGATTGTTTGGAATAATTTTGAATTCTCAAGTCTTGAAGTATTTACTACTTTGAAGAATATTACCGATTTGAGAATTTCATGTTTTGGACAAGCAAGAACAATGGATCTCCTCGATACTTCAACCATGCCACATCTGCAATCATTGAAGATTGAGGTAATTAGTGACATTATTCTTACAATTCCATCCAATCTTATATTTTCTTCTGCAATATCTACTATCAACCTTGAAAAAACCAATCTTGCAACCTTGGAATATTTTAATTATTTCATGGAACATCATCCAAATATTGATATTGATTTAGGACATCACCTTAAAAACTATTCAAAACAATTTTTGCAAGACCCGAATGGACCATGTACATTTAATTTTGAATACATGAAATTGACGAAAGTACCGGAACTTGTAAAGAATTATCCAAATATTACATCATTCAAAATTGAAGGTAAGATTGAACTTTCTTCTTTCGACTATATTAATCCGGAACATATTGTGGAGTTTCATGCTGATTGTTACTTACAAGAAATTCCAACTATTGTTTCAAAAATGAAGAATTTGAAAAGTCTCAGACTTGGTTCATTTTATGGTGGCACAAATTCTATTCAACAAGTCCCTTCTTGGATTGGAAATTTGGAATATCTGGAAGAGATTGCATTAGTGGGTAACAATGTAACGCGAATTGCTGAAGAGATTGCTAATTGTAAGAGTCTAAAAAACGTATATCTTCACTATGATGATGGTGACCGAGTTCATTCAAATCCAATTTGTAAGAATAGTTATGAGATTAAAAAGCTTCAGTCACTATTGCCAAACACAAATATAGAGTTTGATTGATGAGCCAATGGGTTGTGTTTACACTCCAATGAAATTTCATTCCATCAGTTGATCTTTAGGCCTCTGTACGTACAGAGGCCTTTTTTTTTTGCGTTCTCTAATTATTGCCATTCCGCCCCTACGGGGCTATTGTGATGTCGCTCCTCCGGAGCTGTACCCCGAGCGGAGCCGAGGGGTACATATATACACCGGCTATTCGTCTCGGCTTCGCTCGACGAACAGTTTTGAGCGGAGCCGTGTGGTCACCGAGCGGAGCCGTGTGGTCACCGAGCGGAGCCGAGGTGAGGGGTGCGTTTATGTTCACCAAGTATAATCGTCTCGGCTTCGATCGACGAACAGTGTATGAATGGAGCCATTAATATGATGCGCTACCTTCTTATGCCGATTGAAAATCAATTCTTGATGCAACGCACGGAAAAGCCATTTTCACTTCCATCATGACTATAGTAAATCACCGTGTTCAAATAGTCTATATATCGCATGATTGGTGCATCTGGAGCGATGAGGGAAGATGACCACCAATGACCTCTCGTCAGTAGATTGAGGAAATCACCACTTGCATTACATCCGCCACCGGGAATTGCATTGAATGTACTTTTACCAAAATTTGTAGATGCTTTCAATGCTCCATCAATCCATTCTTGTCTGATGCCTGCCAATTGAGAACCTTGATCAGTTCCTCTGAATCCACCTGTTCTATTTGCATCGGTGGGACTCATTCCGAGACATATCTCTAGATCTTTCCAATCTTGATTGGAAGGAATACGCCATCCGGTTGGTGCCAAACCACGCGGATCGCTTACAGCAAACCAATTATATAATTTTCCATAGACTTCACCATTGAATGGGTCATAATTATAATAACACCAAGCACCTTCTTTTTTATTACCTGCATCAATCCAATCAGCAACTGATGTTGCAAATCGAATGGTATCTCCATTTCGATATAGTTCAAGATCCAAATTACATGCCATCCATGTTTGATTGCAAATCTGAACTTCACCACCCGAGCAGATATATCGAGATGACAAACCCGATGTAACTCGAGCAAGACATTTATCACTAGGTGTATTCGGAACACGCCAGTTATATTTCAAGCCCTTGGCTGAATCTGCAATCCTTATCCAAGGACTATTATCACTGATTCGATACTCCAAACGAACAGGTTCATCAGGAGCAACTCCATCCCACATGATCTCCGCATCACTACCCGCAACAAATGCCTCGCCTCCATTGGGCTGGATCAATTTAATTGTGCGGACAGTTACTTTCTTTCCTCTCCAACCGCCACTTGCAATGTACTTTGTTTGACATGTGGTATTAATGAAATCGAAACGACAATAATTATACCCACTATCCGCAGGCAGATATCTGATAGTCAATTCAATGCTCTCTCCTGCTCGCAAACTAAAACTCTTTGGACTAATCGTAAATGCACCATTATTGATGAGAATATCTGTCACATTGAAATCATCATATTTGGCAGTGACCGTTACTTTCTGCTCAGCCCATGCATTTATCGTAGGATCGGTGAATCGTACTGAAGCGGGATTGAATTCCAATCTTGCAGTTGATTGTGAATTACTTTTATACTTGGACTTTGCAGACAATGACTGCGAAGGATAATTCACATTCAGTTCTATAATTTCTGAGGAGCAATTTGATGCGCTTTGCCATTCAATGGTACAAGGACCATTTCCGGTGGACTCCTGCAGTATCTTTTTATAAATTGTTTCAGCTTCTTGCACAGTTGTCACATTTTCAAAATACTGACCACCCGTTCCAGCTGCTATGTCTTTCAGTGATTGAGGTGCAGGCATCCCAAGCGTAACACAATAGATTGTACAACTTTGCTGATTAGCCTCTGAGATAATACCGGTGATATTGGGTCTTGCTGCTTGACCATCAGTCAATAGCACAATGACTTTTTTATGTTTACCCGTTTTTGATATCAATAGTCCTCCTGCAAGTGGATTGAGTAATGCGGCATTATAATCCGTACCACCATTTGGACTAAGCTGATCTATTGCATTGAGTAATTTTGTTTTATCAGATGTGAAATCCTGATTCATATAATTATCATGATCAAAACTTGTGATCGCACATTGGCTTTTACCTTGAGGCAATCCATTCACCCATGCTCGAGCGGCGGATTTTGCCAACTCAATATTCATTGCATTACCCATAGTAATTGACATAGATCCACTCACATCAATAACCAATACAGAAGATATTGCACTTATAGTACCCGGCGGAGGACATGATACATTCGTAATTGTTCTTGGAATCCCATTTTCGGTGAGAGTAAGATCTGAAGCACTCGGATTCAATTGTTTACCTTGTGAATCAAATGCATACAATTTCCCTTTCATCAATGGATGATTTGACGCATCTATATCAAACAGATTCAATGATTGTGAATGAAGTGCTTGAATATAGAACAGTGAAACCATCACTATTTTCATACAGAATTGTCCTATCCTAACTATGCTTTCCCTCATGATATTCCTTACTTTGTAAGATTCTGATATTTTGTTTTTACTATGATTTGCACTGTTCTGCAATAAAAACGACCTTCTGGTGATGCATTGTCGTACAGCAAAATGTCTTTCCCAATCCCTGTATTTACTGCATCTTTTCTCCCAAGAGAATGTGAGGTTTCCAGTGCTCTTTCTTCGGCAAGTGTACGATTATATTCCGCATTTCCTGTTCTGTCAGTATACCCAAGTATCTCGATGATTGAATGTGGTTTCAAACGACTTTTGATATGTTCTATGATCCGATTATTCATATCTGCAATTGTAAATGTATTGAAATCAAATAGTATCAAACTATAGCGTTCAATCTCATAATCTCCTTGAATTTCTCGGCGCTTCTCTTGAATTGTTTTTACTTCAATCCGAACATCATTTCCTTTGACAATGGATTGGTTCCCTTTATTATCAGTCAAAGTCAATGCACTCTTGAGTATCTCTTGAAATCGAGGTGTGATCTGCTGATTCTCTTCCAATTGCCAATCTATGATGGAAGAATCCAGGTTCGTTCCGGTAGATTCAAATGACTGTTGTGGAGCACTTTGTTGAAATGCTTTCACACTCCATTGAGAAATCCCTGATTCTGCCTGTGCCTTTACTTTGAAACGTACTATTGGTGGATTGGCTTTTCGATCTATGTTCTCGATAAATATATATTCCAATATTTTGGGATTGTCCGAATATATTTCCACTCTTCGATTTTCTTCGATCGGATCGGACTCATTGAACGGTGTTGATTTCTTCTCAGGAAGATTTCTTTTCTCGATGAACATTCGATTGGGGGCAATCTTCCAAGTCTTGACTAGATAGTCTTTCACAGATAATGCCCTTTGCTCCGAAAGTGCAAGATTGCCTTTTTCCTCACCTATATCGGAATTGCAACCAATGAGAGTCAGCGAGGAGAATGGATATTCCTGCATGCGCTTTCCGATGATATTCAGAATATTGCGATATAATCTAATGGTGGAATCACGATGTAAATCACTCAATGTGAATTGTGATACTTGATTTGGATTTAATTGCGAATATCTCTTTGGAATCTCTGATGATTTATGATCAAAAAACACATAATGTAAGAGTGGTTCTAATCTGTTCGAACTATATTCCTCGACATTGAATATCGGTCTATCAATTTCTTTTCCTTGATCATCAACACCGACAGCATTGATGGACCCTGTCAGCAGATATGTTTTCTTTTTATTGAGAGTATCGGT
>Ga0315907_10003636_pt1 | contig 17978 bp, 18 predicted proteins | sample LakEriMetagenome_3_FD_203525 | JGI IMG/M metagenome (GOLD analysis project Ga0315907, IMG submission 203525) | Freshwater fungal communities from buoy surface, Lake Erie, Ohio, United States - Buoy 12 MA123 | ecosystem: Environmental > Aquatic > Freshwater > Lake > Lake biofilm | place: USA... | reverse complement strand
TAAGGAGGTACGGCACCGTGGCCGATAAGAAATGGTATGTCGTGCATGTCTATTCTGGCTTCGAGCGCAAGATCGCCGAGCAGATCAAGCAGCAGGCTGCGCAAAAGGGCCTGGCCGACAAGTTCGACGAAGTGCTGGTGCCGACCGAACAGGTGGTTGAGGTGCGGCGCGGCCAGAAGGTGGATACGGACCGCAAATTCTTCCCCGGCTATGTGCTGGTGAAGATGGAAATGACCGATGACGCCTGGCATTTGGTGAAGGATACACCGAAGGTCACTGGCTTTCTTGGCGCGCGCAACAAGCCCCAGCCCGTGCCGGCAGCAGAAGCCGAGCGCTTGCTCAAGCAGGTGCAGGAAGGCGTGGATAAGCCCCGCAAGCCTGCCGTGATTTATGAGGTTGGTGAGCAGGTGCGTGTGGCCGATGGTCCCTTCACCTCCTTCAATGGTGTGGTTGAGGAAGTGGATGAGGAAAAGGGCCGCCTGAAGGTGAGCGTTTCCATCTTCGGCCGTTCGACGCCGGTGGATCTGGAATACGGCCAGGTCGAAAAGCTTTAAGGCTTCCCGATAAAGCTGCCCTTGGGGGTGATCCGCTTAACCCGATCACCCCCATAGGCCACGCGCTATTTCGGCAGTACCGCCTGCAAAGACGTCCGCACATGCACCGCCGCCGGCCCCGGCGCGGCGAGCGCCTCAGCGAACTTCGGCATATCCGCATCTGTTTCAATGCGCGTCACCGGCACGCGAAACGCCGCGCACCAGGCAGCGAAATCCGGATTTTCCAGGCTGGTGCCACTGACACGCCCCGGATGGGCGCGTTCCTGATGAATGCGGATGGAAGCGTAGGAACCATTATCGGAAAGGATCATCTTCAGCGGCACACCACGCGCCACCGCCACTGCGAATTCTCCGCCGGTCATGAAGGCGCCACCATCACCCACCAGCGCAATTACTTGGCGTGTTGGGTGGCGGAGCGAAGCCGCCACGCCGGCTGGCACGCCAAAACCCATGGAACCAGCCACTGGCGCCAGCAGACGGCGCGGCGAAACCCAGGCGATTTTGCGATAAAAGGGCGCACCGAAAGTACCAGCATCCAGCGCAATCATTGCATCCGGTGCGGCGATTTCGCCAATCAGCTTGGCGATGCGTGCAAAGGCGACACCATCATTATGTGTGGTCGGCGCAACCTGGCTGTCTGCGGTTTGCAGATCGCGCAGCTTTTTCGCCCAGGCACCGCGTGCGGCGGGTGCCGCAGGCTTTTCTGCGCCAAGCGCGGCCAGCACGGTGCGTGCATCCGCGGCCACCGCAAGCTCGGCGGGGAAATGCCAGCCCAGGAAGCGCGGTTCCGCGCAGATATGCGCAAGGCGCTGACCAGGTGCGGGCCAAGTCCAGCCTTGCGTGGTGATATCGGTCAGGCGTGTGCCGAGGGCCACAACCAAATCCGCATCGGCAAAAGCGGCGCGCTGCGCATCCGGGTTACGCAGGCCAAGGTCGCCCGCATAAAGCGGATGATTATTTGGGAACAAATCCTGCCGGCGGAAGGAAACCGCAACGGGGGTCTGCCAGGCCTCGGCAAAGGCCAGCAAGGCTTCGCGCCCACCAGGCGTATCAATGGCATGGCCTGCCAGGATGATTGGGCGTTCCGCGCCGCGCAGCATGGCAGCCAAGCGTGCAACATCAGCGGGCGCCGGCTGCGCCGGTGCGGCGATGGTAGCAGGCGGGATGGGGGCGGCGCAGGGTTCGGCCAGCACATCTTCCGGCAGGCTGAGCACCACCGGCCCCGGCACGCCTTGCATTGCCATGGCATAGGCGCGCGCGATCAATTCCGGCACCTGGTCTGCGCTGGTCGCTTCCCCCACCCATTTCGCTATGCCGCCAAACATGCGGGCATAGTCAATTTCCTGGAAGGCATTGCGGCGCAGATCGCGCTTTTCTACTTGCCCAATCAGCAGGATCAGCGGCACCGCATCCTGTTCCGCCGTATGCACCGCGATGGAGGCACTGCAGGCGCCAGGCCCGCGCGAGACCAGCACCACGCCGGGCTTGCCGGTCATTTTGCCATCGGCCACCGCCATGAAGCCCGCGCCGCCTTCACTGCGGCAGGTCACCAAATCCATGCGGGGATGGGCATGCAGCGCATCAAGCAGCGCGATATAGCTTTCACCGGGCACGCAAAAGGCGCGGTCAATGCCCTGCGCGGCGAGGAATTCAATCAAGGCTTCGGCGGCGGTTTTCATGCTAGCGATCCTTCCTTGCCCTTAGGCATAACCCGAGGGCAGCGGATGATCCATGGCGCCGGGGCGGAAAATCTGTATAAGCCCGCGGCCAGGGAAGAATTAAATCTGGGAAGGACACCAAATCATGCAGCTTAATCGTCGCGCCGCTTTGGCGCTTGCGCTTGCCACACCTGCCCTTGCATCCGCCCACGCGCAGGGGTCCTGGCGGCCGGATCGGCCGATGCGCGTGATTGTGCCCTTCGCCCCTGGCGGAGCGACCGATGTGGTAGCGCGGCTGGCAGCCGATGCGGCAGGCCAGATGCTCGGGCAGAATATGGTGATTGAAAACCGTGCCGGCGGTGCGGCGGGGTTGATCGGGGCGGAAGCTTCCGCGAAAGCCGCGCCAGATGGCTATACCATCATGATCCATTCCAATGCGCATGTGATCGCGCCCAGCCTGGTGGCGCGCATGCCTTATGATCCAATCGCGGATTTCGCCCCGATTGCGCATTTGGGCCGCATTCCGCAGGTGCTGGTGATCAACCGCAATATCCCGGCCACCGATATGCAAACGCTGATCACTTGGCTGCGCGCCAATTCAGGCAAGATCAATTTTGCTTCCGCCGGGATTGGCAGCGCCAATCATTTGACCTCCGAGGTGTTCCGTGCCGCCCTGCCGGGCGTTGAGATGCAAATGGTGCAATATCGCGGTGGCGGCCCTGCCATGGCGGCGGTGATTTCGGGCGAAGCGCATATGGCGGTGGACCCAACCGCTTCCGCCACTTCCCATATCCGCGCCGGCACGGTGCGCCCGATTGCCATTTCAGGTTCCCAGCGCGTGGCAAGCCTGCCGGAGATTCCCGCCGCTACCGAAGCCGGCCTGCCCGCTTGGGCAGGTGCTGCCTGGATTGGCGCCTTCGCACCCGCGCAAACTCCGCGCGGCATTGTGGAATCGCTGAATGTCACCTTCAACGCGGCCATGGAACGCATCAAGCCGCGCCTGGTTGACATCGGCATTGAGATTGAACCGCAATATGCAACCATTGCGGCGTTCAGCGCTTATGTGCGGGAAGAATTTGCCCGCAGCGCCGCCGTGCTGCGGGCTGCGGGCGCGAAGCCGGAATAAGCGGTTCAGCTACCTTGTTGCAGTAGCGCCACTACGGCGCGCTGCCAGGCTTCAAAGGCGCGGCTTGATGCGGCGCCTTTCGCCTCAGCCTCTCGGCTGGCGGCATTGAGCCGCTGACGCGCGGCCTGCTGTTCCCCACCGGTGCGATCTTCCACCGCCTGACGGGCGCGAGTCAGCGCCTGATCGGCGGAACGTGCTTCGCGTGCCGCAAGCCGCGCGGAATCGAGCAATACGCGAATTTGTTGGAGTGCGGTGATGGTGGAGGCGAGCACATCGCGCCCCGGCACATCGGCGCCGGTGCGGGAGAGGGTTTCCTGCAAGCGCTCAACCGAACCCGGCCCACCGGGGAGGCGGCGGAGTGATGCCTCCAGATCAAACTGCGCCGGCTGCAGTAGTAGCGGATCGCCAAGGCCTTGGTCCCAAAGCGCGATATCCTGGCTCTCCGTCCGCTCAAAGCCGAGCCGTATGGTTTTCGGTGCGGCTTCCAACTGTGTCTCAAAACGCAAGCCAAAATCACCTTCCGCCACCACCGGGAAACGCGGCGTGGCACCGTGGCGGCGCGGCAGATCAATCACCATCACGCCGCTGGCGCCACGCGGATCAATAGTCACCACAGTTTCGTCAATCGTCTTCGCCGTAAAGGTCATGAAGCCGCGCCGCAGGTTAAAACGTGTGAGTTCAAACTGATCCACACTTTGGCTCGAAAGGCGCATATCACGATCGCGCGCGAAAGCTATCAGGCGTTGATCGCCAGGCGATAGCGCGCGCAATTCCGCATCTCCCAGAAAGCTCGGTGCGCCGTCTCCATCGAACACCGTCACCAGCCCATCCGGCAGCACGTGGTTGGAGGTATTGCGGAAGCGTAGCGCCTGAAGCGGGCGCGCAGTCCATAGGTTTTGAACCCACCAGACCCGTTCCGCCGGTAGGCTCAGATCAAGGAAAGGCAGATTTGCTGTTTCACCACTGCGGAGTGTCACTGGTCGTTCCAGGGTGAAGGCGACGCGCCCGGCAGCGGCCTGAGCTGCGACATTCACGGCGAGCGGCGCGGGCGCCGGTGCGGGTGCAGGCGCGGCCGATACCGAGGGCGCATTCATCAGATCATTCATGGTGGGTGGAGGAGCGGCCGCCGGCGGTGCCATCATGGACGCAGCGGCCGGCATGCGGGGCATCGGGCCAGTATCGGGCCGCACCCGAATGGCTTCGGCAATCCGCACCGGTAATTCAGGGCGCGGCACGGTAATCGGTTCAAAGATTGGCTGGCGAAATGCCGCCGCATCATCGGAAACAAGCGAAATCCGCACCCCTTCCCAATCACTGCCGGAGGCATTTTCCACCACAGCCCAGCCCATCAACCGCGCCTGCCCGCCCGTTGCACCCAAGGCGGGGGCCATCAGCCGATAGGAAGGCTTCCAAAGCGGCGCGCCGGCAATATAGATCACCGCCACCTGCCTCGCGCGATCAGACCTCAGTCGGATTTCGATGCGCCTTTCATCATCGCTGCGCGCCGCCGCGAGTGCTTCCGCCGCGCGTGCCACGCGCGCAGCGAGCGCTGGGTCGGTCAGCGTCACTTCATCGCCTGCCTTCAGCTGTACCGAAAGCAGACCGCGCGGACCGATCAGCGAAAGATGCAGCCCGGCATCGGTCTCCGCTGCGGTTGCGATGCGCCCGCGCGCACCAGCGGCTTCCACTTCCTGACCGCGGAGCGCATTCAGCAAGCTCGCGCGATTTTCGAAATCGGCAGGACGGAGCGGCAGGCCGCGAAACGCCTCATTCAACAAATCCCGCGCTGGTAGGCTGAGACCCTCAACGCGGCCGGCGGGATCAAGGATCATCAGCGATCGCAGCAGATCATCCACATCGCCAAGCGGGGCACGAAACACGACCGGCGCATTTGCCGCCACTTCGCCGGCGCGTTCAATCTGCGCAATGCCGGCGGACGAAAGCGTCACGCCACGAACTGGCATTTCCGCTGCAAGCGCAGCGGGGGCAATCAACGTAAGGGCAAGGCTGGTGCGACGCATGAAATGGCTCCGTCAGCAGAGGCGTTGGATGGTGCCCTTCCCAAAACGGCGAATTTAGGGCGCCTTTACGGGACGATTGGCGTGGCTTGCTTGCGGCACGCCGCGATTGAGCGACATATGCGAATGCACGCATCGCCACGCATTGGGCGCACCATGAAAAATCATGGTGGCACGCCCTGGCCGATCAAACCGCGTTCCATCCGGGTGAAACCCCGTGCTGGTCCAGGGTGCGACAACGACCACCATGGATTTATCATCCGAGGCCAGCACATGGGTTTCCGAAAGCGTGAAGCGAAAATCCTCGGTCTTCGGCCAGACATTATCCCATTGCGTCGCCTGCCAGGCAGCGAGGCCTGGGATCACATCACGATGCGTGCCGAAGGCCAGCACATCGGGATGGAAAAGCGGGCGCGCGGAAGCGTAATCCACCTCACGCACAAAACCGGCGAAGCGATCCAGCCAGGCATCAAACCAGGCGCGCGTTGCGGCATCGGCTTTTGGTAGATCGGTCATGGCGCATTCCCCTTCGGCTTCGGTGCCGACAGCCTGATCCGAAGCGGCGGCGCTTTCAAGCCTTGCGGCCTGAGGCTTGCCGAGCGGGTACGGGCGGGCTTAGCCTTCACGACAAGAAAAAAGACGGAGGAGACAAGGCCATGACGGGCATTCATCGCCGCGGCGCTTTGCTGGCCGCGCCGGCGCTTCTTGGCGTAGTGTCGGGCCGTGCCCATGCACAAGCCTGGCCCGCGCGGCAGGTGCGCATTGTGGTGGGCTTCGCCGCAGGTGGCGCCAATGACATCATGGCACGCCTGCTTGCTGCGAAGCTTAGTGAGCGTATTCAAGGCAGCACTTTCGTCGTTGAAAACCGCCCCGGCGCGGGCACTTTGCTGGCGGCTGAACATGTCGCGCGCCAGCCGGCGGATGGCTATACCTATCTTTTCGCGTCTTCCTCCACGCTGATCACGCTTTTGGTCAACCGCGCTGCGGGGCTTGATCCAACGCAGGCGTTTTCCGCGGTTTCCATGGCGCAATCCTCGCCCTTGCTGCTGGTATCCCGCAGCGATTTCCCGGCGCGCACCCTGCCGCAGGTGATTGAATTGGCGAAGCAGCGCCAGGGCAGGTTGACGATATCGCACCCTGGCAGCGGCGGCGTGAACCACTTGTCGTTGGTGATACTGATGCAGCAAGTGGGTATAGAACTGACAATGGTGCCCTATAATGGCAATAATCCTTCCCTCACGGCCCTTGTGCGCGGCGATGTGGAATTGGCGAGTGACTCGCTGTTTGCGACACGTGCCTTGATTGAAGCTGGCACCATTCGCCCAATTGCGATTACGAGCGCGGAACGCTCACCAACCTATCCTGATGTGCCGACCTTTGCTGAAACCGTGCCGGGTTATGATGTGACTTTCTGGGGCGGCATCATGGCGCCACGCGGCGTGCCTGACCCTATTCTGGACCGGCTTTCGCAAGAACTGGACGCCATTTTGCGCCAGCCCGATGTGGCGGACCGCGTACGCAGCTTTGGCGCCACGCCGGTGGGTGGCACGCGCGAACATTACGCCAAGGTGATCCAGGAAGATTGGGTACGCTGGGGCGAGGTTGTGCGCGCCAGCGGGATCAAGCCGGATTGATGTTGCAGGATTGAAAAGGGGGATAGCATGCCGAAACTCAGTGCCGATCGCGTCAAGGAAATCGGCCGCACACTTTTGATCGCCGCCGGCGCGCCAGCGGATGAGGCGGAAACCGTCGCGCGGCATTGCACCAGCGCCAATCTGGTGGGGCATGATTCGCATGGGATCATCATGATCCCGGGCTATATCGAAAGGATCAAGGTAGGCCATATCGTACCCGGCGCGCCGTGGAAGATTGTGCAGGAATCTGCGACCACATCGGTGATTGATGGGCATTGGGGCTTTGGTTACGTCGCCAATGAAAAGGCCATGCGCTACACTATCGAAAAGGCGCAGACATCCAATGTCGCCGCCGCGACTGTGTTTCGTCAGGGGCATATTGGCAGACTTGCAAGCTATCCGCTGATGGCGGCGGAAGCCGGCATGATTGGCATTTGCACGGCCGATTCCGGGCGTTCGCCCAAGGCAGTGGCGCCTTTCGGTGGGCGCGAAGCGCGGCTTGGCACCAACCCGATTTCCATTGCGGTGCCATCCGATTTGGCCGGGCCTTTTGTGCTGGATATGGCAACCTCGGCCGCTGCGGCCGGCAAGGTGTTTCTGGCGCAAGCGCGAGGACAGGAAGTGCCGGATGGTTGGGTGATTGGCGCAGATGGCAAGCCCACGCGTGATCCTTCGCAATTGAAGAAGGGCGGCGCACTGCTGCCGCTCGGTGGCACGGAAGGCTATAAGGGTTTTGGCCTGGCCGCGATGGTGGAAATCCTTTGCGGGTTACTGACCGGGCTTGGCTTTGGCGTGGAGCCCACGGGCAGGCATAATGACGGGTGCTTCATGGCGGTGTTCAAGGTGGATGCCTTTCGCCCGCTGGCGCAATTCAAACAGGAAGTCGCGGATTTCGCGCGCTATCTGAAGGACACACCGCCCGCCGAAGGCAGCCAGGGCGTCTTCTACCCCGGTGAGCTTGAAGCGATGCGTGAGGCTGATCGCCGCGCCAATGGCATCGAGATCGAGGACAGGACGATTGAGGTATTGACCAAGCTTGCCGGCGAATTGGGTGTGGCGGGCAAGCTTGGATTGTAGATTGTGTCAGGTGAGATCGAAAGTAATCTCACCAAATCCCGCAAACCCGGCCTCCACGCGCTGGCCGGGCGGGACGAAAATGCAGCCGGTATAAGTGCCGGTCGTCACTACCTGACCGGCGCGCAGATGCTCGCCAAGCCCGTGCAGATGATTGGCGAGCCAGACCAAAGGTAGCACCGGATCGCCGGAGGGATTGCCGCCCTTCTGATCCACCTGCACCGCACCAGCATAGGATTGCCGCACGGCGAGGTTGGGCAGATCAAAGCGCCGCCAATCCGCTACATCGGCGCCCACGACATAGCCAAGATGCGCGATGTTATCTGCCATGCCTTCAGCAGGCGCCACTACCTTGTGGTCAGCATAGCGCGATTGCACCAATTCAAGCAGCGGGAGGGCAGCGTCTAGCGCATCCAATACCTCATCGCGGCTATAGGCATTGCCGCGTGCCGGTAGATCACGCTTCAGGCGGAAAGCAACTTCGGTTTCAAGGCCAACAGGACGCGTATTGGCCACCCCCCAACGCCCGGCAGATTGGCGCGCGCCGCTCGCGGCCATGATGCCGAAATTGGTGGGCTTGCCAGGCGGCGTCGCGCATTTCCAGCCACCAATGGCGCCACCCAGCGCCTTCAGTACGCCGCGTTGAATGGCAAAGATCTCAGCCTCATTGCCTGGTGCGGCATCACCGAGATTGGCGATTGGCGCGCCGCCCTTATGCACCGCGACCAGCTTTTCAATCGCGCGCGTGATGGTTTCAGATGACATGATCAGCGTTCCTATTCGTTCAATTCCGGAATGACCCAAAGCGGCGCCTCACCGCGCGCGACGCGCTGCACATTGTCAAAAGCATTGCGCAGACGGGCGATATTGCTATCCTGCGTGGGGCCGGCCATATGCGCGGTCAGTACGACATTATCCAGGTTGAACAGCGGATTGTCGGGCGGCGGCGGTTCCTGATCAAAGACATCAAGCCCGGCGCCCGCGATCTGGCCGGAAGACAGCGCGCGATAAAGCGCCGCTTCATCCACCACCGGCCCGCGGCTCGTATTGATCAGGAAGGCGGTCGGTTTCATCAGCGCCAATTCGGCTTCCCCCAACAACCCCTTGGTGCTGGCATTGAGCGGCACATGGAGTGAGACGATATCGGACGTTCGCAGCAATTCACGATAGAGCCTGAAACGCACATTCAGCGCATCTTCGGTTTCTTCACGTAGCCTTGCGATATCATAATAATGCACAGTCATGCCGAAAGCCTGGGCCAGACGCGCGGTCTTCTTGCCGATAGTCCCAAGACCCACAATGCCCAGCGTCCGTCCGCGCAATTCATAAAGTCTCGGCGTTTGATTGCCGCGCCAACGGCCGGCGGCAACATTGGCATGCTGGCGGATCAATTGCCGTGATACCGCCAGCATCAGCAGCACCGCATGTTCGGAAACCGCGGTGGAATTCGCGCCACCATTATTGGCGAAGGGCACGCCGCCACGCCGTGCGGCCGCGATATCCGCGCGGTCATAACCCGCACTCAAAACCTGGATCAGCTTCAGCTTGGGGGCGATGGCGTAAAGCTCATCCTTGACCAGCATATCCACGAAGCCGACAAGATATTCGGCCCCACCCATCGCTTCCTTCCAATCCGCGCCGCCGGGCTTGGCGATGCGCAAATCAAAACCATCGGGTGCCATTTCCTGGATCACCGCTTCATCCACCATGGATTGCGTGACAACAACAATACGCGGCTTCATGTTTCCTCCGGACTCGCTTTCGGGCGCAGCATGAACCGGCGGGCGCCGGTCGCCAAGGGGCGGGATTGTCGCGGCCCCTTCCGCGCGTCATGCTGCTTATTATGAAGCAATCCAGCCAAGGATGACATCAGGGTGAAGCAGCGCGGCACGCCGCCAGAGGCAGGCGAGGCATGAAGGAAGCACCTTCGCGCCGCGCCTGGTTCATTCTGGCTGGTGGCTTTCTGGCCTTCACCATCAGCGCCAGCCTGATGCATGCCTATAGTGTGTTTCTGCTGGCCTTCATTGCAGAATTTCGCTGGAGCCGCGGTGAAAGCTCCATCGCCTATTCGGTCGGGCAGGTGGTGGGCGGGGTGTCCTCGCCGCTGGTGGGCGGCATGGTGGACCGGCTTGGCGCGCGGCGCATGGTGCTGCTGGGTGGCTGCTTGCTGGCGTTGGGGTTGCTGGGCAGCGCCTTCGCGACATCCCTTTGGCAGATTGTGCTGCTGTATGGCGTGGTGATGACGCTGGGCGCCAATTGCATCAGCATGGTGGTGTTTGCGCCGCTCATTTCTCGGCTTTTCGTCGCGCGGCGCGGCATGGCCATGTCCATGCTGCAATCCGCCAATGGTTTTGGCCGCGCGATTTCAGCACCCATTGCGCAGCTGATGGTGAGTGAAGTTGGTTGGCGCAGCGCCTATCTGCTGCAAGCCGGCGTAATGGCGACGCTGATCTTGCCGCTGGCGGCGCTATTTCGTGGTGCGGAGCAAACGCCCATGGCCAAGCCCGTCGCTGATAGTGTTCCGCAGCGCGATTGGTCGGTTGCGCAGGCGGTGCGCACGCGGCATTTCTGGCTGCTGTTTATCGTCTATGGCCTGACCAGTATCGGCAGTTTTCTGGTGTCGCTCCATCAATTGGCCTTTGCCGTGGATCGCGGTTTCGATCCGCTTTATGCCGCTTTCGTGCTTGGGCTTGGCAGCTTGCTGGCTTTGCCTGGTGTGATCCTGACTGGGACGATTTCGGATTACATCGGGCGCGAAGGTGCGGCGATTCTCGCTTATGTGATTTCCATCATTGGCGTTGCGGCGGCGCTGCTGATTGATAATGCGGATCAGCATTTGCTGTTCTGGGTGCATGCGTGTTTCTTTGGCATTACCTGGGGTGCGCGCGGGCCGGCTGTTACGGCGAAAACCGCCGATCTTTTCGGCGGCCCCAGGCTTGGCACCATTCTTGGGATGATCACCATCGGTTCCGGTTTGGGCGCCGGGCTTGGTGCCTGGGGCGCGGGATTCCTGTTTGACCTGACGGGCAGCTACCAGCTTGGCTTCATGCTTTCCATCGCCGCTTACACAACCGGCGCCTGTGTGTTTTGGGCGCTGCGCAAGCCGGTGCAGGGCTGAACGCTATCAGCGCAGACGAGCAAGAAATTCCGTTACCCTGAAGGCAGCATCGGCATTTACCGCACCTTCCGGCATTTTGCCACGCGCGAGGGCCTCGATTTGGCGCACCGTATCCATGGCTTGGTGTTCCATGGCTTCAGGCGTCATGCCGCCGATATGCGGGGTCGCCACCACATCGGCGCGGGCGGCCAGCGCAGGGTTTGGTCTTTGATCCGGTGCACTGCCGACATCCATGGCAGCGCCCGCGAGATGCTTCGAATCAAGCGCCGCCATCAGCGCCGCTTCATCCACCAATTCCCCGCGCGAGAGATTGATGAAGCACGCGCCCGGCTTCATGGCAGCGAAGGCGGCGGCATTGAAAAGATGCTTGGTGGAGGCATCGGAAATCGCGAGGCACACCACAATATCGGATTGCGCCAAAACTTCCGTGAACGACGCTTGCGTAATGCGCGGATCGGTCACCTTGGCGAAGGGGTCCGATACCGCCACTTCCATACCAAGTGCCAGCGCCACTTCGGCCAAGCGTTGCCCGATGCGCCCATAGCCAATTATGCCGAGCCGTGCTGCCGATAGCTGCAAGCCCATGCGCCCTTGCGGCAAGCCACCGGCACGATAGGTGCCGACCATGACACTCACGTCGCGTGCCAGATCCACCATGAAGCCCAGCGCCAATTCCACCACGGCATCCACAAAGCCAGGTGTCGCGCGGGTTACCAATACGCCCGCCGCACTCGCGGCCGGCACATTGATGGTGGAGATATCCACCGCCACACGCAGAAATGCCAAAAGCTCCGGCATGGCCGCGAGGGTTTCAGGAAGCCCAGGCGTTGCGCGATCCGCCACAATGGCGTGACAGCCGCGCGCAGCTTCGGCCAGGGCAGCGCCAGACAACACGGTTGCGCCAGGGTTGCGGATCACCTCGGCATGCTCAGTCAGGGCCGCGAGCGCGCGGGGGCCGTAATAGCCTTCGAACATTTCAGGCGTATGCGAGAGAAAAACGCGGAGCTTCATGTGGGGTGTCCTGAGGGCAAGGCGGCGATTGAGCCTGTGAACCAGCATCCTCTCATTATGTCAGGGGCAGCGTCAAAACGCTTAGATTGACGGCGCCGCGCTTCTTCCTCTTTGATGCTGGCATGTTGCGCCTTCTGATCCTTTGGTTTTCGCTTGCTACATCGCCGGCCTGGGCGCAGCCGCAAACCATCTCCATTCCGGCGCATCCCGGCGAACAGACCGTGAATGGGCCAACCGCGCTGAATGCGGTGATGTGGCAACCCGCCGGGCGCGGACCGCATGCCGCGATTATCCTGATGCATGGCTGCGCCGGCATGACCACGCGCGCTGGCCAGCCTTTTCCACGTGATACGGATTGGGCGCGGCGCTTGTCGCAGCTTGGCTACCTCATTTTGCAAGTGGATAGTCTGACGCCGCGCAATGAAGGCAACCTTTGTGGCCAAGGCGGTGATCGCCGTATCCGCGTGAGTGTTGAACGCGCGCGTGATGCCTATGCCGCGTTGTTGTTTCTACAATCGCGCCCGGATGTGCGGGCGGATCGTATCGCGCTGATGGGTTGGTCCAATGGCGGTGGCACGGTGCTTTGGACCTTGTCGCGCGATAATCGCGCGCGCCCTGCGGGGCTCAGGCATGATTTCGCCGCCGGTGTCGCATTTTATCCCGGGTGCCGGACTCTTTCGGAACGGCGCGATCCCTGGCAGCCCGTGGCACCTATCCTCTTGCTGGTAGGCGAGGCTGATGATTGGACGCCCGCACCACCCTGCGTGACACTCGCAGCACGCACCGGCGCGCGTTTTGAAGCACATACCTATCCCGGCGCTCATCATGATTTCGACGCACCCGATACGCCGCAACGCGTTTTGCGTGGCGTTGGCGCCACAAGCAATGGCACCGCAACCATCGGCACGCATCCCGCAGCAAGGGAAGATGCCTTGCGCCGCGTGCCGGAATTCCTCGCGCGCGTGGTGGCTGCGCGCTAGGAGCAGATCGCGTTTAGATGGAAAATCTGAACGCGTGAAGATGCTCGAAAAATAAAGATGCAGAGCATGTTGCGTGAACCCATGTGAACGCAACACGCTCTACTTTCGCCAGCGCGATAGCGCGAGCATACCGCCCCCCGCGAGCAGACCCCAAAACGCGCCGCCAATACCAAGAAACGCGACACCCGATGCCGCGATCAGGAAGCAAATCACGGCTGCTTCACGATCCTTGTCTTCGCGCGCCGCGCCCATCAGTGCGCCAGCAAATGAACCAAGCAATGCAAGCCCGGCGACTGCTTCGATCAGTATCGGTGGTGCCACGGCGACCAAGCCACTCGCCATGCCAGCGGCCAAACCACACGCGGTGTAAACCGCCCCCGCCATAACCGCAGCGGGCCAACGCCGCGCGGGATCAGGCCCGGCGCCATCACCTGCACACATCGCAGCGGTGATGGCAGCAAGGTTTACCGGATGGCCGCCAAAAGGTGCCGCGAAAAGACTGAAGACTCCCGTGGTGGAAAAAAGCGGCCCTGGATTGGGGCGATAATTATTGGCGCTCAGTACCGCGATCCCTGGAATATTCTGCGATGCCATGGTCACGATGAATAGCGGTAGCGCGAGCCCCGTGATGGCCGTCAGCGAAAATACCGGCGTCACCCATTCTGGGCTTGGTGCCCAATTGCCTTGTGGTATCGGCGCCTGAAACGCGATGATCACGCCCGCGACAATCACCGCCGCTGGCACTGCGGCAAGCTTGTGCCAGCGCCCGGCGATGATCCATGCAGCGATGATCGCAAGCGCGGCGATTGGCGCTTCCGCCACCGCGCGCACCGGTGCCAGAACAAGGCCAAACAAAATCCCTGCCAGCATGGCATTGGCGAGTGAGGCTGGAATCGCCGCAACTGCTCTGCCCAGTGGCTTCCATAATCCTGCCAGGATCAGCAACAAGGCGCAGATGATGAAGGCACCGACTGCTTCCGCGAAACCACCCGACGGCATGATGGAAGCGGCCATCAGCGCCGCACCAGGTGTGGACCAGGCGCAGCTGATCGGCATGCGTTTCCAAAGTGACAGCAAAATCCCGCAAAGCCCCATGGCGATGGAAACAGCCATCAGCCCCGATGCTGCCTGAGAGGGGCTTGCGCCCATCGCCACAAAACCTTGCAGCACCACCGCAAAGGATGAGGCAAAACCCACAACCCCTGCCAATAGCCCCGCCAAGATGGCTTGCATCGGCATCAGCGTCTTTCCTTTGGAAGCTTGTCCAAGGCGGCTTCAATATGCGTGATTGCATCCGGTGTCAGTCGGCGAAAATCCCGCGCGAGGCGATTGGCAAGCGCTGTTGCCTCTGGCGAAAGTCCGCCGGTTTCAAGCACCACACGCGGATGGGATTGCCGCGCCAGCCGCGCCAGCTCCTCGGCATCATCCCAGATCAGACCGAAGAATTCATTGACCTGATGCACGAGGCCAGCAGAGGGCTGGCCGCGTCGCCCATGTTCCAGCGCTGAGAGATAAGCAGCGGAAACCTGCAAGGCCGCGGCAAGGTCCTTCAGCGCAACCCCACGTTCGGTGCGCAATGCGCGCAGCCTGGCGCCGAAGGGGGTCATTTGCGCCGACGCAGCATCAGATGCACCGCGCCTGTATTCGCCGCGTGTGGATGCGCTGCCGCCAGCAGCATGCGCCGCATATCAGGTGCATTCAGCCAATGCGGCAATTCACGGCGCAGCACGCCACCTTCTGGCGATGAACCTCGCCCGGTAATCACGGCGACGCAGCGTAGCCCATCAGCGAAAGCATCGAGCAAAAAGCCACGCACCGCATCATGCGCTTCCTGCGCGCGCCGCCCGTGCAAATCCAGCGTGCGTTCCGGCTTCATGCGGCCTTTGCGCAGGGCGCGCCAGCGTTTGTCATCCAAGCCCGCGGGCGTGACATTCACCTGAATGGGTGGCGGCTGCCAGGCTTGGGGTGCAGTGGGCTGCACCGGAAGAACTGTCTGCGGCGCGGTTATGACGGGGGACGCCTCAGCCGCTTCGGGCGGCGGCAGCGCACGACCGGGGAGTGGCTCCACACTCGCGACATAGGCCTGCCAAAGGGCGCGATCCGCGGCACTCAGCGCGCGGGCGCGGCGACGCGAAAGGCTCATCCCGGCAGGGCGGCGGGATCATCATCCACCACAATCACATGCAGCCGCCGTGGCCCATGTGCACCAAGTTCAAGCGTCTGTTCAATATCCGCACTGCGCGAAGGGCCCGTTACCAGCATGACATTGCGTGGCATAAAGCCGCCCGAAACAGGGTCCTGCCGTTCCGCGCGCAGCATATCCCAGGCATCCTCATAAGGGCCGGTAATGCGCGATGCGCGGAGTACGACAATTTCGGTCTCCGCCAATAGATTGAGCGTGGTGGGGCGTGCGGGATCGGATGGCAGCATCAGCGTGCCGGTTTCCGCAATGCCGGCATAGCCATGCTGGACGGAGACCAGATCGCTGGCCTCAGCGCGGCGTGTTTCAAATTCCAGCATGGCGCGATCGGACCAGGGCAGCGCCTGCAATTCCGGATGCGGCGCCATGACAAAGCGCGGTGCCAGGTTCTGTTGCGAAAGATATTCCGCCACCGCGCCGGGAATGTCCTTCAAATCCGCCACGCGGGTGACAGTGCCGAATTCCTTTTCCACATTGGCAATAAAAAGCTTGATCTGATCAGGGCGCGACATGCGTGACCGCGCGGGGATCAAATGCCGTGGCCGCGCGATCATGCGCGCTTCCAGCATGGCGCGTTGATCAGCCGGCAGCGGCCCGCGCTTCAGGCCACGGCGAATGGCGTTCAGAATGGCTTCCTTGCTCATGTCTCAGGCCCCGCCATTGCGCTTGGTTTTGGCGTAGCGATCCATGAAGGTACCGCCTTCCGGCACCGGCAAATCGCGCCCCTGAGTCCAGCCGCCAGCCAATGGCAAGGACCGAAACGCCCCCTTGCCCTGTGCCAACACGCCAAGTGCGCCGATGGCCAGCTTCGTCGCCATACGATACAGCGCCGGGCGCTGCGCCACATAGGCCCAAAGCCCAAGATTGCGCCGCACGGCCACGGGTGACAGATGCCGCTCAAACTCCCGTTCACGCCAATGACGCATCATTTTTGGCAGCGGAATCTTGACCGGGCAGACGGATTCGCAGCGCCCACAAAACGTCGAAGCATTGGGCAAATGCCCTGCCTTATCCACGCCAATCAGCGTTGGCGTCAGCACGCTCCCCATCGGGCCAGGATAGACCCAGCCATAGGCATGCCCGCCTGTCACACCATAAACCGGGCAGTGATTCATGCAGGCGGCGCAGCGGATACAGCGAAGCATTTCCTGAAATTCCGTGCCGAACATATTGGACCGGCCATTATCAATCAGCACCACATGATATTCTTCCGGCCCATCCAAATCGCCCGGCCGCCGGCCACCCGTGGAAAATGTGGTGTAGACTGAAAAATCCTGCCCCGTGGCGGAACGCGCCAAAAGCCGCAGCAAAGCGCAGGCATCATTCAGCGTCGGCACCATTTTTTCGATGCTGGCAAGTGCGATATGAACGCGCGGCAGGGTTTGCGTCAGGTCCCCATTGCCTTCATTGGTGACAATCACGCTGCTTCCTGATTCCGCAATCAGAAAATTCGCCCCCGTAATGCCGACATCAGCAGCCAGGAAACGGTTGCGCAGTTTTGTCCGCGCTTCGGTCAGGATATCGCGCCTTTCGCTGAATACGCGATCCTTCGGCAGGTCCGTGTGCATTTCACGGAAGGATTTCTCCCAATCTTCCCGATTCAAATGAAACGCCGGCGCGATGATATGGGAAGGATGTTCGCGCCGAAGCTGGATGATGTATTCGCCAAGATCGGTTTCGACCGGTTCAATCCCATGGGCTTCCAGATGGTCATTGATCCCGAGTTCTTCGGAGATCATGGATTTGCCCTTGGTGACGGTCTTCGCCCCGGCATTGCGGCAAATCTCAAGCACCGTCGCGCGGGCTTCTTCAGCAGTGGAACACCAATGCACCTTGCCGCCGGCGGCTTCCACATTGGCGGCATAGGTTTCCAAATAGAAATCCAGATTCGCGAGGGTATGATTTTTGATATCGCGCCCGATTTCGCGGAGTTGTTCGAATTCCGGCAGGCGCGCCACGGCATCGCCGCGGCGTTGCAGGAAAGCGCCCTTGGCCTTGCCCAAAGCCTTTTGCAGCCCGGCATCGCCCATGGCGCGGGCAGCATTTTCCTTGAATTGCGGAGAGGTGATCTGAACCACGGCGGAAACCCTATTGCTTTTGGCGCGTATTGTAGCGCAACCGGCGCGCCTGGTCATGGGGGTTTGCGCGCTCGTGCCGCCTTTCCTAACCTCTCGCCTGCCAATTGGGGGAGGATGCCATGGCAGGGCCGGTTGCAGGGGTTTCACCATGAATGTCGCGGCTTTGCCCGCCCGCGCAGCCGCCGCGCCGGGCCTGGCACGCTGGGGGCGTGACCTGACGGCAGACGTCTTGTTCAGCGTCGGCGATGCTGCCTGGATTCTGGCGATCCATAAGGGGGTGCTGATATCCGCCAACCCCGCCCCGCCCCTGATGCCAAGCTATGACCTTGCCATCCGCGCGGGCGCCGAGGATTTCGCGCGCTTCCTGCAAGACCCGCCGCCCCCTGGCTGGCATGACATTATGGGGCTGGTGCGGCTTGGCACCTTCAAGGTGGAAGGCAATGTCGCGCTCTTTATGGCGCATATTTTTTGGTTCAAGGGCGTGCTCGCCCTCCTCAGGGAGCCCCGCGCATGATCGAAGCCATCAC
>Ga0315907_10003634_pt1 | contig 17983 bp, 13 predicted proteins | sample LakEriMetagenome_3_FD_203525 | JGI IMG/M metagenome (GOLD analysis project Ga0315907, IMG submission 203525) | Freshwater fungal communities from buoy surface, Lake Erie, Ohio, United States - Buoy 12 MA123 | ecosystem: Environmental > Aquatic > Freshwater > Lake > Lake biofilm | place: USA... | reverse complement strand
CCCACCGCACAACCCCGCTCTATCAGGGCGAAGCCGATGTTCTTCTTCATGCGGTAGGAAAAGATGCAGTTGGTGAGATCACCGACCTTGCGGCCGCCCTGGAAGATCGGGTTCCAGAGGAACCCGGGCTTCACCGGGTCGCCGGCGTCGAGCACCATGCCGAGCGTGTGGCGGCGCGGCCCCTCGGCCGCGATGCGGCGCAGCGCCTGAATTCCGAGAGTGTCGTCGGGCACGCCGAGATCGACGTACTTACCCATGCGCACTTCGTAGGGGTTGGTGCTGCGATCGGTATCGCCTCCGTAGGACACCAGCCCCGACTCCACACGCTCGCACCAATTCGGCCCGCCGGGGCCGATGCCGTACGGCCGGCCCGCTTCCTTGAAGATCTGCCACAGCCGCGTGCCCTGCGTACCGTCGCGCAGGTAGATCTCGAAACCGCCCTGCTTGGACCAGCCCGAACGCTGCACGACTACCGGGATTCCGTCGACATGGGTCTCACGGAACCAGAAATATTTGAGTGTGCGCACCCAGTCGCCGCAGACGCCCGCGACGACATCCTCGGCTTTCGGGCCCTGGAGAGCCATCGGCGAGACATCGGGTTCGCTGACCTCGACATCGAGGCCGCGCTCTGCTGCGATCGCCCCGGCCCAGAACCAGATGTTTGAGTCGGCGATGGAGAGCCAATAGAGGTCGTCGGCGAGCTTCAGGCAGATGGGGTCGTTGATGAGCACACCCTGATGGTCGCAGAGCGGCACATACTTGCCCTGCCCCACCTGTTGTCTCGACAGATCGCGCGGAGCGAGGATCTGCGCGAGGCGCCCGGCATCCGGTCCCGTGAGCTGCACCTGGCGCTCCACTGCGACATCCCACTGGCTCACACCGTTGATGAGACGCCAGTACTCGGCCTCGGGATCACCGAAGGCCGTCGGCATCAGCATGTGGTTGTAGGTGGTGAACGCGGTGACGCCCTCGGCGAGCGTGGCCTCGAAATACGGCGATGGTCGCAGACGGGCAGAGGGCGTGATGCCGAACACGATGACCTCCGGATCAGAACCAGTTGAAGTTGAACGACAGGCTCACCCGCTCGGTCGCGGCGCGGTTCGCCGTGACCTCGTGCCGCAGCCAACTCTCGAACAGCACCACCTGACCGGCGCGCGCTGGCACCGTGACCCAGGGCTGCAGATCCGGCGCTGCGTCACGGCGGCGCGGCGGCGCGGCCATGAAGCGATCGAGCCGGGGGTCCTCGAACTTCAGGCCCGGTGAACCGCTCGGCACGCGTACATAGTAGGTGCCGCTGATCGTGGAGACCGGATGCAGGTGCAGGCCGTGCACGACACCGGGCGGCATGATGTTGACCCAACAATCGGTCATGGCGAGCGCACGGCCTTCGAGGTCGAGTCCGAGCTCGGTCGCATAGTCACGGACATGCCTCTGGAGGCGTCGCTCCAAGAGGGCGAAGGTCGGCGACAGCCGGTGCATCCGGCTCTGCGAGCCGTAGGAGGTGTATCCGCCTGGATAGTTGCGGGCGGACCAACGGCGTCCGGCCTCGTCATCGACGCTCAACTGACGGCACTCGGCGAGCAGGCGTTTATTGAAGGTGGCCACGCCGCTGCGCTGCAGCGGCGCGACATGGATCAGCGTCGGGAACAGGCGCCGCGTCGCGCTCATCTGCGCGCCTTCGGCTCGGGGCGACCGCGATAGGTCCGCATGAGCACGGCGCGCAGCAGACGATGGAAGTGCCGGGACAGGAACACGAGCACCTTGCCGTGCCCTGTGACCACGATCTCGGCGCGGCCGCGGCGCACACCGCGGACGATCTCGCGTACGGCCTTGTCGGTGGGCACGCGCAGCCAGGCCGGCACCGGATCGGGCGCGCCTTCCTGCACGACACCGCGGTTGTCGGTGCGACGGATGTCGGAGTCCACGAACCCGGGCGACACCAGCGTCACCCCGATGCCATCGTCGCGCAGGTCGCCGCGGAGCGATTCGGCGAGGCCACGGACCGCGAACTTGCTCATGGAGTAGGCCGAGGCGCCCGGCGCCGCCACGTGACCGGCCACGCTGCCGATCAAAACCAGGCGGCCGCGCGCATGGCGTAGACCCGGCAAGGTCTCGTAGAGGGTGCGCAGCAGGCCGATCACGTTGGTATCGAGCTGGCGCTGGTAGTCGGCGAGCGTCAAGCGCTGCAGCACCCCGGCTACGCCGAAGCCCGCATTCGCATAGACGAGGTCGAGCCCGAGACCGCGCGCGAGCAGCGCTTGCACCGGCCGCGCGACATCGCCCTCGCGGGTGACATCACCCTCGTGCACCTCGACCTCTGCCGCACCGAGGCCGCGCAGCTCCTCAGCCAACTGTTCGAGCAGCCCTCGCCGACGGGCGAGCAGCACGAGCCGCGCGCCCTCACGGGCGTACGAGCGGGCAAGCTCTGCGCCGATGCCCGAGGATGCGCCGGTGATCAGGACTGTACGGGTCATGTCATTCTCCTGTCGGTCCATACGGTGATCAGTAGGCACATCCGCCGTGCCGGCCCGGCTGCTCCGGTTCGGCAGGGGGTACACCCGAGCGCAAGACGGTCGAAAGATAGCAAAGTGCACCGGTCATCGTGCGCTCGGGGAGCCTGCGCGGGCAGCGCAGTCGCGGCGGGCACCCCGGTCAGGCACAATCACGGCATGTACCGACTCTTCATCGCGAACAAGAACTACTCCTCGTGGTCGCTGCGACCCTGGGTGTTGATGCGCAGCCTCGGCATCGACTTCGAGGAATGCCTGGAGCCCTTCGCCGACCACGACAACGGGGCGAATTTCCGCCGCTTCTCGCCCACCGGCAAGGTGCCCTGCCTGCACGATGGGGCGCTGCAGGTCTGGGACTCCCTCGCCATCACCGAGTACCTCGCCGAACGTCATCCGGGCGTCTGGCCGAGCGACCCCGTCGCACGCGCCTGGGCGCGTAGCGCGTCGTCAGAGATGCATTCCGGGTTCGGCGCGCTGCGCGAACACTGCAGCATGAGCGTCGGTCACCGGATAGTGCTGCGCGAGCGCCCAGCCGCGCTCGAGGCCGACCTACTGCGCCTGCGAGAACTCTGGCACCAGGGTCTGCGCCGCTTCGGAGGCGACTTCCTCGCCGGCGCATCGTTCACTGCCGTCGATGCGTTCTTCGCACCGGTCGCCTTCCGGCTGCAGACCTATGGCCTCGCGTTCGATCCCGTCGCAGATGCCTACGCGGCCCGGCTACTGGGCTTGCCGGCGATGCGCGAATGGCAGGCCGCCGCCGTGGTCGAGCCCTGGCGCGAGATCGCCCACGAACGCGACGTCACCTCCCGCGCCTTGCGGATCGAAGACCTGCGAAGCCCGCCGCCCCACGCCGTCCCATGAACCTGCCTCCAGCGAACTCTTCGGCCTCCGCTCGACAGACGAAGGGCGATGTTTCCCTGCGTACGCACCGACTGCGGGCCATCGTCGTCGCGCTGCTGTTCATGGTCGTGTCCGACAGCGCGATCGCCGGCACCGCCGCGGTCGCCGCCCCCGACCGCCACGGCGCCGAAGCCGCCCGTCAGGTCATCGAAGAGGGCGGCAACGCCGTCGATGCAGCGATCGCCACGGCCTTCGTGCTGGCGGTCACCTTCCCGGAGGCAGGCAATCTCGGCGGCGGCGGGTTCATGACGCTGCACCTCGATGGCCGACAGGACTTCCTCGATTTCCGTGAGACCGCCCCGGCGGCAGCCAGCCGCGACATGTACCTCGACGCCGCAGGTGCGGTGATCCCCGACGGCAGCCTCGTCGGTGCGCGCGCAGCCGGCGTACCGGGCACCGTCGCGGGGCTCTGGGCCGCGCACCAACGCTACGGCACGCTGCCCTGGAGGCGTCTCGTCACGCCTGCGATCCGGCTGGCGCGAGAGGGTTTCGCGGTCGAACCGCAGCTCGCGGGGCTGCTCGCCGAGCAACGGACCGAGCTTGCGGGCCGCACCAACTTCGACCGTTACTTCGGCGGGCTTGAGACCGGCGACACACTGCGCCAGCCTGAGCTCGCCGCGACGCTCGAGCGGATCTCACGCGCGGGCCCGAAGGGCTTCTATCGCGGTCGCACCGCCCGCCTCATCGTCGCGCAGATGCGCCGTGGCGGCGGCCTCATCACCCAAGCCGACCTCGCCGCCTACACGCCGGTGTGGCGCGAGCCGTTGCGCTTCGACTGGCGAGGGCGACAGGTCGTCACGGCACCGCCCCCGAGCTCCGGTGGCGTCGCGCTCGCGCAATTGCTCGGCATGAAGGAACGCTTGGCGGCCGCGTTCGCCGGACAGCCCCTCAACGGCACGCGCTATGTGCACCTCATCGCAGAGATCTCCAAGCGCGTCTTCGCGGACCGCGCCGAATACTTGGGCGATCCCGGGTTCGTGGAGGTGCCGGTCGCGCGCCTCATGGCACCTGACTACCTCGACCGGCGCACCGCAGAGGTTTCCCTTGAGCGCCCCTCGCCCACGCCGACGGTGCGACCCGGTCTCGCCGATCGCCCACAGACGACGCACTTCTCGATCCTCGATGCGCAGGGCAATGCGGTCGCGGTCACCTACACGCTGAACGGCGGCTTCGGCAACGGCGTGGTCGTCACCGGCGCGGGTTTCCTGCTCAACAACGAGATGGATGATTTCAGCATCCGTCCCGGCCAGCCGAACCTGTATGGGGTCGTCGGCGGTCGCGCCAACGAGATCGCGCCCGGCAAGCGCATGCTTTCATCGATGACACCCACGATCGTCCTGGAGGCCGGTCGGGTGCGCACCATCGTCGGCACCCCGGGCGGCTCGACCATCATCACGGCGGTGTTCCAGACCCTCATCAACCTGCGCGACTTCGGGTTGCCACCGCTCGCGGCGATCTCGGCCTCGCGATTCCATCACCAACTGCTGCCGCCCGATCGCATCATCTACAGCCGCTGCTGTGCGCTCGAGGCGCAGACCGTCCAGGAACTGAGCGCGCTCGGCTACACCGTCGAACCGAGCAGCTGGGAGTTCGGCGACATGCAGGTCGTGACGGTGGACGCCGACGGACGGGTGGAGGCCGCCTCCGATCCCCGCGGTCGCGGACAAAGTGCAGTGTTCACGGTGGCGCCCCGCACGGGGCGGTGAGCGACGACGACCGCTCAGGCGCGGCGGCTGAGAGCGACATCGAGCAGGATCGGCAACAAACGTCTGCGCGCCTCATCGAAGGACAACGCCGAGAGCGCGAAGCGCACCGCCACCGCCCCGATGGGCTCGCCCTCCAGCATCACCGGCACGGCGATGCTGCCCTGTTCGGTGAGGCGTAGCGGTCTGATGGCGCGGGCGAACCCGCGCTCGCGCGTCGCATCCAACTCCCGCTCGAGCGCAGCGCGGTCCGGCCAAAGGTCGTAGAGCTCCGGCGCACGGGACGGCCATAGGAGTTCGATGAGTGTCTCGCGGGCGCGTGGAGAGGAGAAAGCCAACACGGAACGGCCCGATGCGGTCGTCAGCACCGGTAGGGAAACGCCTCGCTCGAAGAGCTCTACTGCGAGGCCGCTGTCGCGGTCGCTCGAGTCCTCCACGAACATCTCCGGGTACCGCAGCCTCGTCAGGCTCATCGGCCACTGCATCCGCAGCGCAGCGGCGTGCATCGCCGCGCGGACCGGCTCAAGCCGCTCGACCGCGGCGTCGAAGCCATGGCTCAATGTCTTGGCCTTGAGCGTCAAGGCATAGCGGCGGGTCTTCAGGCGCTCGGCAAACCCCATCGCCTCGAGCGTGGCAAGGCAACGGTTCACCGTGGTCCGGGCCAACCGCAATCTCTGGCTGATGGCAGCGGTGGTGAGCGGACCGTGGCAGTTCAGCAGCGCCATGACCTCGAGACCACGGACCAGCACCCGCACCGGCGCCGGATGCCCCGGCGGCATGCGATGCGGGATCTCCTCGACGGCCTGCGCCGAGGGATCCCGCTCGCCTGCGGATCGGCGGCTTCCGGGTTCGTCTCCCATCACCCGCCCCGCACGCTCAGCGTGCCGCGCCCTCTTCCTCGCCGACGGACGGCGATTCGTCGCCCTCTGCGCCGACCGTGCTGCCTTCGTCCATGAAGCCCGCCGAGCGCACGCCCTCGAGCTTGCGACGACGATGGGCGTGGGCGGCGAAGCCCGTACCGGCCGGTATCAGGCGACCGACGATGACGTTCTCCTTGAGACCGCGCAGATCGTCCTTGAGGCCGCGGACCGCCGCCTCGGTGAGGACGCGCGTGGTCTCCTGGAACGAGGCCGCCGAGATGAACGATTCGGTGGCCAGCGACGCCTTGGTGATGCCGAGCAGCACCGGCGCGAGCGAAGCGATCTGCTTGCCCTCGCCGCCGATGCGGTCGTTGATGTCGAGCGCACGCGAACGGTCGAGCTGCTCGCCCTTGAGCAACGGCGTCTCGCCGATGCCCGTGACCTCGGTCTTGCGCAACATCTGCCGGATGATGACCTCGATGTGCTTGTCGTTGATCTTCACACCCTGGAGGCGGTAGACGTCCTGGATCTCGCGCACGAGGAAATTGGCCAAGGCCTCGACGCCCCGCAGTCGCAGGATGTCGTGCGGGTTCGGCTCGCCGTCGGCGATGACTTCGCCGCGGGTGACCTGCTCGCCCTCGAAGACGTTCAGCTGACGCCACTTCGGGATCAGCTCCTCGTACTTCTCGCCCTTCTCCTCGGTGATGACGAGACGGCGCTTGCCCTTGGTCTCCTTGCCGAAACTGACCGTGCCGCTCTTCTCGGCGAGGATCGCCTGGTCCTTCGGCTTGCGGGCCTCGAAGAGATCCGCGACACGCGGCAGACCGCCGGTGATGTCACGGGTCTTGGACGACTCCTGCGGGATGCGCGCGATGACATCGCCCACCGACACACGAGCGCCGTCCTCGAGACTGATGAGGGCGCCCGCGGGCAGCGTGTAGACCGCCGGGATCTCGGTGTTGGCGAACGGCACTTCCTTGCCCTTGGCGTTGACCAGCTTGATGGTCGGGCGCAGCTCCTTGCCGCCGCGCTGCTTCGTGCCGTCCATGACCACCACGGACGAGAGGCCGGTGACCTCATCGACCTGGCGCGTGACGGTGAGTCCGTCGACGAAGTCCTGGAAGCGGAGGAAACCCGCCACCTCGGTGACGACCGGATGGGTGTGGGGATCCCAGGTCGCCACGACCTGGCCCGCCGGCACATGCGTGCCTTCGGCGATGCTGATGTGCGCGCCGAACGGGATCTTGTAGCGCTCGCGCTCACGGCCGAACTCGTCCACCACGCCGATCTCACCCGAACGCGACACCGCGACCAGGTGACCCTTCTCGTGGGAGACGGTCTTGACGTTGTGGAAGCGCAGCGTGCCCTTGTTACGGACCTCGAGGCTCGAGGACGCTGCAGCACGCGACGCCGCACCACCGATGTGGAAGGTGCGCATCGTGAGCTGCGTGCCGGGCTCGCCGATCGACTGCGCCGCCATGACGCCGACCGCCTCGCCGATGTTGATGATGCGACCACGCGCGAGATCGCGTCCGTAGCACATCGAACAGACACCGTAGCGGGTGTCGCAGGTGATCGGCGAACGCACCATGACCTGGTCGACCCCCTGCTGTTCCAGCAGGCGGACCAGCTCTTCGTCGATCAACGTGCCGGCTGGGAGCAGGACCGTACCCTTGCCGCCCGGCTTGAGGACATCCTCGACGACCACGCGGCCGAGCACTCGCTCGCCGAGACCCTCGACCACATCGCCGCCTTCGACGAGCGGGGTGACCATGAGGCCATTGGTGGTGCCGCAATCGACCTCGGTGACGACGAGATCCTGGGCCACGTCGACGAGGCGCCGCGTGAGGTAACCGGAGTTCGCGGTCTTCAGCGCCGTGTCGGCGAGACCCTTGCGGGCGCCGTGGGTGGAGATGAAGTACTGCAGGACGTTCAGACCTTCGCGGAAGTTCGCCGTGATCGGCGTCTCGATGATCGAACCGTCAGGCTTCGCCATCAGGCCGCGCATGCCGGCGAGCTGACGGATCTGCGCCGCGCTGCCGCGGGCGCCCGAGTCGGCCATCATGAAGATCGAGTTGAAGGACTTCTGGCGCTGCTTCTTGCCGCGCGAATCGGTCGCCTCCTCGGTGCCGAGCTTGTCCATCATCGCCTTGGCGACCTGGTCGTTGGCGCGCGACCAGATATCGACGACCTTGTTGTAGCGTTCGCCGTTGGTGACGAGACCCGAGGAATACTGGTCCTGGATCTCCTTCACCTCGCGGTCTGCCGCGGCGACGATCTTGACCTTCTGCTCGGGGATCACGATGTCGTCGATGCCGAAGGACACCGACGCCCGGGTCGCATAGGCGAAACCGGTGTACATCAGGCGGTCGGCGAAGATGACGGTGTCCTTGAGGCCGAGCTGGCGATAGCAGGCGTTGATGGTCGCCGAGATCGCCTTCTTGGTCATGTCCTGATTGACGATGTCGAAGGACAGCCCCTCAGGCAGCACCTCGGACAGCAAGGCGCGACCGACGGTGGTCTCGACCAGGCGACGGCGAGGGACCTTCTGCCCATCGACCAGCGTCACCTCGTTGATGCGCACCTTGATGCGCGCCTGCAGGTGGACCTGCCGCGTCTCATAGGCGCGATGCACCTCGCCGATGTCGGCGAACGACATGTACTCGCCCTCGGCGCCGATGCGCTCACGGGTCATGAAGTACAGACCGAGCACCACGTCCTGCGAGGGGACGATGATCGGGTCGCCGTTGGCGGGCGAGAGGATGTTGTTGGAGGACATCATCAACGCCCGCGCCTCGAGCTGGGCTTCGAGCGACAGCGGCACGTGCACGGCCATCTGGTCGCCGTCGAAGTCGGCGTTGAAGGCGGTGCAGACGAGCGGGTGCAGCTGGATGGCCTTGCCTTCGATCAACACCGGCTCGAAGGCCTGGATGCCGAGACGGTGCAGCGTCGGCGCGCGGTTGAGCAGCACCGGATGTTCGCGGATCACCTCGGAGAGGATGTCCCAGACCTCCGGGCCTTCGCGCTCGACGAGCCGCTTGGCGGCCTTGATGGTGGAGGCGTCGCCGCGGACCTGCAGCTTGTGGAAGATGAACGGCTTGAAGAGCTCGAGCGCCATCTTCTTGGGCAGACCGCACTGGTGCAGGCGCAAGGTCGGGCCGACCACGATGACCGAACGGCCCGAGTAGTCGACGCGCTTGCCGAGCAGGTTCTGACGGAAGCGGCCCTGCTTGCCCTTGATCATGTCGGCGAGCGACTTGAGCGGACGCTTATTGGTGCCGGTGATGGCGCGTCCGCGCCGGCCGTTGTCGAGCAACGCATCGACGGCTTCCTGCAGCATGCGCTTCTCGTTGCGCACGATGATGTCGGGCGCGCTGAGCTCGAGCAGCCGACGGAGGCGGTTGTTGCGGTTGATGACGCGGCGGTAGAGATCGTTCAGGTCGGAGGTCGCGAAACGACCGCCATCGAGCGGCACGAGCGGCCGCAGGTCGGGCGGCAGCACCGGCAGGATGGTCATCACCATCCACTCGGGCTTGTTGCCGGACTCGATGAAGGATTCGATGAGCTTGAGGCGCTTGGAGAGCCGCTTGAGCTTGGTCTCGGAAGCGGTGTTCGTCATCTCCTCGCGGACCTTGACGAGCTCCTCCTGGAGATCGAGCGAGGAGAGCATCTCATGGACGGCCTCGGCACCCATGAGGGCATGGAAGCCGTCACCGTGGGCCTCGATCGCCTCGAGGTAGAGCTCGTCGGTGAGCAGCTGGCCGCGCTTCATCTCGGTCTGCTCGGGGTCGATGACCACGAAGGCCTCGAAGTAGAGCACACGCTCGATCTCGCGCAGCGTCATGTCGAGCATCAGGCCGATGCGCGAGGGGAGCGACTTGAGGAACCAGATGTGGGCCACCGGCGAGGCGAGGTCGATGTGCCCCATGCGCTCGCGGCGCACCTTGGACTGGGTCACCTCTACGCCGCACTTCTCGCAGACCACGCCCCGGTGCTTCAGGCGCTTGTACTTGCCGCACAGGCACTCGAAGTCCTTCACGGGCCCGAAGATCTTGGCGCAGAACAGGCCATCCCGCTCGGGCTTGAAGGTGCGGTAGTTGATGGTCTCGGGCTTCTTGACCTCGCCGAACGACCACGAACGGATCATCTCGGGCGAAGCGAGCCCGATCTTGATCGAATCGAAGTGCTCGACCGGCGCGTTGTGCTTGAAGACGTTGAAGAATTCCTTCATGGCTGCAACCTCAATCCTGTTCCAGGTCCACGTTGATCGCGAGGGAGCGGATCTCCTTCACGAGCACGTTGAACGACTCGGGCATGCCGGCATCCATCTGGTGATTGCCGTCGACGATGTTCTTGTACATCTTCGTACGGCCGTTCACGTCGTCGGATTTGACCGTGAGCATCTCTTGCAGGGTGTAGGCGGCACCGTAGGCCTCCAACGCCCAGACTTCCATCTCACCGAAGCGTTGGCCGCCGAACTGAGCCTTGCCGCCGAGCGGCTGCTGGGTGACCAGCGAGTACGGCCCGGTCGAGCGCGCGTGCATCTTGTCGTCGACCAGATGGTTGAGCTTCAGCATGTACATGTAGCCGACGGTGACCGGACGCTCGAAACGTTCGCCCGTGCGACCGTCGGTGAGCTGCGTCTGGCCGGAGAGCGGCAGATCGGCCATCTCGAGCAGACGCTTGATCTCGGCCTCCGAGGCGCCATCGAACACCGGCGTCGCGATCGGTACGCCACGCGAGAGGTTCTTGGCGAGCGCGACCAGGTCCGCGTCGCTGAAGCTGTCGATGTCTTCCTTCTGACCGCCCGTGTCGTTGTAGACGCGCTTGATGAAGCCGCGCAGATCGGCGACCGCTTGCTGCGCTTCCAGCATGCGCCCGATCTTGAGGCCGAGCCCCTTCGCGGCCCAGCCGAGGTGCGTCTCGAGCACCTGACCGACGTTCATGCGCGAGGGCACGCCGAGGGGGTTGAGCACCACGTCGACAGGCGTACCGTCCTCGAGGTAGGGCATGTCCTCGACAGGGACGATCGTGGAGATCACGCCCTTGTTGCCGTGACGGCCGGCCATCTTGTCGCCCGGCTGCACGCGGCGCTTCACCGCGAGGTAGACCTTCACCATCTTGAGGACGCCGGGCGAGAGGTCATCGCCCTGCACGATCTTGCCACGCTTGTTCTCGAACTTGGCCTCGAACGCCTTGCGCTGGGAGCGCACCCGCTCTGCGGCCGCCTCGAGCTGGGCGTTCGCGTCTTCGTCGTCCAGACGGATCTCGAACCACTCGTCGCGGTTCAGTTCGTCGAGGTACGCGGCGGTGAGCTTGGTGCCCGACTTGAGCTTGCGCGGCCCACCGGCCGCCACCTTGCCGAGCAGCGTGCCGCGCACGCGCTGGAAGATGTCGTCCTCGAGGATACGCTGCTGGTCGCCGAAGTCCTTGCGGACCCGCTCGATCTCGGCCTTCTCGATGGAGAGGGCGCGCGAGTCCTTCGCCACACCATCACGCGTGAACACGCGGACATCGATGACGGTACCGTCCATGCCCGGTGGCACGCGCAGCGAAGTGTCCTTCACGTCGCTCGCCTTCTCGCCGAAGATGGCACGCAGCAGCTTCTCTTCCGGCGTCAGCTGGGTCTCGCCCTTCGGCGTGACCTTGCCGACGAGGATGTCACCCGCCCGCACTTCCGCACCGATGAATGCGATGCCGGCTTCGTCGAGCTTGTTGAGGGCCTGGTCGCCGACGTTCGGGATGTCGGCGGTGATCTCCTCGGAACCGAGCTTGGTGTCGCGCGCGACGCAGGTCAGCTCTTCGATGTGGATGGTGGTGAAACGGTCTTCCTGGACCACCCGCTCCGAGATGAGGATCGAGTCCTCGAAGTTGTAGCCGTTCCAAGGCATGAACGCGACCAGCATGTTCTGGCCGAGCGCGAGTTCGCCGAGGTCGGTCGAGGGACCGTCCGCCAGCACATCGCCGCGGGCGATGACATCGCCCGCCGACACCAGCGGACGCTGGTTGATGCAGGTGTTCTGGTTGGAACGGGTGTACTTGGTGAGGTTGTAGATGTCGACGCCCGGCTCGCTGGCCGTGGTCTCGCCATCGTCGACGCGCACCACGATGCGCGAGGCATCGACGGAGTCGACCACGCCGCCACGACGCGCGACCACCGTCACGCCGGAATCGATGGCGACCGGACGCTCCATGCCGGTCCCGACGAGCGGGGCCTCGGTGCGCAGCGTCGGCACGGCCTGGCGCTGCATGTTCGAGCCCATGAGCGCGCGGTTCGCGTCGTCATGCTCGAGGAACGGGATGAGCGAAGCGGCGACCGAGACGATCTGCTTCGGCGAGACATCCATGTAGTTGATGCGCTCGCGCGGCATCAGCGTGAACTCGTTCTGGTAGCGGCAGGAGACCAGTTCGTCCGACAACGCTCCGCGTCCGTCGGTCGCTGCGTTGGCCTGCGCGATCGCGAACTCGCCTTCCTCGATCGCGGACAGGAAGTCGATCTTGTCGGTGACGCGTCCGTCCACGACGCGCCGGTACGGCGTCTCGAGGAAGCCGTATTCGTTGGTGCGGGCGTAGACCGACAGCGAGTTGATGAGGCCGATGTTCGGACCTTCCGGGGTCTCGATCGGGCAGACGCGGCCGTAATGCGTCGGGTGCACGTCGCGCACCTCGAAGCCGGCGCGCTCGCGCGTGAGGCCGCCTGGGCCGAGCGCCGAGACACGGCGCTTGTGGGTGACCTCGGAGAGCGGGTTGTTCTGGTCCATGAACTGGCTGAGCTGCGAGGAGCCGAAGAACTCCTTCACGGCTGCCGCCACCGGCTTCGCGTTGATCATCTCCTGGGGCATCAACGGCTCGCTCTCGGCGAGGTTGAGCCGCTCCTTGACGGCGCGCTCGACGCGCACGAGACCGACGCGGAAGGCGTTCTCGGCCATCTCGCCGACCGAACGGACACGGCGGTTGCCGAGGTGGTCGATGTCATCGACGACGCCATCACCGTTGCGGATGGCGATCAGGACCTTCAGGACATCGAGGATGTCGTCCTTGGAGAGGACATCCGAACCGATGATCTCCTTGCGACCCACGCGGCGGTTGAACTTCATGCGACCGACGTCGGAGAGGTCGTAGCGCTCGGGGTTGAAGAAGAGGTTGTTGAAGAGGTTCTCGGCAGCGTCCCGGGTCGGGGGCTCACCGGGCCGCATCATGCGATAGATCTCCACCAGCGCCTCGAGGCGGTTTCGGGTGGGATCGATGCGCAGCGTATCGGAGATGTAGGGACCCCGATCGAGGTCGTTCACGTAGAGCGTGCGGATATCGTTGATGCCGGCTTCGATCATCTTCTCGGCGGAGACCGCCGTGATGACTTCGTTGGCCTTGGCGATGATCTCGCCGGTCTCGGTGTTGACCACATCGTGCGAGAGGACCTTGCCGTAGATGTAATCGCGGGGCACGGCGAGCTTGCGCACGCCGGCGTCCTCGAGCTGCCGGACATGGCGTGCCGTGATGCGGCGGCCTTCCTCGACGACCACTTGGTCGCCGATGCGGATCTCGAAGGAAGCGGTCTCGCCGCGCAGACGAGCGGGCACGAGCTCGAGGGCGACCTCGTCCTTGGAGATGAAGAAGGTGTTCTTGTCGAAGAACACATCGAGCACCTCGGTATCGGCCATGCCGAGGGCGCGCAGGATCACCGACACCGGCAGCTTGCGGCGACGGTCGATGCGCGCGAACACGTGGTCCTTGGCGTCGAACTCGAAGTCGAGCCAGGAACCGCGGTAGGGGATGATGCGGGCGTTGAACAACAACTTGCCCGAGGAATGAGATTTGCCGCGGTCGTGATCGAAGAACACGCCGGGGCTGCGGTGCAGCTGCGAGACGATGACGCGCTCGGTGCCGTTCACCACGAAGGTCCCGTTGTCGGTCATCAGCGGCAGTTCGCCGAGATAGACCTCCTGTTCACGGACGTCCTTGATGGGCTTGTTGGGGCCTGCGGCTTCCTTGTCGTGCACCACGAGGCGCACCTTCACGCGCAGCGGCGCCGCGTACGTGAGGCCACGCAACTGGCACTCCTTCACGTCGAAACCGGGCTCACCAAGGCGGTAGGAGACGTACTCCAGACGCGCGTTGCCCGAGTAGCTGGAGATCGGGAAAACGCTCTTGAAGGCCGCATGCAGACCCACGTCCGTGCGCGCTTCCTCGGCCTTGTCCTCTTGGAGGAACTGGCGGTAGGAATCGAGCTGGATGGCGAGCAGGTAAGGCGTCTCGAGGACGCTGCCCTGCTTGCCGTAGTTCTTGCGGATGCGCTTCTTCGCGGTGAAGGAATAAGCCATCGAACACCTCTATCGTCTGAACGACACGGGGACAACGAAGCAGCCGGGGCCTATCGACCCCGGCTGCATCGCAGCCCATGCTATGTACGCAATGCCCACCGATGTGACGGTGGGATTACTTGATCTCGACCTTCGCGCCGGCTTCTTCCAGCTTCTTTTTCATGGCCTCGGAATCGGCCTTGTTCACGCCGTCCTTGACCGTGCCGGGCACAGCTTCGACCAGGTCCTTCGCTTCCTTCAGGCCGAGACCTGTCAGTTCGCGCACGACCTTGATGACGCCGACCTTCTTGTCCGCCGGGTATTCCTTGAGGATGACGGTGAACTCCGTCTGCTCCTCAGCCGGGGCAGCGGCGGCAGCCGGACCCGCAGCAGCGGCGACGGCCACCGGAGCGGCAGCAGTCACGCCGAACTTCTTCTCCATGTCGGCGATCAGTTCGACCACCTGCATGATGCTCATGTTCGAAATCGATTCGAGGATCTCGTCCTTTGAAACAGCCATTGTATTCACTCCAAAATGTCAGGGTTGCAACAAGATCAGCCGCTGGTGGCCTGCTTGGCGTCGCGGACAGCCGCGACGGTGCGGACCAGCTTGGTGTGGGGCGCGACCAACGTGCGGACGAGCTTCTCGATCGGGGCCTTGAGGGTCCCCAGCAGGATCGAGAGCGCCTGTTCGCGTGTCGGCAGCGAGGCGACTTTCTCGAGGTCGGACCCCGGCAGCACTTGGCCACCGAGCGACACGAGACGTGCGACGAGCTTGTCGTTGGTCTTCGCGAAATCCTTCACCACGCGCGCAGCCGCGCCTGGATCGTCCTTCGAGAAGGCGAGGACGAGCGGACCCTTGAGTTGGGTACCGAACGCCTCGAACGACGTGCCTACCATGGCCTTGCGTGCCAGCGTGTTTTTGACGACACGCATGTCCACGCCTTGCGCACGGGCTTTGGCACGCAGCTCGGTCATCTGCGTCACCGTGATACCACGGTATTCGGCAGCGACCACGGATTGCGCATCGGCCGCAATCTCCGCCACTTCCTTCACCAGCGCTTTCTTGTCTTCGAGGTTCAGAGGCACTTGATTTATTCTCCTCTCCTGAAGATCACACACCGGCAGACGGCTTGCGCCATCCGCCGGACCTTTCGACGGTGACCTTCATCCGAGGACGATCCTCGTCTGAGCGGCGCACCACCTGCGCAGGCGATCATTAAGGGCTGGCGGAACGCATCAGCCGTTCCCCTTCCCGCCTGCGGTCTTCGATGGAACCCGACGGCTCAAGCCGCCGGACCCGCATCAACTCAAAAAAATTACCCTAGCGACGAATTCTCGACCTGCACACCCGGCCCCATCGTCGAGGAGAGCGTCACCCGCTTGAGGTAGACGCCCTTCGAGCTGGCGGGCTTGGCTTTCTGCAGGTCGGCGAGCAACGCCATCAGGTTGTCCTTCAGCTGGGCGGGCTCGAAGCTCGCCTTGCCGATGCTGCAATGGACGATGCCGGCCTTGTCGACCCGGTAGCGGACCTGGCCGCTCTTGGCGTTCTTCACGGCACCGGCGACATCCGGGCTGACCGTGCCGACCTTCGGGTTCGGCATCAAGCCGCGCGGACCGAGGATCTGACCGAGCTGACCCACGACGCGCATGGCGTCGGGGCTCGCGATCACGACATCGAAGTCGAGCTCGCCGGCCTTCACCTTCTCGGCGAGGTCTTCGAGACCGACGATATCGGCACCAGCGGCCCTCGCCGCGTCCTGGTTGCGGCCCGAGGTGAACACCGCGACCCGCACCGACTTGCCGATGCCGTGGGGCATCACGGTGGAGCCACGCACCTGCTGGTCGGACTTCGAGGCGTCGATGCCGAGGTTCACGGCGGCATCCACGGATTCGTTGAACTTCGCGCTGGCGAACTGCTTGACGAGACGCAACGCGTCATCGATCGGATGGGCTTTGCCAGGGGGCAACGCGTCCTGCCAGGGCTTGATCCGTTTGGCTACGGCAGGCATGTCAGAGTCCCTCCACATCTACGCCCATCGATCGGGCGGTACCGGCGATGGTACGCACGGCCGCATCGAGGTCGGCCGCGGTCAGGTCCGGCGTCTTGGTCTTCGCGATCTCTTCGAGCTGCGCCCGGTTGATCTTTCCGACCTTGGACGTGTTCGGCGTACCACTGCCCTTCTCGATGCCGATGGCCTTGCGGATCAGCACCGCGGCGGGCGGCGTCTTCATGATGAAGGTGAAGCTGCGATCCGCGTACACGGTGATCACCACCGGGATCGGCAAGCCCTTCTCGAGCTTCTGCGTGGCAGCGTTGAACTGCTTGCAGAACTCCATGATGTTGACGCCCTGCTGGCCGAGTGCCGGCCCGATGGGCGGTGACGGGTTGGCCGAGCCCGCAGGGACCTGCAGCTTGACGTACCCCTGTACTTTCTTTGCCATCGTCTTCTCTCCTGGGTCCAAGCGCCCGGTTTTCGTCCGGGCTCCCCATGCGCTTCCTTGCCACCACGCCGCACGATCCTTCGTGCGGCGAAACGATCATCTCCCGGCGTCGTCGCCGCGGCCTCTTCGGTCAGGCCTTCTCGACCTGCGAGAAATCGAGCTCGACGGGCGTCGAGCGCCCGAGGATCTGCACCGCCACCTGCAGGCGGTTCTTCTCGTAGTTCACGCTCTCCACGACGCCGCTGAAATCATTGAACGGGCCTTCGGTGACCCGGACCACTTCGCCCGGCTCGAAGATGACCTTCGGCCGCGGCTTCTCTACGCCTTCCTCGACCCGACGGAGGATCTGGTTCGCCTCACGGTCGGTGATCGCGGCAGGCTTCTCCTTGGTCCCACCGATGAAACCCAGAACCTTGGGGACCTCATGCACCAGGTGCCAAGTGTCCTCGTCCATCTCCATCTGCACGAGCACGTAGCCCGGATAGAACTTGCGCTCGCTCTTGCGCTTCTGGCCGTCGCGCATCTCGACGACTTCTTCGGTGGGCACCAGGATCTCGCCGAACTTGGCCTCGCAACCGGCGCGCTTCACACGCTCCTTGAGACCTTCTGCGACCCGATGCTCGAAATTCGAGTAGGCGTGCACGACATACCAACGCATCGCCATGGCTCAGCCCCCCTCGCCGCCGGCGCCGCCGCCGAGGATGGCGCGGGTAGCCCACGCCAGAAACGAATCCACTCCCCAGAAGAAGAGCGACATGATCAGCACGAACACGAAGACCACCAGCGTCATCGAACCGGTCTCCTCGCGGGTCGGCCAGAAGACTTTGTAGAGTTCGATGCGCGCTTCGAGGAAGAACTTCCAGAGGTCGCGCCCGTACCCGGAAGCGGCGAACACCAAGGCACCGACGACCAGTGAACCAGCGAACGTCGACCAGCGCACCGCACCGGACTGCGTGCCCTTGAACACGTAGAACGCCGCCACGCCCGCGGCCACGATGAGGATCGCGGCCCAGAGCTTGGCTTTGTCGGCACCGGTGATGCCCTGCTGATTGACGACTTCGTTCATTCTCGATCCTGAGTGGCAGGCCAGGAGGGAATCGAACCCCCAACCTGCGGTTTTGGAGACCGCCGCTCTGCCAATTGAGCTACTGGCCTGTTGAATCCCTGCCTTACTTCAGGATCTTCGCGACCACGCCGGCGCCGACGGTGCGGCCGCCTTCGCGGATCGCGAAGCGCAGACCGTCCTCCATCGCGATCGGGGCGAT
>Ga0315907_10003633_pt1 | contig 17988 bp, 17 predicted proteins | sample LakEriMetagenome_3_FD_203525 | JGI IMG/M metagenome (GOLD analysis project Ga0315907, IMG submission 203525) | Freshwater fungal communities from buoy surface, Lake Erie, Ohio, United States - Buoy 12 MA123 | ecosystem: Environmental > Aquatic > Freshwater > Lake > Lake biofilm | place: USA... | reverse complement strand
ATAAGGAATAAAGAACTTCAAGACCATATTTCTACTACTTATAATTTCGAACCTATAGTAAGTTATACCGTTTCAGGCAATCAGCCTACCGCAAAAAGAAATAGAATTGTTCAGGAGTTTGCGAGAAGTGAACGTGCCTTAATCACAAATGCAAAATGTCTGACAGAAGGTGTTGATGTGCCAAATATAGACTGTATAGTATTTGCAGACCCTAGAAAGAGTAAAGTTGATATTGTTCAAGCTTTGGGAAGGGCACTTAGAAGAAAGGAAGGAAAAGAATGGGGTTATGTTGTACTGCCAGTGGTTTATGACGAGGAAACTAAAGAAATTGACAATGAAAACTTCAAAGAAATTGTAGCCATTCTGAGGGGTTTAGCCTCCAATGATTCCAGAATAATAGAATATTTTGAAGCAAAAAGTTCAGATAAAAATACAAAAAGTAATATATCAGACAGCTTATTCAATTTTAGTGTTATATCAGAGATATTAGACGAAAAGGAACTTGAAAAACATCTTGAAATCAGGCTATGGGATAAACTGTCAGGGTACAAATGGTTGCAATTTGAAGAAGCAAGGGAAGTTGTACATAATTTAAATCTCAAAAACGTAGAAGAATGGAAGGATTACTGCAAATCAGGACAAAAACCAAAGGATATTCCTGCAAAACCTGATAGAACTTATAAACAGGATGGTTGGAAAAGTTGGGGAGATTGGCTCGGTACAGATAGCGTGGCTACTTATTTAAGAGAATACAAACCATTTGAAGAAGCAAGGGAATTTGTTCATAATTTAAATCTCAAAAACGGAGAAGAATGGAAGGATTACTGCAAATCTGGACTAAAACCAGAGGATATTCCTGTAGCTCCAAATCAAACTTATAAACAGGATGGTTGGAAAGGATTGGGAGATTGGCTGGGAACTGGTACCGTGTCTAATCAATTAAGAGAGTTCAAATCATTTGAAGAAGCAAGGGAAGTTGTTCATAATTTAAATCTCAAAAACGGAGAAGAATGGAAGGATTACTGCAAGTCTGGACACAAACCAGAGGATATTCCTGCAAAACCTTATAGGACTTATAAACAGGATGGTTGGAAAAGTTGGGGAGATTGGCTTGGTACAGGTAGTATTGCATCTTTTTTAAGAGAATACAAACCATTTGAAAAAGCAAGGGAAGTTGTACATAAGTTAAAACTCAAAAGTCGAGAACAATGGATAGAATACTGCAACTCTGGACAAAAACCAGACGATATCCCTGCATATCCAAATCAAACTTATGAACAGGATGGTTGGAAAGGAATGGGAGATTGGCTGGGTTCTGGTACTGTGGCTTCTCATTTAAGAGAATACAAACCATTAAAAGAAGCAAGAGACTTTGTTCATAAGTTAAATCTCAAAGGTGAAAAAGAATGGAGGGCTTACTGTAAGTCTGGACACAAACCAGAGGATATTCCTGCAAATCCAAATAGAACTTATAAACAGGATGGTTGGAAAACATGGGGAGATTGGTTTGGTTCTGGTAACGTGTCTAATCAATTAAGAGAATTCAAACCATTTGAGGAAGCAAGGGATTTTGTTCATAAATTAAAGCTCAAAACTCTAAAAGAATGGTTTGATTACTGCAAATCTGGACTAAAACCAGAGGATATTCCTACAGCTCCAAATCAAACTTATAAACAGGATGGTTGGAAAAGTTGGGGAGATTGGCTTGGTACAGGTAGTATTGCATCTTTTTTAAGAGAATACAAACAATTTGAAGAAGCAAGGGAATTTGTTCATAATTTAAATCTCAAAAACGGAGAAGAATGGAAGGATTACTGCAAGTCTGGACACAAACCAGAGGATATTCCTGCAAAACCTTATAGGACTTATAAACAGGATGGTTGGAAAAGTTGGGGAGATTGGCTGGGAACTGGTACCGTGTCTAATCAATTAAGAGAATACAAACCATTTGAAGAAGCAAGAGATTTTGTTCATAGGTTAAAGCTTAAAAGCAATAAAAATTGGCGAGATTATTGCAAATCTGGACAAAAACCAGATGATATCCCTGCAGTACCAGATAAAACATATAAACAGGATGGTTGGAATACATGGGGAGATTGGCTAGGTACTGGTAGCGTGAATAGTAAATTCAAAGAGTACAAATCGTTTGAAGAAGCAAGGGATTTTGTTCATAAGTTAAAACTCAAAAGTGGAGAAGAATGGAAAAATTACTGCAAATCTGGACAAAAACCTGAGGATATCCCTGCATATCCAAACCAAACTTATAAACAGGTGGGTTGGAAAGGAATGGGAGATTGGCTTGGCTATTAAAAGTAAAAGGTTCAGTCAGATTTTTGGTTGTCCGTTCCAAACTGCAATACTTTTGTAAGCACATTCTGTGTAAAACTGTCTCATTGTTTTTGCCCTAAAGCTAAAAAGACCGTTTTATGAAAAAATATATACTTGGACAGATACCGATACTAATATATTAACAGTCAGGTTGAAGGCCAGGTAAATCGTATAAAAAATATAAAATAAATGATGTACGGATAAGCAGGTTTTGAACTACTTCGTAAAGTAATCTTAATAAATTCACCTTAATGATGTTTTGCCTTTAAATAAATATCAAGTAGTGGGTCTGAATACTATATTATTTGGGTAACATCTCTAATATTTTAGGACTAAGAGGTACTATTCTGTCTTTTTGTCCCTTAGCATTTTTCAATTCGACAATATTTCTTTTTGAATCGATATGTATCGGTTTTAGTACTTGCAATTCGCCACATTTACGGCTAAAATATGCCAATATTCAGGGAGATACAGAGGGGCTTTAATAGTATTTGAGCAGTGGTTCACTTTGCTCCGGAATAATCAAGATTTACCTGGAAATTATGTTGTGAATTATTTATTGGAATTGGCACAATGTCCGGAATATCCAATTTGGATTTGGGTCATTTCTCAAATTGTACCTGAATTTCCAAAAAATTTTGTTTGACAATTTTGACATTTGCCAATTTCCCAAAATTTCCAGCTAAATTTTTTAGTTTCATTTAAGGGATTTAGCACCCCTATCCAACATTTTACCCCTAAGTTAAGGGAAGATACCCAGGAGGGGAAATGGTGCGGCAGGAGGGACCGAAACAGGGAATTGGGGGTGTTTTTGCTAATCTAGTAGATTGATTTAAATATACTTAAGATTAATCCTTGTTAATTCTTCCTCAAATTGAATGATGTCCTTTTCCCAATATCTGCGAATGGTATTGATGGAATAATTGCATATCTTTTCCACCTGGCTTTTATTCATTTCCGGATGCTCCTTTCTTATTTTTCTTATGGCTTCTTGGGTTTTCATCGATTTGAGGCTGCCAACTATTTCTGCAATAATCTTTCTTTTTACTTCCCTATCCAGATTTGCATTCTGATTGAAGTGGATATGTTGCAATATGGTTGGTACATGGAGATATTCCCCTTCCAGTTTGGATTTGTTCCACCATTGGTCAAAATGTAAGCTAAAGGTGGAAAAGTTTATTCCATGTGGCTGTCCTGCATTGATATTCCAAAGATGTTCTTGACATTCTTCCCTGGTTCTGTCCGGATTTAAGAAAATCATCTTATCAAGGAGTTATTTTAGGGTCTTCTCATAATATCTGAATGGAATAATCTTTGGCACATAGAATCTAACCACTTCTTCTTCCCTGTAATCCACAATGGGATTTATCACCTTCACTCTGGACTGATACCGGAAATGATTATTTTCAAATTGTTTAATTACTTCTTCTCTAAGATTTGAACTCCTTTGTTCAGTTCCTGCGATGCAACATTTATAAAATCCTGTTGGATTGAAATAAAGGTCTTTATCCAATCTTAATCTAACCAATCCCTTGTCATTCCCTTTGACCTCCTTTCCTTGAAGGAGATGTTCAATGATAACTTCCCTCTTTATACCTGGGTGAGTTTTTATGAAGATGAGACATCCTTTCCTTCTTTGAAGAGATATGTCAGAAATTAATATACACTCCTTTCCCAACCTTTCCACTAATTCCCTTTTGGATACATTCCATTCAACAAGGTAATGATATCCCAACCTTTCACCTTCAGATGAATGCAGGGAAATAAAGATTGCTTTATTCTCTAAGGAGATATGTTTCTCTGGAGAGTTTATAAGAGTTATTTCTCTCCGCTCTCTTATTCCCTGTACCAGGGAAATAAGATCTGTCATCCCAATACTTGCTCCTTTGTTATTGAATAGTTCTATCATCCTTTCTTTCCTTTTTGAAAAGGATAATCATTTCAATTCATACAATCAAGGGGATTCCATTTACCTTTCCAGATTAAATAAAAATGCTATCCCTAATTCATTAAGAATAGCATTATGTAAAAAAATTGGATAATATTCATTATGTAAATGAGAGAAAAGCTCTTCATGTTTTTCTATACTAAACTTTTCTATTGCCTCTACAGTGAATTGTTGCTTATTCGGAATTTGAATATTATTAAATGACCAATTACCGCCGTTCATTCCTTCACCTATTTCTATATCTGTGACATTATTTAATCTTGGAAAATACATTTTAAAAAAGACAGTCTCACCTAAATCTAATGTAGTTGCTTTTTCAGGTGATTCACCTATGGTAGATGAAGTCATAAAATATTTTGTGCCAGTAATCTTATCTTTCAAATACATGGATCTTTTTGTATCACCAACCACGGAGTATATAAAAGCTCCATCACCAAAAGAAATTGACATGTTTGCATAAGATAAGTTCCACGCTGTTGCGTTCTGTAACAGGCTATAACAAGACCTGGAAACCCTTCGACGCGACCAGTATGACTGGATAAAACTCGACTACAATAATTGATTCAACTATTTAATTCCGAACGCCCGGTCCAGATTCTTCTCCAATACAGTCAATGGCAAATTGCCCATTCGCAAAATCGCATCGTGAAATGCTACATCACTGAAATTCTTGCCAAGTAACTGCCGATATTTTTGACGCAGCGAAATCAATTTTAAACTTCCGATCTTATACCCCAGGGCCTGCGCAGGAATATCACAACTGTAGCGAATGGTTTCCGTGTTGATCTGTTCTTCTGATTCAATGACATGTGCACGCATGAAGTCTATGGCCTGTTCGCGGCTCCAACCTAAATAGTTCATGCCAACATCCACCACAAGTCTTACTGAAATGAACATGTCCATAAGCAAGCGACCGCAATAGTCGTAAGGATCATCATATAAACCCAACTCGATACCAAGGTAGGAGGCATAATCTCCCCATCCCTCTCCGAATGCAGTCACAAAGTTATTCTGTCTGAATTCAGATAGTTCTGCATTCTCATTTTGCAAACTCAACTGCCAATGGTGTCCGGGTGTTATTTCGTGAAAAGCCAAACTGGCAGCAGAAGTTAACGGACGTTGATCCAGTTTTGAGCCATTATAATAATAAATACCCAGCTTCTCGTCTCCGGAAGGAGGCAGGTAATTGCCAAATGTCATGGCGGGCTCAAGCGCGCGCGGCAATCGACGAACATCATAACCAGCTTTTGGCTTTAGTGAAATCAGGCGATAAATTGCCGTGTCCATTCTGCGCAATGGCTTCTTTAATCGCTCACCTACTTCATCTGGTGTGGTGGCAAGAAAGCGTTTGTCCTTTTGAAGAAACTTGTAGAACAACTTCATATCACCCTTAAAATGGGTAGCCGCACGAATGCTGTCCAGCTTTCTGTAAATTTCAGCTACTTGCTTTTTACCGATCTCATGAATGGCTTCGGGCGTCAGGTCGGTAGTGGTATGCCACTTCACCAGGTAGCGGTAGTATTCTTTGCCTCCAGGGTATTGTCCGAGTCCTACGGTATCCGATGCCTTATCTCGATACGTACCGCCCAAAAACACTGCCAGTGAATCATGGTAAGGAATGATCTTTTGTGACAGTATTCGGGCGGCCCTTTCCTGGAAATCCTTTTGAACATTTGAATCCAGTTTTTGTAAACGACCGGTTTTCGGAAAGTATCCATGTTCAGTTGGCTTAACCTGAAATGTTTTTACCAATCCAAGGGTTAACTCTATCTCGGGCCTGGCCAACCGAATACCACTTTCTTGCATACTCCGCATTTTCGCAAGGTTGCTTTTTTGAACTTCGTTGTATTGATCGAGTAGCTTCAAATACTGTTCTACGTTCTCTTTTGTATCGAATGTGGCTTGTTTGAAAATCAGGTCAACATTGGAGAGATTGCTGGCATAGGGTGTTACATAGGGAAATGTGACAGGATAATAACGTGTTGCCTCCAGGCGCATTTCTGCGACCCAGCGAAGCAGATCGTAATCTACCAGAGATGATGGTGATAATGCAGAGGTTTGGATGTTATTCAGTTGCTGCAACAGGCCGGAGAAGAAAACAGAGTCATCCTTGAATTCATCGTGAGTACCTGCATACAGTTTTTCGGGTAATGGTGACTTCCCCGCAGTCACCTTGACGGACCTGCCGGTTCGCAGCTCACGAATCCAATATTCCTGCACAAGTCTGTCTAATTTTGCCTTATCGCTCAGCCCTTTTTGCTGTTCTTTGCAGGCAAATAAAAAAAGTGTGATGATTATAATAAGGTATTTCATTAGAAAGGGGGTTATTGTATTATTCAGTCCTTTATACTATATCAATTTCTTATGCTGAATTTGGCTCTGCTTATTTAATAGGCAAAAGCTGTGCCCGTAGCATAAGGAGGAGACACCGCTTTCAATGTACCGGTCAGAGGATCACGATAGATGCCCACCCATAAACCTTGTGTATAGCGTCTCTCCTTTGCAGGGATTTGCTTTACAGGTAAGCCTGTGGCTTGAATCACACTATCAGGAAACGCTCCTTCCATTACCCGAACGGTAAACTTGAGCGCCTCTGGCACCGTGGCATCTATATAAGGCCATAACAGACAAGGTGCATTAACCGCTTCTTCTACATCCATATTGTGCGCCATGATATTGATCAGCGACTGCACCGTTTGCTGATGAAAGCCCATGGACATGGAAGCAAAAGGAATGACCGGTTTACCATTTTTCAAGATAATTCCAAGCTCGATTGGGGAGGGCATGCGATTGCCTGGGCCTGCTTGTTTGATCTCCGCTTGTTGGTACCAGGCAGCATCGCTAATCGATACCCCATCGACCATGATAGCCTCATTACCCCAGGTGAGTGTATTAATGGTATGCGTGATAGCCGTCATATTGCCCCACTGATCAATAGCCACCACTACGTCCGAGTGCTTTGGACCTACATTTGCATATTGTACAAGTTTTACCCCTTTTTCCATACGATCCCATAATTTAACGGCTGTCTCCTTTCGCAACCGCGATGAATCAGAGAGATCCAAATCAGAATAGATCGTTTTTCGGGTGGCGGGAGGAATGGACGAAAGCATAAACATATTTGTTATGTCTGACATCATACGGAATGATTGCGCATTTTTTGACCAATGAGCCTTGTTGAAAAGTCCAGAAACTTCTGCAAGGTTTAGGGCTTCAATCAGATTCACACTTCCATTCACGGGAGGCCCCAAAACAGCCAGTTCATAGGCCCCATATCTTTCCCGCAATGGCTCACTCCAAATCACCTCGTAATTGGCCAGATCATCGAGTGTCATTTTGCCTCCATCGTTTTGAACAGCAGCAACAACTTTCCTTGCCCATGGCCCCTTATACATGTAATCCACACCACGGGTAGCAATGCTATCCAAGGTAGCTGCCAGCGCGGGTTGCTTAAATACATCGCCAGTTGTGTAGCCGGTTCCATCAGGCTTTACCAGTGTTGCCTTCGTTTCTGAAAGCCTGCGCAACTGGGCATCTCTTCGTTTAAAGAAATCCGCAGTACGTTCATTGAGGGTAAACCCATTACGGGCAAGATAGATGCTTGGCTCAAACAAGTTCTTGAAAGGCAGCTTGCCAAAGCGCTTGTGAGCGGCCTCTACGCCACGCATAAATCCGCCCACCAGTGCTGTTCTTCCGCTTACCTCACGAGAGGGATATGGCCCTACTGCATCAGAGGGGAACCCACCTGGAATGGTCATCGGGTCGGTTTCGTTTTTTACTGTGTTCCAGGAGGCATCCATGGTCACTATTTTTCCCGTAGCTGCATCATAGTGTACCATATTGAGGATGCCAAAAAAGCTGGTGACCGCACCGGCATTCAGCGTGATTTGTGTCATAGCTGCAGTCAATGCCGCATCAACCGAAGAGCCGCCATTCTTAAGCGCTTCCAATCCTGCACGTGATGCTGCTGTGTGAAAAGCTGTTGAAACCGCACCTTTTTCGCCTATTGCCGGCGGGTTATTGGGAAAAGGACGCGCATCCATGGCCAGATATTTTGCTAATTCAGCTTCGCCCCACCCATCAGGCGAGAGTGTCATCTCTCTTTTACCAGTACACGCTGAAAGCCATAAAATGAAACTTGCCGTTACATAAAAGATGATCCCTTTCATATCAATAGAGTTTGGGTAGTTGATTGCAATAAACGCTGCCGGAACAAGATAGAGGCGTGAAAATCTCTGCCCGGATCTTCCAGCCGCCATTCATCTTATGCCACTTGGCGTAGTAGGTTCCAGATATTTTTACCGTACCGTCCGGCTCCTGCCATTGCCCGGTCCATATACCGGTTTCAGCAGCCATATTCCAATCAAGAAAAATGTCTATCTGCCCGGGCGTTCTGGCATAGACTACATTTTTTCTCGTGTTGAACTCGCGGATGAAAACCTGTCGGTTGGCTTCGCGGCTAACAATATTTATATTGCGCGATGATAACACCTGAAAATCTTCAGTCCAGTAATTACCAATGGTTAAGCTGTCATGCATAGCTATGGCCTCGTTAGAAAGATGACGAATGTTTCGAATTTGTATTTCATCAGGTGAAGGTGAAGCCTTATTTGGTGAACAGCCAATAAGAACCATGAGTAGTATGCTATTGATAAAAAACGCCGCAGAATTCTTTACCTTTTTCATCTCAGCTGAATCGTTTGGCGTTAAGAAATCCGATCGGCTGCTGCGTATGACCATTCATGGCGAGGTCTGCCATAATTTCACCTACCACACTGGCAAACTTAAATCCGTGGCCGCTAAAACCGGCAGCAACAACAACATCTTCATAACCGGGAATAAAATCCAGAATGAAATTTTCATCAGGGGTGTTGGTGTACATGCAAGTCTTCATTACATGAGTTGATTCATATCCGTCAGGTATGAACTTGTTCAGTGCATAAGTCAAATTATCTTCATCGGACTTAGTGAGGTTACGGTTTATCGTATCCGGATCTGATGCTGTACCATGAAAATGATGCGCAAGTTTAAGACCGATTGGACCACCAAATTGCCCGACAGGCAAAATGGGGAAGCCGTAGAATATTCCCGTCTTTTCAGGATCGGCAATGGTCCAGCATGGGAAATTACCCCATTCGAATTTTGTCCACGTCTTGGGTTTCACCCATGCAATCACCTGGCGTGTTACTTTCAAATTCCTGGCCAGGTCGGGTACCATTTTGCCTGCCCATGGTCCGGCGGTGATGATAAGTTTTTTGCACTGGTAGACCCCTTTGGTTGTCTTTACAAGGATGGCACTGCCCGTTTTTCTCCATTCAATGGTCTTCTCTTGGGTCTGAATGACGGCACCAGACCGCAATGCTTGTTGAGTGTAGAGTAAAACCGATCGCTCAGGCGTAACGAAGCCTGCATCAGGTTCAATTAAGCGTTCGTAGTCAGAAGGTATATTGAATTGGGGAAATTGCCTGATCTGTTGTTGTGCAGTCATCTCATCTACACGAATGGAATACTGTGATGCTGACAAGCGTAAACCCTTGATCAATGCATGATCAGCTTTTCCGAAATAAAGCAAACCTGTTTTGAAATATAGTTTTTCGCCTGTTTCTTCCTCCAGCGACTTCCAGTTCTGATAAGCCCGTTCCAGGAGCGGCACATAGTCAGGGTGTTCAAAATAGGCTTTTCGAATGATCCGGCTTTGGCCTGCATGCGAGCCAAGCTCATGCGGGATATCGAACTGCTCCAGACCCAAAACCTTATAACCTCGTTTGGCCAGGTAATAGCATGCAGCCGATCCCATGCTGCCCACACCCAGTACAATCACATCATACATCTTGTTATGTGTACTGAAAGACTGCAATTGCTCGTTCACCTGTGCCTGCAATTTCCCTATAGGAATGGCGGCTGCCAGAACTGCCCCACTTTGAATAAACTTCCTGCGCTTCATACAAAGTTTTTTCAAAGTTAGATAAACTTGTTAATATCTCCATGAAAAAAAAATTACTCTATATCTGAAGAATGAAAATCATTAAACTAGCGGCTGGTCCAGCAGTATGTCTTTATTAAAAGTAAAGCTGGACACTTATTTAATATATTTGAATACTCTACATTACATGGCCAATGAACTATAAAAACTATAAACACATCCAAAAAATTGTATCCACTGCCGTATGCATTTTTCTCAGTTCCATTTACACTAACCTGAATTCACAGGAATATTTTGCTGATAAATGCATAGGCAAGTGGGGAGGAATGATGTACATCTATGGAAAAGGGAAAATCAAGGACAGTGTCCAGGTTGAATTAGTCGTACAAAAGGCCTCTGTCCCAGGTACTTGGGTATGGAAAACAAACTACCTGTCGAAAACCTACCCAATGGAAAAAAACTATACGTTGGTTTTAAAAGATACAGTTGCCCAAACGTATATCACGGATGAAGGAGATGGTGTTGAATTATGGAATTATTATTTCAACAACAAGCTATATTCTGTTTTTGAAACTCATAATGTGATGTTAACCTCCACCTACGACCTACAAGGTGACCGGTTGATTTTTGAAGTAGGATCAGGAAAGAAAATTGAGAACAGGAAAGAGGTGACCAATTATAGTGTTCTTAATTTACAACGGGTTGTGTTCAAAAAAACGATGTAGTTCCTGGATAGAAAATATTGAAAATTGAGATAACTGTGGATCTTTAGCGCTTACTGATTTTATTCAGGCTGATCTGTCGCTGGCGCGTGCATTTAAACCGGTCGATTTCTGGATTTCGTTTCCTCAGATGTTTCTGACTTATTCCACTGTTCACCAGTTCTCTCCAGAGCTGAAAGCTTTTGCGTTTGAGGCTTTTTCGCATGAGCTCAATAACCTGGGCCTCTGAAAGTCCAAACTGCATTTCAATGGCTTCAAACGGGGTTCGATCTTCCCACGCCATTTCTATGACCCGGTCGGCATCTGCAACTGTCAGCATGCTTGAATAACAAGAAAATTGTATTATTGCTGTTGTACGATTTTCATTGACTATTGGTATGTTGTTCCGATCGGGCAAACCTATCGCGCAAGGGCTATTTTCGGAAAAGAGGCCACCGCTATTACAGGATTTGATGAAGATGAATCTGCATAAAATTTGACCACACGAAATATTTCTTTTTTGTCGCTGCCATTTTTCTTGCTTGTAACAACCCGAAGAATGGCGAATTCAAAAATGTTTTACCCAAAGATCTCATTGGAAAAACAATTGAGTATACATATGGTGAATCTATTTATAAAGTAACAATCGATACCGATTCAACCATGCACTGGGAGGCAATTACGGGTGATGAAAAAGGTACCCAAGAAAAAGAAACTTATTTTATGGAATCCGTTGGTGATAATAAAATATTTATTTCCTGGGGCGAAGCCAACGGTATTGGTGTATCACAAATTCTGGATTTCAATGGGGGAAAAGTATATAATCACCTTTTGCAAGATAGAAAACTGGAAAATGGACATGGAACTATTCGAATCCTAAAATAGTTTTTGAAGCGGTATGAAATATCTGGTCAAGAGTCAATAGAAATCTATCACTACATCCGCATCATAAACATTATCTGGCACTGCATATGTCAATGTCTGAAATTTTTCATTTAGCAACGCAGGGTTGTTGGTAGCTGTAAGTAAAAGATCAAAGCAATTGAGATTGTTGGTGCCGGGCACCAAATTACTATATGACTTGAACATGGCTTTATCATTGCTTAAGATCAATTCAACGGAGGATATACCCTGTCGATTATCGACTTATCGCCGGAAGCATGCATTTTTATGCTTATACATGCATCTCCCTTGAACTAAAAAAGCCTGATAATCAACAATGTTTTTGATTATCAGGCTCTAACTGTGGTGTGGGGCGTGCAGCCTTTTCAAAATCCTGTTTATAGCAAATCTTTCAACTTTTTGATTTTCACCCACTTTAGCATTGATCAAAATGAATATATGTTGAAATAAACGCTGTCAAAACTGAAAAAACTGCGCACTTTTCTGTGCACTTTCTGCGCACTGTTTTAGAATCATTAAGAACTCAAACTGTTACCACATAAAGTGGATATTTTCATGTAATGCTTTTTCTATTTTACGGCAAGAATATATATTGTTTGAATAGGCATAAAACAATATTTTTATCATCATCCGGGGATGATAACTTGTAGTGCCTCCTCCTTTGTATTGCTTAATAACAGCATCTATATTTAGCTGATCAACCACTTCACTGACTCATCGAACGGGATGATTAACGGATATTTTTTCAAAAATATCTTCTGGAAATAAGCTCGGAGCGGATAATGGAAGTTGTTTGAATTGTATGTTTCCCATATTGTCTTTGTTGCACCCTAAGATAATAATCTTCAAGGAACAAACAAAAATCCCCGACACTTTTGTATTAGGGATTTTTTTTTATTCCAGCCAGGCTTTTTAGACAGCCTCTTTTTTGTTTTTATCCCCTCCATTTTCGTTTAAACAAGGATTTTTATCAGCTGCATCTTTTTTAAAACTTACTAGGGAAAAAATGTACCTAGATGCAGCTCTGATTTTCAAATAAATGGTTTTCAATCCATTAAATTGATTCAAGGATTGGAGTGGGATTCCCCCTTTTCGTTAGTTTACGATTGGATAAAACGCTGAATTAGTTGAGTTACCCATTTCTTCTCTGTTAAGGTATGGATTAATACCACTCATATCAATCATTGGATGCCAAACCTATTCTTGACTAGTTATAATAATTTTTCAACTGTCAACTTGTCCGCGGTTCGGGCATTTTTTGAGGTTGTGATTTTCATATTGTAAACCTTATGGTCTAAGTTTAAATAATAATACTCCCAAGCAAAGAATACCAGTTGCAACGATGTCAACTATCATAATCTTTTTAAGTTCTGAATTAATATCTTTTCCAATTAGAAAATAGAGTAGAATAAATGATACCATACTAATTAGTCCAACAGTCGTTGCAATCGTATAATACTTTTTAGCTATTGCGGAGTATATCATAAGTCCACCAATTATTCCAAAAAGGATTGCCCTATGCCTAAGAAGTAGCTCATAATTTTCATTTGGCAATTCAATTCCGTAAGATTTTGAAATCCTGTCAGGTATAAATGCTAAAAAGGCTGGCAGTAAGTTAATCATACCTGCTAAGAAAAGTGCTATTCTGTAAATATTTTCCATAGTTACTTAGTTTGAGTTGTCTACAATCGCTTTATGATGATGTTGAACATGATAAATTGTAAAATAAAGCATCTCACGAATTGTAGTTTTCCCAATAAGTGGGTGTGGCAGAATATAATTATCCAAATCTTCTTCGTCTAACTTATCTATTTTTTTAGTCAAGGACATTATCAGGTTGGTTAAGTCAATAATTAATTTTTGTTTTTGGTTGATCGAAACACTTTTGGGAATATATAAAGCACTTGCTTTTCCACCATTTCTCAATGAGTTTTGATAGGTCTTAATTATCTCCTCGTAAGTTCTTTTTTCCTTTGGTTTACCGAAAAGTCGCAAAAGAAATTTTGGAAGAAATAGGGCAAAATTTACAGGTCTTACAGACAAAAAAATATGTTGAAGTTGTTGTCCCGCAGACCATTTCCCATTATTTTTCTTTTCTACAAACTTGTCCTCAGACAAACTACTTATGTAGTCTGTGTAAGATTTGTGTGTTTCTATCAGCTCTTTTTTGATTGCTTCTTTGTCCATGACCTATTCTGTTTTTCGGTGTGTCTTTCTTGCCTGACCGCTAACGTTTCCGGGCTTTGTGTTCGGGCGGGTTTCGGAGCACAAAACTGTCAACCGGCAATGAACTTGAATAGGAGCAGAAAACTCCAAGTTTGCAAGTCACCCCGCCTGACGCAAAACCCGTGTTAGCGGTAGGTTTTATTATCAATGGTTATTAATAAAGTTATTAAATTCTGTTTTCCCAATTGGGCTTTCAAATAAAGAGCCGTGTCCACCACCTGTAATCTCAACAAACTGGCTATTTTGGCAATTGGTACAGCTAAGTACATCTTGTTTAAAAGTTGGCCAAGTGTACAGTTGAATCGAAGAGTCACTTAATCCTTGAACAAATAAAATGTCGGACTTAAACCCATTAGCAAAATTAAGTAACGACCTTTGAAAGTATGGACTAGGATTGCTTGACGTAGTACCATATACATTTTTCAATTTTGTACATACAGCACTTGATTGAATTTGCCCATTTTCCTCTAATTGACATCTATAAACAAGATTCAATGGACCTGGTGCATTTGCTATTACTCCATTTGTCTGATGCATTGTGTTAAGCCTTGTTGCCATATAGCCTCCTTGTGAATGTCCTCCCAAGAATATTTTTTTTACAGTTATCCCTAATTCTTGACTTGCTTTATTTTTCAACCATAATAATGCAGCCTCACATTTGACTATATTATCACCTAACAATACAAATTCTTGCGGATATGCTACACTTACAATCATCATATCATTTCTGTCTAAAATTCCTTTGAATTTATCGAGGGTGTTATTTGCAGCAGTAAGAATTTCACTATCAGAGGTTACACTTCCGTGAAATAAAAGCAAAACATCTAATTCGCTTTTTGCTGGTTTATCTATTATAACATCCACACTAACCGAATTATAAGAAATGGTCTTAGTTTGCCGATAAGCAGTTGGGACAGGAGTGTCCGTGCAGTTTTCCTTGGTGCAAGAAAAAAGTATAGTTGAAAGTAAAATTAATAGTCTCATATTTCCTTTTTTCAATTAGACATGCTATTGTCAGAATGGTTTAGTGTCGTCAGTAAACTTACCGCTGACGGTTTGCAGCTACCCGAAGATGGCGGTTTTCAGCAGAAAGTTTCATCTGAAGAACGATTTTGCATTAACCACAATTTTTATTAAGTTGTACGATCCCGCAACTTTTGGGTAAGTGCTGTTATAGGGCGTTAAATTTTGAAATATTGTCAACATTTCGCTTAAAATTTATTTTTTAGTGGTGTGCATGCTGGTGAATTCCTTACAAGTATGATGTATTGAAAATAGTCACGGTTCTGATAACCCTTTTTCCTATTACCGACTAAATCTATTTTTTGGGGAATGCTGTCCACGCTGAGAGGGTAATTAAAATCTCTGTTTTTTCTTTTCTTCAAGAAACTTATTCCGGATACTTTTGACCAAATCTTATCATTATTAAATGCTCTAGTCCGAATATATTTTTTATTACCAAACATCCAACGGGCAAAACGGGGAATGAAAAAGGTTGGCAAATTAAATGAGGATTTCGTGTAAAGAATTCTATACCCTGATTGGCTTATTTCGGGTTTTTTATATGCAATATGCCCTGCAATGTATGTAGTGCCCTCTTTTGTTTTAGCCTGAAAGATGTGGTCTATACCCCAAAGTCCAAAAGCAATATTTTCAGCAAAGTGTAAACGTTCATTGTGCCATTTGAAGTTTTCGTAAATTAAACTGTCACGGGTATTATTCCACAAGGAGCTAGGAAACGACTGGCAGTAAGTGATGTTGTAAATGTTCTTAATCAAATATTTTATAAGTTCGTATTGCCATCCTAACATTAATTTATAATCCTCCTCATTCTGTATTACATCATCATATAACTGTTTGTAGTAATTAAGAAAATCAATGCTGTAACGCAATGGTTGACGGATTTGGCTAATTATTCTGTTACTGTCAGGGATTGATGAAGGAAGTAGCGAATCAATTATAAATTTGTGTGTATGCCAATATCCGTGTTCAATGTCTATGCCTACAAATTGAATGCGATTTTCCTTTGTTTTCTTTTGTTCGTGGGCATAAATTCTTTCATAGTATGATTTATGTTCTTTTGTCCATCCGAAAGTGCCTATCGAAGTACTGAAAGCGAGGTTTAAATGATTGCTATCACCTGATTTCATATAGTTATTCAGATGGTGTGTTTGTAAAAAACTTGATTCCAAAAGGATATAATTAACACCAAAAGCAGAGTCTATCTTACAGTATAAATCGAATGCAATATCGTAATTCAAAGTCGTGGCATGTCCTTCACCGAGCCAATATATGTTAGACTTAGGCATTGAATTTTGTATTAAACGATTTTCACTACTTGGCTGTCCAAATAAGTAGGTTGAATTTTGGCAGCATAGAATCGTTAAGAAAATAATGGATTTTATTAATTTCATACTTTTAAACCCTTTTTAAGACCTTTATTTCGATGATATAATTCCAATTCAAATTACTCGTTCAAAAGTTCCTGTGTGGTCTTAATTCGTTGTTGATTGAAGTGTATAAGTGTTAATACCTCATCACCTTTTTTAACATTGATTTGATGGACATCAACTTCCTTCCAACCAAGTTTTTTTATACAATGGTATCTACGGTTGCCACTGACAACTCTCATCCGATTATCTATTACTATAGATTTCAACAAACCAACTTGTTGAATGGATTCTATCAACGATTCAATTCCCGATAAGGAGTATATCCTTTCGTTGAGGGGATGGTGTTTTAACTTTGATACTGGTACTTTCATACCTGAAAATTAGCAAACCTATAAGAACCACGCAAATATTCATATCAATTATTTTATAATAACTCTATTTCAGATCATTGTTGTCCGGTAAAACCGTAAAATGGTTAAAAAATTGGCATAACATTCTGATAATGAATACCTTTTTTTTGGTTTTTCAAAAGTAAGCCCCCTCATTCTGGGAATAGCGAATATTTATATTTATCCTTATTTTCCTTAATAATGGCGCGCCAACTTTCTTCAGGGTCTTCCAAAAAGCCGTACATATCGATATAATTCATTAATTGTTGGCGTATTACCGATACAAGATTGGAAAATGCCCAAGAACGTTTTAATTTGCTTTTGGCCAAAGTTATTAATAGGTTTGCCAACATGGCTGCCCATATTTGAATTTCAATGGCATTTTCATTGTCACCCAAAAAGTATTTTAACGGAAAATTCTGCTTTAGTTGTTTAAATAAAAGTTCTATCTGCCAGCGTTTCTTGTATATTATGGCTATTTTCTCTGCCGATAGTTCAAAATTATTCGTTACAAATTCAAATAATCGCACATTGGCGCTGTCCCAATAAGCAATACGACGTGCTCTGTGTTCTTTTTTTTTGTTTTCACCATAACAAAGGACAATTTCTTCATCTTTTAGCACGCCACTGTCTGCTTCATCTGGTATATCATACTCTTCACTTGCCTTGTATAAAGCATTTTCTTTCAATCTGGTTACATACCAGATACTTTCTTTGGTGAAAACCTCGTATTACTCGTAATCTGGGCTTCTTTTATAAACGTATGGTCATGACGCACAGCCTCACTATAACGGATAAGGCAGGGTATATTTTCACTGGCCTTGATGATGGTATGGGCTTTAATTCCACCTTTCTTTTTACCCTCTAGAGGGTTACGACCAACTCCACGCAAAATATCCTTACATAAGCTAATTGTCGTGGAATCCATTATATAGACGTTTCATATCAGCATCTTTCAACCGGCTATCCGCTATAAAATTGGAATATCGACGGTAGACACTCATGTATATATCCTCAAAGACTCAACTAGTACGGCGAGCATTAGCCTCAGATAAGGCGCTTCTTCGTACCAAATAGGATAAGCCCAAATGGGAAAGCTTATGTGCATTAGCCAAAAGCCCAAGTATGGTTTCTCTTATAGAATGATAGCCTTCAATACTGGCATATAGCATAACCA
>Ga0315907_10003632_pt1 | contig 17988 bp, 20 predicted proteins | sample LakEriMetagenome_3_FD_203525 | JGI IMG/M metagenome (GOLD analysis project Ga0315907, IMG submission 203525) | Freshwater fungal communities from buoy surface, Lake Erie, Ohio, United States - Buoy 12 MA123 | ecosystem: Environmental > Aquatic > Freshwater > Lake > Lake biofilm | place: USA... | reverse complement strand
CGCCAAACACCGCAGGCCATTCGTCACCACAGAGCAGGGGCGCGCGGTGGAGCCCCAAAAAAGCGCAACCGCGCGCCCCTGCGGAATATAAAAAAAACACTTGCTGGACCAGACGGTATCTCATCTGCGCGACTCCATATGGCCTGGCGTGATTTCGGTGCCTTCAATGCGGGCGGGGACATATTTCGATCCCGGCGCGCTGGCGCGTGACAGCCCATACCAAAGCGCGCCCGCCAGCATCAGCGCCGCACCGCAGCCAGCCAGCACCAGCAAAACGGTGCCAGGCTCCCGCCCCGGGTTCAGCCGGCGCCAGATGAAAAACGCCGCGAAGGGCGCTAGGAACAGCAGGGCTTCGATCAGGTAGGGCACGGGCTTATCCTAATTCCGCGCTGCAAAACGCACCAAGCACTCAATCTTCGCGCAGCACAGAAGCAAGCGTCACCAGCACGGAAGCGGTCGCGCCCCAGATATAGTGGCGTTCATGCGGCCAGACCCAGAATTCCCGCGTCTCGCCGCGAAATTCGCGCGACCGGCGTTCGGGTTTGGCGGGATCGGTCACATGGGCCAGAGGATATTCGAAGGTCTCCGCCACCTCCCCAGGATGAGGGTTCAGCACAAAGGGCGGGCGCAGCAGCGCTACCACCGGCGTTACCAAAAAGCCCGTGCCAGTCAACAGCGGTGGCAATTCACCGACAATCTCCGGCAGGCTGGCATGCAGGCCAATCTCTTCCCCAGCCTCCCGCAAGGCGGCCGTCACCGGGTCTTCGCCTGCTTCAAGCCGGCCACCGGGGAAGGAAACCTGCCCCGCATGCGCCTTCAAATCCGCAGAGCGCAAGGTCAGCAACACGGTCGGTTCCGGGTGCAGCACCAGGGGTACCAGTACGGCCGCTGGCGTCATGCGCCCACCGGCGCGTGCGGCGCGTTCCACATCTTCCCGAGGTGCCGGGCGATCCGCGCGTAACCGTAAGGGATCAGCGATGCGCGCCTGCAGCGCTGCAACCGTCAGCGGAAACGCGAATTGCCCGTTCACGCTTCCGGCATATCCAGGATGGGTGCTTCATCTATGGGGAAGAACATCCCCTCACTCCACACGCCAAGCACCTGGCGGCCATTCAAAGTCTCAGGCTGGGCGAGCGCCACCAATTCGTAAAACACAGCGCGATTGATCCGCGCCTCCAGCCCTGGGCGGACGGTGATATAGGGGCGCGGTTCGCGGCTGACGGGGTCAAGATGCACGCGGATCGGGTGTTCCGCATCGGCGGTCACCATTTCATCCAGATTGGTGCGGAAGCTGAGGCATTGGCGCGGCGCGCCATCACCGCAATCACAATCGCGCCAGAACAGTTCAACGGCAATGAAGGGTGCGTCTTCAACTTCAATCCGCCCGCGCTCCACAGGCGTTTCCAGGATATAGGACCCATCAGCGCCCCGTTTCAGCACCGAACCGAACAGGCAGACCATTTCCTTCCGGGCGATTGGGCTGCCGCGATAATACCAGGTGCCGTCGCGGGCAATGCGGATGGCGAGGTCCCCGGCGTCATGGCGCTGGCGGGGCGCGCGCCCTTCCATCACATCGGCATGCGCGTGATTTTGTCCTTTCGCCGCATCCTGGAACGCCATAAGCTTTGCTCGACCCTTGCCGTGGGACCCCTCGCCACCCAACCTGATTGAAGGCGGGGGCGAGTCCCGAAAACGATTTTTGTAATATAGGGAGCCTATCCCGCATGCGTGAAGGTGCTGATGCTCAGGAAGCGACATTCCTGGTGCAGGAAGTTGAAAAACTGGGCCAAAAGCTCGCGGGCGTGAGGGCTGCCATCGGCGCGGCCATCTATGGCCAGGGCGATGTGGTGGAACAAAGCCTGATCGGGCTGCTCTCTGGCGGGCATGTGCTGCTGGTGGGCGTGCCGGGCCTGGGTAAGACCCGGCTGGTGGAAACGCTGGGTCAGGTGATGGGGCTGGACGCCAAGCGGGTGCAATTCACGCCCGATCTGATGCCGGCCGATATCCTGGGCAGTGAAGTGCTGGAAGACCAGGCCGATGGCAGGCGCGGCTTTCGCTTCCTGAAAGGCCCGATCTTCTGCCAATTGCTGATGGCCGATGAAATCAACCGCGCCTCGCCCCGCACGCAATCGGCCCTTTTGCAGGCCATGCAGGAGCAGCGGGTCGCGATTGCCGGGGAAATCCACCCCCTGCCACAGCCCTTCCATGTGCTGGCGACGCAAAACCCGATCGAGCAGGAAGGCACCTACCCCCTGCCGGAAGCGCAGCTCGACCGTTTTCTGCTGGAAATCGCCATCACCTACCCGGATGAGGCCGCGGAACGCGCCATGCTGCTGGCCACCACCGGCGCACCAGAAGCGCCCCCGCCCCAGGCGTTGACCGCCGCCGAATTGATGGCCGCGCAAGCGCTGATCCGCCGCATGCCGGTGGGCGAGAAGGTGCTGGAAGCGATCCTGCGCCTGGTGCGCGGCGCGCGGCCTGAGACCGCCAGCCTGCCGATTGTGCGCGACAGCTTGGCCTGGGGTCCCGGCCCGCGCGCGGCGCAAGCGCTGATGCTGGCCAGCCGCGCGCGCGCTGTTCTAGATGGGCGGCTATCCCCGTCGTTGGATGATGTGCTGGCTTTGGCCGAACCCGTGCTGCGCCACCGCATGGCGCTCAATTTCGCGGCGCGGGCGGAGGGGGCCAAGCTTGCCGATGTGATCGCCGTACTGAAGGCCGATCTTGGCTGAGGTTGCCCAGAACGCGTTGACTGCACGCGCCGAGGCGCTCGGCGCCCGCCTGCCGCCTTTGGTGGTGAAGGCGGAACGCATTGCGGCGACCGTGATGCAAGGCGTGCATGGCAGGCGCCGGTCTGGCCAGGGGGACGCGTTTTGGCAATTCCGCCCTTATTTGCCGGGCGATGCGGCAAGCCGCGTGGATTGGCGGCAATCGGCGCGGTCTGACCGCGTTTTTATCCGTGAAACCGAATGGGAAGCGGCGCAAACAGTCGCCTTATGGTCCGCGCGCGGCCCGGGCATGGCCTGGCGCAGCCGCGATACGCTGCCGCTGAAGCAGGAACGCGCTGAGATGCTGTTGCTGGCGCTCGCCGCGCTGCTGCTGCGCGGTGGGGAAAGGGTGCGTGGCCTTGGCGCCCCCCGCGCCTTTATTGGCCGCGCGGCGCTGGCCCCCTTGGCGGGTTTTCTGCCGGAACAGCCGCCTGTCCCATCCGATCCCCGCCTGCCGCGCCATGCGCGCGTTGTGCTGTTCAGTGATTTCCTGGCTCCGCTTGAAGAAACCCGCGCCGCGCTGGCGGGTTTGGCGGCGCAGGGCCTGCGCGGGCATCTGCTGCAAATCCTTGACCCCGCTGAGGAAACCCTGCCCTTCGCCGGACATATCCGCTTTGAAGACCCCTCCGGCGGCGCCCCTGCCCCCATTCCGCGGACCGAGGCTTTGCGCGGCGCCTATCAGGCCGCACTTGCCCGGCATCGGGAGGGTCTCGCGGCCATGGCGCTGTCGCTCGGCTTCAGCTTCGCCACTCATCGCACGGATCAGCCGCCAGAGCTTGCCTTGCTCGCGCTATTTCAGCGGCTGGAGGCAGGGTGATGCTGACCCTTGGGCCCATCGGCTTCGCCGCCCCTTGGCTGTTGCTGGCACTCCCGGCGCTGCCGGTGCTGTGGTGGCTGCTCAGGGTCACGCCGCCCGCGCCCAAGCGCCAAATCTTCCCGCCCACGCGCATTTTGCGTGAATTGCAGCCCGCCGAGGCCACGCCAGCGCGCACGCCCTGGTGGCTGCTATTGCTGCGCCTGATCGTGGCGGGGCTGATCATTCTGGGCCTGGCGCGGCCCATCTGGCAGCCAATGGCCGGCACCGGCCAATCCGGCCCGCTGCTGCTGGTGCTGGATGATGGCTGGGCCGCCGCGCCGGATTGGGCGCGACGCATGACGCATGCCCAGCGCATCCTGGAGGCCGCCAAGCGCGAAGCCCGCCCCGTGGCACTGCTGACCACCGCGCCGCAGCAGGGTGAAGCCGACCCACTGAGCTTCCTACCGGCCGAAGAAGCCGCCGCGCGTCTGGCCGTGGTGCGCCCGAAGCCTTGGGTGCCGGATCGCGCCACCGCGCTGGCTTCGGTCATGGCGCTGCGGGCTGGAAACCCGGGCGGCTTTGAAAGCCTGTTTCTGACCGATGGGCTGGATCATGTCGCAGGTCAGGATTCCCAGGCGTTTCTGGCAGCACTGGCTGCCGCCGGGCCGTTGACCCTGATGCAGGCACCAGCCGAGCCAAGGCGCGTGCTGGCGCCGCCAGTTTTGGAAGGCGATCGGCTGCGGTTGAAGTTAGTACAGGCGCCGGTGGCGCTGCCTGGGCAAGTTGCGATCCTGGCGCGCGGCGGGGATGGCGCGAGCCTCGCGCGGGTGGATTTGGCTTTGGCGCCGGGGGCGGGCAGCGCCGAAGCGGTGCTGCAACTCCCCAGCGAAATCCGCAACCAGGTGGTGCGGCTGGAATTGGAACCGGAAGCCGGCGCGGCGGGGGTTTTCCTGCTGGATGAAAGCTTCCGCCGCCGCCCGGTGGGGCTTGCGGCAGCCGAGGATACCGGGGCGGATGCGCCGCTGATCGGCCCGCTTTTCTATCTTCTGCGCGCCCTTGATCCCTTTGCCGAACTCAGACGCGGCACGCCGGAAGCGCTGCTCGCGCGCCGGCTTTCTGTGCTGATCCTGGCGGACCGCGAATTGGCGGACCCGAAGGAGCGCGAAGCCCTCGATGCCTGGGTGCGCCAGGGCGGCACGCTGATCCGCTTCGCCGGGCCGCGCTTGGCTGCAAAACAGGATTCGCTGCTGCCCGTGCCCTTGCGTGCCGGGGAGCGCCAATTGGGCGGCATGCTGACCTGGGAAAAGCCGCAGACGCTCGCCCCCTTCCCTGATCATTCGCCCTTCGCCGGGCTGATCCCGCCCGCTGAGGTCACCGTTGAGCGCCAAGTGCTGGCCGAGCCATCACCGCGTTTGGCGGAACGGAGTTGGGCAAGACTGGCCGATGGCACACCCTTGGTCACGGCGGAAGCCCGCGGCGCCGGGCGGATTGTGCTGTTTCATGTGACGGCGCAGGCGGAATGGTCGAACCTGCCGCTTTCCGGGCTTTTCGTGGATATGCTGCGGCGGCTGGTGTCGCTTTCCGCGGGCGTTGCGGCTGGTGAGGCGGATCAGCCGCTGGCGCCACTGGAAACGCTGGATGGTTTCGGCCGGCTTGGTGCGCCGCCCGCCGGTGCTGCGCCGGTTTCAGCGCGCGCCTTGGAAGAAACCCGCGCATCCCCGCGCCACCCGCCCGGCTGGTATGGCCCGGCTGGTGCCGCTGGGGAGGCCGCCTATCGCCGCGCCTTGAACCTTTCATCCCATTTGCCCGCACCGCAATTGATGGGTGCGCCGCCGGCCTCGGCCCGGTTGGAGACGCTGGGTGGGGAGGCGGCAGAGCGTGATTTGGGGCCATGGCTTTTGGCAGGGGCATTCGCATTATTTCTGGTGGAACTGATCGCGGCCCTTGGCCTGCGCGGGCTTTGGCGCCCACGTCGTTTTGCGCTGCCCGCGCTGATGCTGCTGGCGCTGGTGCCTTGGCAGGTGAACGCGCAAGGCGCTGATGGCAGCGCGGCACTCGCGACCCGCTTGGCCTACATTCAAACCGGCGATGCGGCGGTGGATGAAACCTCTCGCAGCGGACTCGCGGGGCTGTCTGATTTCGTTAATCGGCGCACGGCGGCGGCGCTGGCCGAACCCCATGGCGTGACGCCGGGGCAGGATGATCTTTCCTTCTACCCGCTGCTTTATTGGCCGATCCTGCCCGATGCGCCTGCACCCAATGCAACAGCAGTGGCGGCGCTGAATGAATTCATGCGCCAGGGCGGCATTATTCTGATAGATACGCGCGATCAGGGATCGGGCGAGGGCATGGCGCAAAGCGCGCGCGCCGCACTTCGGCGCGTGACACGGGATTTGGCGATACCGCCGCTGATCCCGGTGCCGGAAGACCATGTGCTGAACCGCGCCTTTTATTTGCTGAATGAATTGCCGGGGCGGTTTGCGGGCGGTCAGGTTTGGGTGGCGCGCGATCAGGACCGCGCCAATGACAGTGTGAGCCCGGTGATCCTAGGCGGGCATGATTGGGCCGCGGCCTGGGCGATGGACCGCAATGGCCAGCACCCGCATGCGACAATCCCAGGCGGGGCGCGGCAACGCGTGCTGGCGTATCGTTTCGGGACCAATCTGGTGATGTATGCCCTAACGGGGAACTACAAGGGCGATCAGGTGCATGTGCCCGCGATATTGGAGAGGTTGGGGAATTGAGGGGCACGCGTTTCATCGCCCCCCGCCATCAGCGTTAGTCTCTGCTATTTCGCGATGCTTACGACCGCCGAGGGCGGGCGCGAGCCCGAATGGGCGACGCCGCTTATGCGGCGAAGCCCAGCGCGCGGAGGCGCGCGCCGGCGTTTGAGGGCGGATCGGTCACGATCCGCATAATGGTCAACGAATAGGCGGCGCGTACATCAAGCCGCCACGCGTCCACAAATCATTCAAGCCACGCGGCAGGCCAATCGGCGAGCCCTTGCCAAGGTTGCGCTCAAAAATCTCGCCATAATTCCCAACCGCCTTGATGGCGTTATAGGCCCAGCGCCGATCAATGCCCATCAGCGGCCCGTGATCACCCGAAACACCAAGCAAGCGGCGGATGGAAGGGTTGGGGCTATTCAGCATCTGATCCACATTGGCTTGCGTGACGCCAAGCTCCTCAGCCTCGATCAGCGCAAAGACCGTCCAGCGCACAATATCGAAGAACTGGTCATCGCCATGGCGCACCGCCGGCGCCAAGGGTTCCTTTGAGATGATATCAGGCAGCACCACATGCTCGGCCGGGTTACGCAAAGCGCTACGGATACCGGCAAGCTGCGACGCATCGGTGGAATAGGCATCGCAGCGCCCGTTATTATAGGCGTTGCGCGTTTCCTCATTCTGCTCGAACACCAGGGGCTGAATGCGCGTATTGGTGGTGCGCGCCCAATCCGCCAGATTCAATTCATTGGTGGTACCGGCAGTGACGCAGATCGTCGCCCCCGCCAGATCGGTCGCGCGCTTGGCGCCCGTGGCGACCCGCACCATGAAGCCCTGGCCATCATAGAAATTGACGGCCGTGAAATTGAGCCCATTCGCCGTATCACGCGTATGCGACCAGGTGGTGGTGCGAGAGAGCATATCCACCTGACCGGATTGCAAGGCGGGCAGACGCGCCTGGGAAGACAACACCACCCAGCGCACCTTATTCCCGTCACCCAGAATGGCGGCGGCGACGGCGCGGCAGGTATCGGCATCAAGCCCGCGATTGACGCCTTGGCTATCAATCACGCCAAAGCCAGGGGCCCCCGGATGCGCGCCGCAAATCAGCGCATCGCGCGCGCGAATGGCGGCAACGGTTGGGCCTTGCTGCACCGGCTGCGCGAAGGCCGGCAGCGCGGCGATCAGGCCGACGGCAAGCAGGAATTTGGCTTTCATATTTCTTCCTCCCGGAATGATGAATTTCATACAGGCACAGGCTTACTGAGGCGCTGCCAGAGGGCAACACCACAAAGCACGCCAAGCGCCATCAAAAGGCGCTGCGTATCGGGCAGCAGATGCAAGAAGGCCGCCGCGAGGCCAACAATGCCCATGGCCCAGCGCAAGACCCAGCCCATGGGGCGCAACAAATACCCCGCATAGGCGGATGTGATCAGCGTCAATGCCGAAAGCTGAATGAGTGTCGCCGTCGCGATATCAAAAAAACTGCCGCGCAGCATGATCCCAGGGTCATAGATAAAGGCAAAGCCCACGGTGAAACCGGCAATGCCGAAGCGGGAGGCATGGACACTCGCGATTGTTGGGCTTGCCTTGGCGATGGCAGCCGCGGCGAAGGCGGCCGCGGCAACGGGTGGTGTCGCATCCGCAATCACCGCGAAATAGAAAACGAAAAGATGTGCCTGCAAAACATCAATGCCAAGCGGCCGGCCGAGTTCCAGAACCTGCGGCACGCCAATCGCCGCCGCAATGATGTAAGATGGTGTGGTGGGGATGCCGAGACCCAATACCAAAACCGTCACACAAAGCAGCACCAATAACAGCGCCAGATTGCCCGCCGACAAATCCTTGATAATACCGCCAAAGGCCACGACCATACCGGTTGCCGTAAGTGCCGAGACCACCACGCCAGCGCCCGCGATGGAAACCGCGAGCGGCGCCATGGTGAAGCCGGCATCGGCAAAACTATCCAGGATGCGTCGCCAACCCATGCGCGTGCGCGCCCGCAAGAGCGAAACACCCACCATGGCCAAGGTTGCGCAGAAGGCAGCGTAATTGCCGCTCCAGCGTTCCGTCATCAGATAAACCAGCAAGCCGATCGGCAGCACGAGATGCACATCCTGCAGCACCTCACGCCAGGCGGGAATATCCTTGAGCGCCATGGGTTCGATGCCGAGCTTCTTTGCCTCAAAATGCACCGCCGCCAGGATCGCGAAGTAATACATCACCGCGCCAATGGCGGCCGCGATGATGATATCGCCATAGGGGATATTGGTAATCTCGGCCATCACAAAGGCGGCGGCGCCCATTACGGGCGGCATTAGCGCGCCACCCACGGAAGCCGCACTTTCAATGCCGGCCGCAACCGCCGGGCGATAGCCAACGCGCATCATCAGCGGAATGGTCATGGCCCCCGTGGTGATCACGTTGGAGACCGAAGACCCGCTCATGGTGCCGAAAAGACCTGAGGTGACAACAGCAACCTTGGCCGGCCCGCCGCTATAGCGCCCGGCAACCGCAGCGCCGAGATTGGAAAACAACCGCCCCGTACCGCTGCCCTGCATGAAGGCACCAAACAGGATAAAGACGGCGATGGTGGTCGCGACTATCCCGGTCAGCGGGCCATAAACGCCGCCCGCCGTCGGCACCAGCCAGGCGGCTTCAATGATCTCGTTCAATTTGAAATTGCGCGTGTTCAATACGCCCGGCAAATGATGGCCGATGAACATATAAAGCAGGCAGCCCGCCACCATCCAGGCAAGCCCCGGTTCCACCGCGCGGCGGATCGCTTCCAGCATCGTCACCAGGCAGATGATACCAAGTGTGAGCATCAGCGGCGTGAAGGGGTCCACATATTCCATGCGGTCATTCACCGCACCCGCATTCACGAAAACCCATAAATGCGGCGCGGCGGCGGCAATGGTCCATAGCCAGTCAAATAGGCTCGGTCGGTTTTGTGGCGAGCGTTTCTGAAACGCCGGATAAAGCAGGAAAAGCGGCGGCGTGAAGACAAGCAGATGCAGGCTTCGCATTTCGATCGGCTCCGGAAATCCGAAGCCGCCGAAATAAAGATGCAGCGCCGCCCATCCCGCCATCCAAAGCGTGATGGCGCTTTTCAGCCACCCATCAAGCGCGCGCATGGCGTGCCTACCTTATAGCCAGCGCGGTAGTTTCATCATGCAGGCGGATTGACGCCGGCTTCGCGGAAGGCGCGCACCGCGCCACCCGCCAGCGGCACACCGCGATAGGCCACGGATGCGGTTGGGTTCCAGGCGCCCATGCTGGCATGGATGGTAATCAGCCTTTGCCCGCGGTTGCGGATCAGCGTGCGGGTGATTTTATACGTCACATCATCCGGCACGCTTTCATGCACCAGGATAACGCTATCCATCATGGTCACCGGCACATCGCCGGTCATGAGCGCGGGATAGGTCGCCCCCGGCAGAATGCCCTGCGCATAGGCATATTCCTTTTGCAAATGGTCGCGCACATCCTGCGGGAAGGCGACCATATGCCCGCCGCGCCGGCCTTGCGCGATTTCCGTGAAAATCGCCGCCGGGCGCGCGAGTGCTGCATAAAGATAATCCACCTGCCCATCATTATAGGCCGCCGCGATATCAGCGTAGGACCCGTTCAAATAGCGCCCACCTTCCGCCCTGATCTTGTCCGGGCTGGTCCCAAGGAAGCGCAGAATGCGCTGTAGCGTCATTTCATCCGTGCTGCTGCGCTGCGGTGCTGCGATTTTCAGGCCACGCTGCGTCAGGATGGCGCGCATATCCTCAGGCCCCGCACCCTTGTGGCGCAGGAAGTGATGCTCAGTCGGTGAATAGCCGGTGCCAAGGCAGCGCAGCTTGTCGTGCTTGGCGTTATAGGGCTCGATCCCCTGCACGGCGGAGGCCGAGAAAGCATCAATCCCCCAGCCGATCTGGGATTGGCCGTTATTGATGCGCGTGGAATTGGCGAGGCCCCCGCCAGGCACGACGCGGATTTGCAGATCAGGGTTTTCCTCCCGGATCAGGGAAGAAAGCCCCGCCGCCATGGTGTACCAGCCGCCGCCCACGGACCCCGCCACCCATTCCAGCGTGGTTTGTGCCGAAGCGGTACGAATGAAGGGCGCGGCAAGCACAGTGCCGAGCAGCAGGCGGCGTGAGGTTTGAAGGGTCATGATCATCTCTCCCTGTTCGATACCGGTTGGCCGGTTTCCAGCGGTCTGGGCGAAGGCTCGCATGCGGGCACGGGGCTAGGCAAGCGCCGATTCTGGTTCGGCAAAGACGTCACTGTGAATCAATGCTTGCGATTCTCGCGCAAAGCGCCCAAAAGGTCCGCAAGGAAGAGGGGGTTGGCAGCGTCCCGCAATAAGGAGGCCTCCGGCCATGACAATATCAGCAGTTCTGCGGCAGAAGGGTAACGCCGCCATTTCCGTAACACCCGAAACCCCGGTGGTGGAAATCGCCCGCATCATGGCGGCGCGGCGCATTGGCGCCGTGCTGATCGTGAACGCGTCCGGCCAGGTTGCGGGCATTTTGAGTGAGCGGGATATCGTGAAATCGGTCGCGGATCGGCGCAATGGCATTCGCTGTCTGGCCGCTGAGGAAATCATGACCCGCGAGGTTATCATGATCGGCCCCGATACCCCGGTGGAAGCCGCACTGGAGATCATGGACCAGGGCTATTTCCGTCATTTGCCGGTCTGCGACACGGATGGGTCCTTGCTTGGCATTGTGAGCATCCGCGACCTGGTGAAGTTCCGCTTCGCCAAGCAGGATCACGATGTTGAAGCACTGAAGGCCTATGTGACGCGGAGCTTCATGCACTGAAGTAAGGGGGCTTGGGTCAGCACGCCTCTGCCCTGAAGCGCCGTGTCGGCGCGGTGATTTCCGCCTGCGCCGCCACCACCTGCAACTCCCGCGCGCCTGCGGCCAAGGTTTGGCTCAGCAGGCCAAAAATGCTTGAAGCCGCGGCTTCCAGCGCCGGTGCCGCCGCGCCGTTTTGCAGGCGATGAAACAGGAATAGCGCGGCAATCGCATCGCCGGCGCCATTCACCGATAGCGGTAGCATGGGCGTGCGCAGACGCCAGAAACGACCGCCTTCGGCCGCAAGCAGTTCAATCTCATCCGCCCCGGTCGCTTCGGTGCGGAGCGAGGTCAGCAGCACAATCCGCGGCCCCTTGGCTTGCAGCGCGGTGATCGCTGCCTTGGCTTGCCCAAGGCTCGTGATGGTTTGCCCGGTCAGCCATTCCAATTCGAATTGATTGGGGGTCGCGATATCCGCCACCGGCAGCGCCTGGTCGCGCAGAAACTCCGGAATGCCGGGGCGGACGAACACGCCCCGCCCAGTATCGCCAATCACCGGATCGCAGCACCAAAGCGCCTTGGGATTGGCCGCCTTGACCTTGAGCGCGGCATCACGCACCGCCGAACCGATCTCGGCCGAGCCCAAATAGCCCGACAGAACGGCATCGCAGCGGGGCAGCACGCCCCTTTCTTCAATGCCCGTGACGCATTCGCGGATCAGCTCGGCGCCAAAAACCTGGCCGCGCCAGGCGCCATAGCCGGTGTGGTTGGAGAATTGCACCGTATGCACCCCCCAGACCTCTGCCCCCAGGCGCTGAAGGGGAAAGATGGCGCTGGCATTGCCGACATGGCCATAAGCGACCCAGGATTGGATGGAGAGGATATTGAGGCTCACGCGCGCCGGACCCTGCTAAGGTGTGGACGATCCCTGTCGCCCGTAGCGCGGCGCGGGTCAATCACCAGCTTGCATGGGTTGGGCTGATCCCCTATAGGCCCCGCTCCCTGGCAGCCGGTCGGCATCGGCGGCCCATTTTTTGTGAGCATGTGCCATGAAGTCCGACATCCATCCTGCTTATCATGAGATCAACATCATCATGACCGACGGGACCGAGTACAAAACCCGTTCCTGCTACGGCAAGCCGGGCGATACCATCCGCTTGGACATTGACCCGAAGTCTCACCCGGCCTGGACCGGCCAGCAACGCATCATCGATACGGGCGGCCAGATTGCAAAGTTCAACAAGCGCTTCGCCGGCATTGGCGCGCGCAAGTAGGGCTGATAGGCGCTGGGCCGTAAGCCTCGGCCCTTTTTCATAAGCTGGATTTTTTAGCCCGCAGCCCTTGATTGGCTGGCGGGCTATTTCCATTTCAGGTTTGCCAAGGGGCGCCATACGGGCCCCTGGCGCGAATCAAATCCGTTGTCGCCCAGATGGGGGCATATCGGGTGCAGTTCGCTGGCCTCAACGGACCTTGCTTTGCGAAGGAGTGTCCCTGCTATGAACGCTATTGATTTCTCTCCCCTTTTCCGCACCGCCATTGGCTTTGATCGTCTCGCGCGGCTTATGGATACGGCCCGGACAGGTGCCGATGTCGGGGGTTACCCGCCCTACAATATCGAAAAGACCAGCGATGACAGCTATGTGCTGACCATGGCGGTCGCCGGTTTTGCCGAGGCTGATCTGGACATCACCGCCCATCAGAACACGCTGACGGTGGTTGGGCGCGCCCAGCCCACGCCAGAAGAAACCCGCCGTTTCCTGCATCGCGGCATTGCCGGCCGAGGCTTTGAACGCCGCTTCGTGCTGGCCGATCACATTATCGTGAGCGGTGCCAAGCTTGAGAACGGGCTGTTGCACATCGCGCTGAGGCATGAAGTGCCGGAAGCGCTAAAGCCGCGGCAGATTCCGGTGCAGGCCAGCCGCCCGGCTGCGCTCATGGAATCGGCACCTCAGGCGGCGTGATTCTAACCCTCCCCCGCCCGGAAACGGGTGGGGGTTCACCCCTTGCGAAAGAAAGCCTCCGCCGCGGCGCGCTGCGCATCGCGCGCGCCAATCGCTGCCTCGGCACGGCTGATTTCGGTCTGCAACGCCTCGATATACTCCCTCAGTTGCGCCACATCCCAGCCGTCAAAGACCATGGGTTGAAAGCGCGGCGCGCGCCGGGGGCGGTCTTCTTCCTCGATCGGGGCCATTTTTTCTCCTTTTGGGCGCGGGCGGGTTTTGACCCTGGCCGCGCCTCTCTCTATAGGAACCGCAACAAGGCGGGGGTTGCTCTCGCCCGCCCGCCCCTTGAGGTTATGCCATGAACCAGCCCTTGATGCCCAAGGCCACCGCCGTGTGGCTGATTGACAAGACCGCGCTCACTTTTGACCAGATCGCCGAATTCGTCGCCATGCACCCACTTGAAATCCAGGCCATCGCCGATGGCGAGGTGGCGCAGGGGATCATCGGCTATGACCCGATCTCCAATGGTCAATTGACGCGCGAAGAAATCCAACGCTGTGAAGCGGATAGCGAAGCGCGGCTGCAAATGGCCCGTCAGGTCAGCCATTTGCCGAAATCCAAGGCCAAGGGCGGGCGCTATACGCCTGTTTCCAAGCGCAATGACCGGCCGGATGCGATTGCCTGGCTGCTCCGCAATTTCCCGCAGGTGTCGGAAGCCACCATTGTGAGGCTGCTTGGCACCACCAAGGAAACCATCGCCAAAGTGCGCGACAAGACCCATTGGAACAGCGCGAATATCAAGCCGCGCGATCCCGTGATCCTCGGCCTTTGCACGCAGGGCGAGCTTAATGCTGCCGTCGGCGCGCTCGCCGCTGTGGAAGCGCAGGCCGCAGAGGGCGCTGCGGGCTGAGGTTTAATGCGGCTGACTAACGCGCAGCCGCTCCATCTCCTCCTTCAGCCGCAGCTTTTCGCGCTTTAGTCGGGCAAGGGTTTCGGCGTCTGGCCTCGGTCGCTGGTCTTCCGCAAAAATCTGCGCCTCAAGCGCAGCGTGACGGTTATTGAGGGAAGCGATCCGGGCATCCAAACGCATACCGAGGCATCCTTTGCTGTGATGCCGCCCGGGCGGTTGGCCCTGTCCCGGGCAGCCAGAGCATGCTACTCCAAACCGCCCTTAAAAAGCATCAAGAGATTTCACCCTGGCCCCGCGATGATCGCTGACCGAGAAGCCCTGCTCCGCCGCCTGCATGAACTCCGAACCGAGCATCGGGATTTGGATACCGTGATCGCGCGGCTTGATGCCGGGCCGGTGGATCAATTGCAGTTGCAGCGGCTGAAAAAGCGCAAGCTGAAGCTGAAGGACGAAATCTCCTGGCTCGATAGCCAGCTTTTGCCCGATATCATCGCCTGAGGGGGCTGGATATGGCCGTTACAACGCTTGTTGGCGTGATCATGGGTAGCCGTTCGGATTGGGAAACGCTGCGCCATACTGCTGAAACCCTTGAAAAACTGGGCATCGCGCATGAAACCCGCGTGGTTTCCGCGCATCGTACGCCAGAACGCCTATTTGATTACGCGAAGCAAGCGGCAGGGCGGGGGCTTAAGGTCATCATCGCGGGCGCCGGGGGTGCGGCGCATCTGCCCGGCATGGCCGCCTCCATGACGCATCTACCCGTGCTGGGCGTGCCGGTACAAAGCGCGGCTCTCGCCGGGGTGGATAGCCTTCTGTCCATTGTGCAAATGCCGGCCGGTGTGCCGGTGGGCACACTCGCCATCGGGCGAGCGGGGGCGGTGAATGCGGCGTTGCTCGCCGGATCAATCCTGGCCTTGGAAGATGCAGCGCTGGCAGAGCGCCTGATCGCCTGGCGCGCGGCGCAGACCGAAAGCGTGCCGGAGAGCCCGGTATGACCCCTCTGCCGCCCGGCGCCATGCTGGGCATTCTGGGCGGCGGGCAGCTTGGGCGCATGTCTGCCATGGCGGCGGCGCGGCTTGGCTATCGCTGCCATATCTATGCCCCTGGCGCTGATGAGCCCGGCATGCAGGTGGCCGCCGCCCGCACCGTGGCTGCCTATGAAGACCATGAGGCTTTGGCCCGCTTCGCCGATCAGGTGGATGTTGTCACCTTCGAATTTGAAAATGTCCCGGCCGAGACAGTGGAAATCCTCGCCCGGCGCGTGACCTGCCGGCCCGGCGAAAGGGCGCTTGGCATTTGTCAGGATCGCCTGCAGGAAAAGGCGTTTCTGGAAGGCATCGGCGTGCCCGTCGCCCCCTGGCGCGCGGTGCGCACGGAAGCCGAATTGGACGCGGCGGTGGCAGAGCTTGGCCTGCCTGCCGTCCTGAAAACCACCAGGCTTGGCTATGATGGGCGCGGCCAGGCGGTGCTGCGGCACCCGGATGATCTGGCTTCCGCCTGGGCAAGATTGGCGCCTCGGCCATTGATCCTGGAAGGCTTTGTGCCCTTCACGCTGGAGCTTTCCGCGATTGCGGCACGCGGGGCGGATGGGGCGCTGGCCGTCTTTGCCGCGACCGAAAACGCGCATCGCCATCATATCCTCGATATCAGCTATGCGCCGGCGCGCGTGGCGCCTGCGATTGCTGCGGCGGCGCGGGATCATGTCGCGGCAGTGGCACGCGGGCTTGATCTGGTCGGGCTGGTGGCACTGGAGATGTTCCTGCTGCCCGATGGCCGGCTGATCGGCAATGAAATAGCGCCTAGGCCGCATAATTCCGGGCATTGGACCATGGATGCCTGCATGGCTTCGCAGTTTGAGCAGCATGTCCGCGCCGTGGTCGGACTGCCCTTGGGTGTGCCGGATCGGCACCATGATGCAGTAATGCGCAATCTGATCGGCCCGGAAGGCATGGCGGCTTGGCCAGCGTTGCAAGGGCAGGCCGGCATTACGCCGCATCTTTATGGCAAGGCGGAAGCCCGGCCCGGGCGGAAAATGGGCCATGCCAACCGGCTTTTGCCGCTGGGCGCGCTGGCCGGGATGGATGATGCGGCCGCGCTTGGCCCTCTGGCAGCCATTGCAGCGTAAAAATCATGAGCATCGGCGCGCTATGGTCTTCTTTTGTTGAGAAACTATCGGTAGATTGCGTTTTATGATCATCGCCCGCCCCGCCCTTGGCATGCTGCCGGTTGCCGCCCTGATCATTGGGCTTGGTGCGGCTACGTCGGCGCGCGCCCAATTCATCGAAGGGCCCTATATCGCCGGCGCGATCGGCATGAATTACCTCGATGATGCCAAGTTTCGCCTGGATAACAGCCTGAACCAGGGCATGACGGCGCTCGGCCAGCCCAATGGCGGGCAGCTTGGTTTTGATTTTGGCGGCGTCGGTCTACTCAGCCTTGGCTGGGGTTTCAGCAATGGCATCCGGCTGGAAATTGAAGGCAGCTTCCGCAGCAATGAGGTGGATAGCGCCAATGGCGCCGCTGGCTTGGCCACGCCCGGCGGGCATGGCGGGCGGCAGGATAGCTATGGGCTGATGGGCAATGCGCTGGTGGATCTGGTGAGGATCGGCCCCTTCCTGCCCTATGTCGGGATTGGCGCGGGGTATCTTGTCACCAGCTTCAATGACCTGAATGGCCGGCCCGGCAATGGCAGCTTGCGGCTGCGCGGTGATGATACAGGCGGTGCCTTTGCGCTGCAGGGCATAGTGGGCATTGGCTTTGCGATTGACCAGGTGCCGGGGCTGACGTTGACGGCTGAGTATCGTTATCTGGAAAGCCTGGGGCCGAGCATCCCGGTCAGCTACGTGAATGCTTCGGGCGCCACAGTGCTGTCCGGCAAGGCGGATACGGAAAGCCGCAACCAATCCTTCCTGCTTGGGCTGCGCTATGCCTTTAATGCGCCGGGTGTTGCACCCGCCGCCGTGGCTGCACCCGTAGCGGTGCGGAGCTTCCTGATTTTCTTTGATTGGAACCGCGCTGATCTGACCGCCCGCGCGCGCCAGATTATCGGTGAAGCAGCGGAAGCGGCCCGCGCACAGCCTGCGCGCATTGAATTGGCAGGCCATGCGGATCGCACCGGCACGCCACAATATAATCAGGCGCTGTCGCGCCGCCGCGCGGAAACTGTCGCGGAAGAACTGATCAGGCGCGGCATTGCGCGCCAGGATATCAGCATCACCGCCTTGGGTGAAACGCAGCCCTTGGTTGCAACGGCAGATGGCGTGCGCGAACCGCAAAACAGGCGCGTGGAAATTATCCTGAAATAATCGCGGGTTTCGGTGAGGCCATCCGTAGCTGCCGAAGCACCATCGCGCCAGCCACCGCAAGCCCGCCTAGCGTGCCAATCACCCCTGCCGCATTGAGCGCAAAATTTTGCCCGAAGGCAGCCGGCAAGGGCCCCGCCAGCGCATAACCAAGGGCGCCAAGCGCTACCCCAAGCGCCGCCCCACCAAGCACCTGCGCGCGATAGGAATCCGTGAGCAAGCGGATCGCCGCAGCCGGGCAGACCAGCATCGCCACCACCAGAATGCTGCCCACCGCTTCAAAAGCTGCGACTGCCGCCGCAGCCACCATCAAATTCAGCGCCAATTCCAAACCACGTGCCGGCAGACCAATCGCGGCAGCGTAATCGGGGTCAAAACAAAGCAAATGCAAAGGCCGCCAGAGCAGCGCGACCAGCCCCGCCAGCACCACCGCCACCGCCGCCAGCAGAAATAATTGGCGCGGCAAGGCGGCCAGCGCCACCGGGTTAAGCAGCGATGCAAAACCCTGCGCTTCCAGCCAGACCACGCTTTCCAATTGACCGAACAAGACACAATCAAGATCAAGATCAACGCTGCGCGCGCCGGTTGCTTCCATCAGCATCAGGCCGAGCGCGAAGAAGCTGGTGAATACCGCGCCCGTGGCTGCGCCTGATTCCAACCGCGCCACGCGCCGCACCAGGCCAATCAGGAATACCGCCAAAAGTGCGGCCGCCAACGCGCCCAGCAGCATGGGCAAGCCCGCCCGCGCGCCAGTGA
>Ga0315907_10003629_pt1 | contig 18000 bp, 15 predicted proteins | sample LakEriMetagenome_3_FD_203525 | JGI IMG/M metagenome (GOLD analysis project Ga0315907, IMG submission 203525) | Freshwater fungal communities from buoy surface, Lake Erie, Ohio, United States - Buoy 12 MA123 | ecosystem: Environmental > Aquatic > Freshwater > Lake > Lake biofilm | place: USA... | reverse complement strand
TAGTTTTTCTTCAACTAAGTATTTTACCTCTTCGGTATGTTCTTTAATAAGTTTCATTGATTAGCTCCCTACCGCTGCTTCGTTATCGTATGCACCACGTAATGCTAATTCAGAAGTTGGAGAATAACCATCTACTTTACGTAATGTTAAGTATACTTGTGCTGCAGCACCTGAAATTGCCACGTTAATTGCTTGATCGTTCTGAACTGAATCAGATATACCTTCAGCTTTAAGATTTAAATTAACACCATGTTGAGGAGATACTGAAGCAATCACAACACTATTCCTTGTGATAGTAACTTGAGAGCTTAATAAACCTGTAGCCATGATACCTACAATATTAACCTTTGGTGTACCACCTGCAGTTAGAGCATCTCTGCTACCTACCAGATCAGCTAATGCGATCGTTGAGTTATCAGAAGCACCTTGTAATTTAACAACGACTTCATTAATTGTTCTTTTAAGATATGTTACGTTTAATGCCATCTTTATTCTCCGATTTTCTTAAGTACATGGATAAAATTGTCTTTACTTTGTCTCATATACTCAATAATTTCCTGTTGGTTATCCAATAGGTTATTTAGTTGTTCTTGGGTATCTTCATTAATAGCAATAATACTGCCATCTGCTAACTTATAATCAATCTTACCCTCAATTAGTTTATCTAATTTATTTAAGTTTCTAATTTCCTGTACTACAGGATCTACAGTAAAAAGTTTAGAGGAAGCAAGTTCTATATATGACTCTATTAAAGTATCTGTAACTTTTATGTCGTGATGTTCTTTAATAATATTTGCTATTTTATTTTCTGATATTTCGTCGTATAGCTCTGTTTTAATTTGTTCTTCTATATTTTTAGTATAATATTTTTGTCTTAAATATTGCCGTGCTTCCTCTAAATCTTGAAACGATGTCTTTTCTTTATCGATTAAAACAGTACCTGTAACTGTCTTTTCAATAAGATGACCATTACTATGTGCTTGCTCTGTAATTTCAGCACCAGTAATATCTTGCGTTAATTTTTTACTAAATTGTCCGAAGTACATTATTGTATGCTTTTATTATATCCAGGTTTCATTGATAATAATGCATCATCGTTTTCTTTTTTAAGTTGTTTCTTTTTCTCATCAGCAATGTTAATCTTACCAGCAGCTGATAGTAGACGCTCAGGTCCTGCGCCAGAAGGATTTAATGGATCGTTTTCATTACACTTCTTAGCTGCTTCAATTAATGAAGCATCAAGACCTAAACTTAATGCATCTAGTTTTGACATTAAACGCCTTCTATTTCTGCTTCAACTTGTTGATTTAAAGCTGTTTCATCTTCTTGTGATAATTCTACTTCAGCATTTTCGTCTTCAACATCAGTTGTTTCTGAAGTTTGTTCAGCTTTAAACATATTTTGTGCTACTGATACTCTCATATCTTCTAGTCTAGAAGAGATACGAGTTGCCATCTCTGCATTAAATGCTGCGTCAATAGCTGTAGCATCTCCTGAATCGATAGCTGAAATTAAATTTTGTACGCCTTGTGTCATAATTAAAATCCTCCGTTTGGTTGACCATTACCTTGATCAGGTAATCCACCAGGTTGTTGTGGTTGCATAGCAGCCATTATTTCCTGCTCTTGCTTCATCTCTTTTTCAATCTGTTCGATTTCCTCGTCAGATTGTTTTAAGATAAATCTTTTAACGTATTCCATACTATAATATTGACCAATGTATGGAGCTATTCTATTTAACGTATCGATCCGACTATTTAGGATCTCAGCATCTTTCATTTCAGCAAAATGGTTATCTTCCTGGAAATCAAAACGAATATCATATGATATTGCTTCCCATTCATCCGGACGAATAATCTGTTTTGCTATTAACTGAACTCTTAGAGCTTCAGAAAATAAAATAGAAAACTTACGTCTAATACGTTCAATAAACTTATTGAACTTAATTTCATCTCGTGTAATCTCGCTTGATTTACCTAAACTGAAACCTTGATCTGGTCTCATTCTTGATACAGGTACATTCAAGCATTGATATAATTTGTTTTGGAAATATTGAATGTCTTCGATCTGACCGAGATTTTGACCGCCTTCGAGTGTAGTAATTTCAGTACCTTTACCACCTTCTCGTCTTGGCATCCAGAAGTCTTCCATCATGGATAGATGCTTCTTGTCGTCTCTTATCTCGCCAGTTGCTGCATCGTAGACAACTTTATTTCGATACTTGTTCATAATATCATTAACGTATTGTTCAGCTTTAAGCTTAGGTAAGTTACCTACGTCAATGTAAAATATTCTGCGTTCAGGAGCTCTTGAAACACGATAGATAACTAACGCATCTTCAATCATCTTCAACTGATTTACTGGCTTGATAGCTTTGTGAAGGTAACCCAACATTGAGTTACTATTTGCATCAATTAAACCAGAAGGACAGTAAATAACTGAGTCTAAACTAAGTTTTACGCCCTGACTTGTATTCTCGTTAATACCTTTGTCATTATAGATATAGTATTCTTCTATAGCCTTAACAACATCGATACCTTTATCGTTCTTACCTTTTTTAATATTCTTAATACGACGGATCTTGCGAGGATCTACGTATCGTAATTCTTGAATACCATTCTTAAGGTTTGTTTCATCTAATAAGATATGATAATAAAGTCTTCCATCGACATACCATGAACGGAAAATATCATGCCCTTTAGTACCAAACTTATATAACTTAAGAATATTATCAAATTCGTCAGTAATTAGTTTCTTAATTGATGTAGAAACCTTAACATCGTCTAATACGACTTCTACAGATTTCTCATCAGAATTTGCTATAATAGCTTCATTAACAATATCTTCAATAGCATTATCGCAGTCGCCATATTGAGATACTTCTCTATAGCGTCTGATTAAATCATTTTCATTTTTAATAACACCCTCAAGGTCAACGGTCATGCCATAATAGGCAGCGGCTGATCCAAGGGTTGATACTAGCGTGGAACCATCATCAGAAGAGGGAGTAACAACCTCACTCCCTGTTCTTTTTAATTCCTTCTTTTTAATCTCAAACCCGAAAATTTCCATTATAAACCTCTCATATTATAATTTATTCCCAATCCAGATTAAACTGGTAATGGGAATGTACCTAATGGAGTATTAACTGAAGCATTAACGCCAAACGCGCTAGCACCAGTAGTTGTATCACTTGTCCAGTAGTTGTAAGTAAACTCAACGTCAAATAATTCTATTTGGTTATTTGAATCATAGTCAACAGTGATTGCACCAACCGTTGTTGGATACGCATCATGGAACTTGTAAGTTTTTACAGTAGCTCCATTACGATCTAATTGATGTACCAATAAGTCTACTTGGTAATCACGTGGGTTAGTACGACCATTTGTTTGAGCATTATTCATAACACCGTCAGACCATCTTTCCATAGCGTTTCTGATTGCAAACGTTGTATCATTGTAAACAGAAATTGTCCATGGAGCAAATGATCTTTCACCAGCAAAGTTAACTTGACGACCACGATATAGGATTTGCATGTTTTCAACTGTTGAAGCCGGCAATTGAGCTGACTTACAGAGAAATTGTGCATTTAAACCTATAGCAGCACCAATGCCAACATATGCAGGGAATGTTAAGTCAACACGAAACTGATTAGGACGGGCTCCGCCACCAATTAGTTGTGCTTTAAAATCGCTAATGTTTGCCATATTTTATCCTTTTTAATCCTCTTTATTATTTATATGTTACGCGCCAATTTCACTGAAGTTAACTGCTGTTCTTGCTGCAACAAAGTTAAGCGTAATGAAGTTAATGGAACGAGCTGGTTTAATAAAGATATCGGCAACAAACTCATTGCGGTCAATAACTTCACCAGTATTATTTGTATCATCACATTTAACACGGAAGTCAGTAACACCGCGACGACCTTGAACGTCTCTTAAGAACGGTTCAACTAAGTTCTTAAATTGAGCTCTTGTGAATGAATCATTGAACTCAAATAGTTGATACTTAGCAGCTGTAGCGATAGCTTTTTCAAGTACGATGAATAAACGACGAACGTTGATACGATCGAATGCACTTGGTTTAGCAAGAAGTGTTTTATCACCAAAGAGAACTGTACCTTGACCAGGGAAGTTAACAACTGGGTTAACGCCTGCTTTATAAAGATTGTCTCTTTCAGTTTTACCTGGGTTAATAGCAAGTCTAACAACATTTTTAACTTGTCCACGGTTTAAACCGCCAGGAGACCACCATGGGTCATTTGTGTAGTCTGTACGAGCACAAAGACCTGCAATGTCACCATTTAGAGGCACATATCTATATTTGTCATTATAGCGGTCATATTGATACTTATAACCAGTATCCATAACAGCATATGATGTGCTTGGTAATGCATTTCTATATGCAACAACAGCATTTACAGCATCTGAACCAGCACCAATAATAACATCACCTGAAGTTGTATTTTCTGGAGAAACAAATACAACGCAATCTTTACGAACTTCAGCAACGTTATTGATAACATATGTAGCAACAACTGAAGAAGCTTTACCAAGCGGAATTAATGAGATGTCATATACTTCTGCATTAACAAATAATTGCCATGCCGTTTGTAGTTCGCCATCTGTTGGTGTAAGATCATCAACACCACCAGATAAAGATGATGTTAAAGCTGCAGTAAGATCTTTAAATCCTTTACCATCAGCTGTTAAACCCCAATTTACACCAGATGAACCTGTGCCGTTAACTGTAGTAAGAAGCGCTGTAGGATGGTCCATCCACCAGATATATCTAGATTGACTATTTACAACATCTTTATAGTAGTTATTAGTGCCATCTGTTTTCTTAGCATCAGAAGCTTTAGAAACATAAGCAAATTTTTCTAAAACTGTACCTGGAACACCTGTCCATAGACCGTCTTCATCGACAACAACGATATGAACTTCATCATTTGAACCACCAACACCACTAGCATATGCTGAAGTAGTTGGTTCTGAATCAAATTGATCTTTATAAGTCCATGTATCAAAAGTTGTTTGATCAGCCATAGAAACTTTTAATGAATTACCTAATGAGCCTGGATATTTAGCAGCCCATTCGCCAACTACACCTTCACCAGCATTATATGATAAAGTATAGGCTTCTTGGTTATTAATTTTAATACCGCCAGTTGTAATAATAGCTGTTGCAGTAGCATCTGTACCTGGACCCGTCGCAATAGTAACTGAAGGAGCAGATGTATAACCAGAACCTGGATTAGTAATTGTAATACCAGTAACTGATCCACCTGTAAGAACTGCAGTTGCTGTTGCTTGAACACCACCAGCAATGTTTGGAGCTCCTATTGTAACTTCAGGAGCAGTAACATATGAATCACCATCTTCAGTGATTGTAAAACCTGTAACTGTACCAGTTTGCGTTACCACTGCATTTCTATGTGTTTGTGTATCAACGCGATTTACTAATAAGTTGTTTGTGTATGCAAGGAAATTTGCAGCTGTAAAGAATGATTGTGCATTTGAATCTACTGGTTTACCAAAACGTTCAACCAAATTAGTTTCAGATGTAATTGTAACAGGATCTAAAACGGGACCCCATGTGAACACTCCAGCAAATGCGCCTGCAGAACTAGATACTGCTGGAACAATGGCTGAAAAGTCTTTCTCGACTACCGCAACTCCTGGAGATAATTGGAACGGCATTTTTATGATTCTCCTTAAATTATGATTTTTATGATATAACTAGAGTCACCTCTATACATTTATTTATACTAACTAAAAATTCAATAGAACCTCTTCGTTAGGTGTCTCTCTTCCATCATTGTAAAATCCGAATGGGGTTAACTCATCCTCAATAGACTTAATTTGTTTCTCATACATAATCTGTCTAAGATTGACGTCATTAAGATCCTTAAAGTAAGGATTTGTAGTTAACCAACTAAATAATACTAAAGTCATAACCAAATCATCATGATAACCTTCATCGGCAGCATAAGAACCTTTCTGCTCAATAAAGGTTGAGATCTCAGCTATAGTGTCGATATCCTGTACTAACAGTTTACCTTCTTCCACTAGAGCCTTAAAGTTCATACATCCAACTCGCTTAACCTTTTTATCTGTATTAACTCCAAGTTGAGCTTTACCTCCACCGAAGCCACCAGAAACTACTTGTCCATCATTTGATCTATTGACGAATAGGATATTCTCATATTCCATCTCAGAATAAAGGATAGACGAAACTTGTTCAGAGGAATTAACCTCCATTAAAACGTATGCTTCATTATATTCTTTTCCGATCTTGTATATCACTGATGGATATAACATCGGACTAATTTTATTATCTCTATATTTTGCGACTTGTTTATATGGTACTTCAGTAATATCTATGATAGAGAATGATGAATAGTCTCCACCAACACCCTTTGCAGTATCCGCAACTAGTACATAGTTATGACCTTTTATAGGTTCTTCAAATACATCTAATCCATCTTTACTATGTATAACTCTAGCCGCGCTCATTTTAGCAATGACATCAGCTCTGACTAATGTTAAGCTAGAACCTAAGAATGTACAAAGAACTTCTTGGTTAAATTTAATTTCTCCAAGTTGTCTTCTTTGTTCTTCTGCCCATTTCTCATCTCTACCAGGAATCTTCCAGTATGGAATAAACAGCGGAATAAAGTCATTACGTTTATTCTCAGCATCATTCCAAAATCTCCAAAAGTGATTATAACCTAATGGAGTAGATGATAATAGAATCTTTGTTGTTTCACCAGCAGAAATTGTAGGATATACCGAGGTAAAGAAGTCTTCAGCAACATTATTAGGTATAATTGCAGTTTCATCAACGTACAGCATGTTAACAGATTTACCGCGGATACCAGATGATGTAGTAGCTGCGGTAAATACTTTACTATTGTTCTCTAGTTCAATATCACCTTTATTCCATGTAGTTACTCCTTGTTGTAACCACAACGGAAGGTTTTCATACATTAATTGGTACCTGTATAACACCTCACGGGCGGCGGTGGCTTTGTTTGCCAAGATTGCGACAGTTTTACTATCTTGAAATAGGGTATACCATAGAATGTATGCAGCTGAAGTCGTAGTCTTACCTTGCTGACGACCTTCCATAAGGATAACTTTTCGATTTTCATGGATAATTTTTACCTTCTCAACTTGACAATCATATAACTTAAATGGAACTAGACCATGGTCTAGAGAGATGATCTTGCAGTAGTTATTTATGAAGTATATCGGATCCTCTTTACATTTGACCCATTCCGTTACCTGTTCTTCAGTAAACGGTATTTTTACTCCTGCTGCTTTTAACTGTGTATTTGCATTATATACTTGTGCCATGTTTTAAAACTGCGCTTCCCAATTTTCTGTAGGATCAGATGATGGAGTAGCTCCAGCTTCTGCTGTATATTTTTGACCAGGAATAGAGGTGTTAGCCATTGATTTAAGAATAACGCCTTGACTTGTAACTGGACCGTAGATATTTGTCTTTAATGTAAAGTTAAGTGTGTGCACCACAAATCGTCTTTCTTGGAAAGAACCATCATAGTTATCTTCAATCGTTACACTATTAAGAATAACTGGAATGTCTTGAATGATGTCCATTTCAGGAACCGCGTGAACTGACAGATTATATTCAGGAGCAAATGTTGGTAGAATCTGTTCTAGTATCTGCATAGCATCTTCTTGTGTCTTTGTAAGAACATACAAATTAATGTCTATGTTATATGGAGCTGGAGCAAATAAAGCTTTTCTAGTTGGACTAGAAGATGTAGTAGCCTCATTGCAAACTAATTGTTGCATCTTGTTTGTTTTACGCGATGCATCATAGAAGTAACCAGTAATTTCAAATGATAATCGTGGTAGTGATATGTAAGTATGATTATTAAGATTTGGATCTGAATCAATACGAACTAACCATTTTTCCTTTGGGGCATATGCAAGAGGAACTTGAACTGTTTGTGCAATAGCTCCATCAGTTCCTTGTCTTTCAATCTTGATGTCGGAGAATAAACGACCAAATGCAACAATCGTTTTTCTAATAGCACCGTGGTAGAATGGTACTCCGTTAAGCATTAGCTAATCTCTCCAAAAGGATTGTCTTCGTTGAATACAATACCAACGGCTTCTTCTTTAAACTTGTTATTATCACCGTATGAATCTTGATTATCAAGATTTTCAATATAAGCTACTGCAGTAGCAGAATTACCACCTCCACCTGATATAATAATAGGAGGTGTTGATGTATAACCAGAACCAGGATTTGTTACAACTATTTTAACTATTTCTCCTAATGCAACGCCTGTTCCAACAGTTGCAGTTGCTTGAGCTCTTGTACCAACATACTTAAGTAAAGCAGTACCATTTGCAAGAATTCCAGATGAGTGTGTTGGGCCCGTTGCTCCAGTTGTACCAGCTTGTGTAACAATGTATTGTTTAGTTCCAAATGATAGTTCATCTCTTACGTCAACAGCAGTCGTTGCTGTCCATGTAACACCCACTTCTACAGTGGGTGCTGATGTGTAATTAACTCCTTTATTGGTAACCATGATCTCTTTAACAGTACCATTCTTAACCACAGTAGTATCAAATGACTTGAGAGTTTCAAATGTATCAATATCTTTAAGACCAGTTGTAATATGTTCTGATGCATATTGAAAGAGTTCAACTTGTAGTTTATACACAAAGAGTTTACCAATTTGATAGAAAGGATCTTGATGTGTAACAAACTTAATTTCAAATAAACCACCAGTAAGCGGAAAATAAAGTAGATCCCCTTCTGCTGGTCTATTAGGTAAAAGAGATGCTGCATGGCGACCAATGAGTTGATCCCATCGACGGCGTGCTACAGTTAATGTAGCACTTTGTTCCATCATAAGTCCAAACTTTTGGATAAATGCGCCCTGACCTTCAAATCCATCAGTAGTCTCAAGGTACATTTCAATACCATATGCAGATTTAAATTGAGATAGGCGATCTTCGCCTAAGATTTCATCTTTACCTATAAGTGTGCGTGGAATGTAATAGAAGTTCTGTCCATAATGATGAATGGATTCAACTATAAGGTCTTCATGAAATAGCTGTTCTGACCTTGCGCCATGCGAATGATATACTGAACGTGGCATTTATTATCCTAAGAAAAACTCAAGTGGAGCTGATTTATTCATCATCTCGTCTTCTAGCTCTTTGATCTCTATCTTTGCCTCTTCATACATGCCTTGCCAGTCGATTGTTACACCACCTGGAAGTACTAAACCTTGGAATTTTTTACCGTTAATTGCCCATTGTCGTTTAAATAATGCAGTAACATATTTACGCAACCATGGTTCGTTCCATACTTTAATCCACTCTGTTGGATCTAAAGCTCTGTAGCATTCCATGATAATGAAGTCTCCTAGAGCAAAATCAGAAGCCCAGTTAACATCAAGATATAAGTTACCTTGCATACGATTAAATCTATATAAAGGATAACCATTTAGTTCTAAGTTAAGTAATGAGATATGACTCATGACTGTCTTATAGTAAATGATCGATGTTGAAGTCAAATCATATAAGTCATTAAGTCTTAATTGGTATTGTAAGTCAAATAGATTCTTTGAGCTTGAAGCAGCATTAAATGGAATAACTCTAGTTACACCATAAACTGTATCGGGTAATGGTATATAACGTTTGTCATATGTACCTAATACTACAAAATTAGTTGCAGTAAGCTGTGCTGTTGTTGTACCGTTACCGATAGTTTCAGATGCTATAAATGTACCAGTAATATTTTTAACTATAATCTCTGAAGCACCAGATGTTCTATTATTCTCAGCACATACTTCAGCAGTAGCTCCTGAAGTTACTCCAGTAATTTTATCACCAAGCTTGAAGTTTGATGAAGTTGCTGTTGTTATGTTGAGGTTTGATGCAGTTATCTTTTGTTTAAGATAAAGTTTTTCCGCGCCATCAAAGTGATATTGATTCCAATAATCAAGAGCTTCATCAATACGCTCTTCAAGTTGTGAGTCATCAACATTGACTTCGACCACCGGTTCACCAAGTGCTCTTAAACAATATTCTGTTAGTTCTGCCCTACTTGTAACTGCCATATTTAAAGTCCTTAGACGGTCAGAGCAATAATATTGTCTGTGTTAGTCTTAATTTCAGAAGTATCTTCTTTAGTATCGTAAATCTTACCGCCAACAGTTTCTGTATTAGCATATGTGGATGGATTAGTACCAAGGATTTCGTCTCTAATTTCAGCAGCAGAAGGAACAGTAACCCCTGTTGTATTATAAGCGTATGCTAAGTTTGCAACAGTAGAAATAACGCCGCCACCTGCTTCAACAATGTATGTATCAAGACTTAAGTTATCTTGATAAAGAATACCAGTAATAGAAACAGTGTTTGTAACATCTACTCGCCAGTTATTTGTAAGAAAGTAAATATCACCTGCATATAATCCACTGCCTACAGAGTCACCACCAATTGAACGAAGTGGAGGTAGGTAACTCATGTTCTGTCTTCTTTGCAGCCAGCGTTTTGCCGCTGAATACAGGTCAATCTTTACATTGATAGTATTGTATTGAGGCGCAATATAGATTAATTTGTTATCTCCGTCAAATATTACTTTCAACGGGTCAACAAGGTCATCCCAAAAACTGACTGCAGTAGAAGTTATCAAGTTATCTAATCTCTTTCCAGTATTTAGTGTACAATAGAGATGCTGATGTAAATGTGCCAGTAGTTGGGAAAGGTTTAGCAGCAAATGCAAATACACCTTTCTCATCTTCAGCTGGGTTAGGATTACCACCAAGACCGAATGATTTTTCGATACGGTCACCAAGAGCTGTTCGACCTTCAGAATTTGCCGGAGCAACAAAGGATTCAATTGGCCAGAATTTATAGTAACCGCCGTAACCAGTTAGTGATCCAACTGTTTGTGATTTACTTACACGATATGTACCAACTCCACCTTTAGTGTATACATTATATGTACCAGAACCAGTACCAGTAAATGCTTTAGATAATGTTAATACATTATTCTTAATGCCTTCAATAGTTGTACCAGCTGGCAAGTTAGTACCAGCAATTAATTGACCTGGAGCAACACCAGCAAGAGATGATAATACAAGTTTATTAGAACCAGCAACGCCAGATCCGCCAGTTTGTGTACCATATGTTGGCGATGCGGCAGCAGAACCTGTAGCTGTCAATTGCTCAAGAACTTGAGTTAAAGCTAATACTGAACCAGTAGTTGCTGCAAATGATGCAGATCCATTGATATATAATGGTCCATTTGCATATGTTGGAGATGGTGTTACATACATTTCAGCTAGTAATGAGCCGCTTAAAGATGTAACAGTTAAGGTAGTGCCAGAAATAGAACCAGCAATGTCTGTAGGTCCACCAGCCCAATACTGATACTGTGCCATATCTGTAGTATTAGTGTCTACATATAACATTGTAGCTGGTTGAATTGTTTCTGACCAGTGATGATTATTAACCCATTTTTGGCTAGGTAATACAAAGATACCAATATGAATATTAGCATCACCTTGAGATGCCCAGTCAAATGTTTCATGGATACCAATGACTGAGTTAGGCATATTTGCAGAAGCTTTACCGCTACCGGTGCCAGCCCCTGTTGCTGTGAATTGTACACCAACAACGTTTGCAGATGCACCAATCAATGTGAAGTCAGTAGTTCCAATAGAAGTAATAGTATAGCTATATCCTGTAATAAATGTTCCAGCATCTTGAACTGGACCACGAACAGTATTCTTAGCTTTAAATTGTAAGAATGGTTTATATACATCAGGATCAGTCAATACAATAGGTGCATCAGGAATGATGTGTGTTAAAACACCAGTGTACTGAACGTCGGCAGATTCTGTAAATACAACACCATCACCAACTCGCATAGACTGAGTAGCTGCAGGCGAACTAGAAACTGAACCTGTGTTACGTTGAGCCCATGTTAATGGTAAGGTTAAATTACGTATTGATGTACCATCTAAATTATTAATATTACGGAATTCGTGACATGTAATACGACGACCGTCTGGTGTTTCTACACCAAGACGAATACGACCAACTGTACCTTGAACGTCCATCCAATATAGATTAGATTTAGAAACATCCAATAAGAAGTCAGAAGCTGTAGCAGAATTTAATGCATTAACGTTCCAATTTGCTTGGGAAACTGTAGTATCCACAACTGTTCCAGATGAATCTGTACGGTAGAAAACTTTAAGTGTAGTTCCGTCTAAGCGGAAACCAAAACCATTAAAGTCATCAAAGTAACCCCATTCACGAACAACGTTAGCTTTACCTGTGTCGCCTATTTCCACCGATGTATAAGCAAGTTGTGAAACACCTGGTTTGTATGGATGATATTGATTAGTAACTCGTTTTGCCCAGTCTGTAGAACCAGTGCCTGTAGTATAAACAATGGATGATTGTGCAACATCATACTTGACTGATGAACTTCCACCTTCAGTTGTTGTATAATATTTTCCAGCTAACTCTTGAGTAAAGTGATAATATTCACCAACAGCAAGTAATTGAGAAAGTTGTTGTCTACCAAAGGCGTCAAACTGTGGAGTACCTTCAGGGAAGGATGTAAGAGCCGCACCACGTTTGTCTACTGTCAACGTATATTCAGGCGTGTCAGCATCAACAATCTGCATTGCTGCAGAATTGATAGAATTATTAACTACAGAAGCTGTAGCATAGTTCTGTGTATTTGCTTGGTTTCGTAGAGTTTCACCGGCAGAGAATGAACCACTGATATCTTTTAAATACCATACAGTATCTTCAGCTGAGTATACGCCAGATAAAGTACCAAATGCGCCTGATGTATTACCATAGACAACAGTACCTACAGCAGGGGTAAGAGTAATACTGGTAACTTTAATATCAGTAGTAACGCGATGTCTTACTTTCTTTCCGACACCGTCTGGAGGTAACTGCACAAAATTCGTTGTTGACATTTTCTTATTCCTTTAGTTTTATTTAGTTTTATACTACTTTATCTATTTATTATTTTTCCCTACTCAGCGTAGTTATTTTCTTGAGATGATACTACGGTTATTAAGTTAGAGATAGTCTTTTCAATAGTACCTTCTTGTCGAGTATATTGACCATTTTGTAAACCTACAGCTACTAAAACTACTGTTGGGCCATCTATTTCTACTGCATTTGCTGTGTCAAGTCCAGCAGAATATGTTGCTCCTGAGGTATATTGTGTAGTTACCCTATACCATTTTGTCAAGTAACAGTACTCATCATTTACTCGATATAGATTCCATGGTGACCAATATGCCTGAACATTAAATTCAAAGTCAAAATCATATTCATAACGGGTTGCAGATGTATTAAATAAAGTCTGCATGTTACCCTTAATTTCATAGGTTCCATCACCGCTTAGGTCTGTAGTTCTTGACTTAACGATAACGGCGTCATTCTCAGTAAATTTACGAGATTCGTCTTCCGTGCTTATTTGTTTAAAGAATAACTTAAATAAGCCTTCATCTTGGTCTTGAATGATCGTACTATTAAATTCTAATTCACCATAAGAGATGTATGGATAAGTTATTTCAGTATTTGTGTTGTCTAAGAATACAAGGTCATTAATATATTTAACATCAAAGTCATCGATATACACACCACCATCAGATTGGTCGTACAATGTATATAATGAAGTACCTTTAAATTCTAACAAGACGCGAGTCGTTGCACCAACTTTACTAGCCGTTCCAGCATCTATATCAATACCAGTTCCACGACGTAATGCCCACTGAACATATTCATAGATTTGTTGTGGAGTACCGCCATTACCGTCAATGATAACATTGAAATATTTTGTAACACCACCAATGACTCTAGCCTGTGGAGTAGTATACCATGTGATACTCATTCCACTATATGGAGCAACTGTTGGTGTAATACCTGTTGTAGAGATTTGGTTATCTGTAACTGAAATATTAGGATCAGGTACGTTTGATATTGACAATCGTAGTGTATTATATGTAATTGATGTCAAACCTAAGTCTTGAAGGTCGATATCATCATATGTAAATCCTTGTTCACGAAGGAACAAGCGTGCGACTTCAGGAACTCTATAGTCAAAGTTTCCATGTGATGAATCGCCATACACTTTAATTGCTTGTTCAACGGCGCCATGTAAGATTGCATTTACTGGGGCAGAAGTAGCAGAGCCTAACTGGTAATAGATATATGGTTCAGGTCTAATAGTAACTGTTGCGCCAAGTACTAATGATGTGATTGTTCTATTAATTCTAAATTGAGTTGGTGAAATGATTTCAGTAACTCTTGTACCAATTCTTGAACCAACTGTTGAAACATATGAACCAACAAATATATCAGATGTGTCTGCAACGGTAATTATATCGCTATTAGTAGTTACAGCAGTGGTAAGTTTAGATAGTGTTTGTTTCTGTTCTGATACGTCTCCAAGAGTAACAATACCTACCCATTCTTCTTGTGATACACCAGTTGCATTTTTAAGTGCCCAACCACCAAATTTAATTAATGACCATGTAAAGTCTGTAATAGCATAAAATACTATTGACTGAGACGTAATATTTGCAGTTAATTGTTTTGTAAGTGTTATTTGAGTAGATGAATCAATTGAAGCAATTCTAGTATTGTCTGGTATACCAACACCTTGAACTATAGCATTTACCCATAGTCCAGTAAATGATCCAGTAGTTGTTAAAATAGTAGTTCCTGAATTTCCGCTAACATTTGCAATAGTAATCTTTGTTGCTGGGTTAATAGTTGTGGCAACCATAGAAGTAGATGAAACTGATTGCGACACACTTACTGTGTATGTTCCTGTTCCACCAGAACCAGAACCATTTGCTGTAATAAATGTTCCAGCAGTTACACCAGTTCCAGAAATAATTTGACCTGGAACTAATTTACCTTGTGTTACTGCAGATACCGTCATTGTTGTACCTGAAATAGATGCAGTAATTATAGTTCCGTCTGTATCAAAGTTCCAACCATTGATTAATTCATATTGTTCGTCAGTAACTGGACCAATAGGAAATGGATAGATATATGCGGCAGGATCGTCAGTCCATATCTCTTTTAATTTAGAGTATAAACATTTAAACGTAACACCATCCCTAGTCAAGTTACCTGCTTGGGTTAATTTAATAAGTTTGCGTGTAGTGTCTATTACAAGAGGATGGGTACTGATAGCAGTAAAATCTGCTATCTCGTATGATAATCCATCTGGATCTTGCTGTAAACCGCCGATTGTTATCGCCATAAGTTGTCTCTATTAAGCTGGGTTAGTGTATTGTCTATCTATAACCTGTGAAATTTGTAATGATGAATCATCGTTTACTAGTTCAGAGGTTGTGTAAATTACTTGGTAGTTATTATTTGTAACTACAACAAATACTGGTGTATTTGCAGTATAGTTATATTCGTATTTAGCAACATATCTTCCTGCGTTTAATGGATCAGAAATTACAGTGATACCAGTTAAACCGCTTGGAGATACTCCAACAATATCAGCTTCTGCAAGAATACTCATGTCTGATTGTTTAATAATTCTAACAGCTGAACCATCAATAATATTTGTAACTGATAGTGTTCTAGGAGTATTAATAACTGTAGTGCCACCACCTGTGTTAATAAAGGTAGTTGCATTAGAACCATTTAATAATGTTATTGTTACTAAACCTGAACTTGTATTCTCAATATCATATGTATTACCTGAGAATATTAAATTATCAAATACATATGTTCCAGGTGCTGTAATTCTAATCGCTCTATTACAATTAATAAACTGGCAACTTGAAATATTTGCTATATGAGATGTTGAAGATACTACTAAAGCATTTGTAGCAGATGTTGGTGCAGTAGTAACTACGTTCTCAAAGATTGTGTCATGGATATAACATCCATTAGGTGTAATTGCTCCAATACCATTGAAAGAACATGAAATAATCTCAGAACGATCCGTAAATGTTAATGTTACAGTATCTGTAGTCGTAGCAGCATTTGTTAACGTTAAGGATGTATTACTTTCTATTGAAGCTACTCGAGTATCTGCAGGTATACCTGTTCCGGAAACTACCATACCTGGAACAATAAATCCAGTAGTAAAGTTATTTGATGTGGTGACTGTTGCGCTAGTATTAGTTAATCCGCATAATGCAACTGTGCGTGATCGTGTATTTCCATTTAGAGTAGATGAAATTATATTTTCAAATGTAGAACCATATAATTTAATAATATTATTACTGTTTGTATTTGTTGCAGTAAACTTCCATGTAGAAGCTGGATTAATTGTATATAACTTAAATGCTATATCTGTTGTGGCTGTAGCAGTCCATGCTGAACCTGACCAAGAAGCCCAATTTCCAGGATATGTATTAGAAGCATTTGAGTACACTGCAACAAAGTTTGTAGAGTTAGATGTTGCTCCAGATATTTCTACTGCAATGACATAATCAGTATTATCAGCCATTGTATATTGCTGAGCTCCTGAGAATGTAAATTTAATCCATCCTTGAGTTGTTGAAACTACTGATGCAGATATAGGATCAGATGTGGCTAAAGCTGCACCAGTTGGTATTGATGATGTTCCAAATGTTCCGGAATGTGCATATAGTTTTGCTGTTAGTGTAGAAGTTGGTGTACCAGTTTTTGCCATCCAAAATGATACTTCTTTAAGCTTAGAACCAATAACTAAATTTCTAAATGATTGGCCAGCACCAAGTCTAGTACCAGCAGTAACAAACATAGATTGCGCTGTAAGACTTCCTGGGGATTGTTGTGCTGATGCTACAGCTCCAGTATCAATTGAACCTTTAACTGTTACACCTTCTGTTGCAACTTCGGTAGTTGCATTATATGAACCTAATTGGAATATAGTATCTTGTGTAGCATTTGCCGCTACGCGAATTTCATAGAAGTCAGAACCTAATGGCATAGACTTCCAAACTAATGTTTGTTCTGTGTCTTTGAAATATGTTAATTGAGCTTGATTATCAGTAGTTGTTGGATATACAGCATCATCACCACCAATTAATAACTTACCCATTCCATAGTAAACACCACCAATTGACGTTAATACACCCCAGGATCGTGTAATATCACTATCATATGTAAATATTTCTGAGAAGTTTGCTTGTTGTCCAGATACAGCAGAATTATCTTTAACCTTTAATCCAGTTCCATAACGAGTAACATCAATATAATCTAAACCTGCATTAGTTAATGTTGTTAACATTGCTCGACTAAAACCTAGACTTGTTACTGCTGCGGTATTTAATGAGCCTGCCAAAAGAGCAGTTGAACGAGTTGGATCAACTGCATATGATTTCCAACCACCAGTTAAATCAGTATCTTGACCATCTAAGTCAAATGCTTTATATGGTGATGTATTATATGTAGCTCCGGATGAAACCCAAAAAGTACATCCTGCATATTGGTTTTTAACTGCCAAGTTTGTTGGCATAGCATTACTACGCCATAAATATAAAGCTTTATTGGTTAAATTAATTGCAGTAAATGCATTAAGAGCAGTACCACTATTAACTGGAAATATACTGGCAGAAATATTATTGTTACGAATACATGCAGTATTATGAACCTTAGCATCAGAATCAGCCACGTTAGCTGTGGCACCAATAGCAGTGTATCCAGTTAATGCATCTGCTGTAGAGTTTGCTGAAACTAATTGCAGGTCTGTTGTAATAATTGCCATGTTTTAATCCAAGTTTAATTTACTATTTATATTATGAAACTGCATACGATGCTCCAGTAACTAAACCAGCATCATATGTTAATGTTTTTGTATATACTACGCCGTCAAGAGCCGGTCCAGATAGAGTAACTGTACTAAGAACTCCAGCTGAATATGTAAATGACTTAGTAATAGTTCCTTCAGCCGGAGCAGTATAAACTACTGATGTAATCACACCTTCAACTGATCTATTAATAACATATGG
>Ga0315907_10003628_pt1 | contig 18001 bp, 19 predicted proteins | sample LakEriMetagenome_3_FD_203525 | JGI IMG/M metagenome (GOLD analysis project Ga0315907, IMG submission 203525) | Freshwater fungal communities from buoy surface, Lake Erie, Ohio, United States - Buoy 12 MA123 | ecosystem: Environmental > Aquatic > Freshwater > Lake > Lake biofilm | place: USA... | reverse complement strand
ACCCGAGAAGGGGTATGCTTCAAAACAATTAAAAAGCACGCTTGCTCCTATGTCGCAACCTTTCTTTTTTGCTTTTTTTCCGTTGTCAAAGCGAGCTTTCCCACCGTTCTAAAAGCAACTTCTCTTTTTTGCTGTGTCATTAACTTTTCCGTGGATTGGGATTATGCGTCAAGACGCATGAACCCGAGAAGGGGTATGCTTCAAAACAATTAAAAAGCAAGGGTGCTCCAAAGTCGCAACCTCTGTTTTTTGCTTTTTTTCCCTTGTCAAAGCGAGCTTTCCCACCGTTCTAAAAGCAAAAAAGCCAGCCTTTCGGCTAGCTTTTTAATTGTTCTGGCGGAGAGTGAGGGATTCGAACCCCCGGAACCTCGCGGTTCAACGGTTTTCAAGACCGCCGCAATCGACCACTCTGCCAACTCTCCACGGCAAAAGTACTTTTTTTTTGTTGATTTACAAATAAGGCGATAAATATTCATTAAAAGCCTGTGAATAATAGGAACATATTATCACATAGTAAATGTGTATTGGAAAATAAGTCGTGTGTTTTTATTTTCATTAGAATTTCAATACTTTTGTTTAAATAAACTTACATCGAATGAAAAAACTACTACTTTACCCCTCTTTATTTCTATCCAGTTTAGTTTGCGCTCAAACTACCTTACATCAGTTGGATAGCGTTAATTCACCAGGATCGAATAAACAGGGTTACATCTACAATGCATCCAATCAACATACTAATACACAAAATTTTCAATTCAACGGTTCAACGGGTACGTTTGCCTTACAAGATCAATTAAATTATGTGTACAATGGGAGCGGAGATTTAATTGAGCAGGAGTTTTTAGGAGTTATTAATGGTGTTCTTACTCCGAACGTAAAAACACTCATTAATTTCAATGCTCAAGGGTACATTTCAAGCTACACAAACTTATGGTACGATGTGAATGCACAAACGTATTGGAATTCCTCCAAAACGGACTTTGCAAGAGATGCGAATGGCGATGTAATTGAAGAATACATGTTTGCTCATCAATCAGGGAGTTGGGTACTCATGGGGAAAACAGTCTATGCGTACACGAATGGACTGGCGATGTATGCTGTAAATTTGAACACGGTGAATAATGGAAATACCTTTGACAGCATTGCCAAACAAACATACATGTATGATGCAAATGGAAGTCCGGTTGAGCAAACGTTTTATTCATGGAATAATGGTGCGTGGCAAGGCATGAACAAAATGGTGTACACCAATGATGCGGCAGGAAATCCTACACAATCATTAACATACAACGCCAATGGTTCTGCATGGGATGAATTTTTCAAGGAGGATATGGTGTATAATGTGAACAATGATTTAACCTCATACGAATCGTTCATGAAACAAGGAAATAACTGGAATCCTCAATACAAATTAGCCAATAGTTATGATACCCCTTTATTACAAGATTTAATTGTTCCGAATGATTTTGAATACAACAGCAAAATTGATATTGCTGAATTTTACGAGCCTTTTGGAGGGACAGGAACAAATTGGTCATTAATTAAGACAAACTATTACCACTATTCGCAAGAGCAGGGCGGCGGTGGCGGTGCAGGGCTAAATGATGTGGAAAATAACTTCACGAGTGTGTACCCCAATCCAACGGTGGATGAATTAACCATCGTAGCCGAACAAGGTGGAGTAAATGTCTCTATTGTAGATATGCTCGGTAACACTGTTGAGCAATTGAATTTAATGGAGGGAATTAATCAAATTTCTGTGCGTTCTTTGGTGTCAGGTACTTACTTTATTGTAGATGCGTCAAATCACCGAACTGCAAGATTTTCGGTCATTAAATAACCATTAATGCACGCTTTTCCTTACTTTTATTGTAATGATGAAGGGAGGATTTATTTACGTGATTTTGTTTGGGTTATTGCTTGCTCCAACAACGTTTTTAAGCCAAACCTGCTTGGACAATTTTCTAGCTGAATTAGAGCTTTCCAATAAAATGCCAGAGTCGAAAGGGTTATGCTATGACGAAGGTGCGTATTGGAAATTCTGGAAAGCGGGCACGAAGTATTCAAAATCCCCATCAACACGTTGGAAAGCCTCGTATTGTTTCAAACAAGCAGCCAGGTTTGGGTTTAAGTTTGCTTGGTTCAATCTAGAATATTCCAAATTTCTAGTGGAAGAAGGTAAGCTACATGATGCATTGAAAATTCTTAAGGAAGTTCCAGCTTCCGATGCATTATATAACAATGGGCAATTAAAGATCGCTGAGATTTTAATTTGGTCTGGAGCCTACAGCGCTACAAACCGAGTACTTTCATCCATTCAAGTGGAGGAGAAATCTCAAATCGGTGAGTCTAAGAAAAATTTATTGCGAATTTGTGATTCCTTAGCGGCACCTGTAGTGAAACAAGAAGCTTTTTTTAATGCCGATAATCAACCCCTTGCCTTGATTGGTCATAGTTTTGTTTTTCGGCAAGGAAAGTCCAAGGCATTGAATTATCAAATTGGTTTTGGTAATTCTTATTATTTAAGTAACCTATCCAGGGTGCAAACTAGAATCAATGTCCAGAATTCGTTTTCCATCAGCCCAATCAATACCAGCATCAATGTAGGGCTTGGAGTGGTTGGTTTTGGAACGAACGATTTTAAACCGACATGCCTCTTGGGGATTCGAACACAGGTGAATGATAACCTTGTTAATGAACTAAAGATTGAACGCAAGGCCTACGACTTAACCCGTGCCAGTATCGGATCCGTGCTCTTAATGGATCAATTGATGCACAGTTTTCGCATTAATAAATCTTCTGGTCTATCCATAGAATGGAATGGTACCTACAGTAAATTAACGAACAGTCAATCTTCCCAATTGAACCTTTACAGCTGGGTTTTAAGTCCGTATTTAATGCGTACCCGAATTAAACCACGTATCGGAGGCTTTCTGGGGTATGCCAATAGCAATCAAATTCTTTACAGTGCGGTATTAAGCTACGACCAAATTATAGCTGGCGGAGATTTAAACAATATTGAGGGAGTTTTCACAAGTTGGTTTACGCCCAATCAAATGCGGGTTGTCGGTTTAATAGCAGATGTAGGCTATTCGCCGAACGTATCGTTTAAATTAAATTGTACAAGCACTATAGGTTTGGGGATTTCTAAAGAACCCTTTCTTTATTTAACGAATGATGAAATCGGATTGTCTTTCTATGACACGTATTTTATCCCAACAGATGTTAAGGTTAATGCCATGTACTATCCGAGTCGGTCGCTTGAGTTAAAGGTTAGTTACGAATTTCGAAATACGGTATTCAATACAGCTCAATACATGCTTTTTTCACTTTCCAAACGCTTGTAATATTGAGCTTATTTCATCCCTCTTTTTGGAATAAAGTAAAGGCTAAATCCTCATCCAATTGGTTTGAGTTTCTCTTGCTCACCTGTATTTTTGGAGGTTTTATTAGTGTGTTTAGTCTGTTTGATTGGTGGTTTAGGTCCTTGCATGTTACTAATCGTATTTTTTTTTACATCATTAGTCTCTTTTTATGGTCCGGGATTTTTCGGATCGTGCTTAATTGGTACCAACTTGCCCGCGTTAAACCGTCTCCAGTTGATCCCCCTTCTGCAGGCATTTTCAGCGTAGCTATTTTTACTACCGCAGCACCCGGTGAACCGTTATCTATGTTTGAAACGACGTTTCGTGCCTTAAGTAAGTTGGAATATCCGTGTACCATTTATTTCTTGGATGGAACGAATGACCCTGCCTACAAGGAATTATCGAATCAATTTGGGTTTCAGCATTTTGATTTTTCGGAGGTTCAAGGAGCTAAAGCAGGAAAAATTAATGAAGCATTGAAGCAGACAACAGAGGAAATTATTTTTATTCTAGACCCCGACCACATTGTTTTTCCGTCGTTCTTAGACGAGGTTGTCGGATTTTTCGCTAACAAGGAAATTGGTTTTGTGCAAGTGAGTCAAGGCTATTACAATCAATATCGATCTCCTGTAGCCAAAGCAGCAGCCGAACAGACCTACCTTTTTTATGGTCCCACACAGCGTTACTATGGAAGTAATAATAAGTCCATAGCGATTGGGGCTAATTGTGTATTTCGTCGTTCTGCGTTGGAGCAAATTGGTGGCCACGCACAGGGATTAGCGGAGGACTTATTAACCTCGCTGCGCATCCATGCCGCCGGTTGGAAGTCTATTTACCATCCCATAATTGTCAATAGAGGCCTGGTTCCCGAGGATTATGATAGTTTTTCAAAGCAACAGCTCAAATGGGCAAGGGGCTTGTTTGAGGTGCTCTTCGATGAGTATCCAAAGGTATTCAAGCACCTGAGTTTGTCGGCTAAATTTCGATATTGGACCATTGGCACCTTTTACCTGGTGGGTATCAGAACGCTGTTTTTTCTATTGGTCCCAATCCTGTATTTCTTGTTTGGTTGGTCGGCATTGAACATGTCGTTTTCAGAGTTTTTGATACGCGCCATGCCGTTTGCGGTGTTTGCTTTCTTAATTTACCTGTTATCCCAACGTTTCTTGGTTGATTACCAATCAGAGAAAGGTGTTTATTGGAGAGGGATGTTAATGAAATTTGCTTCGTGGCCAGTGTTTACCTATGCTTTCTATTTGACTTTAATTAATAAGAAAATTCCGTACTTACCAACCGCTAAACGCGGCAATTCCAAAATATCCATTTTCTTTTGGCCTTTATTGATTTATCTCGCGTTGCTCGTTTTCTCTATTGGTTATCATTTCTTCGTGCTGCAACATTCAAGGGAATCAAAATTGAATTTCGAGATACAGCAACAAACCTTGGGTATGTTGAGTTTTTCGATTATCGCTTGTTTACAACACATTTCAGCAATTATACTTATCTTAAGGTCGTCAAAGGTGCAACACACCGATGCGTGGGATGAAGTAAATAATTACCTAACTTAATAACATCAGATGAAAGTTTTAATTTTAGCAGGTGGCTTTGGTACTCGCATTAGCGAAGAATCAGTGAATAAACCCAAACCCTTGATTTCAGTTGGCGCATACCCCATTTTATGGCACATTATGAAAATCTACAGCGCACATGGCTTCAATGATTTTGTAATCTTATTGGGGTATAAAGGTTATGCAATTAAGGAGTATTTCTCTAATTACTACTTGCATCAAAGCGATGTAACGATTGATTTTTCAACAAATGCTGTCCAATACCACCAATCTAAAGCGGAGCCATGGAAGGTAACCCTAATTGATACGGGCCTTAATTCAATGACCGGTGGGAGAATTTTAAGAGCCAAGGATTACATTGGTGACGAACCTTTCCTTTTAACGTATGGTGACGGAGTTGGAAATGTAGACATCAATGCATCAGTGGCCTTACATCAAAAAATGAATCGCTTGTGCACCATGACCATTGTTCAACCGGAAGGCAGATTCGGAGGGGTAGGGCTTTCAAACGACGATCAGGGCATAAGCTCTTTTGTAGAAAAACCCTTGGGTGATGGAGGCTGGATAAATGGCGGTTTCTTTGTTTGTCAACCCGAAGTGTTGTCGTATATCAGCGATGATGAAACCATATGGGAACGTGAACCACTCGAGCAATTGGCAGAACAGAATCAATTAACAGGCTTTAAACATCATGGATTTTGGAAGCCTATGGACTCCATGCGTGATCACAAACAACTTAATGACTTATGGGATGCTGGAAATGCACCATGGAAAATCTGGTAGTATGAATTATTTTGAAGGTATTTATAAGGGAAAACGCGCGCTGATCACTGGGAATACTGGGTTCAAAGGTTCTTGGCTCGGAGAATGGCTAACCATGCTTGGTGCTGAAGTAGTTGGATTCTCATTGGAGAACGCTGCTAATCAAGCGCATTTTGATATGCTATCTCCTGGCTATAAAACGTTTTTTGCAGACATCAGAAATCTGGAACAGACCGTTCAAATCATGGCGCAAGTAAAGCCAGATATCGTATTTCATTTGGCAGCGCAAGCCTTAGTCATTGATTCATATCATTCACCGATTGAAACATACCAAACCAACGTCATGGGCACCCTTCACGTCCTGGAAGCGTCTCGACTCGCTGGCGTAAGTGCTGTGGTTGTGGTAACCAGTGATAAATGTTATGAGAATAAGGAATGGATTTGGGGCTACAGAGAGAATGATCCCTTTGGTGGTCACGACATGTATAGTTCTTCCAAAGGGTGTGCAGAGGTCTTAACCCAGTCTTATAGAAGCTCATTTTGTAATTCGAAAGATGGGATGAAAGTAGCTTCAGCCCGTGCTGGAAATGTAATTGGCGGAGGAGATTTCAGTGCAAATCGCATTGTGCCCGACCTCATTAAATCTGTGGAGCAACAAACCCCAGTGGAAATTAGAAATCCATTGGCAACGCGCCCATGGCAACATGTGCTGGAACCCTTAAGCGGTTACCTGCTCTTGGGGATGAATTTATTAAAGAAGAATAAGGTGGATGAAGGATGGAATTTTGGTCCATCAATTCATAGCAATTGCAGTGTGGAGCAATTAGTTTCCCTTTCCACGGCGTGTTGGTCCGAGATTTCTACTAAAAACAATACCGATCCAAATCAAGTACATGAGGCGCACTTACTAATGTTGGATTGCTCGAAGGCCAATAAAATGTTGCATTGGCAGCCCATTTGGGAATTAAAGGAAACCGTTGAGCACACCATTGCGTGGTATAAAACTTGGCACGAAACAAAACGTGTGCTTACAAAAGATCAAATTATTCAATACGGTCAGGAAGCGGAGCTTAAACAATTGTCATGGGCGGGTTAAAGATTCTGCTTACAGGCGCCAATGGATTTATCGGCCGAAATCTGTTGACTCATTTGTTGCCAAATTATGCCGTACTTGGCTTGCAACGTACAAGCTCTGAGCACCCTGATTGTTTACAGGTTGATTATAAGGACCCAACCCGCTTGGAGGCTATTTTTCAATCGTTTCAGCCCGATGTTGTCATTCACCTTGCATCCAACACGAGCCGAACACGAGCAATGCATGAACTTCCAACATTCATCGATGCGAATCTTCACCTGACAAATCAATTGTTACTGGCGGGAATTACCCTGCCTCAACCTCCGAAATTTATTTTCCTGAGTTCGGCTGAGGTTTATGGTCCGCAAACGGGTTGTTTAGATGAGTCAACCCAAACAAATCCGGTATCTCCCTACGGAATTTCTAAGGGTTATGCGGAACAACTGCTGGAGCTTTATCATAGAAATTATGGGATAGCCGTGCATGTTCTTAGAGTTTTCAATGCCTATGGGAATGGACAAGATCCAGGATTTTTTTTCGCAGATTTAATGCGGGCTTACCGCGAGTCCAAGGTGTTTGAAATGACCGGGGGTGAGCAAAAACGCGATTTTATTTATATTCAAGATTTAGTGCGCGCCATAGAAATGTTCATTCATCGTCCAAATCTGTTCGAATATGTTAATATATCAAGTGGAATTCCTATATCTTTAGCTCATGTGGTTGAGGTATTTAGTGAAAAAGTGAAGGGTCAGTTAGAGGTTTCGAAAACACTTCCGTACAGAGCCAATGAAATTTGGGAAATCTCCGGAAATAATTCAAAACTAAACGAACTTGGATTTAACCTACTTTTTTCACTGGAAGAAGGGATTGAAGCTATGTTAGGGCATGAAAAAGTATAAAAGAACATTCATTGTAGTTGTCGCCTTTACCTGCGCAACGCTCGTATTTTATGCGATTAATTTGGCTTCGAATAAAGGTCAAGGCCCCTTGAGTGCAACCATGCAGGAAATTGAAAGTGCCTTCATTGGTGATTCTACACAATCCGTAAATCCCACCGATTCAAACCAGGATTCCCTTTCGGATTATGATACCGTTAAACGCCTTGCCATTTCGGTTTCACGAAACCAATTGAAAAATCCTCAAAAAATATTAATGGGCTATTCAGGGTCTACTTATTCTTCCATTACAAAGGCTACCCATGACATGGATTCAAAGTTAGGGGTACGTATGGATTTGATTCAGATTTATAAGGCTTGGGGAAGTAAGCAAAGCGAACAATTTCCTACGGATGAGGTGAAAGAAATTGTCGCGCTAGGTTCGATTCCCTTAATTACTTGGGAGCCGTGGCTTTCTGACTTCTCTGCGAAAATACCGAATCAAGCATCCCCTGAAATGCGAGAGGTCAATCCCCTTAAAGCCATTTACAACGGGGTGTATGACGATTACATTAAACAATGGGCCCTTGATGCCAAGCGTATAAACGCTCCCATTTATCTGCGATTTGCACATGAGATGAATGATCCCTATCGTTATCCATGGGGACCTCACAACAATGATCCGGGTGATTTTAATAAAGCATGGATCCATGTTCATCAGATTTTTAAAGAACTAAAGGTTCAAAATATTCTATGGGTATGGAGTATACATTCCGCCTATGCAGGGTATCAAGAATATTATCCAGGAGATGCTTATGTGGACATCGTTGCAACAGGCATTTTGAATTTCGGATCTTCCGTATATTGGAGTAAGTGGTGGTCTTTCAATGAGCTGTTTGCACCGCATTATAACGAGCTTTCCTCCTTTGGAAAACCCATCATTATTGTGGAGTTTGGAAGTTTAAAGGTAGGAGGTAATCGAGAAAAATGGTATACACAGGCCTTGAATTCTATTCCTCAAACCTATAAAAACGTAAAAGGTGTTGTATTTTTTAATTTTCCTGCAGATAAGACATTAACCGATAAATCCGTCTCTTGGATTTTGGATCCGGATAAAAAGGAAACCAAAGCCATTCAACGAATTCTCAAGAACTGGAAAGATTCCAATTTTCTATACCCTTGAGGTAATTATTTAATCGCTTTTACCTGTATCGTAGCTGATAGCCCCTGGTGATATGCCCCTTCATTAATTTCTCGAGTTACCTCTTGGATTGAAACGGAACTGAAATCAGAAAAAGCGGCCTCTAATTCGTGCTTATCATATAGATATTCAATGGTTTTAGGTCCGCCTGTTCCAAAAGATAATTGCTCTTTCGTATAGACTTCCATGATCAAGGTTCCACCCGGTTTTAATCCTGCACGAATCCGTTGATACAACGAAGCTCTCAAGTCCTCGTCAAAATGACCGAAAATCATTACGATGCCATCCCAAGCGTCGTGTTCAATTTCATAATGTGTGAGGTCCGCACATTCCGTACAAACCGAAACCCCATGTGTATTCGCTAATTGCTGCGTTTTCTTTAATCCGGATTCGGAAAAATCAACGCAGGTAACATTAAATCCTTGAGCTGCGAGATATACCGCATTTCTTCCTTCGCCCTCTGCTAGACACAAAATCCGTCGCTCGGATTTTTGCGAATTTGCTTCTGCTTTTAGGAAATCGTTGGGCTGATCCCCATACATGAAGCCTGGTTCACCAAAGCGTTCATTCCAAAATGTTTTGTCCATGGTGACGTGTATTGTTGGGCAAATATACTGAGATTTAGGGTTGAGGTAGCTTTAGGACAAAGGAACTTGTCTTTATGATTCTGAAATTATTTAGTACTGTATTTCTGTATTTTGATTTTTCGCAACTGTCCATTTTGGAATTGTAAGTATCGATTTTATTGTCTGATCATGCCTGTTTATATTCGTTGATGGGCTCATTCTGGGATAATAAAATTGCACTTGTCACTGGTTCTTGCCGAGGCTTAGGGCTAGAAATTGCAAAACAGTTACTGGGTATGAATGCCCGGGTAGTTTTTCATTCAAAACATACTCCGCTTCCTGTTGACCCAAGCATTATTCAGGCTTTTGCATTGAATAGGGCGATTTACGTCCAAGCTGATTTACGAATTTCCTCGGACGTAGAACAGGTAATTGCTGCTGCGGTAGATAAATTTGAACGCATAGATGTGGTGATTAACAATGCTGGAATTTCATCCTTTGGTACATTAGAGCACCTTGAATTATCCATTTTTCGGGAAGTATTAGACAGCAATTTATTAGGTTCTGTAATTCTTTCCAAGGCAACGATTCCGGTACTTAGAAAATCCAAAGGAAGTATTTTTTACGTGTCATCGTTGGCCGGATTTTATGGAATACCAAATTATATAAGTTACTCCATGTCTAAGGCCGCATTAAAATCCTTGCAAGAGGGCCTCAATATAGAATTGTCCAATGACGGGATACATGTTGGTATAATACATTTGGGTTTTGTTGAAAATGATATCGATAAATATGCCCTGAGCGCTAAGGGTGAACGGGTATTGATTCCTAAGCGCAACAAGTATCTTGTAATTTCAAAATCAAAAGCTACACGCGCTATTTTAACCAGTATTCGGCGCAAAAAATCGATTAGTTTTATTCCCGGTTCAGGGAGATTATATTTCCTGATAACCATGCTGTTCCACCGCCTATTACCCCGAGTTATTTATAAAAATGGGTTTAAATCTTAATGAATTTCAGTGCGTTATTGTTGATTTTTATAATGTACTCGCCCGCAGATAATTCGCTAAACCAGATTTCTCCCGTGTTGGAGGTGTGTCCCGTGTTTACGACTTGACCCAAGGCATTAATGATGGTATATGGGGTGTTTGTACATTGGCTAATTTCGATGTGATCGATACTAGGGTTTGGTCCATAGGAAATGTCAAGTGCCTCGATTCCTCCCAGCATTTCTACGCAAAAGGGTTCGTTTATCCAAGGTTCGTTTGCTATTAGCGGGTAAAATAACGGAGATGGTAGCCCCGCATTGGTAACAATGGGAGTGAAATTCGATGGTATGGGTGCCACTTCGTTAAGCGGGAGTTCGTTGCTTTCATAGGTGCAATATGCGAGTAACTCAGGCAATGAATCTGCAGATTGCAAACTGTAGTGCTTTTGCATAATGGTTTGATTTTTTATCCCGTACAGTGGACCACTGGATAGCATAGTAAAAAGCGTATCCTCTTCCTTGAAATACTGAATATTCCCCATGTGCAACAGCGCTTGCGAAGGAAGTAAGGTGCTGGATTCGACTTCAAATGCAGAGGCTCCGAAATTTCCCCCACGCCAATACCAAAAATGGGAGCTATCTTTCGCACTCAACGGCTTCAAGGCTTGATCTTCCTGCATAATCATTGCCCCTTGATAGGTTTTTTGCGCAACAACGGCACCGTTTACAGTTAATTTTAATAGATCATCAGCATCCATTGCATTTCCTCGACTCGCAACAATTAACCCTCCCGCATGAGCCATTACTTGAATAAAATTTGGATTAGAAGGGTGCGCGTAACTCGCTCCTGTCAAGAGATTGCCGAGTGTATCAAGCGTTAATAGTACTCCGGAATAGGTGCCTGCCGAAAAGCTGTTCCCGCAGGAATATATCAGTGAATCCGAAAAGCAAAGATCGTTTAATTGAAAGCCGCTGAGGTTTGAATCATAAAATTTACTCCAGTGAATTGTTCCATGGTGGTCTATTTTAGATATTGAATTTCTCGAATTCCCTATGCTCGAACAGGTAGTAAGAAACGTGCTGTCATTCAATCGTTCTATATCAGTGATCGTGGCATCCATACCTGCATCACTTACCCCATGGGTAAGGGTCCAAAGGATTGCGCCATCCTGGTTTACCGCAATCGTAATTCCTTGCCATATTTCCGTTGGACCAACCGCAAGAGATATTTTGCCGCCAATGAGTGCGAGTGTATCGTTGATTTTTGTGATTTGGTTAAATTCTGAATAATTGGAAAGTGCGCCGGGACTTAAATATTCGGTTTGAGTGCATGCTCCCGTAGCTTCATGCACCGCAAGAAATCCTTGGCTAAATGCTTGCGTTCCAACCACTAGAAATTTACCATTCCCCATACGTGCAACGGATTTGGCTTGGACATCAAAAAAGCTACTATAGGTTCTGTTTACGAAGGTCTGTGCTCCAAGGGTTAATGGTAGTAGAAGCGCGAATACAAAGCGTGTTCTCATGTTTTATTTCAAAAGTAACTAAAAAGACACAGTGAATCCATCAACCTTTCTACCTTTGTCTTGTTTAATAAAGTATGGCACTCATTGAAGTTTCTCATTTAGCAAAGAATTTCGGTTCGTTTCACGCCGTGAAAGATGTATCTTTTCATGTGAACGAAGGCGATGTTTTTGGATTTTTAGGTCCAAACGGTGCCGGTAAAAGCACCACCATTCGCTGTTTACTTTCTCTCATTCGTCCAAGTGGCGGGGAAATTAAGTTTTTCGGTAAAACACTCAATCAAAACCGATCCGAAGTGTTAACTCGGGTGGGGTGCATCATTGAAAAACCAGATTTTTATAAATACCTTTCTGCACAGCGAAACCTAGAAATCTTTGCACGCATATCGGGTAAGGACATCACTAAACGTGAAATTCAAGCCATGATTGATTTTGTTGGTTTGAATGGAAGGGAAGGGGACAAAGTTTCTGGTTTTTCACACGGCATGAAGCAACGTTTGGGAATTGCTCAAACCTTGTTGCACAATCCAGATGTTATTATTCTTGATGAACCAACTACAGGCTTGGATCCTCAAGGAATTATAGAGGTTCGAAATTTAATTCTTCGCTTGCGAGATGAACAGAAGAAAACGGTACTCCTTTCTTCGCATCAATTGTCTGAAATTGAAATCATTGCAAATCGCATGGTAATCATAAATCAGGGGAGAACCATTGTAGAAGGTGATGTACATGAATTGCTCGAAAAACAAAGCATGAATTTAGAGATTTCCGTAGCGAATCCAACGGTTTTTGAGGAAACTATTCAACGTGATTTCACTTCACTTACGGCACGTTTAGTCTATAAAGGCACCTACCATATTGAAATGGAAGAGGACATTCGCCAGCCATTGATTCAACGACTTGTAGAGACTGGTTGTGGTGTAAAAGCGGTAATTCCTAAGCGTAGTTTAGAAGATTTTTTCATTAAAATGACCGAGAAATGATGCTGTGGAAAAATACGATTAACGAATTACTCAAGATTGCTACTAAAATTCGGAGTTACATTGGAATTGGTGCGTTAACGCTTCTAATCTTGATTGTTCTCTTTGCCATGAAAGCCGATGGAAAGTCCTACATTGGTTTTGTTACGGCCTCCTTTGAACAAACCTTAAGTTTTAATGGGAAAATTCTAAACGGAAATTTGATTGCCTTCATTATCATGCAGATGCTCATCGTGCATGTCCCCTTGTTAATTTCCCTAGTCACGGGCGACTTGCTCTCTGGGGAAGAAGCCTCAGGTACGATCCGAATGCTTGCGACAAAACCGATTTCTAGGTCGGGGATTGTTTTGTCTAAATGGATTGCTGCGACGATTTACACCTTGATAATGACCGTTTGGTTAGGTTTTTTATCCCTTTTTGTAGCAAAATGGATGTTCGGTTCGGGTGATTTAATTGTGTTAAACTCTAATGGCTTATTGATCATTCCGGAGGCCGATTTAGGGTGGCGCTTTGGCTTGGCGCTGCTCATTGCGTTTCTTGCCTTGTGGACCGTGGCCACCTTGTCCCTTGCGTTTTCAGCGTTCGCCAAAAATAGCGTAGGTCCCATCGTTTCTACCATGTCAGTTATCATTTTGTTTACCATTATTGGTACCTTGGATGTTTCGGTTTTTGATGCGATAAAACCGTACATGTTTACCACTCACATGGCTGCGTGGCGCAGTGTGTTCGAAGATCCATTTCCGTTGTCGGCCATTTGGGAATCAGTAATTATCCTGGTGGCACACATTGCGGTGTTGCTTGGAATCACCCTTGTTCGATTTAATAAAAAAGACATTACCTCATGAAATCACTGTTACTATTTGTTTTTATCCTTGCAGGGGTAGTTGGTTTTGGTCAGACGGCCGAAGAAATTCTAAAGGGGGTAATTAATAAAATTGATCTTGTTCAAGATTACCAAGCGGATGTGCAAATTAAAGCGGCCATCCCGTTTATTAAAGTTCCCCTTGCTAAGGCTACGATTTATTTTAAGCAAAAGGATAAATTTAAAGTAGAGTCCAAGGGAATTGCCATCCTTCCAAAGCAAGGAATGAGCGATTTAACGGGGTTCCTATCCAATGAAAAAAAGTACAGCGCAGTGTTAGGGGAGGCAAAAACGATTAACGAACACAAAACCCGGCTAATTTCAATCTTGCCTTCGGAGGAGAACAGTGAGATCATCTTAGCCAAGGTATATGTATCTGCATCGGAGTCTCTCATTTATCGTACTGTACTAACCACCAAATCGAGCGGAACGGTAACCATAGATTATGAGTACAACCTGAATAAGAAGTTTGGATTGCCCAATAAAATGACCTTTACCGTGGATATCAAGAAATTCAAAATGCCGAAAAGTGTGGCATCAGACATTCGCAATAACGAAAAGAAAAAGAAGTATAAAGACAATGAGAAAGGTACAATCATTCTTACCTTTTCAAACTATCTCGTGAACAAAGGGATTTCAGATGAGGTCTTTAAAAAGGACTAATATATATTTACTTCACGCTCCAAACTCACGCCAAATTTTTCTTGGATATCTTCAATGATGCGCTGCGAAAGCTCATAAATTTCTTTTCCAGTGCCGCCACCATAATTTACCAATACAAGGGCCTGAAGTTCATGCACTCCTACATTGCCAAACTGTTTTCCTTTCCAACCCGCTTGTTCGATTAACCAACCCGCTGCTAATTTCACGTGACCTTCCCCGGCGGGATAGGAGGGAACGCGCGCATAGGTTAATTGAATTGATTGAAGAACTTCTTCGGTGACTACTGGATTTTTGAAGAAACTACCGGCGTTCCCAAGCTCTTTGGGGTCTGGTAACTTCGATTGACGAATGCGAATTACGGCTTTGCTAACATCTTTGATTCCCGGGTTGCTTATTCCCATTTGTTTGAGTTCTGCCTCGATGACACCGTATGAGGTATTGATGACCGGCTGCAGCGTTAACGTGAAAGCAACCTTGCAAATGACATATTGATTTTTCAATGCACGTTTAAATACACTTTCTCTGTAGCCAAAAGCACAATCAGCCAGATGAAACCGCTTTATTTCACCCGTGGAAATTTCTACGGCATCCAAATAGGCAAAGGTGTCCTTAATTTCTACGCCATAGGCACCAATATTCTGCATGGGTGAAGCACCCACACAACCAGGAATTAAGCTTAAGTTTTCTAGGCCACCATAGCCTCGATCCACACAATACATGACAAAGTCGTGCCACAGTTCACCGGCCCCAGCTTCAATGACCACATGCGTTTCGCTACGTTCGATTTCCTGGATTCCTTTGATGCAATTCCGTACAAAAAGGCCTTCGAAATCTTTAGTGAATAACATGTTACTGCCGCCTCCGGAGATTAGGGTTTCGTGTGATTTTATGCTCGGGAGTAGCGTTATTAATTCCTTGATTGAGTCAAATGATGCAAACGACGATGCTTTTACATCAATTCCAAAGGTGTTATATGGCTTGAGAGAGATCTCGTGTTGCATGGTCAAAACTAACAAAAAAGTGTTACTTAGCGGGTGAAAAATCCATAATCCCCCGGATGAACGGTGTAAAACCAATCAAACCAGTTTAAGTGATGACTATATACAAATCCCCTGCTTGCGTGTTTTGGAACAAATACGCGTCCTCCTTTTCCGCTGGTCAGGGTTTCTAGGTTTTTAACTGGGCCCTGGGGTGCGATGCCATCTTGCATGCAAATTACATCTGCTTTCTTTTCACCTAAATTACTTCCGTATTGCCATACTTCCTGAAATTTATTCCAATCATATCCCATGAAGCCGGGGGTTTCTGGGGCAATAATCAAAATTTTACCCAGGTTATAAATGGTATCTACTTGCGTTAAAAATCCAAGAACATAGGCATAACCCATGCTATGACAAACAAAGTCAAGGGTATCTTTTCTTGGGTTTGATTTCAAGGAGTCCTGTGCAAATTGTAAAAAGTTCCTTCCGCAGATTTTTCCATTTTCATAGCGGGTTAAGAATCCTTCTGGATTTGGCTTGGTGTTTAGCCCGAAGCCACGGCTGCTTCGAACCCAAATTAACCGCGTAAATGCATAGGAGCATGCAAATCGAAATTTACTCCGGTGAGGAGAGGTACTCAATGGATGATGACCAGAAATATATATGGGTTTCGTGGGTATGAACCGATTGATTATAGTGTCATCGTATTGGTACCAATAGCTTTGTCGTTTCGTGCTCACTCCGTTGTCTCGTGGGATCTGATCTTTAGATGGACCTAAGTATCCATTGGCAAATATCATCAGGCGATCTTGGGCATAAACGGATGAAATCACTAAAAAACAAAGAAAGAGCAGTCTATTTCCCATATTGAAAGAAAATACCGCCTGCAAATGCGGTCCAATAACACCCGCGTTGTCCGCTTACTTTTAATCCTTCATTAATCCAGGAATTACAGGTATTAACTGCGCTATAGTTTCCCTTGGCATCGTAATATCGGTCGTAATCAAAGGTTGTCCCTTCTACCTTGGATTCTAATAATATCGGTTTTCCCTTTTTGTAGCGTAGGGTTTGCTTGATATAGCGGCACAATCTGTTATATTGGTTCTCTGTGATTTTCAAACGAATTACCGGTCGATCATGAGGGATTTCGTAGTGATAATAGGCATGTATTGCAGCACCGCTTAAGCCAAAGGCTCCTCGAAAGGCGGTGGAGAAGGTCAGGTCGTTAAACGTGGGGGTGGTAAGGAAAAACCGTTTGTCTCCCATGCCGATGCCTATCCAATGAAAGGTTGTATCGAATACTTTGTTGTTTTCATAGGGGAATAATGCGTCCCATTGTTGAATCTTGTGGTGCACCGGTAGAATGAAATCTGTATGAACGCCAGATTGCATAAAATAAATCGTTACTGTTTTGGGGGCTTTGGTGTGTTCTTTTTCCACTGGAATTAACGCAAGGATTACGCAAAGGGCGAAATAAGACAAGATAATGAGCCCGAGGACGGTCCCCCCACGTTTCAGGTATCGAATCGCTTTTTTCATGAGGCAGAACCGAATCGTTTTTTTAAGAACGCAAATAACAAGGGGCTTACAGAAAGTAATACAATCGCAATGGCCATTAAATCGACATGTTCTCGAATCCATGTTACCTCACCAAGGAGGTATCCGGCTAAGAGCATAGAACCAATCCATAAGGCTCCACCCAATAGATCAAACAACACGAAAGTTCGATACTTCATTGCCGCGACTCCTGCAGCAAAGGGGGCAAAGGTCCGTACAAAGGGAACAAAACGAGCCATGATTATTGCCTTTGTTCCGTGCTTTTCAAAAAATAGGGACGTCTTGTCTAGGTATGCTTTTTTAACAAGGGGTTTTCCTCGAAATGAATAAGTAAATACGTTGAGTCCAACGGTTCTACCAACCCAATAATTCACATTGTCTCCAAGAACCGCGGCAATAAACAACAGGGGAAGTAACAGCAGGAGTTCAAGTTGTCCACTTTTACAAAACAATCCAGCGGTGAATAACAAGGAATCACCGGGTAAAAATGGAAATGCCACAAGGCCTGTTTCTATGAAAATCACCAAAAACAAGACAATGTATATGGCCGTTCCGAATTCTTGTACGAACCAAGATATGTCTAAGGCAAAAAGGTGCTGTAAAATTTCAACCATTTTAATCCAGTTTTAAGGAAGGGTCAACTTCCATTTGCCACCCCTGTAGGCCTTGTTCAACAATTATTACCTGTAAAAAACCCAATTCGGTTTCCATTAAATTTCCTGCAGCCTGAGCTCTTTTTCCTGATTGACATAGCAAAACCAACGGGGTCGTCCGGTCTTTTTCTCGAAGGAATTCGATTAAGCTTGCCATTGGAACATTATTGAATCCACAATTTACAAGCTGATATTCATACGGCTCACGAATATCCAGTGCAAGAACAGTTCCTTTTTCAAGGAGTTCTTTACATCGTCTAGCATTCCAATATTTCATTCGACAAAAATAGAATTATTGATTGAATGTAGCATGAATGGCTTCAAGCAATTCAATCTTGCACGCTTCAAAAGGTTTGTGTTCTGTATTTATTTTAAACCATGGG